>Ga0208048_1000373_pt1 | contig 23906 bp, 18 predicted proteins | sample Malawi_45m_30L_FD_184163 | JGI IMG/M metagenome (GOLD analysis project Ga0208048, IMG submission 184163) | Freshwater microbial communities from Lake Malawi, Central Region, Malawi to study Microbial Dark Matter (Phase II) - Malawi_45m_30L... | ecosystem: Environmental > Aquatic > Freshwater >...
GAAGTACTCGAAGCCATTCATCTTGCCATAGATGATCCAGCGGTCGTGCCAGCCATCGCCCCTCGCCGCCGTCACGGGCTCGAGGTAGCGGTTCGCCTTGAAGTTCGGGTCGACATTCTTCTCCCAATCGAGTTGCTCGACGATGAAGTCGAGGTCGCGGTGCCTCTCCTTCGGCATGTCCTTGACGAGAAGTTCCCACGGCACCATCCGGCCCTCGACCAGCGACTGATACATCGCAAAGACATCGCTTCCCCACTGCGGTTCGTAGGTGCAGAGCGACCCCGGCGCATGCAAGACGCGCGGTTCCATGATCCAACCCGTGCCGACCTTCAGGCGATATGCCTGCGAGATGTCGAGGATGCCGTTGTCGCCCGCGTTCCAATGCTCAAGGCAGCGGCGTACATCCCTCTTGGTCGTACCCGGTACCAGACCCATGAAGGTGTGCGGGAAGTTGTTGCCGACCGGGTTGTGCTGCGGCGGGAAGTAGTACGCCTCGGGCTTCCCCTCCTGCCCGACCAGCGCAGCCTGTGCGTCATCCTGGTGCATGTGGTGCGGGATCGGCCCCATGTTGTCGAAGAACTTCGCGTACACGGGCCACTTGCCGTAGCGCGACCAGATGCGCTCACCGATCAGGTCGCTGCCGCATTCGGCCACGGCTTGCTTGAGCGTGAAGCGCTCGCATCCAACGACGCAATACGACAGTCCCTCGTCGGGCTCGCGGTGATCGTTGGCCGCCTCGGTGGTCGAACTGAACCAACGCTCGTCGATCCCGCCGCGATGCAGCCCGTACGCGTAGGTGTCGGCGGGGTGCAACTTGATCCGTAGGCCCGGCTGCAGGAACGACCGCGGCACCCAGCACGGCGCAAGGCGCAGCAGGCCCTGCGTTCGAGCGAGTTCCGTACTGACCGTGCGAAGGACTCCATCCTGGCGGACGGTCAGTTCGGTGGTCGAGGTCGGAGCCCGCATGGTGCGGCAGTATCGCGCATTCGGCGGACCAAGGCCGGCTGGCCACGAAGCACCCCACGCCGCGGAGGATCCGGTCCTGCAGCATCCACGAGCCTGCGACGCCGGACAGGTCCCCGCAGTTCACGCACCCAACGCCCGAGAACGCCGCATCCGGCACGCCGGGACTTCGGATCTCGTACTGTGGGCTCCATGGCATCGCCATCCAATCCGAGCGACCAGACCCTCGCCGCCATCCTCCCACGGCTCGGCCGATTGTCGATCGAACTGCCCTCCTGGGGCTTCGCGGATACCGGGACCCGGTTCGGCAAGTTCCTGCAGGACGCGGCGGCCCTGAGCCTCGACGACAAGCTCGATGACGCGGCCGAAGTCCATCGCGTCACCGGCTGCTGTCCGCAGGTCGCCGTCCATGTGCTGTGGGATGTGCCCGAAGGCGGCGCATCCGCTCTGGCCAGCGCCGCGGCACAGCGCGGTCTGCGCATCGGCTCCATCAATCCGAATGTCTTCCAGGACCAGTGCTACAAGCATGGCTCGGTCTCGAACGAGGACCCGTCGATCCGGCGCCGTGCGATCAACCACCTGCTGGAGTCGGTGAGACTGGGCCAGGCGGTCGGCTCGCGCACCCTCGCACTCTGGTTCGCGGACGGGACCAACTATCCGGGACAGGGCAGCATGATCCGCCGCAAGCGCTGGTTCACCGAGGCCCTTGCCGAAGTGCACGCCGCGATGCCTGTCGGCATGACGATGCTCGTGGAGTACAAGCCGTTCGAGCCCGCCTTCTACCACACCGACATTGCCGACTGGGGCATGGCGTGCGCGCTCGCGCGCCGGGCAGGACCGCAGGCCAAGGTCTTGGTCGACACCGGCCATCACCTGCCCGGGCAGAACATCGAGCACATCGTGGCGTTCCTCGCCGACGAGGGCATGCTCGGAGGCTTCCACTTCAACGACCGCCACTACGCCGATGACGATCTGACCACAGGTTCCATCGACCCCTACCGGGTCTTCAGGATCTTCGTCGCGATCGCGGAGGCCGAGCGTGCGCTCGGGCACGACCTGCCGATCGACTACATGATCGACCAGTCGCACAACCTCAAGCCCAAGATCGAGGCGATGGTGCAGACCGTGACGACGGTGCAGGAACTCTTCGCGAAGGCCCTGCTCGTCGACCTCGACGCACTCGATGGAGCGCGGCAGCGACAGGACATCGTGGCGGCCGAGGAGTGCCTGAAGCACGCCTTCGCAACCGATGTGCGTGCAGCGCTCGCAGCGTGGCGCGAGTCGCGTGGCTTGCCGGCCGATCCACTCGCTGCGCACCGATCGTCTGGATATGAGTCCCGCGCAGCGGCCGCTCGACTGCCGCGCAAGCGCGCGTCCGGTGGTTCGTACGCATGAGCACCCGTCGTCACATCGCGATCGATCTCGGCGCATCGGGAGGGCGCGTGATCGAGGTGCGCATCGGTGCTGGCGAACTGCGGACGAGTGAGCTCCACCGGTTCGCCAACGCACCAGTGACCGCACCGCATGCCGGCACAACGCTGCTCCACTGGCCGATCGAGCTGATCTGGAATGGGATCCTGGATGGCCTGCGCGCGGCAGCCCGGGGCGGCAGCGTCGATTCGATCGGCATCGACTCCTGGGCAGTCGACTACGCGCTCATCGATGGGCACGGCGAGCTCGTGCGTCCGATCGCCGCGTACCGTGATCCCCGCACGCGGGAACCCTTCGCCCGGCTTCGTGCATCGCTTGGGGATGACGAGATCTATCGACGGACCGGCATCGCCTTCCAGCCCTTCAACACGATCTACCAGCTCGCCGCCGATGCGGTCGACCCGACTCGACCGCTGGATCGAGCGGAGCGGATGCTGCTGCTGCCGGACTACATCGCCAGCCGCCTCTGCGGTGCGATGGTCGCCGAGCGCACCAACGCGAGCACCACGCAGCTGCTCGATGCGCGCACCCGCTGCTGGTGCCCGCGCCTCGCGGCCGCTGCGGGCGCACCGATGCACCTCTTTCCCGACCTCATCGATGCAGACTCCGCAGAACCGCTCGGTGGGCTGCTCGCGGACATCGCCAAGGCGACCGGACTCGCTGTCGGCACGCCCATCCTCGCGGTCAACAGCCATGACACGGCCTCGGCGGTGCTGGCTGCTCCCATCGATCCAGCGCACGATCTTTACATCTCGAGCGGTACCTGGTCGCTCGTCGGCGCCGAACTGCGCGCTGCCGTGACCAGCGATGAAGCGCGCACGGCGAACCTGACCAACGAACTGGGTGCCTTCGGCTCGGTCCGGTTCCTCCGCAATGTCGCCGGACTCTGGCTCGTGCAGCAGTTGGAGGCCGGTTTCGTCCGCGCCGGGCGGGCGCGCTCGTGGCCCGAACTCGTGGCCCTTGCCGAGGCAGCAGAACCGCTGCGCAGCCTCGTCGACCCGGACGATCCTCGGTTCTTCGAGCCCGGCGACATGGCGGAGCGGCTGCGCGAGGCATGCTCTGCCCAAGGTGAGCTGCCGCCGGACTCGGACGGCGCTCTCGTGCGCTGCGCACTCGACAGCATCGCTCTGGCCACCGCGCGCGCCGTCGAAGCGATCACACGCGCTGGCGGGCTCTCGCCAAGCCGTATCGTGATCGTCGGTGGCGGCTCGGCGAACGGATTCCTGAACCAACTCGTCGCCGATGCCACCGGCCTGCCCGTCACCACCGGCCCAGTCGAGTGCACGGCCATCGGCAACGCCCTGATGCAGCATGCGGCGCTCGAGGGGATCGACTCGGCTGCACCCCTTCGGACCATCGTCCGGACCGCCTCGGGCGGCGATGCGCCGGATCGACAACCAGAACCAGCGATGCACGCTCGGATGCAGGAGGCCGCGGCGCGGCTACTGTGGTGCCGCTCCTAACCGAAAGTACAGACCACCATGACCGTTGCTCCCTCGCGCTTCGTGAACCGGACCTGGAACGACACCGACTCGGCGCGGCTCGACCCCGTCGATCTGCTGGTCTATCGATCGAACCGCCTCGGCGACGACCAGCGGGTCACCAACACAGGCGGCGGCAACACCTCGAGCAAGGTGATCGAAACCGATCCGCTCACTGGTGCCCGTGAGCGTGTTCTCTGGGTGAAGGGATCCGGCGGCGACCTGCGCACCGCAGGGCGAGAGTTCTTCTCCTCGCTCTCGCTCGACAAGCTGGAGCAGCTCAAGTCCGTCTACGCCGCGCGAACGCCGCGTGGAATCAAGACCCAGGCCGAGGACGACATGGTCGACCTCTACCGGCACTGCACCTGGAACCTCAATCCGCGTGCCACCTCAATCGATACCCCGCTGCATGCCTTCGTGCCCCACGCCCATGTGGACCACACCCATCCCAACGCGCTCATCGCCATCGCCGCCTGCACGCGAGGCAAGGAGGCGATGCGCGAGGTCTTCGGCAGCGAACTCGAATGGCTTCCGTGGATGAGGCCGGGGTTCGAGCTGGGGCTCGCGCTCGAGCGGCTCTGCGCCGACCATCCCAGCGCGGTCGGCGCGATCATGGGCCAGCACGGCCTCATCAACTGGGCCGATGACCCGCGGGAGTGCTACGACCTCACGCTCTCCCTGATCGCCCGCGCGGCGGAGTATCTGGCGGCCCACGACAGGGGAACGAAGACCTTCGGCGGATGCAAGGTCGCCACAGCCTCCGACGAGGCGCGTCGTGCCCTGCTGGTGCGGTTCCTCCCCTTCCTCCGTGGCAAGGTCTCCACGCGCCGGCGCATGATCGGCACCGTCCACCATGACGCAGCCACGCTTGAGTTCGTCTCGAGCGCCGATGCAGCGCGCCTGGCCGAGCTCGGAACCTCGTGTCCCGATCACTTCCTGCGCACCAAGATCAAGCCGCTCTTCCTGGACTTCGACCCCAACACGGGATCCTTCGACGAACTCTGCGCCAAGACGGAGGCCGGCCTTGCGCAGTATGTGAAGGACTATGCGGCGTATTACGACGCCTGCCGCCATCCCGACAGCCCGGCCATGCGGGCACCCGAACCAACCGTGATCCTGGTGCCCGGGATCGGCATGATCGCTTGGGGGTCGTCGAAGTCCGAGAGCCGAACCACGGCCGAGTTCTACCGGTGTGCGATCGAAGTGATGCGGGGTGCCGAGTCGATCGGCGGGTACGGCGCGCTGCCTCGGCAGGAAGCATTCGACATCGAATACTGGCGACTTGAGGAGGCCAAGCTGCAGCGGATGCCCAAGCCCAAGCCGCTGGCCGGGCATGTGAGCGTGATCGTGGGTGCCGGCAGCGGCATCGGCCGGACCACCGCGTCGATGCTTGCCGCCGACGATGCCTGCGTGGCCTGCGTCGACCTCGATGCAACCGCTGCCGGAGAGACGGCGCGTGGTCTTGAGCGATCGGTCGGCAAGGGCATTGGCGTCGCCGGCAGCGGGATCTCGGCATGCGGACCGTCGATCGCGCTCTCCTGCGACGCGACCGACCGCACCGCCGTGCGTCGCATGCTCGACGATGTCACGCTGGCCTACGGCGGCATCGATGAACTGGTGGTGACCGCCGGACTCTTCCCGACGCCCGGGCCGGATGGCCGCACCAGCGATGGGGACTTCATGCGAGCGATGCAGGTCAATGTGCTTGCACCGGCGGTGCTCATCGAGGAAGCAGCCGCGACGATGGCCCCGCAGCGACTCGTCTGCAGTGCTGTGGTCACGACGAGCGTCAATGCCGTCGTCGCCAAGAAGGGCTCAAGTGCCTATGACGCATCCAAGGCGGCGGCAAACCATCTCGTGCGTTCGCTTGCCGTGACCTTTGCGCCGTTCCTGCGCGTGAATGCCGTGGCGCCGGCGACGGTGATCGAGGGCAGCACGATGTTCCCGCGGGCCCGAGTGATCGCGAGCCTGCGGAAGTACTCGATCCCCTTCGAGGAATCGATGACTGATGCCCAGCTCATCGAACGCCTTGGTCGCTTCTATGCCGAGCGCACGCTGCTGAAGGTGGTGATCTCGCCCCAGGACCAAGCGGCTGCCATCCGCTTCTTGGCAGGACCGGAGAGCTCACGCACGACAGGACAGGTGCTCCATGTCGACGGTGGTCTCGCCGATGCCTTCGTGAGGTGATCCCATGCAACGCATCTGCTTCTTGCTCAAGGTCCGTACCGAGCGATTGGCCGAGTACCGCGAGCGCCACAAGGCCGTCTGGCCGGAACTGCTGGCTGCGCTCTCCAGGCACGGCTGGACGAACTACTCGCTCTTCCTGCGCGATGATGGACTGCTGGTCGGCTACTGCGAGACACCGGACTTCGCTGCCGCCGTCGCCGGCATGCAATCGGAAGAGGTGAATGCCCGGTGGCAGCGCGAGATGGCACCATTCTTTGAATCGCTCGGCACCGGCGCAGCCGACACCTCCATGCAAGCGCTCGACGAGGTCTTTCACCTCGCCTGACGAAGTTCCATCCCCTCGCGGTGGCCGCCCCCCGCATCACTGATCAGGGGCAGGCACCCCACGACCCTAGCACCACGGCAAGATCGGCACCGGAAACGAGGCCATCGCCGGTGAGATCCATCGGACAAGCACTGCAAGCACCCCAGGCACCGAGTACCCGCGCCAGATCACTGCCACTCACCTGCCCATTGCCGTCAAGGTCTGCAGGGCATGTTGCTTGCGCCGGCAGTTCCACGATGAAACCCCGCCGCTGGTTCTGTGCCCATGTGTCATCGAGGCCGATCCGAGGACCACTCTGGAACGAGTAGAAACACGCCACATCACCGAAGCCGCTCGGCTCGCCCGGTGTCCACGGATTCCACACCAAGGGCGAGCCGCCAAGCCAAGCCCAGGTAGGCGACCCGACTTCCTTGCGCAACCCGACCCACGGACCACCGTTGTAGGGCGTCATGCTCCACAGAGCGGGGAAACTCACCATCTCGCGGAAGACCCAATTCGCCTCCTCTGGAGTCTCAAGCACGGCGAGCGTGCCGCCAATCGCCTCGGCAGCAGCCGCAGCCTGCTGCCATGTCACGTGCATCGGAGCGATCACCGAACGGTATCGCTGTCCGGTGCCGCCCTCAGCGACGGACCAAGTCCGCTCCTGCAAGGACGGAGGCACATCGAACTCGACAAGCGCATAGCCGAAGAGCTCGCCCTGGTCGTTCCATGAGCCGTCGGGGTAGATGCTCGCGAAGTCCTCACCGCCGGCGTCGTTGGGTTCGCCGACATTCCAGTTCGTCCACACCAGCGGCTCACCGGTGATCCAAGCCCAGCCGCCCGCCGGCTCCGCTCCTGCCCCCTGCACAAGACCGAGGGCCGTGGAACCGCCGAAGGTCGGGATCTGCACGCCGCTGCGCACGAACGACAGCTCAGCTTCGCTCGTGATCGTGGCGAGGTAGCCGCCCAGTTCGGTGGCCCGGTCCGCGACCTCGGCGAAGGGCGTGGGCGAAGGGAAGGACACCACTGCATACGCGTGGCCATTGCCACCTGCTGACGCTGGCCACGTCGCTGCGACCGTCGTTGGCCACGGCTGCGTGATATCGACGAGCGAAAGGTCGATCTCGCCATCGCCCCAGAGGTTCTTCCCGCCGACGCGGATCAGGTACGACTCGCCGGCGACACCCTGGAACGCCGTGCGCGACGTCCCACCGGGACAGCCGAACGCATCGTCACCACAGGCCAGCAGCATGCCGTTGCAGGCGTCATACACGGCCAGGCGCGTATCGAAGCCAGCATGACCGCAGGTCGAGACAGCGATGCCGTTGTCGAAGGGCGCAGTGCACACGAACCAGATGTCATTCGTGAAGGCACCGCCGGTCTGGACATCGCTGCACTCGGTGATGAGCAACGGCCCGTCGGTGTTGCAGTTGCGGGTCGTGAAGGGAATGCGGCCAAAGCCAAGCTGCTTCGGGGCTGCGCAGTTGTCATGTTGCGGCGCAATGCCGCAGAGCGCCGCCGCCTGGTTGACGCACAGCACATCCCAGTCCGACGCGCAGCACGATGGATCCGCGGCACAGACAGCCGAGCAGCAGTTGATGTCGTTGCAGCCCGGTCCCTGATGTTCGAGCCCGCAATTCGCACCGGTGCCGCAGCCATTGGGCGGCGGAGGCGAGTAGGTCCCGACCATCGTGGTATTGCCGAAGGCGACCTCGGTGTGAAGCAGGAAGGTCAATCCGGGGAGGGCGTCAACCGTGGTTTGACTGTCGATCGCCCCGATGGTGAGCTGCGACACTTGCATCGCGCCGCCACCGATCGCGAAGGTCCCGCCGAAGGGCGAGGGCGAGTTCACATCGATCGCGCCGGCCGATGACGAGAGCGGACTCGTGATCGTGTAGTCGCCCCTCACTCGCCACGTGGTCCCAAAGTCGGCTCGACCGGACGGAATGATGGTGGCCTGCGATGGTGCCACCAGCGTGGCCGAAAGCCCTGCGAGATTCACTGTGACCGGGACGCAGCCGAAGATGGGCGAACAGAAGAGGTCGTACCGGAGCGTGCCGCCACTGAATCCGAATCGCCCCTCCTGGATCACGACGCCGTTGTGTGGCGGCTGGTTGGGGCTGATCGTAAAACGACCGCTGCCGTCCATGGCTACGAGGATCGAATCCACATCGGTCTCGCTGTCCACGCCATCGGTGACGGTGATCGCGAGCGTGATAACCGCGGTCGCACCGGGGGGCACGGCGACGGGGACGTCGAATCCAGCGTCGACCCTGGACAGCGCGACCAGGAGTGGCAGCGTGGAAGCCAAGCTCCGGAAGAGGCTTGCCGCCGGGAGCAATCGGGTCATGGTGTTCATCGGTCCTTTGTGGCAATCCACGGCTGCCAGAGCCATGGTGCGAAGTTCAAGGTGATACTCGAGCCGGGCAGCGCAAGCGCGCCAATCAGAATTGCTGCGACATTGTCCATGAGGCCGAGGTCGAGCCGCCACGCCGTGTCGGAACCAAAGCCTCCCCAACGGGCGGAAAAGCCTTCAAGTTTAGTTCGAGTTTCACTGGAACTCGCCCGGCATGGGGCTAGGTTGGTTCAGTCCCTCTTTCCCCTTTCCCCTCAAAGGTAGTCCACATCATGACCAAATCGCACTTTGCCCTGACAGGCGCGGTTCTTTTCGCAGCCTGTCTCGCGGCGCCCTCCGAGGCAGCTCTCCTGTACGTCCGCTCATCGACCGTTGGTTCCTCGACCGTCTGGACGGCGTATGCGTCGCTTGAAGCCATGGCGGCGAACACAGGCGGCACCAACGTCGGGTCGAGTTCGTCGATCCTGTCCACCGATGGGGTCTTCACGGACGGCACGTACGTCTACAAGACCACCAAGAACAACATCGGGCTCGACTACAACAACACGTACGTCCGCTACAACTCGCTCGCTGACCTGAATGCGAACTCGGGTGGCTTCGGCATCCAGATGGCGCAGGGCATGTACTACAACGAGGATGTGATCGCCAACACCAGCAATGGCTGGATCTTCCGCACGGCATCCTTCGGCGGTTCCAACAACGTCGGCATGTACGCGTTCAACACCGCTACCGATCTCATTACGAATAACTCTTTCTATGCCGCCGGGTTCGCTGGCGGAGATCAGAATGGCGACAACAGGTACTGGGCCGGCACCGGCAGCACATGCTGGCGGTCCAATGTCGTGAACGGCGTGGTGCAGAGCTTCAGCGTCTTCGCGAGCGGCCCTGACCTGTACAACAACACCCCGTTCGCCACCGTGTCCAGTTCCGCGGGCTACGGCGCCGGCGTCAACTTCATGACGATCGACTCGTCCTTGATCCCCGCGCCGGGTGCCATGGCACTGCTGGCCGTTGCAGGGGGCGGTGTGTCTCGACGCCGTCGCGCCTGAGCGCACGTCGCGGTACCTGACCCATTGCACAAAGTGCACACCCTGCGGGGTCGGCTTCGAGCCGACCCCGCTGTCGTTGTGGACCAGGTCGCCGGCATGCCGCCTCGCCGATTGATGCTCGAGGGCTTACTGCGACCCATTGGGCAAATTGTTTCCTTATTCGTGACGCATGGGTGCCCGGATCAGTTACAGATAGCCCATGCTAGACCGCTACCGTTGCCTCCTCACGACCGCCTTGGCGTTCTCCACCACCGCAGCGTGTCTCGGGCAGGGATCCACCCCGTGCACCACCGCCATCGTGGAGAACTTCGGCGCATCGCCCTCCGGCACGTTGTACGGTCAGGCCCAGACCTTCACCCTCAATGGATTCACCCGCCTCCGACCGGTCCGCGATGGCTTTCCCGGGACGTGGGGAACATGGCGATCCGCGCCGGTAGCCGGAACCGTGAAGGAGTTCACGGCAACGTTCCGCTTCAGCCTGCGGAACAGCAACGGTGGTGCGGGAGATGGATTTTCCTTCCTCTGGGGCGACCTTTCGAATGCCTCGGGCAACCGCATGTCCGGGGGCGAGTGGGGCCTTCAAGCATTCAACGAAGACGGGGCGGGGCTCAGCGTCGGCTTCGTCTCGTACACCGGCGCAGGCGCCAATGGCGTCAACGGCAAGTGGGGCGGTAGCCAGTTTGCGTTCACCCCACTGTCCTTCGCACCGGTGACCTGGGTCACCACGGCGCAGGCCGTGGACAGGATCAGGATGGCCGTTGCGACGATCCACTGGTCCCGCACCACGGGCACTCGAGTCTCGGTGGCGTTCCCCGGAACCGTCGGCTCCACGATCTTCATCGACCAAGGTGCACAGCCCATGGCGAACATCGACCCAACTGGTTGGTCGTTCGGCTTCGCGGCGCGCAACGGCGCGATCGACCAAGACGTGTACATCGGCGAACTGCAGATCAACGCCATCGTGCAGTGTCCGCCCGGAAGCCCGGCCGACATCAACGGGGACTGCCTCGTCGATGGCACTGACCTGTCGGGCGTGCTGGCGGGCTGGGGACCATGTCCGACCTCGGCATGCGCCAGCGACGTTGACGACAGTGGAGCCGTGGATGGCAGCGACCTGGGGGCCGTGCTTGGCGCCTGGGGCAACGCAGGCTGCACACCCCAAGTTTCATCGGATCGCCATCGAATGCGCCCCAAGGGAACCACCACGGCTCAACAGGGCTTCTGGGAGTACTTGCCCGTGGGCTACGCCACTCGCACTGACTGGCCGCTTCTGGTGTATCTGCACGGCATCGGAGAGAACGGCAATGGCTCGTCGGCGGAGTTGATCAGGCTCACAGTCCATGGCCCCCCGAAGCTCATCTCCACGAATGGCTGGCCCGTAGTCGCATCGGCTGCCGGAGATGCCTTCGTCGTTCTGTCTCCCCAGAACTCCAATGGTGGGTCAGGCGTGCCGCAGGGCTGTCACAGTCCAGCTGACGTGAGCGCCTTCCTGCAGTGGGCTGCCGCCAACTACAACGTGGACCCCTCCCGCATCTACCTCACCGGCAATAGCTGCGGTGCCATCGGTACATGGGAATACCTCCGCACCGTCGGATCGAATGTGCTACCGGCTGCCTTCATTCCGATCTGCGGCAACGGCATCAGCGCCTTCGACCAACGCGGATGTCTCCTGGGCAACCATCCGATCTGGGCCTTCCACGGCGATGCGGATGGTGTCATTCCGTTGGCTGGATCGGCGGTCCCCATCACGGGCATGCAGAACTGTTCCCTGCCCAGTGCGGTGGATGCGCGACTCACCATCTATCCCGGAGTCGGGCACGACTCCTGGACGCGGACCTACGACCTGACGGCAGGCCATGACGTCTACGCGTGGCTGCTCACGCACCAGCGCACCACGCCGTGAGGGGCGCCCGGACCGCCGGGATCGCGGTATCGACCTCATCTACTTATCCGGCAACCGTGCCGCAGTGCGCTTGGGTCCGAGAGCGACAGCCAGCGCATTGCATCAATTGCGCTCCGGGAACTTGCCCAGCCGTGTTTACCGGCTACCTTTTCCAAGCCGTACTGAAGAGGTTGACGGATGTCCCGATAGCCTCGATCGTGCGCTCGCGATAGCCAAGCAAGCGTTGCGGCGCCTGCCTCGACCAATTCCTCGAAGGGATCCCTCCTCATGAACCGAATGTCCTCCGCTCTCGCCTCCTTTGCACTCATCATCGGCGGCTTCGCCGGGACCGCTGCCGCAGAGGAAGTGTTCCTCCGGACGGATGGCTACACGCCGTACGCATCGTGGGTCAGGCACCCATCACTGGCGGCCATGGCGACGAACACCGATGGCCTTCCTGCCGGAACCATCGCTCCCGCGATTCCATCGAAGGATGCGATGTTCACCGATGGTGTCTACTTTTACAAAATCACCTCGGATGCGGTGGGTGATGCTGGTCAGTACAACAACCTGTTCATCCGGTACGAGACCTTCAACGACCTGAATACCAACACGAATGGCACGACATTCGTCATGAATGGCTACGGCATGTACTACGACGACGACATCGTCGTGGACAACTTGAGCGGCCGGATCCTTCGCACCACGCGATACTTCGCCGACAGCACCGTGACCATCGGCGCGTACGCATACAACAACTTTTCGGAACTGGTCGCCAACACGCCGTTCTACGCCGGTGGGTTCTCGAACCAGACCGTGGCCCATGACTGCAAGTTCTGGGCGTACAACGGCAAGTGGTACCGAACGAACGTCTCCGGCCCGACAGGCAACACGGTCGTGACTGGGGTCAACGTCTACAACAGCAGCGAGGATGTCTACAACAACAATCCGGCGCAGACGATCGCGAGCTCGCTGGGGGCTCCGGGATCGATGCGCTTCCTCACCATTGACTCCTCCATGCTCCCCCCGCCGCCCTCGACGTGCCTTGGCGACATCGATGGTGATGGTGTTGTCGGCGGCGCCGACCTGGGCCTGCTCCTGAGCAACTGGGGCGTCTGTCCGGAATGAACGCCTGGAGGGGCCGCGTCAGCTGCCTGAGCTTGTGATCAACAGGGTGCGCAGACGGTCCTCGGGATCTCTGCGCCCCTGTTCCATGGTGCCGTCCCCGTTCAGTGCGGTCGTGGATGCCCACGAGCGGCGGCAGACACTTCAGTCCTGGTGGCGATCCCGCTTCGGCCTGACGGCCCTCCACAAGACGCCCCAACAGGCGCTTCCCAAGCGAGGCCACGCAAGGAGTTGGTCCGGGAATCCGGAAAAACGCAGCGCAGCAGGCCACGCTCTGCTCGGTGGATCCGCGGCCTCGCTCGAGGGCCGACCTGACACGCCGATGGCCAAACCACGCATCTTTTGACAACCCTGATTGGTCTTGGGCCTCATCTGCGCTAGATTGGCGGGCGAGTTCCCGTGTGTCGGGGGCCGTGTCATGGGGAGCGGGATCAGGGCTAGGAGCCTGTTCTCATGCGTCCAACCCTCTCCGTCTGCGTGCTTGCGCTTGCTGTCGCTGCTTCGGCCGACGCCGCGCTCACCGCCATTTACCGCACGAACACCAACAACGACATCGCCGACAGCTACGGCACGTATTCCTCGCTCGCCAGCCTCGGCAGCCACTCGTCGGGCGGCAACACCTCGATCAGCCCCAGCCTGTCGAGCATGCGCCACACCTACATCTTCGGCGATTTCGTCCAAGGCCAGACCGCCGACCCGTACATGTACCGGACGGTGCTCAACAGCAGCAACCAGATCACCCAGATCATCCGGTACGCCGCGCCCGCGAGCGATCCGATGGCCAACCTGCGCACGAATACCGGCGGCCAGGTGTTCAACCTCTCGCAGGCGTGGAACTGGGAAGACGACTTCTACCACGACGGCACTGCGTTCTATCGCAACGCCACCGGTTCGAGCAGCAACTTCGGCGTCACCCGCTACGCCACCTTCATGGACTTGGTGAACAACACCAACGGCACGTTCTACAACTACGGCGCGAACTACGGTTTCAACGACCGCTTCTTCGGCTTCGAAGGCAAGATCTACCGAACCAACACCGGCGGTCCCGGCGGCTCGGTCAGTGGCTTCGCGGTCTACAACAGCTTCAATGACCTGCTCAGCGGCAACGTTGCGCAGACCATCAGCAGCGTCAACTACTCCGCCGGCGACCTGTACATCGCAGTCCCGGCTCCGGGCGCGATGGTGCTGTTCGGTGTAGCCGGACTCGTCGGCGCGCGTCGCCGCAAGTGACTCGCGGCATCCTCGTGACATGACCTGCGGGGTCGGCGTTGCGCCGGCCCCGCTGTCGTGGTCGAGCGTCGAATCACGGTTCGGAAGGCTTGCGATCGCGATCGGGCTTCGTGCAGTGCGTCCACGCCCGTGCGATGCCGAGCCACAGCAGTGCATTGCCGATGAAGCCCACGACGCGCGCGATCGGCAATTCTGCAAAGCTCACCCCTGCACCGCCGGCGATGGCGAGCAGCGCCGCGAGCGCTGCACCAGTGAGCAGGAAGCCGCCCACGCAGGCGAGCGCGGGCGTGACGGGATTCCTTGGCAGGAGCCGCATGGGCAGAATGCTACGGTCCCCTGTCACGGCCTGCTGCGAGGATGGGTGATCGAAGCCGTGGCAGGTGGCCACCGACCCGGCGTCGACGACCCCGCCGTTGAGCTTCGGTCCCCGTCGCGCGCTCATCACGCGCGCTCAGGGTCTGAGCGGCGCCCGATGACCAACAGGCTGCGCCGGGTTGCCGAGGTAGATCGTCCACTGCGAAAGGTCCTTGAAGGCTGCGGCGCGCGCACCGAGGATGACGCCGTCGCCCACAGTGACGCCCGGTCCGACGAAGGCTTCCGCGGCGATCCAGCAGTCCGAGCCGATCGTAATCGGCGGCCTCAGCAACGCCATCGCTCGACGCCGATGATCGTGGCTGCCGGCACAGACATGCGCTCGCTGTGAAATCGTGGAGTGATCCCCGATGCGGACCGGGCCAAGGCAGTACAGGATCGCCCCGTCGCCGATCGCCGTGTCCATGCCGATCGTCAGGTTCCAGGGGCACTCGATGCGCACGGTCCTGCGGATCCTGCAGGTCGGATGAAGCGACGCACCGAACGCGCGCAGCAGCATGCGCCGCCAGCCGTAGCAGGTGTGGAAGCTCCACGCGAACAGCGTGGACTGCACCACGGCCCACGCCAAGCGAGCGAACTTCTCGCGGCGCGAGTACGGACTGGGATCAGCCATCACCGGCATGTCACCGTCCACGACCTGCGCTCCGTTCGAGTTCGCGCACCTTCAAGCCGATCTCCCAAAAGTAACTGGCCTTGAGGAAGGCATAGGCGAAGCCGGCATGGCCGTCCATCCAGCCGCCGCGTCGCACGTAGGCGTCGACGAAATAGGCCGCCGGCAGCCACCATGCACCGATGGATCGGTACTTGCGGCGTTGTCGTGGCGTGAGCCCGGGATCAGCCAGGCGCCCCTCGCGGCGGAGCATCGCCGTGCGCTGGGCCTCCCACGAGGAATAGTCGTTGTGCTTGCGCAGCCAGTGCTCGAGGCCGCGGTCGTCGCGATGGTCAAGTCGTGATGCAAGGTCGCCGATCGTGCCCTCGAGGATCGGGTGCTCGTGGATTTCCATGTCGAGGTGGCTCCAGCGATCCTCTTCGATGCGTTCATACTCGCCGGCACCGACGCGGAAGAGCGCGAGCTTGCGATTGACGTCGCCACGTCGCAATCGCTTGCCGAGGAACCACGTGTCGTAGCTGATCCAGAAGCCCGCATGCTGCGTCGATGGCAGCACGCGCCCCAGCTCGTCGCAGAACGCATCGTCGACGAACTCGTCCGCATCGAGGAAGAACACCCAAGGCGTCGATGGTGCGTGGTGACGCAAGAACCAGTTCCGCTTCTTGGGGAAGCGACCGTCCCACGCGAAGTCGATGACCTCAGCTCCGTGCTCGAGCGCAATCGCCCGGGTCCGATCGGTGCTCCCCGAATCGATCACGACCACGCGCTCGAACCGAGCCAGTCGTGCAAGGCACGCGGGGAGGTTGCGCTCCTCATTGCGCGCGGGAATCGCGACCGTGACTGGGAGCCGAGCGGGCATGACCAACTCAGTATCGGCAGGGCGATCGCGCCCCCTCAACCCGGCAGGGGAAATCGCCGAACGCAGGCCCACTTATCACCACCCCACGGGGCGTAGGATCGCCCCATGGGCTCCCTGAACACCGCGATCATCGGCGGCGGCGTCGCCGGACTGGGCCTTGCCCGTGGGCTGGCCCACCGCGGCATGCCCGTCACGCTCTTCGAGCGCTCGGAGGCGTACGGCGAGCGAGGCTTCGGCTTCATTCTCCTGGCCAACGGCTGGCTTGCCCTGCGCGGCTTGGGAATCGAGTTCGATCCGCGTGACCTCGGACAGTCGCTCGATCGCGCGGTCATCCGCGCCGTCGATGGATCCGTGCTCAAGGACGAGTCGCTCGATGGGGCCGTCGCCGTGAGCCGCTTCGACCTGCTGTCGTCGATCGTGCACGGGCTTCCATCGGGCGTGGTCGAGCTTGGTCGTGACTTCACAGGCTTCGACTGGGATGGCCAGCGCGCGGTCGCTGCCCGCTTCGACGATGGCTCCGCGTTCGAGGCGAGCGCGTTCGTCGGTTCAGATGGCGTGCGCTCGCGCTGCCGTGAATGCGTGGCGCCCAGCCATGCCTGGCAGGCCGGGCGCGTCAAGGAAATCGTCTCGTCGGTCAGCGCACCAACGCTCGCCACCGAGCTGGGCACGACCTTCCGCAAGGTGATGCACCCCGGCGGCGGACTCGCCGTGGGACTCGTTCCTGCGGGGCGCGGTCGCGTGATCTGGTTCGTGCAGTTCGATGCGCAGCGGTTCCAGCCGCCGGCGCTCGGCCAGGCCATGGACTTCTTCCGTGAACACTTGGCGGGCTTTCCCGCAGATGTGCAGGCCGCGATCGAGGCCACCGATCCTGCCACGCCGCACGTCTGGCATACGGTGGACATGGACCCGCCGCCCTCGATGGTCCGCGGCAACGTGGCCCTCATCGGCGATGCGGCGCACCCCCTGCTGCCCTTCACGAGCCAAGGCGCCAACAGTGCGCTCGAAGATGCCGTGCTGCTCGCGGACCTGATCGCACGATGCCGAAGCCAGGGCGACGTGGTGCTTGCGATGCGCTCGTTCAACGCCGTGCGACACCCACTCATGGTGCAGTACGTCGAGGGCGGCCGGGCGATCGCCCGAAGCTTCGTCGAGCCGATCGATGGCGCCGTCCCCTTGCCGCTCTTGACATGAGCTCTTTCTCCGACACAGACGTCCGCTTGGACCTCCTGCGCGAGCGGGCCTTCAACCTGCGTTGGGCCGAGCAGCCGCAGGATGTCATTCCCCTCACCGCAGCAGACCCGGATTTCCCGACGGCGCCAGCGATTCGCGACGCGATCGTGCGTTACATCCAGGATGGCGTGCTCTCATACGGTCCTGCGCAGGGCTTGCCGATCTTCCGCGAGAGCGTGGCGAACTACCTGCGCACGAAGCGCGGCGCCCCGGTCGATGCGTCCGGCGTGATCGCCGTGAACAGCGCTGCGGCTGGCCTGGCGATGGTCGCGCGACAGTGGCTCACGCCGGGCGACGAGGCGATCGTGATGGACCCGGTCGATTTCCTGTTCGCCCACACCGTTCGATCCGCAGGAGGCCTTCCCGTGCGGTGGCCCATCGCCCGCACCGGCGCGCTCGACCTCGATCGGCTCGAGTCGCTCATCACGCCGCGGACGCGAATGATCGGCCTTTGCAATCCGCACAATCCGCTGGGCCGCTGCTTCACGCGCGAGGAACTCACGGCCATCGGCTGGCTGGCCGAGCGCCACGGTCTCGGGATCCTGAGCGACGAGATCTGGAGCGAGATCGTCTACCCGCCGATGGGCTTCACGAGCATGCTGTCGCTCGATGAGCCGATCGCTGCGCGCACCGTGGTGGTGCACGGCTTCTCCAAGTCCTTCGGGCTCGCCGGGCTGCGCATCGGCTATGTGGCGGTGCGCGATGCCGCCGTGAGCGCACGCATGCTCGCTGCGAGCGAACATCCTTCGACGGTCGATGGTGCAGCAACGGTCAGCCAGGTCGGCGCGGCCGCTGCGTACGACCACGCGTTGCCGTGGCTCGGGGCGTTCATCAGCCACCTGCGCGCGCGGCGCGACCAGGCGGTCGAGACCCTCAACGCCATGCCCGGCGTGCGCGTGCAGTCCCCTGACGCCACCTACGTCGCCTTCGCCAAGGTCAGCGATCCACCGAGCATGATCGAGGACCTGGTCGATCGCCTCCGGCGCGAGCATGGCGTGGCCGTGGTGCCGGGCAGCCCACGCTGGTTCGGCGAGGGCGCGGCGGGTCATCTGCGCGTGTGCTTCGCGACGAGCGAAGGCATCCTGCGCGAGGGCCTCGATCGCATGGCTCGCGGGATCGCATCGATCCGTGCAAGCTCGGCCTGATCGGCCCGGGTCCCGCGCCCACACGGCCCCGCATCAAGACGATGGGTCAAGGAAGCCGCATGCCACCAGCTGGGCGCGGGCCTGCTGGTCCCACCCACGATTGGCGGCGGGGCTCGCCGGGCTCGGATGAAGCACCGTGTGCACCGCAGTGCCCGATGGCAGCGCGCCGATCGCTCGGTCGCGAGCAAAGCCTCCGACGCCGATCACCATGCCAGGCTCCAGCGCCCGCACGATGCGCACGAGCGCTCGATCGCACGCAGCCTCGATCGAGCCGCGCACCGAAGCCGGCAGCTTGTCAGGAGTGACATTCGCTCCGCTGGACGAGAGAAACGCGAGCGGACACCAGTTCCACACGAACGCGCTCTGGAAGAACGTCGCGCGCGTCCCGAAGGCATCACGCATCAAGCCCCAGAAGCGTCGGCCGCTGACTTCGCTCCGGCTGCAGGCGAATCCCTCGATGGGCCGGCGAGGATGCTGGTGCGCGGGCGGCGTGATCCGCTCGTCGATGCCGAGAAATCCCTGCACCGCTGCGACCTCGCCGAACGGCACGCCCGTCTGCACCATCCCGAAGGGGCCGGGATTCATGCCCACGAAGAGCGCGCGCGGATGCGCACGCGCCATGAGGCAGTACGCACGGTGCGCAGACCATGCATACGCGATGGGGTCGTAGGTGAACGCCACGGATGACGGCGGATGCAGCGCCGCAAGTTCGCGCGACAAGGCGCGCGCGATGCGGACGATGGACGCAGCCGGCTGGCTCACTCGACATCCGAGGCGGCGCGGAAGCTGAACTGCTGCCCGCCGACCGAGGCTTCGAGCATGAGCCCGACCGGATTGACGACGAACACGGCGACGCCGCCCTGGTAGTCGGCGCTCGCGCCAGCACCGGCCTTCACCGCGACAGCCGAGGCCTGCGCAGCAAGCGCGAACTGGCCGCCCTTGAACTCCTGCATCGCTTCCTTGGTCTGGAAGAAGATGATTTCACCGAAGCTCTGCCCGCCGATCTGCGCGCCGATCGAGCCCTGGCTGACATCGCAATAGCCCATGAGCTTGCCCGACTTCGAACGCACCTGGCCCTTGCCGTAGGCCCCACCAAGGATGAAGCCGCCCTTGCCGATGTCGGGGAATGCCGCGAAGGCCTCGCAGCTCTCGAAGAACTTCTTCATCGAGGGGTCTTCTTCCTTCACGCGCGTGAGGAAGGCATCGACGTCCGCGGATTGCACGGTGCGCGCGCTCTCGCTCGTGGGAGCGGTCGAGCAGCCAGGCACGGCGAACGGAGCGAGCAGGATGGCAGAGGCGATGAGGAGCTTCGTGGTGGTCATGGTTGGTCCTTGTTACAAGGTCGTGGAGCCATGGACTCTATCAGCCCTGGCGCTGGGCAAAGGCCCACGCATCACGGACCATGTCATCAAGGCCAAGCTGCGCGCGCCAGCCCAGTCGCCGCTCGGCCAGCAATGGGTCGGCAAACGCGGCGGCAGCGTCGCCGGCGCGGCGCGGTCGGATGGCGTACGGAACCTTCGCCCCGTTCACCCGCTCGAAGGCGTGGACCACATCGAGCACCGATGCGCCCGTGCCGGTCCCAAGGTTGATGCGCTCATGATGCATCGAGTCGAGCTGCTCCAGCGCCGCGACATGTCCGCGGGCAAGGTCGACGACGTGGATGTAGTCACGGACCCCGGTGCCGTCATGCGTGGGCCAATCGCCGCCGAAGACGCCAAGTTCCGGCAGTTGGCCACGGGCCACCTTGACCACGAACGGCATGAGGTTGTTGGGGATGCCCAGGGGGCTCTCGCCGATCAGCGCGCTCGCGTGCGCCCCCACGGGATTGAAGTAGCGCAGCGAGCAGACATGGCGGTCTGGCACCGCATCAACCCAACGGTCGAGCATGCGCTCGATGTCGAGCTTCGTCTGGCCGTACGGATTGATCGCACTCAGGGGATGCGACTCGTCGATCGGAAGGCGCTGCGGCGTTCCATAGACGGTGCACGATGACGAGAACACCATGCGGCGCACGCCGACCTCGTCCATCGCCGCAAGCAGGACCTCGGTACCCCTGACGTTGTTGTCGTGGTAGAGCTCGGGCTTCTCGACCGACTCCCCCACGGCCTTGAGCCCGGCGAGATGGATGACCGCATGGATGGCGGTGGATCCGAAAGCGGCACGCATCGCCCCTTCATCACGGATGTCGGCTTCGATGCATCGCACCGACGAACCGACCAGCTCGCTGACGCGGTTCACGACCGAGCGTTCGCTGGTGCAGAAGTTGTCCAGGAGCACCGGGGTCCACCCTGCTGCCGCCACCTCGACGGCGACGTGCGACCCGATGAATCCGGCACCGCCGGTGAGCAGGATGGTGCCGCGAGAGGCCATGGCTCCAAGCGTAGTGGGTCAGCTGCATGACGGGCCATCGAAGGCCGAGGCATCCTCCGTAGCATTCGCTCCATGCGCGCGTTCCGCTGGCTGATGATCCCCTCGATTGCCCTCATGCTCGTCATCGCGGCGCCAAGCGTTGCGGAAGCGCCAAAGCTCGAGCCGAAGTCGCTCCACGCCAGGGCGGCGAAGGCCACGACTGCTGCCGAGCTCGCTGCATTCAAGACGGAGCTCGAGGCCGCCGTGCGCGCCAAGCTCGAGGCCAAGGGCTCAAGCGCTGCAGCACAGACCGCCTGCACCGATGGCCCGGCACTCGCCATCCGGCAACTTGCGCTCCTCAACCGATGCCAACCGATTGCCGAAGCATGGGCCCCCACGCTCTCGTGGGTGCTCGCCACGCCTGATGCCCTCGATGGAATCGTGCGCGGCGGCGAGATCGCAGGCAGCTGGACCCGCACCATGGATGTGCTGCACGCCCTCGTGACCACCGTCGATGGCACGCGTGATGGACTCGGGCTTCGGATCGCGCTGGCCACTGCGCTGACCTGGTCAGAGCCCGTCAACGCCATGGCCGACGACGCGCCCATCGATCCCGTGGCTCGCTGCCGGAACTTCATTGCATGGGATCGGGAAGGCCAGCTCGATCCGAGCTTCCGGACGCTGTCGACGTGGGAACTGCGCTATGTGGTCGGATCCTGGGCGAGCGACGACGACCTGGTCTGGGCCCGGGCCAACATCAAGGCCGATTGCCGCGAGCGCGGGAAAGTCGGCGATGCGGTGCACGGGATGGTCAAGTACACGCTCGAGAACAAGGATGGCGTGAGCGTGCAGGAAGGACGGAAGTTCTACGACGGCCGACCGATGACCTTGCCGATCATCGTGGAAGTTGGCGGTGTCTGCGGCGCCATCAGCCGCTTCGGCACCAGCATGTGCCAGGCCTTCGGCATTCCCGCCATGCCGGTGGGCCAGCCTGGGCACTGCGCGTTCATCTGGCAGAAGGAGCCCCACCAGTGGAGCCTCAACAACGACATCTCCGGCTGGGCGGAAAGTGGGCGCCACACGGGCATCCAGACTGCGTGGGGCGATCCGGCGTGGCTTGTCCCGATGATGCAGGCAGCGCAAGCGAACGCGGGTGCCTACCTCGATGCTCAAACTCTGCTCGATGCCACGACCATCGCCTGGGGCAAGCCAGCGGATGATCTGGCGGCGCTCGCCGAAGCCACCGAACGCTGCCCGCTGCATCTGGCGGCGTGGCGTGCGCGTGTCGCGTTGATCGTGCAGTCGAAGCAGTCGGCGTCGCTCGCGAAGAAAGCGCTGAAGGAAGCCGCCGTCGCACTCGCCACGCAACCGATGGCCTATGCCGAGATCGCGCTCGTGCTGCAGCCGATGCTCGCTGCGGATGCCGCCTCGAGTTCCGCACGAACCTGGTTCCTGTCTCGCATTGACGACATGGCGACCATGGCTGCGAGCGGCGCCGACGCCACGCTCTGCTCGATGGCAACGACCACCCTGCTCGAGCGCGCTTGCACGGCGATGACGGCCAAGGGTGCCGCAGCAGCGCGGGCCATCGTTCGAGGCGATGCCGCGCCGGGAGGAACACCAACCATCACCGCCAGCGAGGTGAAGTCGATCGCCGAGCTCTGCTCAGACGGCATCAACCGACTGGACGGTCCCGGCGGCAGCCGCCATGACGCGTGGCGACAGGCCATGCAGCGCATGGTCGCAGGCCTCGTCGCGCAGCCCGTCGAGCGCGATCGATCGCTGGGGCGCATCGAAGCGCAGGTCACCGGCCTTGCCGCCTCGAATCGGGCGGACGATGCACGCTGGCTGGCGGATCGGCTCGTGGACGGTTGCAAGGCCACCAACGACACGGAGTTGGAAGCGAAGGCGGTGACCCTGCGACGCTCCCTGGGTTGACGCCCGGAGCGACGACCAAGACCGGGAGCGCGCGCTCCGCTGCGCGGATTTCGCCCCGGCGGTTTCCTGTGGCATGATGTTCGCATGATCCAAGTCACCGCCGGTCTGCTCGTCGCCTCGTTCCTGTGCACGTCCACGGCGTGGTCGCAGCAAACGATCTCGTTCCGGCAGGGCGAGAACGGCTACTCGGGAACGCAGGACACGTGGGTCAATCAGGATTCGCCGAACTCCAGTTACGGCAATGGCGGCACCCGCTGGGTCGATGATGACGTGGCCAATTCGGTGTTCAGCGACTACCGCGGCCAGTCGCTGCTGCGCTTCGATGGCATCATCGCGGAGGCCGCGATCCCGCCCGGCAGCACGATCGTCAGCGCCACGCTCGAGATCCACGTGGTCGAGGACATCGACACCCCGTTCTGGAATCCATACATCGACGTCTACCCAGTGATCCGTGCGTGGAATGAAGGCAGCACCTGGAACTCGCTCGACGGCGGACTCAGCCAGCCACAGGATCTGGCGCCACGCTGGGCGAGCTTCAACGGCGACAACGAGCCCGAGGACAATTCGCTCAAGCTGATCGGCGTCACCGGGCTGGTGCAAGCGTGGGCCGATGGGCAGCCCAACTGGGGCGTGGCCTTCCTGCCGGAGATCATCGACGGCAACGACGACGGCATCGAGATCGCCACCAGCGAGTGGGGCACGATCGGGCAGCGCCCGAAGCTCACGGTCACGTTCATTCCACCAGTCCCCCCACCGCCACCGGTCGAAGGGGATTTCAACGGAGATGGCGTGGTCGATGGCATTGACCTGGGCCTGATTCTGGGAGCTTGGGGCACCAACCTACCCGGGTACGACCTGAACAACGACGGCGTCGTGGGCGGCTACGAACTCGCGTATGTGCTGGGGTTGTGGACCTGAGAAGGCAGCCAGTTCCAGCACGACAGTCGCGCCTGCGGGGAGTAACCTTCTCCGTCCCATGAACCAGACCGCTTCGGACCTCCTCAAGCGCATCGAATCCAAGACCGCCGTCGTCGGCATCGTCGGCCTCGGCTACGTGGGCCTGCCCTTGAGCAAGGCCCTGCTTGAGTCTGGATATGCCGTCGTCGGCTACGACATCGACCAGCGCAAGATCGACGCGATCCATGCAGGCACGTCGTACATCCACCACCTTGGGCAGGAGTTCTTCGATCGCCTGAAGACCGATCCGAAGTTCAAGGCCACGACCGACCCGAAGGAACTGGCCAAGGCCGATGCGATCCTGCTCTGCGTGCCGACCCCGCTCGGCCATCACCGCGAACCCGACCTGACCTACGTGCTCGACAGCACACGCATGGTGGCGGGCATCCTCCGCAAGGGCCAGATCGTGGTCCTCGAGAGCACGACCTATCCCGGCAC
>Ga0208048_1000382_pt1 | contig 23721 bp, 23 predicted proteins | sample Malawi_45m_30L_FD_184163 | JGI IMG/M metagenome (GOLD analysis project Ga0208048, IMG submission 184163) | Freshwater microbial communities from Lake Malawi, Central Region, Malawi to study Microbial Dark Matter (Phase II) - Malawi_45m_30L... | ecosystem: Environmental > Aquatic > Freshwater >...
GTCCTGTATCGGTATGGCAACGATCCCCTGCTGGCTGACGTCCTGGGCGACCATCGGTGTGTTGTTGCCGCCCGTGCCCATGAATGCCTGAAGGGTGTTTATCTTGTCGTCAAACAACTGCGGCCCGACCCTGCGATCGTCGTTGAACACGATGTTCTGCGCCGGCACGACGACGGCCGCCTGGTTGTCGCCCATTTCCGCCCTCAGCGTCGGGGAAATCTCCTCCCAGTAGTGGTCGGACGCGAGTCGCGAAACGGCGCCCGGCTCGAAGCCGATCACCGCCTGCTCGCCCTGCACGACCATGGGGGTGTTGTTGCCGCCGGTGCCCATCTTCGCCGAGAGCGTCTGGCTCACGTTGTCGTTGGCTATGCGCACGCCGTCCCTGTACGAATTCTCGAAGACTATTTCGCTCACTTGCTGGCCGACGGCGTGTGGGCCTCGCGCCACGAGCGCCGGTATGGCGGTGTCCTCTCGTATCACGGTGTCGAACTGGGCGTTCGGACCCTGGTTGAACGCCGCGCGATCTATGACGGTGACGGGGAGCAGGTTGCCCTCCTCGGCTATGGAGTTCGCCACCAACTTTGAGTAGGTGGCGGTTATGGTCGCGGCCACCTCATTGACGGGATCCTGCGAGACGATGACCATGTGCCCGTCGTTCACGTCCTGGTTCACCACCGTGCCGTGGTGGTAGATGTTCGCCGTGATGGTGTTGGAGACATCCTTGACCGTCTCCTGCGAGACTATTGCGACGGTCGCCCTCGTGTCGGTGTGGTTCTCGAATGTGTTCAGCGTCGGCGAGACATCCCCATCGACCCACGTCTCGTAGTCCTCGGAATCCTTCGCGTGGCGCGATTTGACGAACGGCTGGGCGACGTGCGGCGAGTTGTCCCCGCTCTTGGACTCCGCCCTCAGCGTCGGCGCCTGCTCGTCCCAGTGGCCGCCGACGGCACGGATCATTGTTCCGGGCTGGAAGGCGACTGCTCCGCTCTGGACGCCACTTGTGTCAGCGCCTCCATTAGTTGCTGGGGCAGCACTTTGTCCCTTCTTGCCGCGCGCCTTAGAATTCCTTGGCACGCCTTCGGCGACAGGAAGAACTTTGCCTCGACTTCGTGAGGCGTCTGCAGGATCGAAGACAGCAACGAGGAAGATTCTTCGCCTGCGCTGGGCGACTCCGAAGTATTGAGCATCCAGCACTGCCCACTCGAGCTCCAGTGCCCCTGCCTGAGCCATTTCGTCGAGGACGACCCCGAAGTCAGCGCCTCCGTTGGAAGACAGTGCTCCTGGGACGTTCTCCCAAATAGAGAATCTTGGATACTCATTGTTTGTCAGCTCCCTTATTTCCTTGATGATTCTTATTCCGTCGTGGAATAGACCCGATTTGGCGCCAGCCAGTCCCGCGCGCTTCCCTGCCACGCTGAGGTCCTGGCACGGCGACCCCCATGCGACGACGTCCGGCGGGCCTGCCTTGTCCAGCACGTACGCACCGGTCAGCGTCGAGACGTCGCCCCACTTTGGAACGTTCGGCCAGTGCTTGTTGAGGACTCGCGTGCAGTGCGCGTCCCACTCGCACTGGAATATCGTCTCGTAACCGGCGGCCTCGAGGCCCATGTCGAACCCTCCGACACCCGAGAAAAGCGACAGTACTTTCACGACCAAGAGATTAGCCCAAATCGGATCCCCGTCAAGCACACCCTATTGCGTGTCGTAGTCGTACCTGTCGTCGTCGGAGGTCAGCCACCTCTCGCCGTCCTCGACGTCCCAGACGATTTCATTAACCAGGCGGTCTATCAGGTTCTGCCCCTTCTTCGTCGTGAACGAGGGTTCCCAGAGCCTCACCCTGTTGTTCGGCTGGATGGCGAAGTTGCCATCGAGGCGCTCAATGACGTGGCCACACTTGTGCTGCCCCGGGTTGACGGCGTAGCCCGCGTCGACGACGTTCGCGTCGGGGGAGTGCCAGTCCAGGGTGAACATGTACTTCCCGTTGATGTTCCGCCTGTGCCTGTCTATGTACGTCATCGACATCCCGCGCATGTGCTCGAAGGTCGTGACGGTTACGTGCGGGGAGAAGCTGTTCCACATCACCAGGTCCCCCAGATCGATTTCCGGGCTGTCATCCTTGGTGCAGAAGGCGCTGATCGGAGCCCTCCACCAGACTCCGCCGTCCTCCATCAGGAAGTGGAACAGTGGCGTCCTGTCGGGTATCGAGGCGACCCCGAACACGACGCAGGGGAATTTCAGATCGTGGCTGTCGGACTGGTTCCTGAGAAAGTTCCCCCTGACGAGGCACTCAATTGGCGGGGTGTTGGCGTTGAGTTCTGGCACTGGGATCTATTCTTCATCGTTCTCGGTGTTTGCCTCGGTCTCCGCGTGCTTGTTCCTGCCCGTCGAGATCATCAGGCCCGCCAGCGTCCCCGTTATGAACGTCGCCACCGACGACAGGACCCCGAAGAACATCTTGTCGTTCTCCGACTGCACGCCTATCGGCTGGGTCACGAACACCAGGGCGTAGAGAACTCCGATTGTGGTGACGGTCAGGACGAACCCGAGGATGCATCCGACGATGAACTTCAGCCTGGCGTCGAGATCCTCTGGCGTGTATTTGGCTTTCATGGGTTCTCTTCCTCCCAGTCAAATCCGATCAGGTCCTTTGAGCAGGCGCCGTCCACCCTGCACATGGGCGGGTTGCATTTCTCGGATTCCCAGTTCTCTGGGTCCTGGCAACTGTATCGGTAGTGCCCGTCATACCCGCAGCCGGCGAGAACCAGGGTCGTCGCGATGATGAGGGTGCGTAGGCGTGACACCTACTATTGTACTACGAATTTTTTGCGTTTTTCGTTCGCGTATCGGGCTACCAACTACTGATCTGGTGCGGCTCTATCCGCGTGTTGCACAGCGTGCAGAACAGCGGGGGGTTCCCCCACGGGTACATCCTCACGGCTTGCTGGGGGTGCCTGCAGGAGAGCGACCTGTTCGCGTCGTTCGTCAGCGTCCTCCGGACGTATGCGGCGAGCGTCTCGCCGTTCTTGTCGGCGGCCTTCTTCCACAAATCCTTCTCCGGCTCGGTGCACCTGACCAGCATCTGCTTGTCTGCCGGTGCGCCGGGCTCCTTGTCGGTCGGCGCGACGGGCTTGACGTCCACGTCGCCCATTTCCGACACGACTTCATCCATCGCCTCCACCACTTCCGTCGTCGGTTTGTTCCAGGACCTCGGCATCAATTATCACCCCGCTCTTTGATGCTATAGCAGCAAGTTCCTCTGACGGCAGTATCCCCGCCTGGGTCATGAGGGCTATCAGCCGCTTGGCATCCTCTTCCGGCGAGTGGATGTCCGTGTCGTTGGCGAATTTCTCGGCGCCGGCCAGCGTCACCTTGACCTGCCCCGCCACGGACGGGGCGTCGGCGAGGCTGACATTGACGTTCATCCTGTCCATGCCGAGGAGTTTGGCACGCCTGTCCATGACGGAAAGGACCTGTTGCACGGCCTTGAGGTCGGGCTCGATCGTTACCTCGCTGCCGTCCGGGTTCGATTGCTTGCGATTCTGCGTCAGCGGCCAGATCGACGCCTGCAGGGAATCGAGGCGCTCCAATTCCATCCTCAGCACCTCGACGTAGTTGAGCCGGTTCTCCGCGTTCAGCTTCTCCAGTTGGCGCTGTATTGCCTTGCTGACGGCGGATGTGGTCATGTCGAAGCGCTTGGCTATCTCCCTGCCGGAGACCCCTGCCTTCTTTAGGGCGAATATCCTCGCGTCGCGCTCGGCCAGCAATTCCCTGTTCATCGGCTTCACTATTTCCATGCATCCATGTTGGCACAGAAAAAGGCTTTAATAGTGCGACGACACCTCGAGGAATGAAATCGTGTCGAACGGGAACCTCGTCCCTCTCGCTATCACGGCTGGCCACGGGCGCTCATCCCTCGCCCCGCGGAAGTGCCTCACCTCGTAGCGATACGGCTCCCCGATCGACGCGTGGAGTGCTATCCCGAATTCGGGCCACCGCGACCAGACGGCGCTTCCGAACGGCCTGAGGTCGCGCGTTGCCATGGTGCTCCCCAGGGGCGCATGGTGCTCTATCCACAGGGCGCACCTGTAGGCGGTGCGAATGTCGTCGAGGTACTTGGCCACCTCGATCGCTATCGCCTCCGATGTCCTGCCGCCGGGGTCGACGAACGACTTGTAGAGCGGGCCTATGCACAGCAGTTCCGGCTTGGTCTCCTCGAGCCTCGATTCCAGCAGGGCGCGGTCGCCGTCGCGCAGGAGGTTGAGCCCGGCCGGCTTCATGAACAGGTGCGCCTCTGGCTCCGTCCTCGTGTGCCCCAACTTCAGCGCCTCGTCGAATATCTTTCGCGAGATCCGCTTGATGATGCGCTCGGGGTTCTCGAGGTCGACGAAAAGCGTCCTGACCGGCTTCATTGGCTGGAAGGAGAACGGGTGTATCCCGCAGGCGGAAAGGATGGAGACCTGCCGCGCGAGCATGGTCTTGCCGACGCCCTCGGCGGCGACGAGAATGACCCGCTCGCTTCGCTCCAGCAGGCCCGGTATGACCCAGTCGAAATTGTTGTCGTCCTTCTCTCGGATGAATTCCGGCCAGAACACCAGCCTGCCCTGGTCCATTGGTAGTTCCGCCTCGGCCCCGTTGGCGATCATTCGGATGCGGATGAGTTTCTCTTCTTTCTTGGCCTTGCTGTTCAGCAGGTCGGCTATCGCGTCTATCGCGTCGTCGCGCGAGTCGCGCTCCACGACCACCGGCGCCGATTCGAGGGGGACGAGTTCGGAGATCTTGCCGCCCGACCTGACGTGGTCGGTGATGTCCTTGGCCGTCGGGCAGACGAATGCGGCGACGTCGCACCCAGCGCCGGTGAGGGCGCTCGCGACGGCGGCTGCGTGCTCCCGCCCCACCTGATCGTTGTCGGCGATGACGTCCACCAAGGCGCCGGCGAGTGCTTCGGTGTGTATGTCCAGCCACTTGCCGGCACCCCCGGGCATCGTCGTCGCGGTTATTCCGAGCTGGGTGAGCGTGTCGGCATCCTTCTCGCCCTCGACGACGAGTATCGGCTGGTTGTTCGCCTTGGCGGCGAGGACTGCGGGAAGGTTGTAGAGAATTCTGGGCGTGCCGTTGAGGTCGTATTCCCAGCCGCCCCCGCTCTTGGGGCGTCTCTGCCTGAATGTCTTTTTGCCGTTCTCGTCTAGGTAGCGAACCTTCTGGAACAGGAGTTCGCCGTTCTCGTCGACATAATCGTAGGTGGCTACGAGCGTCAGTCCGCCCTTCTTCGGCATCGGGTCGTCGGGCATGATGTCGGCGACGCGGATCCCCATGCTCTCGCAAATCTTGAACACATCGCACCCGCTGCCGCGGTGGCAGTGCATGAGCACGCGCCCGTTCTCCTCGGCGACGGATAGCGACGGGTTGTTGTCGTCGTTCCGGCACGGACAGCGCGCGCTCCATTGCCCGTTCCCACCCTTTACGCCGTTGAGGCGGGAAAGGACGTCGGCAATCGGCAGCAAGGTCAGCTACCCACTAGGCGAAGGCGTATTTCCTCGATGCCGATTCCCTGTTTCAGCATCCTGCGCGCGCGCTTACGGGATTTCTCGCCGATGCCTCCCCATATGCCGATTTCGTGGTTCTCGAGCGAGTAGAGCAGGCACTCGGAACACGCGGGGCACGTCTCGCAGATCGTCACCGCCCGGTGCATGTTCTTCCGAATCACCCTGAGTTCGGTTGACGTCTTTCCATCCCTGACCGGAAACCACCATTCGGTCGGCTTGCCGGTGCATGCTGCTCCAAGAAACATGACCCCTCCAGTTGTTAAGTTCCAGAGAGTCTAGCCACTTCTGCTGGGGAGAGGAAGATTGTCACGCGCCTCGCCGGGTGGAGGGAGACGTCGACCGTGTCGATCGGTACGCCGAGCATGGCCGCGATGTTGGCCTTTATCCTCGCTTCCTGCGTCATTTCGATGGCGACATCGGCGTCCGACTGAAATGCTTGACTCGTCGATGCCAAATCTGCTAATGCCGACCTTCGCTGGATTATTTCATGGCATCTCGTGCACGCGATCTTGTCGCCGACCTTCGCGCACCGGCGACGGACCTCTATGTGCCCGCAATCAAGGACGTGGTGGTAGGAGACCGAGCCCCATGGGCCGACGCGATCGACGCTGATGACCGACATCTTGGGCGCGGATGCCCTGCTCGCATCCATCGGTTAGATTTGTTTCCAGTAGGTGGGACCTCTACTTGGGAGCCCTGATCGAATTGGCATAAATTTCCTCTGCCATCATCTTTGCATACCTGCGACGGGCCGACCACAAGGCCCTCTGGAACTTCTTCATCGAATCGGTTTTCCTGGCCAGGTCTATCGAGTTTTCGAGGTAGACGCCGTGCTCCGAGAACAGGAAGTCATCTATGTCCCCAGACTCAATAAGTATGTCGCTCAACCATCCGCCGGCGACGTCGATGCCGCCGATGAGCTCGCAGAGCCCCTCGACCCCGAACTCGGACTTGATTTTGCCGGCGAGGATGAGGCAGAGGTCCCTGCGGTACTCCAGCGCCTCGACCGATTCGCCATCCATTGCCGCCGCCAGGTGGTCGAAGACCGAGTCGGACTCGCCAGGTGTGTTCTCGCCCTTGTCTTCGGCCATGGGGTTCTCCCTTTCGCTCGGTACATACATCATCCCACATCCCCCTCCTTGGGCAGTGCAAGCACGTAACGGGCCGTATCGAGCTTTTTCTTGCTGACCCACGATGTCGAATCCATGGTCGTCTCGGCCCTGTCCTTGGCGTCGGCATCGCGCTCGTGATCCAGGTACTCGACCACGGCGTTGTACAGCGACCAGCCGTTCTTTCCGTAATTGCCCGCGTTGCGATGGTTTGAGTAGAGGTTCACAACCGTATCCACAGTCCCCTCCAGGTGCTTCCGGCTCTTCGTCCCTGCGCCGCGTGTGAATATCGCCCTAGCCGTCTCGGCCACCGTGTCGTTGTTCGGGATCGCGACCTTGACCATTCGCTCGGCGATCATCTTCGTCCTGCGCGACAAATCTGCCCACTGCTTCGCCACCTCCATGCCGTCGCTGACGACGAAGTCAGCGTTCTTGGTGTGTCTTGCCGTCACCTTGCGCGCGGACTGGTTGACGGCGAGCAGGACGGCGTTCTTGCACACGGCGCGTATCGGCGTGTTGGCGAAGGTGATGGGCGTCTTCCCGTCGTGTCCGTTCCTGACGACGAGGTACTCGTCGAGGTCGTCGGCGATGCCATTCGGATCGATGGTGCTGGTGCCGAGGCGGATGGTGGCGAAGAACTCCCTGCCTTCGCCGATGCTGCCGCACGCATCGACTCGCACGTTCTCGTCGCCGCGCAACGAACCCATGATTCGCGCCACGGAGACGGCGCGTTCCAGGACTTCCCTGTTCTGCTGTACGACGTACCTCGTTCCGACGGTCGATATGCCCTTGAAAGACCCGTCGGCGTTGGATCTGATGGTCGCCCTGGAATCGGCGATTACCACTGGTTTTCCGTCAGACCCGTGGAGCAGGTTCCCGTGCGCGTCTATCGCGGCGACGTTCGCCGTGAAAACGTCGTAGTTGCACGAGGCGATGTCCAGCATCTGGTCGACCGTCGCCCCGGAAGGAAGCGGCTGCCCGAGCCTGTGCCACGGGAGCGATCTCTCTGAATCGAAAATTGACACTGATTGCATACACTCATCATAGAGTGCCTAGACGCCTAGATTTTGAAACGGAAAATCTTCTCCCAAAGATTCTTTTTCTTTTTCTGCGGCGGCTGCCAAACCGACGAGACGTGCGCGGCCTGCGCGGAGTGCGCGGCCTCGTGCTCGTGGTGGCGATCGGCGGTGTGTTCGTGCTTCGGCTCTGAATTCGCCGTTTTATTGGGGTTCGCGGCGGCTTTCTTTTTCGCCGGCGATGCCTTGCCCTTCTTTGCGGCTGGCTTCTTCTTGGGGGTCGACTTCTTGTCGGTCATAGATAATCAATTGTACATCTATCTCGTGCACCGTGGGGGACGTGCATTGCGCTAATTTCCTGGTGTGGAAGATTCCTACGGCGACGATGCCAAGAAATTGGCGCTTTTGTCCACCTCCTACAGGCACACGAAGTCCAACGTCGTCAAGGATCGCGGGGTGGGAGAGGATCTCCCATTCAACTTTTTCGGCTGGAAGCACAACGATTTGGCCGTGGTCGTCCAGATGGACTACGCGCTGATGAACCTCGATCTGTACGAGCGCTTCGACAAATCATTCCGCGTATGCCTCGCCCTGCGGAAGTACTGGGGCATAGACCAGCTGACCATGGTCGCCGAGGGGTTCCTCTCCTACGACCCGATAGCCACGAGCGGGAAGAGCCTGCGCGAGGCGTTCGCAAAGAACGAGAAGGTAGCCGAGTGCATAACGCTCACGCACGCATTCATGGACAAGCAGAAACCACAGATAACTTGCCTCGCGATGCCCTACAGATACGACAAAAAGACGGTGATTTGGGACACCATGGTCGCCACGCCGAACGAGGCGACGAAATTGTTCAGGGAGAGCATATTCCCCGCCATGCTCATCAGCTCAATTACCGAAAAGAGCGACACCGAACACGATTCCGAGACGAGGGAGAAGGTCGCCCAGCAGATAGCCGACGACGGGTTCCAGGTGTACGACTTTTTTGGAGGCACCGAGGGATAGTAAAATAGCAAGATGGATTTTAGCCACCCCTTCCACTCCGGTTCCGGCAACAACTGGCGCGATGTCAGGCGCATCGGCAACATCGAGTTCCTGGAGGCCAACAGGCAGCCGTGCCCGGTGTGCGGCCACCCGACGGGCGACTGCACCAGCGACGGTGCCGTCAAGCCGAAAACGGAGATGCCGGCGCAGGTGTTCGGCAGGGAACCGATGATCCTCGTCGAGAAGGACATCACGGAGAAGAGACAGATCACTCCGTACACGCACGCGAACGTGCTTATCCACAGGTCCGGGGACTACATTCCGCTTTCCCGGGCCAGAGAACTCGGGCTCGTGGACTAACATCGTCCGTTCAACCAACAAAATTCAGGAGGGGTCGCAATGCCGTTGTCGCAGTCGTTCATTGATTCGTATAGGGGCATCACCCCGCCGTGGGGCTTCGGCGGACTCGGAGAAATTGTCTACCTGCGAACGTACAGCAGGTTCTCGGACGAGCTCGGGCGCAACGAGACCTGGCTGGAGACATGCACGAGGGCCGTCAATGGGACGCTGGAAATAGGCGCGCAACTCTCCGACGCGGAGGCAGAGAAACTCTTCGACCACATCTACAACCTGCGCTGCTCGCTGGCCGGGCGCGCCCTGTGGCAACTCGGAACCTCGCTCGTACGGAAGTTCAACGCGACATCGCTGAACAACTGCTACTTCACGAACATAGAGAAGATCGAGGACTTCGAGTTGCTGTTCGACTACCTGATGCTCGGCGGCGGGGTCGGCTTCTCCGTCGAGCGGGCGAAGATCCACGACCTGCCGAAGGTCAAGACGGGCGTCCAGATAACCCACGAGCGTACGAACGACGCCGACATAATCGTCCCCGACAGCAGGGCAGGCTGGAGGAGGCTGTTGCACAGCGCCCTCAAATCGTTCTTCGAGACGGGCAAGTCGTTCTCGTACTCGACGATCCTCGTCCGTCAGTACGGTGCGCCGCTGAAGACGTTCGGCGGCACCGCGTCCGGGCCGCAGGCACTGATCGACGGCATAGAGGACATATCCAAGGTCATGCAGGCGCGCGAGGGCAAGAAGCTCCGCTCCATCGACGTGCTCGACATCTGCAACATAATCGGGCGCATCGTCGTTTCCGGATCCTCGCGCAGGTCGGCGCAGATAGCCATGGGCGACCCCGATGACGTCCTGTTCATACGCGCCAAGAATTGGTCCACCGGGTCCGTGCCGGCGTGGCGCGCGAACTCAAACAACAGCATCTACGCCGATGCCTACGACGAGATCCTCCCCGAACTGTGGAAGGGCTACGACGGCTCCGGCGAGCCGTACGGGCTCGTCAACCGCAAGCTCGCGCGCGCGTACGGGCGCCTGGGCGAGAAGCGACCAGACCCAACGGTCGAGGGTTTCAATCCCTGTGCGGAAATCGGCTTGGCGGACGGCGAGTCGTGCAATCTCGCCACCATCTATCTTCCCAATGTGACCTCGTTCAAGCAACTGTGTGAAATATCGGAGTTGCTCTACAAGGTCCAGAAGCAGGTCACGAGGCTGGAGTACCCCTACGCGAAGACGACCGAGGTCGTCAGGAAGAACGCGCGCCTCGGCCAGAACGTGACCGGGATCCTCCAGGCGAGCGAGGAACAGGTCTCCTGGCTGTCGAAGGCGTACGAGAACCTGAGGAAGTTCGACGAGAAGTTCTCCAAGGCGAACGGCCTGCCGGAGTCCGTGCGACTCACCACCGTCCAGCCGTCGGGGACCCTGTCGCTACTGCCCGGGGTCACTCCGGGCATCCACCCGGCGTTCGCCCGCTACTACATTCGGCGCGTAAGGTTCGGGTCGGCCGATGCGCTCGTCGACCAGTGCCGCAAGCGCGGGCACAAGGTCCAGTGGGACATCGGCCTCGACGGGCGGGAGGATCACACCCGGTACGTGGTCGACTTCCCCTGCAAATCGCCCGACAACGCAGTCCTCGCCTCGGACATGACGGCGATACAGCAACTCGAGTGGGTCAAGCGGATGCAGACCGAGTGGGCGGACAATGCCGTCTCCGTGACCGTGTACTACCGCAAGGAGGAACTCCAGGAAATAAAGTCATGGCTGGAGAAGAACTACGACTCTGGCGTGAAGTCCGTGTCGTTCCTGCTCCACAGCGACCACAATTTCCCGTTGCCGCCGTACGAGGAGATAACGCAGGATGCCTACGACAGGATGGTGTCGAAAATAGACCTCACCGTGCCCCTCGTGGCGATGCCGGGCGAGTTGGATTTGGATGACTGCTCTACCGGGGCCTGCCCGATCAAGTAATCAGGCGTCGGATCGTTCGGCTGCGGCCTCTGGGGCCGCCTCTGCGACGACCTCGGCCGCCTGCTCGACAACGGGCTCTGGCTCCACGTCCTTGGTCTTGCGCTTCTTCTTGCCGGGCTCTTCCTTGTTCAGGATTTCGGCAGGTGCATCCTGCGCCTTCGCGTTCGGGTCCACCCATCCGAGCGGCATGTCAATCTTTCTCATGTTTCCTCACTTCGTGTCTGTTTTTTTGAATTCGTCCCAGGTTTTGTCGCCGACACCATAATACTCTCTTGCCAACCCCGACTGGATTATGTCCAGGTTCAGGCAGGCCGTCTTCGGGTCGGACACGTCCTCCGACGAGAAAACCCTCGCGAGGACCCTCCCGTACTTGTCGTTCTTGTCGGGGATGGTGTTGACGTACACCCACTTGTGGTTGGTCAGCCAGTCCTCGGTGAACTTCTTGGCCTTCAGGCCGAGTTGCTTCTCGGCGGCATCCTTCGTCCTGGATTCCGGGGTGTTCACCCCGTAGAGGCGCACGCGGATTTTGTGGTGCACGTCGAACCCGAGGTCGACCATCAGGTCGAGGGTGTCGCCGTCCACGACCTTGAGCACCGTTGCGCCGTACCAGAACCGTTTATCCATGCGTCTTGGTGATCCTTGCCGTAAATGACGAACCCCCGCCCTCGCCCCGATGTTGCCGGGGTCTGGGCGGGGGGACGCCTATTGCGATTCAGCCCTTATCAGGGGGCCACTGGTGCCGTGTTGAACGTGACCTTCACGAACGCCTCCGGGCGCTTGACGGCGAGAGCGAGACGCTGCTCGGCCAAGATCACGATTGCGTTGCGGATGAAGAAGTCCGCGTGCTGCTCCGAGATCCGGATGCTCGCGTCCTCGCGGTCGTACAACTGGGCGCCGGTACCGAACGCTCCGACGAGGGCGGTACCCTCGGGGATCGCTGGTGTCTCGACGACCGGCATGCGCCAGACCTTCGGCTCGCCACCCATCGCCACGGACACGGCGATCAGGTACTGACCGTTCAAGTCCTTGGTGAGTTCGATGTCTTCCCAGTCGTTCGGGTGCATCACGATGCCCGAGGGCTCGTAGTACGCCAAGAAGGACAGGGTCGCGGCGCGACGCAGTGCGTCGGCCTTGGTGTCCGGAACCGGGCTGAATGCACCGCTGGACCAGCTGTAGGTCTGGATGCCGGTGGTCTGGAGGACGCCCTTCAGGTTCTCGCCGGAGCCGTTGCCGTTGAGGATTTGGTTGTCCTCAAGGAGGCGGAGGCCGTAGAGAAGCTCGTTGTCGATGATCGACCTGAGCTGTGGCTCGTCTGCCAGCACATTTCGGTGCGCGGCTTCCCAGTGTGCGAGTGTGCGCACTGGTGCCTGCTCACCGACGAACTGGAACGCCGACTGCGGCTTCAGAGCGAAGGCGTCGCCATCGCGCTCTGCCACGGGGGCTGCGTTGTTGTTCGTCGAGTAGATACCGGCTGCCGGGCTTGCCGCATTCGCGCCGGTGGTGTTGATCCACGGCGTCGCGGCTATCGAGGTGAAGCCGAGTTGACGGAAGTACTCGATGACCTGGGCGGTCGTGCGGCGAACCGGGAAGAGGTCGCGGACGCGCTTCGTGCGCATCGGCGAGGCCACCATCGGGTCACGCTGTACCGAACCGAAGTCCCCGAGGCCGCTGCCGCGCTGGAAGCCCGAGAGGTTTCCTGCGGTCGGCATCGCCGAGAACACGTCCTTGACGTTGTAGTTGTGGGTCGTCAGCGACGTCTTGACCTGCCACGGGGCGGGCATGTTCGCGCCGTTGCGGCCGCCGTTGAGCGACTTGAACTCGTCCGAAGCGAGGAACATCTCGCCGATCGATTCGAGCCTCTTGGCTCCGCCCGGAACCGCGTATCCTGCGGCTGCGGCTGCGGCAACCGACTGGCTGCTCGCTTCCGAACCCCATTCGCGCACTTCGTTGAGCGACTCGAGGCCGTCGATCAGGCCCTTGAGTTCCTTGATCTCGACCATGTTCTTGTCGAACGCCGACTTCTTCTTCTGGTCCACGACGATCGTGCCGTCCTGAACCTTGAACGAGTCAGCAATCGCCTTGTTGTCTTGCATCTTCGCTCGCAGTGCTGCCTGCAGATCGCGAAGGTTGTTGGTGTCTTGTGACATCTCTTTTTCCTCTGTGATTGTGATTGGATGGATTGTGATTCCAGTTTAGGTATGCACCCAACCGATACTGAACCAAGATACTAGATAATTGAGTACCCGTGGCGCAACTAGCGTTTCTTGCTATTTTTGCGTATCTCGTCCCTGATGGTCCGCCTGATCCGCCTGTCCTCCTGGATGGCTGCACCCCTCCTGCCTAGTGCGGTTGTCCTCGCCAGGCGGGCGTAATCGGACATGTTCGTGCAGGGCATCCAGACGGTCCTGCCGGACTTGGAAATCCTTCTTGATATCCCTATGCATCCCAGCATGCGCGACCTGAGGCGCGCCGATTCGGGGTCCATGAACACGTCGGGGTCGCCGTCCCTCGGGGATACCCCCGGTACGGCCGCCTTGCCGGCGACCATGGAATAAGGGAAATTCAGGGTTTTCGCCCCGACCCTGAACTTGCGGGCCTTGCGATCGCGCGCCCTGAGCGACCCTATGGTGTTCTGCCCCATCCAGTCGTTGCTCTCGGCGGCATCGGAAAGCTGGGTGAGTTCCTCGTGGGATGCGCACGGGTGCCACGAGCCGTCGGGCATCTTGTGCGCCCCGGAGCAGCCGAGCTGTATAGCGAGCCTGAGCGCGTAGGCCTTGCGCTCCTTCTCCTTCATGCGTTTCTTTTTTTCCACCTCTTGCCCGTCCTTATGCTCTCGCCGATCAGCCTCGACCTGAATTGCTCCCGTTGCAGGTGCGATATGACCGGCATCACCTTCCTGTCCATTCCGTTTCTGCGCCTCGGCGAGGGACCGTTGCCCGCCCCGTACAGTATCTCACTCGGCTCCCATTCCGGTCCGGACGAGGAGAGCATGGAGGCGCGCCTCGACGTCCTGTCGGCGCGCGCGAACGCGGACTTGAACGAGGCCTCGAATTCCTCCCCCATGTCCACCGCGTCGCTCAGCGCCATGCCTGCCGGAATCGACTTCTCCCCGCCGTTGTATCGGGCGGCCCAGCCGATCGATGCCTTGCCGAGCGCGTGGGCGATGTCGCCCCTTACGATGGCGAACGGCTGGCCGCTGGATATGTCGTAAACGACGGAGTAGAGGTCACGCATCGAGGGCCTCCCTGAGGGCGGCGGAATCCGACAGCACCCTGATGCGCTGCTTGAGTATTCTCCCGATCATGTTTATGTGTATCTTCTCGCCATCGGTGAGGGTCCCCGCCCCGGCGAGCCTGTCCCTGTACTGGTTGAAATTGAATGCCCTGGCCTTCTTGATCAGGCTGGCTATCAACTTCCTCATCGCCGCCTGTTGCTCCGACTTCAGTTTCCGGTAGTACTCCGAGTACGCGGATCCGACCGATGATGCCATCATCTCGGCGATCCTCATCCTGCTCCTCTTGGATATCTCGATTTCGGACAGATCGGTGAGGCGCGACCCGATGTTGGCGATGGACATCGCGAACGTCCTGTCCCCGAGTTGCGCTGCGACGACGCTCTCCGGCTTCCTCTCTTGGACGTCGCTCAGCATGTCGGCCACGAAAAGGCCGGCGATGTCCCTCATCGGCATGTCGTCCCACGTCTTCTGCCTGTTTATCTGTGAACCAACTATTGCCGACTCTGGTAGTTCCCTCAGGAAGGAGCGCCTGTCGCCCTTCCCGACCGGGAACACGTCCGGCGACTCGACCCCGAGGAACTGCTGTAGGTCCTCCGCGAACCGCTCCGAGATCGCGGCGTACTTCTCGCGCCTCCTCTCGAGCAGGTACTTGCGCGAGCCGATCCTGACCACGCCATCGCCGAGGTCAGTCGTCGCCCCCTTCTCGGCGAGGAGCTTCGCCAGCACCTTCGGCGCCAGGTCGCCCAGCGACCCACCGTTGGCGATGTGGTTCAGCGCGCCCTCGACCGTGTTTATCCTCGAATTGACCTGGCCGAATGATTCGGTCTCCCTGATTTCGTCCTCGGGCCTCCTGCGCCGCGACAGCCTCCCGCGCCCGCCGAACACCTCGTCGACCCATCTCTCGCGCCTGCCGTCGCCGATCACCTGGTGGGGGTTTCGGATGCCGACGAAGTTCTCCTCGTAGGTGAGGTAGTCGCCCGCCTCGCCGACGATGTAGCGAATCGGAGCGAGCGGGTCGGTGTCGCTCTTCTTGGACGATGCCGTGGCCACCAGCCTGCCGAGGCGCCGTCTTTCCCCGACCGAGAGTTCCCTGTTCTTCCCGAGCTTGACCGTGGATCCGCCCCGCATTACGTAGACGACCGATTCGATGCCGCTGTTCGACAGCATCCCCAGTTCGTCCCTGCCGAAGTCGTTTCGCGTCCTCGCCGACATGACGTACGTTGCGCCGTCCATGTTCCTGTTGTCCGGTATCACCTTGAGCACGCTCGCCGGGACGACCGGCTCGAGCACGAACCCGTCCCTTCTCACCAGCCTCGTCTGCCTCTCGTCGGAGCCGCCTATCTCCCTGACCAGCGCCTCGATGTTCTGCAGGACGGAATTGCTGTTCCTCTTGGCGACCTTGGGGATGATGATGTTCGGTCTCCTGCCCCGCTGCACTTCTGGGTAAGGCCCGCCGGTTATCGGCCTGCCTTGGGCATCCCTCGCGTCCGGCACGCCGGCGACGAGGGCCGCACCGATGAGCCTCCCCAAACCGGGAATGTCGAACAACCTCATGCCGCACGTCGAGAGCCTGCTGTCGGTGAACCTGCCGCCGTACTCGTATCCCTCGGGGCACCTGTAGCCCCTGTTCTCGCCGGGCAGCGATCCGCCCCTGCCGCGCCCGCCGCCCGGGGTTATCGCGCGATAGAAGGCCGACCTGACGGGCGACCTGAACGGGTCGGAGTCGCCCGGCACCGCGAGCGAGAGCAACGTGTGGCCCACGCCCTTGTAGTTGATGACATCCTTCGCCGACACGGAATCCTGCACCCTGCGCCTGCTGTGCCCGTGGAGCATCGCGACGGCCTTGTACTCGGTCAGCCTCCTGTTCCCCTTGTCGAAAGCGTGCAGCACGCTGTCGGGGTTCTTCTTCGGCTCGACGAAAGAGAAGCGAGCGACGATCTGGGGGCAGCAGTTACTTTCGTTCAACTAGACCACCGCAACAATCGTTGTCGAACTTGGATCGGAAGGGGAGCACGCTCGTGTTGCCGCTCTCGTCCTGCCCCTCGTGCTCCCAGTTGTTGGAATCCCTCAGCCAATCCGCGAATTCGGCGTTGTCGCCGACGAAGTCCCTCAGCTCCCCGAACGCGACCTTCTCCTCAACGGCCTCGTCGGTTCCCATCGCATGGAAATTCGTGAGGAACGTGTCGTCCTCGATGCTCTTGCCGAGGGGCTTCGATTTACCGATGCTGCTGGCGAGCTTGCCGGGCAACTTGCCGCCGCGCGCGAGGCGCTTGGCGAAGTCGGCATCGCTCCAGTTCCGCTTCTTGATCTTGTTCTTGCAGTTCTTCATGCCGGGATGGTGGCAGCCCTCGTTGGGCCAGAGTCCGGTCGTCTCGTGGTGGAGCCAGGCGCAGATCCTCTCCAGCGGGTACAGCTCCGGGTGGTTGGCGAGGATCACGCGGCAGCGACGGAAGCCGCCGGGCTTCTTCATTATCGGCCTCCAGTAGCGCAGCAGCCTCTCGAGGTTCCCGCGACGAGGGCCGTAGCCGCGCAGGACGTCGCCGGTTATGCGCTCCTGCGGCAGGTCAAGAACGACATCCTGCGGGCCCTTGAATTTGATCTCACCGTCCGCCACCGGATGCACTCCTTTCCATTATCTGCTTGGCGAGGTCGCCCTTCGACGACCCCGGCTTTGGCTTGCCGCCCCCGCCTATGTTGACCAGCAATTGTTGGTCAATTATCCCAGACAAAGGAGTCGTGCGGGAGAAGAAAATGGCATCCCACAGCTCCTCGTCCTGGGGCAGCGGCTCGTTCCAGAGTTGCTCCTGGAACTCGTTCTCCTCGAGCTTCTGTATCTCCGGGTTGGCGGACACCCATCCCCAGAAATCGAAGGCCGTCATTTGCCCGGTGGGGTAGACGATGGCGCCGGTCTCCCTCGGGCCGCTCGGGTCTACGACGAAGTAGAGCTTGTTGTTGTCCGAATTTGCGACATGGATGCCCATCATCTCGTTGCACCGACCTTCGGCTTCATCTCCCAGATTTTGCCCCTCGTCTTCCTGACCTGCTTGAGCATCTTCTCCAGCAGCGCGTCGACCTCCTCGTTGATCGCCTTCGCGAGGGCGTCCTCGACGCTCGCCATCGATGCGCCGTTCGCCGAGTAGGAATCGACATCGAGGGGATCCATCCCCGACGGGTGCGGGAAGGTAACCGACGGTATTCCGCGCGCCTCGTAGTCGTTCTTTATCTGCATCGCCTTCCTGTATTCCTTGAGGCTCGCCATGGTCGACGACGACAGGTAATCGAGCGACCTGTCCCCGTTCACCTTGTAGAAGTACTCGATCTCCGCATCGCTGAAGCCGAGGCGGCGAAGCCTGTCCGAGACCGGCTCCTTGTTGACGACGTCGGAAATGTCCATGTCGGACGAGGATTCGACGACCCTCGACCACGGGTACCTGACCTCCGATATCTCCTCGTTCACGAACCCGCCCATTATCTGCGCCCCGAGCCTCTGCGGTCGCGCCGCCTTGCCGTGCTCGTCGAGCCTCGCGGCGTACGCCGATGTCCTCTCGTTCTGCCTGGTCGATGCCGGCCTGACCGAGCCGACGTCCGTGATCGATCCGTATTCCCCGTCCACCGATGCCGAGAGGACGTTCATCATCCTCCTGCGCGAACCCTCCGGATCCGATGCCGGGTCGACGTGCACTATCGCGTCGGCCACGGCGGCGTGGTCGGACGAGTTCATCCACACCGGCCTCGTCTTCTCGCCCATCCCGTAGCCGAACCCGTAGGCGGTCCTGCCGGACACCTCGGGTTTGAGCACTATCTCTATGTCCCCGTCGGCATCTACGTCGCCGTGCGGGTTGGAGCCCCTCGGCCACTCAACCGGGGCATCGCCGACCTGCATGCCCCTCCTGCGCATTGCCTCCCTCGCCGCGGAATCCTGCGACGGGTGTACGACGTAGGCGGCGATCGGCCTGTCTATGTCGTCGACGTCGGGGTGAATGCCGATGAGCGATTGGTACTGTCGCTCGGCCGAGGAGAAGTGCCCGGAATCTTTGTAGTGGCGCCCGCCGTCGCTGACCACCTTGCCGAGCTCGCCCTCCGAGACGCGGAGCCTCGGGCGCCTGTCGATGCCCTGGTGGAAATCGAAGGCCACGTCATCCATGAGCTGGGACACCTGCCTGTCGTCGAGGCTCGTGAGCGCCCTCCGCACCTCCGGATCCACGGATGCGTCGTCCCTGATCGACGGCAAGATGCTCGTCGCGCCGGACATGCGGGAGAAGTTCCTCTCCTCTTGCGTTTCTATTTTCCCCATCGAGCTGAAGCCGCGCCCCCTCGTGGTGACGCTGTCCCTGTACGCCTTGGTCGGCTTGGTCGGGCTGCTCCTCTTCGCGGTATGCCTCGCGTGCACGTCGGCGTTCCTCGTCCTTATCCTTCGCGCCCCGATCGGGGTGGTCCTGCCGTCGGGTAGTTCGCCCTTGCCCTCGCCTGCGGCGAGGTGCGTGGCGATGACCTCCTCTGCCTTGCGTTTCGCCACGGCAATCTTCCTGCCGTCCTTCTCGCCCGACCCGTGCGGCCACTCGTCAAGAATTCTCTCGAGCGTCGCCCTTGAGAATTCCTGGTCGGTCAGTTCGGCCACCCTGCCGTCGCCATCGTCGAGCACGGCGATCTTCATCGGCGGCATCATCAGCAACGACGTCGAGCCGTCGGGTTCCCTGTCGAACCTCCCGGCGTCCACGGGGATGCCGCGGGCGTCGGACGGTATGGAGAGGACCACCTCGTCGTCCTTCATCGGCATTCCGTCGTGGTAGATGCGGGCCGTGGTTATCCCCTTCACGGTCACCGACTCGCCGCCCCTCTTGTCGTTCGGCACGGTGACGACGACGCGCATGTCCATCCCCACCTCCGACTTGTCCAGCGCGGTCAGGGTCGGTATCAGGTTGAACTGGATCTGCTGGGCGATGTCGCCGTCCTCGAGGCTCTTCGTATCGATCTTCTGGGGGATTCCCTTGGGGAGCTGGTCCGAGACCTCGTGCGTCGCCTTTATCCTGTTCACCTCCTTGCCCTTCGACTCCGCCCTGTACACGGCCAAGAACTCCTCCGGCTCCACCCCCTTGTAGTAGTAGGTGCGGCCCGGGTTGCCGTCCTTGTCCTTGTAGGTGACGTAGAGCCTCTTCTTTTTGTCGTCGTACGCGACCCTCGAGAGCGCCCTGCTGCCGGAGACGTCGACCTCCTGCAGGTCCACTCCGTGCTTGCGCGCGAGCCTGTGCCCGGAATCGATGGACATGACCGCTTCCCTCGATTGCGCCGGATCGGACAGCGACATGACCGAGTGGCGCCTCGGGTCGCCGACCCTCTCCACCGCCTCCTTCTCGCCCTTGTCGAGCCTGTCCATCGTCGACTTGCGAATGCTCTTGCCGACCTTGTCGGCACCGGCCGCGTCGGGAACCCTGCGCGCCCTCCTCTTCTTCTCCTTCGGCTTGTCGCCCGGGACGTCTTCTGGCATCGGCCTCGTCGCCTCGCGCTCGCGCACCGTCGCCCGCTTCCTCTTGATCGATCTCCTCGTCGCACTGTCCTTCGCCTCGTCGCCGGAGTCCATCCAAGAGAGGGCCGCGTCTACGTCGTCCCCCTCGATGACGCCCATCTGCCTCAGCGCGTACAGCTCGGCGCTCGTCTCCAGCCTCCACAGTTCGCTTCTTGCTCCCGATATCGCGTATTCACTCGCTCCGTATGCGCCGCCGATGAATGCGACCTTGTCCAAATCGGAGAGGACGAGACCGAGGTCTTGTAGGTCTATCTCGTCGCCCATCCCCGTCATTATGCTCATAACGCCCCCAGTGCTCAGATCCCTTACGTCGGCATCGGACCCGTAAATCTCGGTTGCCTTGGCGATGAACTTGCGAATTTGCACGACGTGCGCGCCCTCGTGGGCGGCGGTGTGCATGCCCTTTAGAAGGAAGGGATCCTTGCCGAGCGATGCGGTCATGCCGCCGGCATACTGGCTCTCGTTGACCACGAATTTGTGCAGGGTGTCGGCGGCCTCCTCGTCGCTGCCCGCACCAACGACCCTCAGGCCGAGCCTCTGGTTTTCCTTCACCTCTTTCAATTGCTTGACAACGCCATCCGCCATTATTAATGGGCTGTACGTTATTTCCGTTCTCATATCGGCGATCCTGGGCGGCCTACCCTCTTTACCATCTGGAAAAATAGGCCTTGTGTATGCCTCGGCACCACCGCCGCCGCCGGGGAGTCTGCTGTACTTGACACTGTCGATCATGTCGAAATTTTCGCGATCGTGGACGGACATTCGCGCGATCTGCATGAGGAAGCCTCGCTCCGATCTCCTCAGCACATCCTTGGTTATCCCCTGCGACACCAGCTCGCGTCGTCTGGCTTCGGACAGTTTGTTCCACACAGCGTCGATGTCGGCGCTTTCGACCTTTATCCTTCCGCCCGACAATTTGCGAATCAATTCTTCTAGGTCTTTGTTGTCCGTCGCGCTGGGCTTTATGCCGTTTGCCCGAAGCAGGTCCCCGACGAGATCCACAGTCGCCGCCTCGGTCGCCCTCACGCGCGCACGCGCACCCGTGAAGACGCGCTTGGTCTCCTGCCGACCATCGATTACGTTCACGTTCTCCGTCAGGTTCCCGAACTCGTCCACGAAGTACGGCATCCTGCGCTGTCTCCACTTGCCGTACCACGTGCCGAGAGAGGCGAACCCCTGCTGCGCCGCGTTGGCGATCTGCGATGCAGAGACGGCGAAGCACGTCGTTCCGAACTCGTCGGTGAACTGGTTGGCCTGCGGCGTTCCCGGCGGGCACCTGAACTTCCCGAGGTCGTCCACCCACACCCCGAACCGCTTGGCCGCCCTGGCGATGAGGGTGTTGCCGGGGTTCATCTCCCTGAGCGTGCGACCCAGCCCCTTGCCCTTGACCCCTTCTTCCTCCTCGTCTTCGTCGTCGCCGTCTTCATCGTCCGAGCCGTCGTCGTCCGATTCGACCAGCTTGGTCGGGTTGCCGTCGTCGTCGACCTCCCACACCTCTTGGACGACGCGCGGCTTTTCTGCGTATTCGTTTAGTGAATCAGCGAATTCCTGATTGATCTCCTCTTGTGACCGATCCTTCTCAGCGGGCATCCATCCGAAGTTCGGCTGTCCGTCAAGCGCATTCCGGGAGAGGGCGCCAGGGAAGAGGTTGAGCACCATGCCCTCCTGCCACTTGGAGGTCTTGTCGTAGCGGCGCCCGTCCACGTTCACGACGTTCGGCAGCGCCTTCTCCGGCTGCTTCTGATCCACGGACTCGGCGATGGTCTTCCCCAGCGCGGCCTTGGTCTCGGGGCAACAGCCGAGCACGCCGTGCTGGAGGAACTCGTCCGCCCTCTGGCGGATGTCCTTCTTGCCGTCGTCGCCCTGCGACACGGACTACTCCTCTTCCGAGTTGAGCTCCTGTAGGAGCTTGTCGAATTCATCGAGGCTCCCCTGAATTTCAGCGGCCCCGACCTCCGTCCAGGACGGAGGCACCGAGTCCTCGTGCCCGATGGTCTTCGCCCTGAGGATTATGTGTTCGCGCACGTCCTTCTGGTTGGTGGCGCGCTTCGATGCCTGGACCGCGTTCAGCAGGTCGGCATGCGCGAGTATCGGGAACGACCCGTCCGGCATCGCGATGCCGGCCTTCGCCAGTTCCGACCTGACGGCGAGGGGGTACGCGCTCTTGAGGGCGATCTCCGCCGCCTCCGCCTCTATCTCCTCTATGTCCGGCTCCTGCAGCGTCTCGTAGCCGAGGAGCGCCCCATCGATTCCGACGAACACGTCGTAGCTCTCGCCCGTCTTGCACTGGATGTCGACGACGTAAGCCTCGTGCCCCTCGAAGGCGGCCGGCTGGATGCTGACCACCTCGGCATCCTTGCGCTGCAGGTGCGACATGGCGATGTTCGCCGCCTCGTCGAAGGTGACCATGGTCAGGTCGTCAACGGCAGGGTCGTGGATCGTGCTCGCCTTTACGAGGCTGTGCCCGCGTATCTCGCCGGACTTGTCCACGTAGATGTCGAACATCTTTCCGTCCTTGCGCCGTATCGTCGTGACGAACATGTCGGCCTTGTCGATGAACGCCGACTCGATGACGTCGCCCTTGACCAGCGTCTGCGATATCCCCTCGGCGTGGAGTATCGTCACCTCGCCCTTGACGCCGAAGCACCCGCCTGGGCAGTCGGCGCACGGCGGGGTGCCGCCGGCGTAGACCTTGCCGTCCATCGCGCACTTGTATCCGTGCGAGCCGACATCGGCGGACTTCACGCCTATCTGCTGCAGGCGCGCCTTCCTGAACTTGTCCAGCAGGGAGGGACCGCCCTGTCCCGGCATTTCATCCTCGTCCTCTTCGTCGTCTTCCGGCTCTTCCTCGTCCTCCGGCTCTTCCTCGTCCTCGGGCTCTTCCACTGGCGCGACTTCCTCGTCGGCCTCTTCCTCGTCGGCCTCGACTTCGGCATCTTCCTCGACTTCTTCCTCGGTCTCTTCCTCGTCGTCCTCCAACTCGGCGGCGACGCTCGCCTGCTCCTCCATCTCGTCCTCGGCGTCCTCCATCTGCACCTTGCGCGGGGTCTTCTCCTTCGGCTTCTTGGCCGCTGCGAGCTCGCCCTCCAACTTGGCCACCTTGGCGAGCAGATCCTCGGCGACGGCGACGGGCATCACCTTCATCTCTACGGGCACGGCCCCGCACTTGCCGCACACCTTGTCGCCCTTGACGTAGCCGCACTGGGCGAGGTCGGCGCCCTTGGCGCAGCCCAGAATCCCGCCCTCAGCATCGACGTTGACGGTCGGCACCGATTGTTCCATCATGCTCATTTAGCAAAATCCCTTCGTGGAAACCGTGTAATAAACATTAGCACCTACTCCGTCGGGGCGGAAGGCGCGCCGTCTGTGAAGTTGTCCGTCCTGCGGAACCACTTCTCGAATTCATCGGCATCGAGCCCGAGCCTCTCCACCATTTCCCTGACCTTGGCCATGGAGAGAAGCAACCCCTTCCCGCCGAGCCTGTCGGGTTTTATCCTTACACGATCACCCCTGCCCGCACGTCCGAGGCCCTCCTCGATGGACCTGAGGGATCTTCCTTCTTCAAACAGCCCCATTTCGATCAGGGCATCCCTAATCTTCTTTGCGCGACCCCCGCCCAATTCCCTGAATCCAGGCCACTGGCTGAACTCGCCGCCGGAAATCGCATCCCGTCGCGCGAGGTCACTCTCTTTGAGTATTTTCTGATTGACCAATTCTCTGGCGTATCGGTCGGGCAGGTATCCCGCTGTCTGCATTTGCGTGTAACGCTCCTTACTCCAGAGACTCCCCGTACGGGGGTCAAAGAACTGAAGGCCAGAGTCCCTGACGTTCCGCATCATCGCACCAGGGCTCAGCGGGTCTCCTTCGTCGTCGGTGAGCCTGACCCTTACCCCCGTATTCTCGAACAACTTGTCCTCGAATTCGCGCAGGCTCATTTCCCCGACTGGTCGGGATGGTTCGGCCGCATCCCGGCGCCTCTCGATGATGTCCC
>Ga0208048_1000384_pt1 | contig 23613 bp, 27 predicted proteins | sample Malawi_45m_30L_FD_184163 | JGI IMG/M metagenome (GOLD analysis project Ga0208048, IMG submission 184163) | Freshwater microbial communities from Lake Malawi, Central Region, Malawi to study Microbial Dark Matter (Phase II) - Malawi_45m_30L... | ecosystem: Environmental > Aquatic > Freshwater >...
ATCTCAATAGCGTTTCGGCGGTCATAGCGAGAGGGAAACACCCGGTCCCATTCCGAACCCGGAAGTTAAGCCTCTCAGCGTCGATGGTACTGCACGGGTGACCTTGTGGGAGAGTAGAACGCCGCCGGACTTAAATTCGAGAGAGGGATGTAGTTTCATACTGCATCCCTTTTTCATTTGTATAGAGCGCAAGAAGCGCAAGAAGAGTAAGAGGAGCATCGATCATGGATAAACCATCACGATCTGATCGTACGCGCGATTCTCGCTCCTCCTCGGGAAAAGGGAGTGGAAAGCGAGCAGGTGGCTTTAAAAAAAGAACGGGCGCATCAAGTTCCTCACGTAAGCCAGGCTCTGATCGATCTAAGAGAGTAGAGAATCAAAAAAGAGAAGAACCCCGTCGTCTTGAACCAGAAATCCCACAAGAGATCTATCGGGAAGAGATAGATAAACAACTCCTTCACGAACTCTCCTCACTTGCATCCGATAATGCAGAACAGACTGCACGACACTTATTGGCATTGGTTTATTTCATGCCGGAAGATCCCGAGAGAGCCTACGCACATGGAGTTGCTGCATCAGCACGGGCAGCACGAGTGGGTCGAGTACGAGAATTAGCAGGGATTGCTGCATATAACGCAGGTAAGTTCGATGTTGCCCTTCGCGAATTGAAAACAGCATTTCGAATTACTGGAGATCCTTCAATGTGGCCGATGATCTGTGATGCACAGCGAGGTTTAGGTGAGCCTCTTAAAGCGATTGAGTTAGCAAAGGCTCCTGAAGGAAAGAAATTGGATAAAGATGGACAGGTAGAACTTCGGATTGTTCTCAGCGGCGCACGTAGAGACCTTGGAGAGGTTGGTGCAGCGCTCACGGCATTGGAGTGTAAAGAGCTTGGTGAAAAGAATCCCCTCTGGTCTGCTCGGTTACGTTATGCATATGCAGATGTGCTCGAAGCGTTGGATCGAATCGATGAAGCAGCAGAATGGTTTGAAAAGGCAGCCGCAGTCGATATCAATCAAGAAACTGACGCACGCGAACGATCACTAGCACTCAAGAAAAAATAATTCTTTTCCACATAAGCGACAGGACCTGTCACACCTCATCTTCACACTCGCTTCCACTGCATTTTTTGCAGTGTGAAATTGATCGAAGGAGAGCACATGACTGTGAAGAGCGCCAAGAAGACCAACTCATCCCTTAAGGGCTATAACCAGGTACGCCTGGTCGGGGTAATCGCATCTGCAACTACTTCGCGAGAGGGGGTTTTTGTCAGACGATTGGAGATTCCTCAATCTGGCGCGCGAGAGATTTTTGAGTTGGAGTGCGAAAAAGAGGAAATTATTAAGGTTTTTCGTTCGATGAAAGTCAGAGAGTGGGTGGAGGTGCGAGGACGAATCCGCCGAAGGTTCTGGCGAGCAGGTGGAGCTCTCGCTTCACGTACCTATATTGAGGTCACCAGCATCTCTCCACGATAGGCAGGGAGCGCTGCCCGCCCGGCTCCGGTGGCGAGAAAGCGGTAGCGTTAGCCAACCCTAGTGAATGGAGCGGTCATGGCAGGTAGCACTGACCTTATTGGCGCTTTTCGTGCATATGCTCAGAAGGCGCTCGGTAATGATTTCAATCCAGAGAAAGCGGCCGCAGCGCTTAACTCGTGGGTTAAGGAGAGTGGCGATGCCTTGAAGATTCGCATCGAACGTGAGACAGAGCGAGCGGTGAAGAAGCTCGGGCTTGCTAAAGAGAGTGATCTTCATGCTCTGCAAGAAGAGATTTCAGATTTGCGAAAGCAATTGGGTTTAAAGAAAAAGAGCGCCGCCAAGAAGCCCGCTACCCGGCGAGGTAAAACTGCTGCCAAAAAAACTACTACCAAAAAAGCAGCCAGTAAGAGAAGTGCCCAAAAGAGCGTCCAGAAAAAAGCAAAAAAGAAGAGTAAGGGTTAGTGATGAGCGGAGAACTTCCTGAGTCCATTACTTCGATGAGAGAGAAGTTTGCCGCGCTCTCTGATAAAGAGGTAAGCGACCATGTTCTGGCGTACGAGGAAATCCATAGTGATCTGCAGCGAGCGCTTTCGGAGATTGAAGGTCTCTAGATAATGGTGCGTTCGCGACTTGATGCAGAGTTGGTTCGACGTGGTTTGGCGCGTTCGCGCGAAGCGGCAACCGATCTCATCGAGGCACGCGTAGTTTTAGTGGCGGGTATCCCTGCAACCAAACCTGCTACCCAAGTAGATGCTGAGACTTCAATCGCGATTGCTGAAGATAGAGATGAATTTGTCTCTCGAGGTGGCCATAAACTCGCGGGAGCTCTCTCGGTCTTCTCGGAAGTGAAGGTCGAGGGCAAGCGAGCGCTGGATGCTGGCGCCTCCACCGGAGGTTTCACTGATGTGCTCCTGCGCAATGGGGCGAGTCAGGTTATTGCAGTCGATGTGGGATATGGACAATTGGCATGGGAGCTACGACAAGATTCCCGGGTAACAGTTCTTGATCGAACTAACGTTCGCCATCTCACCCTTGAGCAGGTGGGGGCTCCTGTCGATTTGGTTGTCGCTGATCTCTCCTTCATCTCCCTAACGCTCGTACTTCCCGCACTTGTCGCGGTAACAGATAGCGATGCGGATTTCCTTGTGATGGTAAAACCACAATTTGAAGTGGGGCGTGAGAAGTTGGGCGCAGGTGGAGTGGTTCGTGATCCTGCCTTGCGTTTATCGGCTATCGAAGAGGTTGCCCGCGCCGCTTGGGAGATGGGCCTTGGGGTAGTTGGGGTTACTGCAAGTCCACTGCCCGGACCATCGGGAAATGTTGAGTATTTCCTCTGGCTGCACAGGGGCGCTCCAGAGCTCACCCGCGAACGTGCAGCGTTGGCAATCACAGAAGGTCCGCAATGAACGAGAACACAGAACGGCGAGTACTTGTGCTCCTCCACCCCAAGCGAGAGAGCGCACTTACATCTGCCCTTGAAATCGCCAGAGGCCTATCAAGCGCGGGAATTTCTGTTGAACACCACCTCAGCAGCGATGGAAGTGGCGTCCCTGAAATTGCGCGCTATTCGGGACGTCCCATCAAAGAATTTGAACTTACCCTGGTCCTTGGCGGCGATGGCACCATGCTTCGCAGCGCCGAGATGAGTTATGGAAGCAGCATTCCGATTTTGGGGATCAATATTGGTCATATGGGTTTTCTTGCGGAAGTGGAACGCCCTTCCAATGCAGAAGTTGTGCGCGCGATAATCTCTAGAGATTTCGTCTTTGAAGAGCGGATGAGTATCTCCTATGAAATCGAACGACATGGGGCGATAGTCGATTCGGGCTGGGCGCTCAACGAGATCGTCATAGAGAAAGAGTCTTCTCAAATGGTGGAACTCTTCGTCTCGGTGGACCAAAGACCTCTCTCACTATGGAATTGTGATGGCGTTCTCTGTGCCACACCCACCGGTTCAACTGCCTATGCTTTTTCTGCCGGGGGGCCTGTTGTCTGGCCAGACGTTGATGCGCTGGTTTTACTCCCCTTGGCAGCCCATGCGTTATTTGCTAAACCCATGGTTCTCTCGCCTCAAAGTGAAATTTCAATCTCGGTTCGCTCCGAAAACGCCACGTTAAGCGCTGATGGTTTTCGACATAAGTCCTTACTGAAAGAGGATTTAATAACCATCACCCGAGATCAACACACCTTTACTCTCGCCCGAATGAATAACGCACCATTTACCAATCGCCTGGTTGCTAAATTTCAATTGCCAGTGGCTGGGTGGCGTGGAGAGTGAGTAGCGGCGCTCTCATAGATGTGGAAATTTCCGCACTGGGAGTTATTGAACGCGCTCACTTTTCGCCCGGTCCAGGTTTGACGGTAATCACAGGCGAAACGGGCGCTGGAAAAACGATGATTCTCTCCGCACTGTCGCTCTTGACCGGCGCTCGGGCGGATGCAACTGTTGTACGGACCGGAAGCGAGCGCGCCCACATTGTTGGGCGTTTTGCAGTCAATGATCATATTGCAGAGCGGGTATCCGAATTGGGCGGAGAGGTGGAGTCTGGTGAAGTGCTTCTATCCCGCACGGTAACGAGTGAAGGAAAGAGTCGCGCTAATGTGGGTGGAAGTTCCACGACAATCTCAACATTAAGCGATATTGGCGCGGAGTTGCTCTCCATTCATGGACAGAGCGCTAATTTCACGCTCCTTAGGGCAGATCGCGCACGGGAGATTCTCGATCGTTATGGCGCAAAGCCGATTGCAGATCACTCAGAGCGTTATAGATCGCTCTTTCTTCGCTATCGCGAAGTAGTGGAGAGCATCAAATCCTTGGAAGAATTACGGAGCACTCGAGAACGAGAATTAGAACGGATAACCACATTTCTTACCGATTTTGATCGTGTCAAACCTTTAGCGAACGAGTCTGCGCTATTGAAGGAACGTATCCTTGCTCTTGAGAATGTGGATGCCACTCGTAGCGCTCTTGCGAGCGCCTTAAATATTCTGACCGATGATGAGTCAAGCATTTCTGGCCAATTAGCGCTGGCAAAACGAGCACTGGACGCCCTTAATGATGGAACTACTGTCACTCAAGCGAACCAAGGGTTGATTCGTGAAATCTCGATACTTGTCAATGAGCTCTCCTCTTCACTACGGCGTCAAGAGGAGGATCTCGATGTTGAGCCAGGAGCGCTTGAAGAGATGCACTCGCGTCGCGCGGAAGTCGTTGCCTTAATCAAAAGATATGGGCAATCGGGGTTAGATGACCCAGAGGGCGCTCTCATCGACGAGGCCAAACGGTCACGACTTCTCTTTGGTCAATTACAAGAGGGTGATCAAGGCATTGCCGCACTTGAGAGTGAGCGCCAAGAGTGCGCTAAGAAACTTCTTGACTCCGCAAAAGAATTATCTCGCGTGCGCCAAGAGTATGCCCAGAAATGTGAAGAAGAGATCTCGGTGGAGTTGTCGCAATTAGCGATGCCTGCAGCGCGGATCTCCATACTTGTGGAAGAGATCTCTGAAGGCTTGGCGGTAAATGACGGCGCGCACACTCGTCTTTGTTCACCACTTGGCTGTGATGAAGTAACTTTTTTACTCACTCCTCACCTTGGTGCGCAACCATTACCGATCAATAAAGGCGCAAGCGGTGGCGAACTTTCCAGAATCATGTTGGCAATCGAGGTAGTTCTCGCTGGTCGCTCCACCATTCCTACCTATATTTTCGATGAGGTAGATGCGGGAGTGGGTGGGAAGGCAGCGGTCGAGGTCGGCAGGAGGCTGGCGCGATTAGCTCAACATGCTCAAGTTCTTGTCGTGACCCACTTGCCACAGGTTGCTGCGTGGGCCAACACCCATTACTCCATCAGAAAAGAGTCCTCAGAGAGTGTCACCAGTAGCGATCTAACGTTGCTAGAGGGGAGTGATCGAACTAACGAATTGGCTCGGATGATGGCAGGGCGCGAGGAGTCGCCATTGGCCCGAGAGCATGCCGAAGAGCTACTTGCTTTCGTTGCTGCAGAGCAGAGAAGAGTGGGGGGAGTGGGAGGGCGGAGTAAACGCGCCTGAATTTCCGGCAAATTACCTGAAGTCGACCATCACCCAATAGACTGGACTTCCATGATGGCTTCGGTTCATATCACCAAGCATATTTTCGTAACCGGTGGCGTCGCCTCCTCATTAGGTAAAGGGTTAACTGCCTCCTCTTTAGGTCGCCTTCTTCGGGCGCGGGGCTTACGAGTCACTATGCAGAAACTCGATCCTTATCTCAATGTCGATCCCGGAACGATGAATCCTTTTCAGCATGGCGAAGTCTTTGTGACTGACGATGGTGCGGAAACTGATTTGGATATCGGTCATTACGAACGCTTTCTTGATGTGGACCTCGTTGGCTCTTCCAATGTAACAACAGGTCAAATCTATTCACGAGTTATCTCTCGCGAGCGACGTGGTGAGTATCTAGGAGATACTGTCCAAGTAATTCCACACATCACCAACGAAATCAAAGAACGAATGCGCGCTGGAGCGGCTCCAGCAATCGATGTCATCATCACGGAGATTGGTGGCACGGTCGGGGATATCGAGTCGCTGCCATTTCTCGAAGCTGCTCGACAAGTTCGCCAAGATCTCGGTCGTGAACATGTCTTCTTTCTCCACGTCTCACTCGTTCCCTACATCGGCCCTTCGGGAGAATTAAAAACCAAACCGACTCAACATAGCGTTGCGGCTCTGCGCAGCATCGGTATCCAGCCGGATGCGATTGTTCTCCGGTCTGATCGGGATATCCCTGATGGAGTAAAGCGAAAAATCTCTTTGATGTGTGATGTTGATACTGAAGCATGCGTTGCCGCCTCAGATGCGCCATCAATTTACGATATTCCCAAGGTGCTTCATCGAGAGGGTCTCGATGCTTACGTCGTCAGACGTCTAGGCATGCCATTTAGAGATGTCGATTGGAGTGATTGGGATCAATTACTCAGTCGCGTTCACCACCCACAACATGAAGTAAATGTTGCCCTTGTAGGAAAGTACGTCGACTTACCTGATGCTTATCTATCTGTAACAGAGGCTCTCCGAGCAGGTGGCTTTGCCCATTCCGCGAAGGTGAATATCAAATGGGTGGCTAGCGATTCATGTGATACTCCAGAGCGCGCTGCGAAAGAGTTGGCTGGCATCGATTCAATCTGCGTCCCGGGTGGCTTTGGTATCAGAGGTTTAGAGGGGAAAATCGGTGCGCTCACCTACGCGCGTGAAAACAAGATTCCTACCCTCGGTCTCTGTTTGGGATTGCAATGTATGGTCATCGAAGGAGCGCGAAATCTTGCGGGAATGAAAGGCGCTAATTCCGCGGAATTCGACGAGAAATGCGAGTTTCCTGTTATTGCCACTATGGCTTCGCAAGAAGATGTCATTCGTGGCGAACGGGATATGGGTGGAACGATGCGCCTGGGGCTTTACCCCGCACATCTTCGTGCAGGTTCAATCGTTGCAAAACTTTACGGGGCTGAAGTGATCGAGGAACGCCACCGTCATCGTTACGAGGTCAATAACAAGTATCGAGGTGATCTTGAGAAATCAGGGTTGCTCTTCTCCGGTCTCTCTCCTGATGGTCATTTGGTGGAATTTGTAGAGTTGCCTGAGAGCGTCCATCCTTTTTATGTGGGCACTCAAGCGCATCCAGAGTTCAAAAGTCGCCCCACCAGGCCACATCCGCTCTTTGCTGGTTTGATAGGAGCAGCGCTTGCGGTACGTGCCGGCGCTTCCGCAGCATAAATAGATTGGCGTTGTTCTGATGATTATTGGTCTGCCTAAAGAGGTAAAAGCTCAAGAATTTAGAGTGGCCCTTACTCCACATGGCGCCGCCGAGTTAGTGATAAACGGGCACGGGGTAGTTGTTGAAAAGAGCGCCGGAGTGGGTGCGGGTTTCTCAGATGATGATTACAGAAATGCCGGCTCACGGATTGTCGATAGTGCGGCAGAGGTGTGGGGCAGTGGCGAAATCATCGTTAAAGTGAAAGAGCCATTGCCTTCGGAGTTTCCATTAATGCGGAAAGAGCAATTACTTTTAACATATCTTCATCTTGCCGCTTCCCGAAGTTGTACCGATGGTTTGTTGCAGAGCGGAATCACCAGCATCGCATATGAAACTGTCACCGTTAATGGCCAACTTCCGCTACTTGCACCTATGAGTGAAGTAGCGGGACGACTCGCGCCACAGGTGGGCGCATACGCGTTGCAAAAAGCCTCCGGAGGTAGCGGAGTACTTCTTGGTGGTGTACCCGGAGTGCGACCCGGTCGGGTGCTAGTTCTTGGCGGTGGCATTGCCGGAACAGAGGCGGCGCGAATTGCTCATGGCATGGGCGCGCATATTCAGATTGTTGATAGAAATATTGCGCGGCTGAAAGAGTTGGAAGAGATGTTTGCCGGAAATATCGAGACTATCTATTCGACAAGTGGCGCGATATCCGAATTAGCAGTTGAAGCGGATTTAGTAATTGGAGCAGTGTTAATTCGAGGGGATAAGGCGCCAAAATTGATCTCTAATTCCCTGGTAGCGAGGATGAAACCTGGAAGCGTCTTGGTGGATATCGCTATCGATCAGGGTGGATGTTTCGAAGATTCCAAGCCCACTACCCACGCCGAACCAACCTATCCGGTCCATGAGAGCCTCTTTTACTGTGTGGCAAATATGCCCGGAGCAGTGCCTCGGACATCAACTCTTGCGCTTACCAATGCAACGTTGCCTTACCTTTTGCAGTTGGCAAATCTGGGTTGGCAAGAAGCGATGAAGCAGAGCCCTGCACTTCAAGCTGGTTTGGCTACCCATGAAGGCGCGCTCTATTCCCCAGAAGTTGGGCGCGCACTGGGTTTGCCCGTTCGAGATATCCATGAACTTACCTCCTGATGTTGAGGTATTTCTCGATCACCTAACGGTTGAGCGTGGACTCTCTCGAAATACTTTGCTCGCCTATCGCCGTGATATCACTCGATATTTCGAGTTCCTTGAAGGGCGGGGAAAAGAAATTGCAGAAGCGCGTGAGAGCGATATCGAGGATTTTCTCAGCCATCTTCGAAGCGGGGATGGTGAACACTCACCGCTATCGGTCTCATCATCAGCGCGATCGATCATCGCGCTCCGAAGTTTCCATAAGTTTTACGCTCGAGAACACGCTCAGGTAGACCCAGCAGCGCAGGTTCGTCCGCCAACGCCGGGAAGGCGTTTGCCAAAAGCCCTCACTGTCGCCGAAATAGAGGCAATGATTACCGGAGCGGGAGATGGTTCTACCGCCCAATCATTAAGGGATCGCGCCATTATCGAATTGCTCTATGCAACAGGAGCTCGAGTGAGCGAGATTGTGAATCTAGAAATCGACCAGATAAGAAAACCACTGACCTCGCTCCGACTCTTTGGTAAGGGCGGTAAAGAGCGAGTTGTTCCGGTGGGCACCTTTGCAGGTGAAGCGGTAGATGCCTACTCAGTTCGTGGTCGACCTGCATTACTGGCGGGAAAAAGTCATCGGAAGTTTTTCTTGAATATGCGAGGCGGTGGGTTATCGCGACAGAGCGCATGGGAAATCGTGCGGAGCGCAGCGATCAAAGGTGGCGTAACAACTGAACTCAGTCCGCACTCCCTGCGACATTCATTTGCCACGCACCTGCTCGATGGTGGGGCTGATATTCGTACCGTGCAGGAACTGCTCGGCCACGCGAGCGTAGCAACGACGCAGATCTATACCTTGGTAACAATTGACCGGTTGCGCGAGGCATACCTACTTGCCCATCCACGAGCCAAGTAAGGGCCCTGCCTAAACCCTGGGTTCATAGTTGCCTCTCTCAGGAATTGCCCTCTAGGCTCCCGCTACCCAAAAGAGAGGTTTCTCGCTTGAGTGCTAAATCGACAAAAGCCGCCCGCATTGATGATGATGTCGCCTCAGTACACGAGCTAATGAAAGGGCGTTCAAAGCGTATTCCCGCAGCCAAGAAGATTGATCCCAAGGGGAAGCATGGTCCAGCGAAGACCATCGCAGTGGTAAACCAAAAAGGTGGCGTTGGAAAAACGACAACAACCATCAGTCTGGGGGCAAGTCTGGCTGAACTGGGACGGAGGGTTTTATTGGTGGATTTTGATCCACAAGGTTCGCTCTCCATCGGCCTTGGAGTGGTGACCGACGAATTAGAGAGCTCTATTTACAACCTTTTAATGGATCGCAATGCCCAGGTTGATGATGTTCTTCTCAAAACGAGCGTCCCTGGCATGGATCTGATCCCCAGCGACATCATGCTCTCTGGCGCCGAAATTGGCTTGGTTAACGAGGTTGCAAGAGAGCAGACGTTGAAGCGGATTCTGGCCACAGTTGCACCCGATTACGACGTGATACTCATTGATTGTCAGCCCTCCTTGGGCCTACTCACGGTGAATGCCTTGACCGCTGCAGATCTGGTTCTCGTACCTCTGCAATGTGAGTATTTTGCGTTACGTGGTTTCAAGTTATTAAAGGAAATTACCTCCAAAATTCAAGAGCGCCTCAACCCTGACTTGAAAATCATTGGGATCGTGGCCACGATGTTTGAACGGACGGCACATAGCAAAGAGGTGCTCTCTCGGATTTATGAAGCCTTTCCAGAGCAAGTGTTCGACACAGTTATCTCGAAAACAGTTCGATTTAATGAAACGACGGCCGCTGGTGAGCCAATCACCAGCTACGCATCATCTTCGACGGGGGCAGCCGCTTACCGTCGACTAGCACGGGAAGTTATTGCCCGAGGAGGAACAGCATGAGTCGACGAGTGAGCCTGCCAGGAGCCGAAGAACTTTTTCGGACCACATCTGCAACGCTGTCAGCAGTTCCGGCGGCAGTGCCGGAGCGCGAGGGAGAGAGCAAGGCACCAAATTCTGCCCCGCCCCGAGCTGAGAAACCTGCCCCAGTTCGCACAACTGCGCGACGACGAGTCTCCCGAAGCGCGAGCGCGCCGTCAGGACGTGAACGGCACGAGGAGAAGATAACTGTCTATCTCTCACCAGAAGAACTCTTTGATTTGGAACAGGCGCGCTTAACGCTCCGCGGAGATATGGGGTTGGCGGTCGACCGAGGACGGATTGTTCGTGAAGCGGTCGCGGTAATTGTGGCCGATCTCGAGGCTAAAGGAGAGTCGAGCATCCTGGCTCGCAGACTCCGCGGACAGTAATCCGATAACGTGTCCATGTGATTGGCACTCAAGAGGATAAAGGGGGAGCTCCTCATAGCGAGGAGCGAATTCCTGGATTTTCCGTCCGTTTAACTAATTTTGAAGGGCCTTTTGACCTCCTTCTCCAATTAATCGCCCGCCACAAAATGGATGTCACCGAGGTGGCATTGAGCGTGGTCACCGATGAGTACATCTCCCACATTAAGGCGATGGAAGGGCAATGGCGCTTAGATGAGGCGACTGAGTTTTTGGTAGTGGCAGCGACCTTGCTCGACCTGAAAGCCGCGAGATTGCTCCCAACAGGAGAGGTTGATGACGAGGAGGATTTAGCCCTCTTGGAAGCTCGGGACCTTCTCTTTGCTCGCTTGCTCCAGTACAAGGCTTATAAGGAGATTGCAGCAACTTTCCAGGAGTGGATTGAGAGCGAAACAAAGCGTCACCCCCGAATGGTGGCGTTAGACCCCAAATTGGCCGCGCTCCTTCCTGAAGTCCTCATCGGGGTTGGCGCAGAACGGTTCGCGCTCATCGCAACCCGAGCGCTCACCCCAAAAACCCCACCAGTTTTCAGTATTTCGCACCTTCACAGCCCGGCGGTGAGCGTCCGTGAAGAGGCGCAGCATGTGGTCGCGCACCTTCGGAGAGTGGGGACCGCTACCTTCCGCGCCCTAACGGCAGATGCCGAGCACACCCTGGTGGTTGTTGCTCGATTTCTCGCGCTCTTGGAGTTATACAAGGAGGGGGTCCTTCATTTTGATCAGGTAACATCTTTAGGCGATCTCCAGATACGCTGGATTGGCAGCGCTGAGGGAGAGGTTGCTGTGACCGATGAATTTGATCTCCCGCCCGTGCTCGAAGAGCGGGTCGAGACTCCTGCAGAAGGAGAGGGCTTGTAAGACGATGGCGGATCGCACGATCGAACGCTCACTGGAGGCCATTTTGATGGTGGTCGATGAGCCAGTGACGGAGCTACTTCTTGCTCAAGTGCTTGAGGTTCCTACCGATGAAATTCGCGCTCGCCTGCACGCCCTTGCGGAAAGTTACATCTCGGAAGAACGGGGTTTCGAATTGCGAGAGGTGGCAGGAGGGTGGCGTTTTTATAGCCATCCGGAGGCATCCAGCGCCGTCGAACGCTTTGTCTTGGAAGGACAGCAAGCGAAACTCACCCAGGCCGCTTTAGAGACCTTGGCGGTTATTGCCTACCGACAGCCCGTCTCCCGAGCTCGCGTCTCCGCAATTCGTGGCGTGAATGTGGAAGCAGTAATGAAGACGTTAGTTAATCGAGGGTTGGTGGAAGAGGCTGGGATCGAAGGAGAATCTGGTGCGATCTTGTATCAAACGACCGGATACTTCCTGGAGCGATTGGGGATAGCCTCCCTTGCCGACCTTCCAGAACTTGCACCGCATCTGCCAAATATCGATGCCTTAGATTCAGTCCTCGATACCCTTACTGATTAGTCCCTGATCAGAGCCTGATTAGACCCGGTCCCAACCAGACCTCTAGGCTCCTCCGTCATGGAGATCCGACTACAGAAGGTGCTCGCTGATGCGGGGGTCGCAAGCCGTCGCAAAGCTGAAGAGATGATTCTCGATGGCCGAGTAGTTGTTGATGGAAAGGTTATTCGCACTCTCGGAGTGAAAGTGGATCCGGAAAAGTCTAAAGTTGTAGTTGATGGTGAAGCAATAAACCAATTAAAGACCAAGATTTATCTTGCACTCAATAAACCCAGGGGCATTTTATCCACCCTCTCAGACCCTGAGAATAGGCCGCATTTGGGTGATCTCTTACGAGATAGACAGGAGAGACTCTTCCATGTCGGTCGCTTGGACAAGGAATCTGAAGGGTTGCTGCTGTTGACCAATGATGGGGATTTGGCTCATCGCGCCACCCATCCTTCCTTCTCGTTACCGAAGAATTATCTGATGGAGTTGAAGGGCAATGTCAGCAAGGAAGTGGCCGAAGCTTTTCGCCAAGGAATAGAGCTCGAGGATGGAATGGCAAAAGTCGACAAATTAACTGTTATGCCAGGGCAGGCGGGTAGGACCCTTTTCGACGTGGTGATCCATGATGGTCGAAATCAGATTTTGCGAAGAATGGCCGGAGCAAAAGAGTTGGTTGTCGAACGCCTCATTCGAATCGGAATGGGTCCGCTGAAATTAGGGGAGCTAACCCCTGGGAAGTGGCGCGAGATCAAAGGCGCCGAATTGGTTTCCTTACAAAAGGCTTTATCGCTTTATAAATAACATAATTCGAGTAGAATCGAAAGTGTATTTATCGACAGAAATCAAGGTGGCAGAACCCAAATAATCGATAAAACTATATTTGAGATGCTCTGACCTGCAAACATCTGTCGCAATTTATCGATTAAGGGGTTTTGAGGGAAGACGGAATTCGCATAATAGTCGACAAATATATAAATATATTGCAAGGTTACCTATATATATATTAAAATATATATTAATAAATTAATCAAAAGGTAATTCTTAGGAAGTTACTCCTGACTTGATTTTCGGCTTTTCCCGTAGACTAGGGGAATGAGTGTGCGAGCAGTCCGGGGAGCGGTACAGCTCTCAGCCGACGATCGAGATGAGATGCATCGGGAGGTTGCAGCGCTCTTGGCGGAGGTGCTTGAAGCTAATTCCCTATCGCTCGATTCCGTGATTTCTGCGTTCTTTACCGTTACCCCAGATTTGGTCAGCGATTTTCCTGCCGCGGCCGCCCGATTGGCGGGCTGGGTAGGGATTCCCCTGATGTGTGCGGTAGAAATTGCCGTCCCCGGCTCCCTCCCTCGGGTTGTGCGGGCGATGATTCATGTCGAAACCACTCTAGAACGTAGCCAAATAAGCCATATCTATCGCGGTGGCGCTCGCGCTCTCCGCCCCGATCTCGCGCCATGAGCGAAAAATGGCTAGTTGAGGTCATTGGGGGAGGCCTCATTGGCACCTCAATAGCCTTGAAAATCGCCAATCATGGCGGGAAAGTGCGTATCAAAGACGCCAATCCCGGTCATCAAAGAGTTGCAAATGGGCTTATTGGAGAGGCGCTCCTCGCCTCTGACGTGGGCGCGTCATTAGTGGTAGTTGCTGTTCCGGTGGACATTTCACCACTAGTCATAGCTGAAGCTTTAATTAGCAATCCATCAGCCACAGTTATAGATACAGGGTCTATAAAAACTAAAGTTCTACTTGAAGTTGAGAAATTTCTTGCTGCACATTCGGCGAGAAGCGCTCTCTCACGATTCCTTCCGACCCACCCAATGGCCGGTCGCGAGATAGCAGGTCCAGAAGGTGCTCGCTCTGACCTCTTCGAGGGGCGCGCCTGGGCTATCACTCCCCATCCTGGGCTTGACTCGGCAACGCTGGCCACTGGGCAGCTCTTGGTGCGCGAACTAGGAGCTACTTCCTACCTAATATCTCCTGAAGAACATGATCGACAGGTGGCTATGACATCGCACCTGCCCCAACTTCTTGCTAGCGCTTTGGCTGGGGTTTTGGAGGAACCTTTGGATCTGGCAGGAGCAGGGCTTCGCGATATGACTCGTTTAGCCAGCTCTGACCCTGCGATGTGGCAACCCATTTTTGAGGCGAACCAGAGCGAATTAATTTCCCTTCTCACTAAAATTAATGAATCAATAAATAAACTTATTAACCAAAACTTTAATCAAGATGCTGTCTTATCGTTTATGACGCAGGGCGCAAAGGGTGCCGCTCGGGTACCAGGAAAACATGGGGGAGTTCCTCGCAATTACGGCACCTTGAGCGTGGTAATTCCAGATGCTCCAGGTGCGCTTGCGCGACTATTTAATCATTGTGCAGCTGCGAAAATTAATATTGAGGACCTCAGAATTGAGCATTCCCCTGGCCAGGAGACTGGTCTGATCTCGCTCTCGGTAAAGCCTAGCGATTTATCGACTTTAAATGACTATTTATCGATTCAGGGATGGCATAGCACGGTGGTTACTAAAGGCAATTAACCGACAAAATAATTTATAAGTTAATTGTTAGACAACTTTTATGGCAGGGGGAGGTGAGCAGATGGTTGTTATCGCAATCGATGGCCCTAGTGGCTCTGGAAAGTCGAGCGCCTCACGAGCGGTAGCCGCCTTCTTCCATTGGGAATATCTCGATACCGGCGCCCTCTATCGAGTTCTTACCCTCTTTGCCATCGAGCGCGATCTGCAGGACTTCTCACTCATCCCTGAGCTGCTCACCTCGGACTCAATCGTGTGGAAGGGAAGCCCAGAGGAACCTCAACTACTTCTCGAAGGCAGAGAGGTCAACAGCGAGATTCGAAGTGAGAGGGTAACCAAGCAGGTCAGTGAGGTTGCTGCTGATCCTAATGTTCGAAAATTTCTACTTACTCTTCAACGCGCAATCATTAATCAAGCACGCTTTGGAATAGTTGTAGAAGGTCGTGATATCGGTACGACAGTGTGGCCTGATGCAGAGTTAAAAATCTTTCTTACCGCAGATTTAATCGCTCGTGCAGAACGGAGAAACGCAGAATTATCATCACACTTCACCAATAAAGAGATTCAAGATGCTTTAGCAGCCCGAGATGTTGTTGACTCCAATCGCTCTACATCTCCGTTGCGCCAGATTGATGAACAAATAATTATTGATGCGACCCATCTCTCATTGGAAGAGGTCGTCAGAGAAATCAAGCGACTTGTAATTGAATTAGAGTTAAACGGTGACGGTGAACCACGTGAGTGAAGAAACAGGCAATCTGCCCATCGTTGCTGTCATAGGTCGCCCCAATGTGGGAAAGTCAACTTTAATTAATCGATTGATCGGCCGTCGTGAGGCAATCATCGAAGATCAACCGGGAATTACTCGAGATCGAATTAAATACCCCGCTCAATGGAATGGACGAGATTTCATCGTTATGGATACTGGAGGATGGGAGTTAGACCCGCAGCCAGAATCGATCGCTGCGAGTATTTCTGCTGGCGCTGAACTAGCAATTAAAGAATCTGATTTGATTCTTTTCATCATAGATGTATCTGTCGGAGCACTCGACGAGGAAATGGCCTTGGTAAGCGTGATTCGCAAAAGTGGAAAGCCAGTTATCTTGATTGGTAATAAAGCCGATTCACCAGAGGCCGAACTTGCGATTCATGAACTATGGAATTTAGGTTTAGGCGAGCCGGTACCTGTTTCGGCCTTGCACGGAAGAGGCAGTGGAGATCTTCTTGATCTTGTCGTTTCATCCCTTCCGGAGAGCCCAAATGCACAAGAGGAAGATCACATCAGAAGGGTTGTTCTTCTTGGCCGACCCAATGTTGGTAAATCAAGCCTTCTTAATTCATTGGCAGGTACTGCTCGAGCAATTGTGGATTCCGTTGCGGGGACTACTCGTGACCCGATTGACGAAGAGATCGAATTCGGTGGGGAGGTTTGGCGTTTCATCGACACTGCAGGTATTCGTAAACACGCTCACCAAGCAAGCGGCACGGAGTATTATGCAATGTTGCGGACTGAATCAGCGCTTGAGCGTGGAGAGGTTGCTATTCTTGTTATCGATGCCTCCGAGCCAATTGCCGAACAAGATCTTCGCATCATGTCCAAGATTGTAGATTCAGGTCGAGCCTTAGTAATTGCCATGAATAAATGGGATTTAGTGGATGAGGATAGGCGAGAGGCTCTGGAACGCGAGAAGGAGAGAGAGCTTAATCAAGTTGAATGGGCTGAACGGATTAACATCTCTGCTAAGACAGGATGGCATAAAGATCGATTAGCGCCTGCCCTTCGACGCGCATTGGATAGTTGGCAGATGCGAATCCCAACCTCGAAATTGAATTCATTCCTTGGCGCGCTTATCTCTGCAACACCACCTCCGGTGCGAGGAGGAAAGCAACCAAAGATTTTTTTTGCTACCCAGCCAAGTACCTGTCCACCTCGGTTTGTCATCTTTGCAAGTGGATTCCTCGAGCCCTCGTATCGACGTTTCATTGAACGGCGACTTCGTGAAGAGTTCGGTTTTATGGGTTCGCCAGTAGAAGTTTCGGTCCGCATTCGCACCTAATTCAAGAACGCGTAGACTAGAAGGGCACAACCGGGACGTAGCGCAGCTTGGTAGCGCACCAGGCTGGGGGTCTGGTGGTCGCAGGTTCAAATCCTGTCGTCCCGACATGATGTTTGGTTCTGAAAAGATTGAGCGTGCGAGTGCGCTCACCATTCCCAATCTGCTTACTGTGCTCCGCGCCTTTGGTATCCCACTCTTTTTTTGGGCGTTATTTGATCCTGAAAGAGAGAGAGATTTCCTTGCGATTGGAATCTTGGCTCTTGCTGGTCTCACCGACTACCTAGATGGACGTCTTGCTCGCGCGCTCAATCAGAGCTCTCGGTTAGGTGAGCTTCTGGATCCACTAGTAGATCGCCTTTACATCGCTGCGGTAGTCATCGGGTTAGCGCTTCGGGATGTGATTCCACTCTGGCTGGTTGCGCTCTTACTTCTGCGCGATCTCATACTTGCAACGACGCTCCCGGGTCTTTATCGAATAGGCAAAGGTCCATTGCCAGTAACTTTTCTAGGGAAAGCGGCAACGCTCAATCTCCTCTATGCCTTTCCGTTACTTCTCTTGGGGGAGCAAGGAGGTCTTCTGGGTAGATGGGGCTCGATTTTTGCCTCGGCTTTCGCCGGATGGGGTGTACTTCTATATCTGTTGACCGGAGCACAATATTGGGTCGAAGCCCGCTCGCAGATTAGAAGAGGCAGCAGTACGGTATCGCCATGAATGAAATTCCAGCGCACCTGCGATACACCGCTGAACATGAATGGGTGGAGCCACTTCTCGAAAACAAAGTACGTGTAGGCATCACTGACTTTGCACAGCGCGCCTTAGGAGACATCGTCTTTGTACTAACTCCAAAAATTGGTGAGAACGTTCGCGCAGGTGGAGTCTGTGGTGAAGTGGAATCTACAAAGAGCGTGAGCGAGATTTATTCCCCAGTGAATGGAACTATCTCTGCAATCAACGATGCCGTGGTCGCTAATCCAGAATCGATCAACGCCTCTCCATATGGCAGTGGCTGGCTTTTTGAAATCACCTCCGTCGCAGCTGAAGAAATCCAGGGACTTCTGACAGACCAGGGTTATCAGGCGCTCACCTCAGGGGAGTAGAGGTCAAAAGCGACCTTGACCGCTGGGCTTTGGTTCCATAGGGTCGCGTGTAAAGGTGTACTAGAACCTTAACCGGGAGAGCCAGAGGAGGGGAGTGGGATTAATGTCCGACACAACCTCCATTAAACGCGATGCTCCTACGCCGTTACCGAAACGAGCGCTCGATTCACTCACGCCAACTGAGCGGAGCGTCGTTGGTGAATTGGGCGATGGGAGTGCGCTTTTACTGGTGCAGAAGGGGCCAAATGCTGGAGCGAGATATTTACTCAATAGCGATCTGGTCACAGTCGGTAGAAATCCAGAGAGCGATATCTTCCTTGATGATGTGACGGTATCTCGGAAACATGCTGAATTTCATCGATTAGGTAAGAGTTTCTCAGTTGTAGATAGTGGAAGTTTAAATGGCACTTACGTCAACGGCGAATTGGCCGAACGAACTGATCTGGTTAATGGTGACTCTGTGCAAATAGGTAAATATCGACTGCTGTTCATGACTAATGGAGGTTCGAAGTGAGCGTTCCCGCCCGCGCATATTTAAGTATTGGTGAAGTGCTCGGAAAGCTACGTGGTGAATTTCCAGATGTCACCATCTCGAAAATTCGCTTTCTCGAATCCGAAGGTCTTATTGAGCCCCAGCGAACCCCCTCTGGATACCGTAAATTCTCACATCACGATGTTGACCGATTGAGATATGTTCTCGGCGCTCAGCGAGATCATTATCTTCCGCTCAAGGTTATTAAAGATCACTTGGATGCTTTAGACCGCGGTTTGGAACCGCCAGCCCAAGTAGGATCGATTCCACTTGCGCCGCGTGTTGCCACGGTAGATGGCGAGAAATTATTTGGTGAAAGTAGCGATCTCAAGTTATCTCGTAGTGAACTGCTTGAGAGTTCGCAATTGAATGAGGGCCAACTAGCTGAATTAGAGAGTTATGGACTTATCCAGAGCAACGGAAAACATTACGATGGTGATGCGCTTGCGATTGCTCGTGCTGTGGCAGAAATCTCTGCTTTCGGTATTGAAGCGCGCCATTTACGTCCATTTAAGAGCGCAGCAGAACGTGAGATTGGTTTAATCGAGCAAGTGATTACGCCACTGCTTCGCCAAAAAGGTAGTGATGCGAAAGCGCGCGCTGAGGAGGTTGAGAGGCAATTGGGTGGATTGACTTTGAAAATCCATGCTGCTCTCGTCAGGACCGGTTTACGTAAAAGTAAGTAGGATTACAGGGTGAGAGATCTACCTAAAGATTCGAAGTTATTAGATGTTGTTGGCGTGCGCGTGGAAATGCCTTCGAGTCAGCCAATCGTGTTACTGAAAGAGAGCGAAGGGAAAAGGTATCTTCCTATTTGGGTGGGAGCAGCAGAGGCAACCGCGATTGCATTCGCGCAACAGGGTGTAGCGCCACCGCGCCCACTCACCCACGATTTACTAAAAGATGTCATTACCGCTACTGGGAATACCATCAGCAAAATCAACCTCTCGTCGATTAAGGATGGCGTTTTTTACGCAGAACTAATTTTCAGTAATGGGGTAGAGGTTTCAGCTCGCCCTTCAGATGCAATTGCACTGGCTCTTCGAGCAGGAGCGCCAATCTTCGGCTCAAACGCCCTTCTTGATGAGGTGGGAATTGAGATCAATGAGGGCGAGATAGGGGTAGGCGATGAAGGTCCCAGTCAGGAGGGGGCCGAGGGTGAGCTCGAGCGCTTTCGGGAGTTCCTCGACCAGATTGATCCCGAGGATTTTGCCAACTAGCCCTATCGAACTTCCCTCATGAGGGTTACCCTCAATTCCATGCTTGATCGGCAGATTAAGGCTCTCTTGCGGGTAGGTGGTGCAATCATTCTGCTGGCAGCGATAACCGCCCTGATCTGGCCATCAACTCTCGCGCGCGCACTGGGGTTGCCGCTAGATCTTGATCCGGAGAAGTTTCTCTGGAGCGTTCGAATAAGCGCTGGGCTCCTACTTCCTCTAGCCGGCTTCATGGCTCTAGCAGCAGCATTCTTTCCAGAGCGAGCGCTCCGTCAGAGCGGAGCTTTAATGATCGCTTTCGCGCTGATACTTTCTCTTCTCCTCGTGATCGCTCCTACCCCATGGGCGTGGGGGCGGATCGCCTGTATAGCGCTCGCACTCCTTTTCACCCTGCTCTACCTCAAGGCCTTGCGCGCGCGCCTCCGCCATCGGTAGGAACCTTCAACTTGAACTTGAGGTTGACCCTCAGGATGTGAGTGTCGCTCCTTGAGCGGGCGGTACTCCGGATTTAGTATTAGTTCCTTCTTCCCCGGAGGTCCAATGTCTGAGCAGAATTCGCCCGAGCAACCCCAAAGTTCGCGAGAGATGGCGGGGTATCGTGGTGCGATTGCCTGCTCGGCAGCCGGCATCTCCTATCGCCAATTGGATTATTGGGCGCGTACTGGACTTGTGGAGCCGAGCATTCGGACCGCTTCGGGTTCAGGAACCTCGCGTCTCTACAGTTTCCGCGACATCCTCGTCCTCAAAATCGTCAAGCGCTTACTCGATACCGGAATCTCACTTCAAAATGTGCGAAGCGCCGTTGAGCACCTGCGCGCTCGAGGGACAGATGACTTAGCAACGCTCACCTTGATGAGCGATGGCGCCTCAATTTACGAATGTGCAAGCGCCGACGATGTGATTGATCTCCTTGCTGGTGGACAGGGTGTCTTTGGTATCGCCATTGGAACAGTCTGGCGAGAGGTTGAGGGAACTCTGGCCCAATTGCCAAGTGAAAACCCAGATGGCGTGGACGCAGTGGCTAATGGAAGCGACGAGCTCGCGCTTCGTCGCAATCGAAGAGGGGCATAAGAGACCCTCATCACACGCTGGCACAACACGGGGGCTGGGTAACGCCCTTAACGGGTAAATCGCCATAGCATCTGCGCATGCAGCAGAGCCGTCCATTTCGTTCTCGCCATATCGGACCATCAGGTACCGATCTTGATCACATGCTCCGGTTTTTAAATCTTGCTCACCTTGATGAGTTGATGGAGAAGACTCTTCCTCGTTCAATCAGAACGCTTATGGATGATACGAGACTTCCGGAGAGTGTTAGTGAGGGCGAGGTTCTCCAGAAACTCCGCGAGATTGCTTCACTCAATCAGCCGCTGCCTTCGATGATTGGGCTGGGGTATTACGACACCGAACTGCCTGCAGTTATTAAGCGCAATGTTCTGGAAAATCCCGCGTGGTACACCGCTTACACCCCCTATCAACCGGAAATTAGCCAAGGGCGTCTCGAAACGCTCTTTCTCTTCCAGAGCGTTGTCTCCGACTTAACGGGTTTACCGGTCAGCAATGCATCCATGCTCGATGAACCAACAGCAGCTGCAGAAGCGATGGCGTTAGCGCGCCGTCTGTGGAAGGGGCGAGAGGATGCCCCATTCCTCATTGATAGCGATACCCATCCGCAAACTATTGCCGTTATCACTACGCGCGCGGAGCCGTTGGGTATTCCGGTCCACGTAATTGATATTTCAGAACCAATACCCGATGGATTTGCCCTTCTCGTGAGTTATCCAGGTAGCGGAGGGCAGGTGCGCTCTCCTGAGCGTGCGATTGAAGCGATGCGCTCTCGCGATGGTTTCACTATCGCGGCAACTGACCTTTTAGCGTTAACGCTTCTGAAGCCTCCGGGGGAGTGGGGTTTTGATATCGCTCTTGGCTCCGCGCAACGATTTGGCGTCCCGTTTGGATTTGGTGGGCCACATGCAGGATTTCTTGCTGTCCGTGACGGGATGGAGCGATCCATACCAGGCAGATTGGTGGGGGAGAGCGTTGATGCTCACGGTAATCGTGCGTATCGACTTGCGCTCCAAACTCGAGAGCAACATATTCGACGTGAGAAAGCCACCAGCAATATTTGTACCGCGCAAGCTTTACTGGCCAACATATCGGCGCTCTATGCAATGTGGCATGGTCCCGAAGGATTACGAGCGATCGCTAATCGAGTACATAGCTATGCAGTATCGATAGCACAAAGTGCAAAGAATGCCGGACTTCATGTCACAGATGCAGAGATTTTCGATACTGTCACCATTCACAATTGCGATGCAGAAAAACTTCGCCGCCAAGTACTTGATGAAGGTATCAACATCTGTAAACGTGATGAAAACACAATTTCAATTTCCGTTGACGAACGAACAACTCGTGAACATTTAGCCGCTCTGGGTAGGGGACTAGGCTTTCTCATTGAAGAGTACGAGGGGAAAGTAGCCCCTGATTTCAAACGTACTTCGCGTTTCCTGACTCATCCACTCTTTAGTAGTAAACAGAGTGAAGCAGCGATGATGAGATACCTGCGCTCACTTGCCGATAAGGACCTAGCCTTGGATCGTACGATGATTCCATTGGGTTCGTGCACTATGAAACTCAATGCGGCAACAGAGATGGAGTCGATTACCTGGCCAGAGTTTGCCTCCCTGCACCCATTCGCTCCTGAGGAGCAGACCCGAGGAACACGAAGGATCATTAACGAACTTTCACAATGGCTCGTGGAAATCACGGGTTACGATGCGGTCTCTTTACAACCAAATGCAGGATCACAAGGTGAATTTGCAGGGTTGTTAGCTATTCGGGGCTTCCATCGCGCAAACGGGGAGAGCCATCGTGATATTTGCTTGATTCCTTCTAGCGCACATGGAACTAATGCAGCCAGCGCTGTGATGGCTGGAATGAAAGTAGTTGTCGTTGCGTGTGATAACGCGGGCAACGTCGACATGGACGATCTGCAATCCAAGATCACCGAACATCGTGCAAATCTTGCTGCCTTGATGGTCACCTATCCTTCTACTCACGGCGTCTACGAGGATACGATTTCGGAAATCTGTCAGTTGATTCATGATGCTGGGGGACAGGTATATGTCGATGGAGCAAACCTCAACGCACTTGTAGGTTTGGCAAAGCCAGGGAAGTTTGGCGCAGATGTATCGCACCTTAATTTACATAAAACTTTCTGCATTCCTCATGGTGGCGGTGGTCCAGGAGTGGGCCCAATTGGAGTGAAGGCGCATCTGGCTCCACACCTTCCCAACCACCCTCTTGATAAGAGCGCAGGTCCAGCGTCGGGAGTGGGGCCGATATCGGGCGCGCCTTTCGGCTCAGCAGGACTATTGACCATCCCGTGGAGCTATATCCACCTCATGGGAAGCTCTGGCCTTGCCGAAGCAACTCAGATGGCGATTCTCTCGGCAAATTATTTAGCGAAAAAGCTCGATCCGCTCTTTCCTGTTCTCTATAAAGGGCGCGAGGGATTTATCGCACATGAGTGCATCATTGACATCAGACCACTCAATAAGAAAGTAGGCGTGAGCGTTGATGACATCGCCAAACGTCTGATGGATGCCGGATTTCATGCACCGACTGTCTCATTCCCGGTTGCAGGCACATTGATGATTGAGCCGACTGAATCTGAGGACCTCGCTGAACTCGAGCGATTCATTGCCGCCCTTGAGGCGATCAGGCGCGAGATTGGTGCCGTCGAAGCAGGGGAGATTGGGATTGAGGACTCTCCACTTCGCCACGCTCCGCATACCGCCCACTCTCTCCTTCGGGAGGGAACCGTTCGCCATTACCCAGCTCTTCGAGGCGCTTATTTGCGCCCAGAAGATGAAGAAGACGGCGCTCTCACGGGAGCGCCCAACAAGTATTGGCCACCTGTAGGAAGGATTGATGGGGCGCACGGGGATAGGAATCTCGTTTGCGCCTGCCCACGCCCTGAAGAATTGGCCTTCTCTGGCTCTCGTTAACTTGACATAATGTTGCTTATCGGCGATATACCCTACGGATCAGAACGAGCCCAACGAGAGCTAACGAGCCATATTCGACCCCTAGCCC
>Ga0208048_1000385_pt1 | contig 23610 bp, 14 predicted proteins | sample Malawi_45m_30L_FD_184163 | JGI IMG/M metagenome (GOLD analysis project Ga0208048, IMG submission 184163) | Freshwater microbial communities from Lake Malawi, Central Region, Malawi to study Microbial Dark Matter (Phase II) - Malawi_45m_30L... | ecosystem: Environmental > Aquatic > Freshwater >...
GTACGACCCGCTGCTCGACTCCTCGAACATGGGGATGAACGACTGGGCGCGGATCGCCGAGGACATCGGCCGCGCCTACGATGCCTACGACGCCTTCGTCGTCCTGCACGGGACCGACACGATGGCGTACTCGGCGTCGGCGCTGTCGTTCATGCTCGAGGATCTCGCCAAGACCGTGATCCTCACCGGCTCGCAGATCCCGCTCACCACCGCCCGCACCGACGCGCTCGACAATTTGCTGGGCGCGCTGACGATCGCCGGGCAGTTCGAGATCCCCGAGGTCTGCTTGTACTTTGCGCACAAACTCCTGCGTGGGAACCGCGCGCAGAAGCAGGACGCCTCGGGCTTCGACGCGTTCTGGTCGGGGAACTTCCCGCCGCTCGTCGAGGTGGGCATCGACATCCACGCCGACGGCGCTTCGGCCCAGGCGCGCAGCAGCGACCAGCGTCGTCCCGCTGCCGCAGAAGCAATCGAGCACAGCGCCGCCCGGCGGGCAGCATGCGCCCACGAGCAGCTCCAGCAGCGCGAGCGGCTTCTGCGTCGGCCACCCCACGCGCTCCTTCGCCATGTTGTTGATCGAGGGCACCTCGAGCACATCGGTCGCCTTCTTCGTCTGGCCCTTCAAGCGCTGGCTCGTCGCAGGCACGCGTGGCGCGTTGAACCACCACGCCTTGCCTTTCGCGTACCAGAGCAGGTCATCGTGCTTGCGCGCGAACATGCGCGGGCTCGACCCGCCGAGCCCGTACTGCCACACCAAATGGTTCAGGAACCTGCGCTCGCCGAAGACCTCGTCGAGCAGCACGCGGATCCTGTGGCTCGCGCGCCAGTCGCAGTGCATGAGCACCGTGCCGTCGTCGCGCAGCACGCGGTGGATCGCCACCAACCGCGGCCGCAGCCAGTCGATGTACGCATCGAGCCCGCCGAACGAATCGCGGTACCCAAGCCGCTCGCCGCTGCGCGAACTTCGCTTGGCCGCACCCGTGTTGAACGGCGGATCGATGCAGCAGAAGTGAAACTGCCGCGGTTCGAGCCGCGGCAGCACATCGAGGCAATCGCCATGATGGATCTGGACCTGGGGCGCCGACTGGCGAGCACCCTTGGCACCGCGTGCAGCCGCACGGCCCGCACTCGCACCATCACCGGTCGCGCGCCGGCGCGCTCGTGGGGTGCGCGCCGCCGCAGCCATGCCTGATCAGCCCGCCTCGGCGCGAGGGTGCGCGCGGTCGTACGCATCGCGCATCTTCTGCGTGGTGAGGTGGGTGTAGATCTGCGTGGAGCTGAGGCTCTGGTGACCCAGGAGCTCCTGCACCGCGCGCAGGTCCGCACCGTTGTCGAGCAGGTGCGTGGCGAAGGAGTGGCGGATCGTGTGCGGGCTGATGTCGGGATCCAGGCCGGCCTGCTCGAGGTACTTGGCGACCTTGCGGCGCACCGAGCGGCTCGACAGGCGGGTGCCGTGCTTGTTCACGAAGAGCGGGCTGGTCGGGGCGAGCGGCCCGCGCTCGGACTCGATCATCGTGAGGTACTTGCCGATCGAACCCAGCGCATGCACGCCCAGCGGCACCACGCGCTCGCGGCGGCCCTTGCCACGGATGATGATCTGCTGGCGCTCGATGTCCACATCGGCGCGATTGATGCCCACGACTTCGCTCACTCGGATGCCGGTCGAGTAAAGGGTCTCCAGGATCGCGCGGTCGCGCGCACCCAGGACCTCGCCGTCACTCGGCGCGGCCAGGAGCTTCTCGATCTGGTCGACGCTGATCGCCTTTGGCAGCCGGCGGGGCTGCTTGGGGGTGCGGATCAGGGTCATCGGGTTCGAGCCGATGTAGCCGCGCTTCTCCATCCACTTGTGGAAGCTGCGCAGCGTGGCGATCTTGCGGGCGGTCGTCGCCGGCGAGTAGTTCTGCTCGGCCATCTTGGTGAGGTAGGCGCGGATCACCTCGACCTCACCCAGGAGCAGCCAGTCGGTGACGGTCTTCTTCGCCGACGGGTTGCGGGTCTTCAGGCTGGCCTCCTCAGCTGCCTGGTTCGCCGGGATCGAGTGCTCGGCAGTCAGGTACTCGGCGAACTGGCGCAGGTCGAGGCCGTAGCAACGGCTCGTGTACGGGCTGAAATGCCGCTCGTCGATGAGGTAGGTCAGGAACTGGCCGATGATTGGGTTGCTGTCGTGCATGGTGCGTTACCTGGTCGTGACCGAGAATCAGTCACTCATTGATCGGACGGCGAGTCGCTTAGGTTCAAAGAACCCGCCTTATGCACCGCAAATGTGTTATTTTGCCTTGCCCGAGTCAATGCCCCGGGCACACTTGCGCGAATATGCCCAAGGAATGCTCTCGGAACTTCATGCCGACTCGGAATTTGGTCGATAAAGCGCCCCTTTGCGCACTCCTTGCGGTCCCCTTTCGCGCTCGCGGCTACCATCTTCCCCCCTTCGGATCGCGTAGCTCAGCCGGTAGAGCAAGTGACTTTTAATCACTAGGTCCTGGGTTCGATCCCCAGCGCGATCACTCGGATCACTCCCCACGATGCTTGTCCTCCATTGCAATTGGTCTGGCCACGCCCTCCACCTTTGGGCGGAGGACCTGAGCCGCGCCCGACAGAAGCCGGCGGCCGCCGACGCGGGGCACCACCCCTTCATCGCCAACCACGCCGAGCTCGAGCACGCCGTGCGCGAGGCCGGCATGCTGCACACCGGTACCCACGCCAAGCCGACCGAGCTCGCGCTGCTCCTGCCCCACCGCCAACTCGCTGACGGCGCCTGGCCCCTGCCCTCGAGCCGCATGGCCGCACTCCTGGGTACCTCGATCGACGGCGACGAGGACCTGCAGCTCGCCACCTCGCGCGTGGCCTCGATCGAGATCGCCCCACGCGATGCGCTCGGCGTGCTGCTCGCGCTGCATCAGGACGACTCCACCCACCACTCGATCGAGCTTGGCCACGAGACCCGCTGGTGGAACGCCGTCGGTCGGCTCGCAGTCGACCTGATCGCTGACCAGCGCGTGGTGCCGTCGCTTCGGCAGGAGCGCACTGGCGCCTTGCACGCAGCATGGCAGCCGTGGATGCACGACGGCGATTGGAACACCCGCCTTGAGCGCCTGATCGCGAGCGTGCCGGCGAGCGCGCGCGCCGTGGGCGATGAGGGTTACGCCACCGGCGGCGCCGGCGCGTGGGCGATGCTCGAGGATTGCCTGGGCCGCATGGTCGATGCGCAGGTGCGCGAGGCCCTGTCGGCCGAGACCTACATCGACGCGATCGAAGGCGCCGATCAAGCTGCCGATCCGCACGTGGCGTGGCTGGCTGGCCTGCTCGATCGCGGTGATTCGGTCGTGCAGCCCAAGACCGTCGACCAGAGCCTGCTCAAGCTGGTGCGCGGCTGGATCGGCAATCTCGAGGACCTCAACGAAAGCTCGGCGTGGCGACTGCGCTTTGAACTGCATGAGCCGCCTGCGGGCGAGGAGCCCGCGGCCGACGCGCTCTGGCACTGTTCGTTTCACCTCGCCGATCCTGCGGGCGCGACCACAGTCGATGCCGAGCAGATCTGGGCGAAGGCCAGCGGCAGCAAGCAGGCGAAGAACGCCGCGCGTGCCGAGGAGATGGGCGCGCTGCTGCTCGCCGAACTCTCGCGCGCCAGCCGCATCTGGACGGCGCTCGAGGAGTCGCTTGAGGAGAGCGACCCGTGCGGCATGGACCTGACGACGAAGCAGGCCTACGCGCTGCTCGCCGAGATCCGGCCGGTCCTGCTCGAAGCGGGCTTCGACGTGATCGTGCCTGAGTGGTGGGGCCAGCCCGCGAGCCGGCTCGGTGCTCGTTTGATGATCCACAGCGGCGAGACCGATCCATCGGGCAGCAGCGGCGCGGGTGCGAGCAGCGGTGCGCTGGGCCTGCAGTCGCTCGTCGACTATCGATGGCAGATCGCGGTCGGCGATGCACCGATCTCGCTCGAGGCGTTCGAGGCGCTGGCCAAGCAAGGCTCGCCGCTCGTGCGCGTGAACGGTCAATGGGTCGAGATCCGGCCCGAGGATTTCCAGGGCGCCGTGCAGTTCCTGCGCGAGCACCCCGGCGGCAGCATGACGCTTGTCGATGCGCTGCGCATGGCGCACGGCATCGACGGCCCCGTGGGCATGCCGATCCTGGGGATGGACGCGACAGGCTGGGTTGCCGAGATCTTCGGCGCCAAGGCCGGCGCCGAATCCCTGCAGATGCTCGAGCAACCCACGGGATTCCAAGGCTCGCTGCGTCCGTACCAGCTGGCTGGCGTGAGCTGGCTGGCGTTCCTCGACAAGTACCGGCTCGGTGCGGTGCTCGCGGATGACATGGGCCTTGGCAAGACGATCCAGCTCATCGCGCTGCTGCTGCACGAGCGCCAGATCGCCGCACCTGCACCGGTCGGCCCCACGCTGCTCGTCGCACCGATGAGCGTGCTCGGCAACTGGCAGCGCGAACTCTCGCGCTTTGCGCCCAACCTGCGCATGCATGTGCAGCACGGCCTCGATCGCCCGATGGGTGAGCGGTTCGAGCAGGCTGCGCGCGGTACCGACGTCGTCATCACGACGTATGCGATCGTGGTGCGCGACAAGGAGCTCATGCAGCGCATTCCGTGGCGCCGCGTGGTGCTCGATGAAGCCCAGCACATCAAGAACCCGCCGACCAAGCAGACCGCGGCGATCAGGTCGCTCGAGGCCGACCACCGCGTGGCGCTCACCGGCACGCCGGTCGAGAACCGGCTCACCGAGCTCTGGAGCATCATGGAGTTCTGCTGCCCGGGCTACCTGGGCACGCAGGGCGAGTTCCGCAAGCGCTTCGCGCTGCCGGTCGAACGGCACCGCGATCGCACGCAAACCGAGCGGCTCCGCTCGCTCGTGCGCCCGTTCGTCTTGCGCCGGCTCAAGACCGATCCGAAGGTCATCAGCGACCTGCCGCCGCTCATCGAGACCAAGGCGCTCGTGCCGCTCTCGGAAGAGCAGGCACGACTCTACGACTCGGTCGTCAACGAGATGCTGGCCAAGGTCGATCGCGCGGAAGGCATCCAGCGCCGCGGGCTCGTGCTCAGCGCGCTGGTCAAGCTCAAGCAGATCTGCAACCACCCGGCGCACTTCCTGCGCGAGGGCTTCTCGAAGGATGGCGTGGACGCCGAGGAAGAAGCAGGCGATGCCGAGGACCAGCTCATGGGCCGCCAGGCGCTTGCCGAGAGCGCGCTCGTGGCTGCGCGCAGCGGCAAGGCGCACCGGCTGGTGCAGCTCCTCGAGGAAGTCGTGGCCAGCGGGCACCGCGCGCTGGTCTTCACGCAATACCGGCAGATGGGGCACCTCCTCGTGGCGATGCTGCGCAAGGAGCTCGACACCGAGGCGCTCTTCCTGCACGGCGGCACGCCGCAGGCCAAGCGCGACAAGCTCGTCGAGCGCTTCCAGAGCGAGGATCCTTCGTGCCCGGTCTTCGTGCTGAGCCTGAAGGCCGGTGGCGTCGGCCTGAACCTGACGGCCGCCAACTATGTCTTCCACTTCGACCGCTGGTGGAACCCGGCCGTCGAGAACCAGGCGACCGACCGCGCGTTCCGCATCGGCCAGAGCCGCACAGTGAACGTGCACAAGTTCGTGTGCGAGGGCACCCTCGAGGAACGGATCGACCAGATGATCGAGCAGAAGACCGAGCTGGCCACGCAGATCATCAGCGCAGGCGACCAGTGGCTGACCGAGATGAGCACCTCGCAGCTGCGTGACATCCTGACGCTGCGCCGCTCGAGCCTGATCGAGGCGGAGGCATCATGACGCGACCTGCACGCAAGGATGGCGACGGCCCGGCAAGGCCCGCGGGCAAGGCCGCGGCGAAGCCGGCTGCAAAGCCGGCTGCAAAGCCGGCCGCGAAGCCATCGGCGAAGGCTGCCGCCACCGCGCCCGCTGCCAAGCGCCCAGCCAAGGCTGCCGCTTCGCCCACGATCAAGTCACTCACGCGCGTGATGCGCCCGACGAGTGCGCCCATCGACACACCGCGTCCAGCTGACGAGCGCAAGGCCGAGATCGCATCGACCGAGAGTGCATCCATCGACACGGCATCGACCCCGGTCGAGCAAGCGTCGAGCCCTGATGCCCCGCGCGCTCGCCCGGAGCAAGGCTTCCAGCCACGGCGTGCGGAGCACCCGCGGCGCGTGCATCACGGGATCCGCCTGCGCCGCAAGGCTGGCATGGAAGGGCTCCCGTGGTGGGCGCAAGCGTGGTTCAAGGGCATGGAGAGCGGCTTCTCCGATCCCGTACGCATCGAGGGCCTGCAGTACGCGCAGAGCGGCCAGGTCGTGACGATGGAGATCGTGCCAGGCACGGCACGCATGAAGGTGCAGGGCCGAGCCACCCGCCCGTACGAATGCTCGATGACCTTCCATCCATGGACGAGCGAGCAGTGGACCGCCGTGATCGCCGCGATGTCGCAGGAAGCGATTCACTCCGCACGCCTGCTCACCGGTGAGCTGCCGCAAGGTGCCGAACGACTCGTCTCGGGGCTTGGGCTACGGCTCTTCCCTGCGGGGCTCAAGGCTGCCGATCCGATCGTCGAATGTGCCTGCAAGGAAGCGAAGCCCTGCAAGCACCTGCATGCTGCGGCATGCGTGCTCGCTGAGCGCATTGAAGTGGACCCGCTCGTGCTCTTCACGCTGCGCGGGCTCACCGGCGAGCGCTTGCTCGAGCGCATCCAGGAGCATCGCGCGCTGACGAGCCGCGGCGTGCAGAGCGCGCACAACCCGCCGCCGGTGGCACAGCATCCGCCGGAACTGCCGCCGATCACCGAGCTCGTGCATGACTTCTGGCGGCCCGGTCGCGCGCTGCTGGAGCTGGACGAAGCCGCTGCGCCGCAGCACATTCCGCACGCGCTCCTACGCCGGCTTGGACCGAGCAGCCTTGGCGGCCGGTTCCGGCTCGTCGGCCTGCTCGCGAGCGCCTACGACACGATCCGCCAGCGCGCGCTCACGCCGCGCCCGGACGCGCCGCCGCCTTCCGAGTGATCCATGGCACCATCGCGATCCCGGGCACGCCCATCGCGATCGTGGTGATGAAGAACCCGGAGTAGCCGCCGAGGATCCCCGTCAGGCGCTGGCATTCGGCGAGCAGCGATCCGCTCAGCGTGCCGACCACGCTCGCCGCCAGGAACATCAGTCCCGTCAGGATCGCGTACTGCGCCGCGCTGTATCGATGGTCACACAGGCTCATGAGGAAGGCCACGAACACCGTGCCCACCATGCCGTTGCAGGCGTTTTCGACGGCAACCGCCGAAAGCAGCACGGCGCGGTCCTTGCCAGCATGGTCCAGCCAGACCCAGCCGAGGTTGCTCACGGCCTGCAGCACGCCGAAGACGAGCATGCTGCGCGCGATGCCCAGCCGCGCGATCACCACGCCACCGAGCACTGCGCCGGCGATCGTGAAGCCGAAGCCCAGGAACTGCCGGATGCCCGCGACATCGTCGAGCGTGAAGCCGAGCTCCTGGAGCAAGAACGGACCGACCATGCGATTGCCGACGAGGTCCGGCAGCCTGAACATCAAGACGAATGCCGCGAGCGCGAGCGCGGTGACGCCCCACTGACGGATGAACATGCGGACCGGACCGAGGACCGCATCGAGGAACGAGGTGGGTTCGCCGTCGCGTGGCTCCGGCGCGAAGGCCACGGTGATCGTGGCGAGCATCATGATGACGGCCGCGAGGATGAACGCGGCTTGCCAGCCCAGCCGCGCAGCCACGAACAAGGCACCGGCGCCGCCCACCAGGCTCGCGACGCGGAAACCCGCCACGAACACGCTCGCTGCACGGCCGAGCTCGACCCGCGAGACGGAGTCGGTGCGGAACGCATCGACCACCACATCCAGGCTCGCCGAGGCGAAGCTGAGCGCGAAGACGATCATCGCAAAGCCCCACAGTCCGCCGCGTGAGAGTTCATCGAGCGCGAGCGACTGCCGGTCGAGCCACGTCGCGTCGGTCGCCACGGCGATCTCGGCGGCGGCGATCGGTTCATGCGGCCCCGCAACGCCAGCCGCCACAAGCAAGGCCGCGGAGAGCGCGCCGAGCACGATCAGCCATCCAACACGCCGACGGCCGCGACCGATCAGCGGTGCATGGAAGCGGTCGAGCAAGGGTGCCCAGATCCACTTGAGTCCGTAGGGCAAAGAGCAGAGGGCGAAGAATCCGATGACGATCGGCGAGACATGCCGCGCGGCGAGCCACGCGGACACGCCGTCGTTCACGACCGTATACGCCAGGCCCGACATGAACGCGGTGCTCGCGATGGCCGTCCAGGTGCCGGCACTCGCCTTCGCACGATCGCCTGCCGCGTCGTGTTCGGTTGCGGGGGGCTTCATGGTGACGACGCTGGCATCAGCCTCGGTCGGCGGGCGATCCGTCACGGTGCCGGCCGCCGCTGCTTCACCTGCACATCGAGCTTGGCGGCGTGGACCATGCTGCCGGGCGGCACGCTCTCGGTCACGAAGACGCCGCCCGCGATCGTGCTGCCCGCACCGATCACCGTGGCGCCGCCAAGGATCGTGGCGTTCGCGTACACCGTGACGCCGTCCTCGAGCGTGGGATGGCGGCGCTTTCCCTTGACCGCGCGACCGGCGTCATCGGTCGGAAAGCGCAGCGCTCCGAGCGTCACGCCTTGGTAGATCGTGCACTGCCTGCCGATCACGGTGGTCTCGCCGATCACGACACCGGTGCCGTGATCGATGAAGAAGCCCTCGCCGATCGTGGCCCCCGGATGAAGATCGATACCGGTCTCGGCGTGGGCGATCTCACCCATCAGGCGCGGAATCACCGGCAGCCCGAGCTGCCACAGCACGTGCGCGATGCGATGCGCAACGAGCGCGCGAACGCCGGGGTAGCAGATCGGGATCTCGTCCGGGCAGTGCGCTGCAGGATCGCGATCGAAGGCCGCCTGCACATCGCTGGCGATGAGCGCCGCAATCGAGAGCCGCGCGCGACCGAGTTCGGCGAGCAGTTCCTTGGTCCGCGCGAGCGCCGCCGGCCGATCGAGGGTCTCGCCGCCGCGCAAGGCGCAGTGCGTGAGCGCCGATTCCGCCTGCGTGCGCAGGATGTCGCACGCACGCTGGAAGCAGTCATCCGGCGCGTGGCCGAAGCCATGGTGGTCATTGAGGAACGCGCCGCGCATCCAGCGCAGCACTTCATCGATCGCGAGTCGTTCCGGGAACGAGCGTCCGTGCGCATCCATGCGCCGGAGTATCGCAGATCAGATCAAGCGCCGTTGTCGCCGGCGCGGCCGCCCTGGCCGCCGCCCTGGCCACCGCCACCCTGGCCGCCGCGGAAGCGATTGCGGAAGTCCTCGAACATCTTGGTGCGCTCGGCTTCGTCGAGCGTGCCGTCCTTGTTCGCATCGAACTCCTTGGCGCGTTCCTGGAACTGCTCGGGCATTTCGCTGATCTTGCCGCTACCGAAGTTGCCGCCCATGCCACCGGGGCCGCCGCCCTGGCCGCCGCGACCGCCGCGCTCGTTGCCCTTGGGCAGGGCCTCGAACTGCTCGGGCGTCAGCAGCGCCTTCAGGCGCGACTGGTAGCTCTCGGCGAGCTTGGCGCGATCGTCGAAGGCATCACGAACCGGGTCGGGCTGGCCCTGATCGCCGCCACCGCCGAAGCGGCCCCGGCCCATCATGTTCGACCACGAGCCCGTGCCGTTCATCATGGACAGGCCGCGTTCCATGTCTTCCTTGGTGCGGTCGACTTCCTGCTTCTTGGTCGCCGACACGATGCGATCGTTGACGGCCATCAGCTCGCGCTCGTACTGCGAGCCGAGGTCGGTGATCGCCGCGATCGTCTCGGCCGAGAGGCCCTCGATCTTGCCGGCCTCCTCGAACATCTTCTGCGTGGCCGTGGTGTTGTAGGTGCGCTGGTAGCCGGCCTTGAGCGCGGCGAGGTTGAACTTCGCGCCGTCCTCGGCGGGAAGGGCCTGCGTGATCTCGGTGCGGAAGCGCTCGTTGACGTCGCGTACGGCCTTGCGCATCGAGATCTGCTGATCGACGATGCGGGTCGATTCCTGGGTGTTGGCATCGAGCATCGACTTCAGGAGGCGAGGCTCGCTGGACTCCAGGAACTCATCGCGCGCCTTGAGCGCGCCGTCGAGCTGGAGTTCGTAGTTGTCGAGAATGGTCTTGGTGGCATCGATGCCCGCCTGCGTCAGGTCGGCGTCGTCGAGCACGAAGATCAAGTTGGTGCTCTCGGCGCTGAGGATGCCGTTGCCCATCGCGCGCTCGCGGCGCAGGAAGCGCTCGAAGGCGTCCCAGTTGGCGAGCTGGTCGGCGCGCAGCACGCCCTTCACGCCGTCGACGAGTTCCTTGCGCAGCTCGACCTTCTTGGACAGGAAGGAGTTGCTGGCATCGACGATCTCCTTCATGATCCGGCGCTGCTCGGCATCCTGGCCGTTGGCGGCGCGCTCGGCCGTGATGTCCTGCTGCAGCTTGTCCATGCGCTCCTGGAAGAGCTTGCGGCGCACCTCGGGGTCGATCTCGGCGCCGCCGTTCTCCTGCTGGAGCTGCTCCATGTCCTTCTGTACGCCCTCGAAGAGGTCGCGCATGCGCTCCTGCATGCCGCCGCCCATGAAGGACTGCATGATCGAACGCATCGAGTCCTGCATGACGGTGCGGGTCTCTTCGGAAAGCGGCTCGAAGGCATCGATGTAGTCGGTGATGAAGGTCTCGACGACCGTGACCTGGCCATCGTCAAGCTTGAGCTGCTCCTGGATGATCGGCACGTCGCGCTTCATGAAGTCGGGCTCCATGCGGCTGGTGAACTGGCGCATGAGGCCGCCCATGCCACCCATGCGGCCCATGCCGCCACCACCCATGCCGCCGCGGCCACCACCGCCACCACCACGCTGGCCGCGGTCACCCTCACCCTGCGGCGGAGCGGCCTGGCCGCCATCCTGCTGCTGGCCCTGACCGCCTTGGGCGCCACCCTGCTGATCACGACGCTGGCGACGCTGACCTCCACCCTGACCTCCCCCTTGACCTCCACCCTGACCGCCCTGCTGGCCGGCGGGCGCATCCTGCGGGATCGCGACGACGACATCGCTCAACAGGGTGACGGACGCGGTGAGCGCAATGGCGCAAAGACGAACGATGGTCAGGCTGGTCATGGTCTGGATCCTAAGTGGTCGGGCCCAGACTCCGAATGAGCCCGAGCAAGGATGATTGTCCTGTCGTGCACGCAAGCGGAACGCCAGCATGCGGGAAGTCGAGAGTTTGTTCGCCCGACCACGGCCCGCCGATTCGCGCAGGCGCGACGCATGGGCATCAGCCGGGCGCGAAGGTGGCCGCCGAAGGCACCCCCGGTGGCCCCAATGGGCCCAGCTAGCACACTCTAAGTTGCTTCTTGATAATGACTTACATCAGTCTGCCGCGGGCGCCAGCTCGTAGATCGAGCCCGGGCCGTCGGCGCCGCCTTCGGTGCAGCACATCAGGAGCGTGCCGTCGTTGAGTTCAGCGAAGCTCGCGATGCAGAACCGCTTGCGGAAGAGCCGCTCAGGGCCCGCGATCATCGTGTTGGCCTTCGTGTCGTAGCGCAGCCCCCACACCGTGCCGTACTGGTAATCGCCGTACAGGTAGATCCCCTGCATCGAAGGGTGCTTGGTGCCGCGGTAGACGAAGCCGCCCGTCACGCTGATCCCCTCGCTGTGGTCGTACTCGGCGACGGGCTCCTCGAAGCGCGAGGCGTCATCACTTGCATCCTTCACGCCGCGCGTGGGGTGACGACCCTCGCGCGGGCGCCAACCGTAGTTCTTCCCCTTGCGGATGAGGTCGATCTCCTCCCACTTGTTCTGGCCGACATCGCCGCCCCACAGATCGCCGGTCGAGCGATCGAAGCTCATGCGCCAGACATTGCGCAGACCGCTCGCCCAGATCTCGGGCTTGATGCCGGTCTGGCCCACGAACGGATTGTCCGCGGGTACCGAATAGGTCTGCCCGGCCTGGACGCGGTCGACATCGATGCGGATCACCTTGCCCAGCCACGTGGCCATCTCCTGCCCGTGACCCCAAGGATCATTGCCGCTGCCACCATCGCCGAAGGAGAGGTACAGCATGCCATCGGGCCCGAAGAGGACCGTGCCGCCGTTGTGGTTCCACTCGAAACTCGGCTGCTCAAGGATGATCGTGGCGGTCTTGGGATCGGGCTTGCCGTCTTCGCCGACCTTCATGCTCGCGAGCACTTCGCGCATCGGAGCATCGGCCGAGTAATAGAGGAACACGCGGCGATCCGTGGCGAACTTGGGGTGGAAGGCCATCGACAGCAGGCCCTGCTCGTTGAACTGGTCGTTCACCGGATCGCGGTAGTCGAGCCAGGTCGTGGTGGTGACAGGATCCTTGCTGCGATCGAGCTCGACGATGCGGCCCGACTGCTCGGCGATGTAGACGAGGTCGTTGCTGTCAGGGCGTTGCACGAGCTGGATGGGGCGGCGAAGCTTCGCCTCCTTCCAGATGCGGGAGGCCGTGATCTTCGGAATGTCCGACTCGGAGGTGGCCGGCGCCTGCGTGGGCGCGCTGGCGGGCGCGGGATCCTGAGGCATCACGGCAAGGCTCATGGCGATCAGCAGTGAGGACAGCATGGTGCACGAAGGATAGGCGGTAGGCTCCTTGCATGACCCGATGCACCGCTTTGCTTGTCGTTGCCTCGATCGCCGCCATCGGTATGCACGCCATCGGCCAGGACGCCGCACCCGCTGCTGCCGCGCCCAAGGCCGCGGCCCAGCAGGCACCGGCCCCGACCGCGGGCTTCACAAGCCTCTTTGACGGCCGCACGCTGGCTGGCTGGGGCGGTGACACCCAGGGATACCTGGTCGACGACGGTGCGATCAAGTGCACGCCGGCCGGACGCAACCTGCACACCGTGGGCGAATACGGCGATTTCCACCTGAAGCTGCAGTTCAAGCTCGCCGCCGGCAGCAACAACGGCATCGGGATCCGCGCGCCCAAGGACGGCGATGCGGCCTTCGAGGGCATGGAGATCCAGGTCCTCGACGACACCGCGGAGAAGTGGAAGGACCTCAAGGAGTGGCAGTTCTGCTGCAGCGTGTACGGCGTGGTGCCGGCGCGCCGCGGATACCTGAAGCCTGTCGGTGAGTGGAACGAGGAAGAGATCATCGCGAAGGGATCGCGGATCACAGTCAAGCTCAACGGCCATGTGGTCGTGGACGCCGATGTGGCCGAGGCCTCGCGCGGAGGCACTCCTGATGGCCGCGATCACCCCGGCCTGAAGCGCACGAGCGGTCACATCCACTTCTGCGGTCACGGCGATCCGGTGTGGTTTCGTGCGATCGAGATCAAGGAACTCAAGTGAGGATCGCAGCGCATGGATGCGCGCACGCTCAGCCTGCTTGATGATGCGCTCGCGCGCGCGCGCGCCGTGCTCGAGCCGCAGGGCTTCCTGTTCGGGACGCCGCGGCTGCTCGACGAGGGCAGCTGGGGGCGCTACGACATCGCGATCGACCCGCCCGATGGCCGCGCGAGCAAGCTGCAAGTGCACGTGAACGGCAAGGGCCGCACAAGCGTGGTGCCGCAGGGCCCCGCCGCGACGGCGATGCGTGTGCTCCTTGAGGGCGGGTCGACGAGCGCCAGCACCACACCCGCAGGCGCACCAGCACCGACGATGCGCGCGTTGCCGCTCACCCGCGCCGCACGGGAAGCCGTCAGCGGAACGGACGCCGTTGCGCCCTGCACGGCACCGGCAGCGAACAGCGACCAGGGCGCGGGCGCTGCGTTCCCCCGCGCTGCGTCGGGCGAAGCGGGTCGAACCGGCGGTGGACCGCCGACCACGACCGGGCCTGCTGGGCCCGCGATCGCGGGCGAGGCCATCGTCGTCGACTGCAGCAAGTTCGGCGCGCGGCTCATCGGTCCCACCGAATGGCGCGGCATGCAGCGCAACGCCGCAGGCGGATGGACCGAGATCTTCCGCAGCGCACGCCATGCGCGCGGGCACAACAACCTCGGCGAGTTCCTGGCGATCGTGGATGCGCTCAAGCGGCTCGACGCCGGCGAACACACCGCACGCGAGGTGTTCAGCGACTCACGCACGGCGATCAGCTGGGTCACGAAGGGCATCATCAAGACCACGCTCGACGTCGACGGCGACTGCGATCCCGGCTTCGCCGCACTCGTGCGCGAAGCACGCGCGTGGATCACGACCCCGGCGTGCGCCCGATGGCGCCGCGTCGTGCGGCTCTGGGACACGCCGGTCGTGGGTGAGAATCCTGCGGACTTCGGCCGCAAATGAGCGGTGCCGCGCTCGCTGCCTGGCAGTGGCTCGCGACCGATGAAGGCCGTGCCCTGCGCGATGCGGCGGCTTCGATCGGTTCCACCACGCCAGCTGCGGTGATGGCCCTGCGCAAGCTCGGCGATCCCGATGCTGTGCGTGCGGCCCTTGAACTTGCGCAGGCGCGACAGCGTGCGATCGCCAAGTTCCCCGATGCCGCAGGGCTCTGGTGCGATGGTCACGGCATCGAGCAGGCCAGCAGCGCGCGCGTGGCCGCCTGGAAGGCCCAGCGCTTCGCGGGGCAACGCACCATCGACCTGTGCTCAGGGATCGGCGGCGACTTGATGGCGATCGCACGCGTGGCGCCTGCCGAGGGCATCGACCGTGATCCGGTGCGCGCGTGGATGGCCGCGCGCAATGCGGGTGTGCCGGTACAGGTCGCCGATGTGCGCGATGCGGAGGTCGCTGATCGACTCGTGCACATCGATCCGGCGCGACGCGATGAGCGCGGTGCGCGCCACCACGGCCTTGATGGATACGAGCCCGGACTCGACGTCCTGCAACGGATGTGGACTGACTCGCGCGGCGGCGGCGCGAAGCTCGGACCGGGCATCGATCTGCCGATCGAGGGTGCGCCCGCGGGCAGCGAACTCGAGTTCATCAGCGAGGACCGCACGCTCGTGCAGGCCGTGCTCTGGTGGGGCGCATGCGCGCGTCATCCTGGTACGCGGTCCGCGACCGCACTGCGCGGAAGCGAGGTGCGCATGGTGCACGGGATGCCGGGCCCCATGCCGGTGCGTGAAGGTGCCTACGGAGCGTGCATCGCCGTGCCCGATCCTGCGCTCGAGCGCAGCGGGCTCGCTGGTGCGAGCGCCGTGCGGCTCGGCCTCGCCGAAGCGGCGGTCGGGCTGGGCATCGCGCATGGACCGATGCCCGAGCATGACGAGGCGTGGTGGTGGCGCTGGTACCGCGTCGAGGCTGAGATCCCCTGGCGCACCGATGCGGCGCTGGCGTGGCTGCGCGACCATGACGCAGGCGAGGTCACCGTGAAAACGCGCGGTAAGGCCGTCGATCCCGATGCACTCGCCCGCGCATGGCGAGGCCGGGGCAGGCGTGCGTGGACCGTCTTCATGCTGCGCCACGGCACCACGCTGCGCGCGTTCGCGACCGAACCGATCACGATCGTGTGATGCAACGCAGCGGACCTCGGCCGCCAGCGCACGGGATGCACCCGCTCCCCGCGTTCGAGGCGCTCACGCGGGCTTCTTGAGCGCTGCAGCAGGATCGGGCGGCGAGACTGGCGGCGCCACGAGCGGCGCAAGTTCCGCCACGGGAATCGCGGCAAAGACCTTGGCCAGTTCGGGATCGAAGTGCGTTCCGGCGCACCGTGCCACCTCATCAAGCACGTCCTGGACCTGGCGCGCCGGGCGGTAGAAGCGCGCGCTCGTCATCGCATCGAAGGCATCGGCGATGCCGACGACGCGGCCGAGGATGCTGATCTGGTCGCCACCGAGCGCGAAGGGATAGCCCTTGCCGTCCCAGCGTTCGTGGTGCTGGCGCACGCCGGGCAGCACTTCGCGCAGCTGCGGAATGTCCATGAGGATCGAATGGCCGATGTCCGGGTGCTGCTTGATGAACGCGAACTCATCCTCGTCGAGGCGCGAGGGCTTGCGCAGCACGGCCTCGGGCACGCCGATCTTGCCGATGTCGTGCACGAGCCCGCAGGTGCGGGCCATCTCGATGAAGTGATCGCCCAAGCTGGCCTTGCGGGCGAGCAAGGCGCTGAACGCGCTCACCCGATCGGAGTGGCCGCGGGTGTACGGATCCTTGGCATCGATCGCGGCGATGAGCGCGCGCATGGTGCCGCCGAACATCTCGCGCTGCTCAAGGTCCATGCGCAACTGCATGCGCAGGCGCGCCAGGTTCGCAAGGGCGAGGGCCGCGAAGTGCCCGAGCGCGCTGGCGAAGCTGACGGCCTCTTCCATGTGCGTGGCACCGCGCTGGCCGCGGCAGTCGAGGTACATCCAGCCATAGAAGACGCCCGAGTGCAGCACCGGCACGGACACCGCTTGCTGCACATCGAGGTACTGCAGGCTCGCGTTCAGCGTGGCGGCCGTGTTGGCCTCGCCGCTGAAGACGCACACATGCTCGCGCGAGCGTCGCAGCAGGCTGCGGCTCACGAGCAGGTTGCCCTTCGCATCGCGGATCTCGCCTTCGCTCGCCAGGACATCGATGAAGCCTTCGCGCGCGCCCGGACGCAGGAAGCCGACGTTGGTGAAGCCTGTGGCGTGCACAAGCGCACTCACGGCCGAGCGCGCAACCTGCTCGTCGGTGTGCGCCGCGGTCATGCGTTCGCCGGCGGAGAGCAGCTGCAGGAGGAAGGTCTGCGCGAGCGCCTCGGGCTTCGCGACCGTCGCCGCCTGCACGCGGCCATCGGCATCATCGTCGGCGACGCGCGCGGCGTGGGCGCCCAGGCGCGTCTCCTGGTCACTCATGACCTGCAGCACGTAAGGCTTGACCTCCAGGCGATCTTCGGGCTCGATGCGGACCTCGGAGTGCGGCTGCAGCAACGCGCCGTTCACGATGGTGCCGGCCGTGCTGCCCAGGTCGCGCAGGCGCCAGTGGCCCGAGTTGCCATCGCCGGCTGGGGCCCAGGTCAGTGCGGCGTGCCGCCGGCTGACGTTGTTCGACGACAGTCGTAGGTCGGCCTCGGCGGCGCGGCCGATCACGAGCGTGCGGTGCAGGTCGAGCGGGAAGTCGCGCGATGGTTCCGCGGGGCCTTCGACGATCGTGAGCTTCCAGGTGGGCATGGCGTCGCTCACTCATCCGTGGCGGGACCCATCGGATCCCAGATGAGTTCGGCGGTGTTCCAATCGCCGCTGGGCGTGTCGGGATCGCGTGAGTCCTGCGCGTTGGTGGTGGCCTTTGCGTTCTCGACCAACCCGACGTGGCCGTCAGCGAAGAGCATGTGGCCGCCCTGGAAATGGCGGGCAGCAAAGCGCTTCCAGTCGCAGCGATGGCGCGCGAGGTCCTTGTCGTAGTAGACGTCGTTGACCGGGAGTTCATCCTGGTTGGCGCGCATCTCAAGCATGAGGATCGTGCGCGACGAGTCCTTGATCTGCGAGAGCCGCACGCTCTTCTTCGCGAGTTCCTCGCCGATTCGGATCGGGTCGCTGATCCCCTGCACGTACTCGATGTCGTTGAAGTCGCGGCCGAGGAATGTGTTGTTCAGCTGCGAGTTGGGGACGTAGTTGAAGTAGAACGCCGAATACTGCCCGCCGTTGGGTGCAGTGGGATCGGGGAAGGGCCACGGCGCGCCGTCCTGCGGCGTGGCGGCCGGATCGACGAAGATGCTGTTCTCGAGCGTCGGCACGCCGGTCTGGTTGGTGTTGGCCGCATTGATCACCTCGCGATACGACGGGCCATCGACCAAGGGCGGCACGGCATTCGCCCAGAATTGCTTGGTGCGCAGGTTGACCCCGAACTGGTTCAGGTCCTTCAGGCCCTCCCAAGGAAGCCGATCCTTGTTCAGGCTGGTGTAGGCGATCGTGCCGACGCCCCACTGCTTCATGTTGCTCTGGCTGGCGCCGGCGCGTGCCGTGGCGCGGACCGAGCCGATCGCCGGCAGGATCAGCCCGATCAGGATGACGATGATGCCGATGACGACCAGCACCTCGATCAAGGTGAAGGCGATCCGTTCGTGGCGGGAGCGTGCGGCCATGCCTCCTGCACTCTACCGGATCGGGGGCGTGGTTCAGCCGGTCCAGTTGGCCAGAAGCACGCCAAGGTCACCGCCATCGACCTGGCCATTGCCGTCGAAGTCTGCAGCCTGTTCAGCCGTGCCGAAGACCGCCAGCAAGAAACCAAGGTCCTTGCCATTCACGACGCCGTCGCCGTTGGTGTCACCTGGAGTCGACGGGGCTTCAGCGACGCAGCCGTCAATCGGCAGGTTCGAGAGATTCTGCGTGGCCACTGAACCGGTTTCGCAGACATCCCAGGTGTTCGGCCGGCCGAACGTGCTGGTGATCGCATCGTCGAACTCGGCGTTGGCAGCCGTGGTGCGCGCGATGCCGCTGCGCAGGCGGCAGACATCGGTGCTGCCGACGGCGCCCCGGTAGTAGTAGATGCTGCCTTCCCCCGACGGGAACAGCGCAGTCGCGCCGGACGCATCGCGCACCGACACGCGCCAATCATCGTTGCTCGTATCAAAGTCGCCGTTGACGTGGCCCGGCTTGTTGCTGGTCGTGCCAGCCACGAGTGCCGTGTCGAACGTGTTGACGTTGACCCAGCGATCGGTGGTGCCGTTGAAGGACAGGTCGGTGTTGAGGCCACCCTGCGCCGTCGTGAGTTCGGTGAACGTCAGGATCGTCCCGGCGCGGACATCCGACCAGAACGAGGCCTGACTGAGCGTGATGGTGCCGAACTGGGCATCGGCGACTTCTTCCCAGTCGAGCCGCCAGCCGCGCATGTCGAGGTGATCGGTCACGACGACGAACTCCATCCAGTTGCCGCCGTTGCCCACTACGCGCCCGAAGAACGCATCGCTCGAGAATGCGCCGGTCGCGTCGCCGGTGGCCGTGCCGCCGCCGAGGTACCCGAGCGCGTCCACCGCGTTGTATTCGTTCAGGACGATCGCGCTGCAGCTGGCGCAGAGTTCGCCCAGGATCGATGCTCGGATCGCCGAAAAGTCCTGACGCTCCTTGCACGCGGTCAGGTCGTTGGTCCAACTGTTGGGCTGGCCGAACGAGCTGCTGTTGGCGTCAGTGAAGTTGAAGGCGCTGAAGGTGCCCGTGGGCTGGCCTTCGTACCGGCAGGCTTCCTTGCTGTTCACGCCGCTGCCGCCCCAGCCGCCCGAGACGTTCTCGCCGACCAGCGGCTGGTGGATCGCTCCAGACGGCGCAAGGATGCGGCAGCGCCAGTTGTCGTTGCCCACATCAAGTGGATCGTCGTAGCCGGGATTGGTCGGGTCGACCACGTTGGCGAGGGCTTCGACCAAGGCAAGTCCTGCGGCGTCGTTCAGGCAGATGTTGATCCACCAGTCGCCGTTGCAGGGATCGAAGGTCAGGTCGGTGTCACGACCGCCGGCACTCGCGGGGTTCTCGCTGATGGTCACGATCGTGCCGGCGCGGAGGTCACCCAGCAGCGCCACGTCTCGGAACGTGATCTGGCCCTGCGGCACGCTCGCGCTGCCGTACCAGTAGTCGTTCTGGCCGTCGGCGTCGGTGGCACCGATCTCGGCCCACTGCACCTTGAAGCCACGGATGTCGGCATGATCCTGCACGATCACGAACTCGAGCCAGTCGCCACCGTTGCCGAGGACTCGGCCGAAGTACTGGTCCTCGTCCGCAGCGCACGAGAAACCGCCGGGACCGTCGGGGCTCGGACAGGTCGGCGTCGCGGCATCGGGGTTGTTGAGCCACTTGGTGCCACCGACCGCGTTGTATTCGTTCAGGTGGATGCGGACGACCTGAGCTGAAGCAGCCGAGGCGAGGGTCATGGCAACGAGCGTGGGCAGGAGGGCGTGGTGCATGGTGGTGTCTCAAAGATCCGGGCTGGGCGTTGAGACCATCCCGCGAACGGACAGAATCCACCACAACTCTGTTCAGATAGCGTTCAGCATTCGTCCAAACGCAGGGATTCCACGTCGAACGGCGACGCCGTTAGCCTCGAGGCATGTTCCCCCTCGCTGGAATGCTGCTCCCTGCCATGCTTGCCCACGTGCCGCCGCCCTGCCTGACGCACGTGGCCACCCACGACAGCGGGCGCTTCATGCAGTCGGCGAGCGAGATCGCCGCACGCTCGCCCAAGGGCGATTCCGTGCTGGTGATCGACGCTACGCGCGGCTTGGTTGAACTCGCCATGTCGGCCGACGGCGCGCTCACGCAGCGGTCGATTGTGTCCATGCCGCGAGCCAACAGCGTGGCGGTCCATGGCGACGTGGTCGCGGTGGCGTGTGCCGCATCCAAGCCCGGTGATGCAGGCGTCGTCCACTTCCTCGATCGTGATCTTGAGCCCATCGCCGCCGTCGCGGTCGGCGTGGGCCCCGACATGGTCGCCTTCACGCCCGATGGTCGGCGGGTCCTGGTCGCCAACGAGGGCGAGCCATCGGCCGATGGACTGATGGACGCACCCGGGTCCGTCTCGATCATCGACGTCTCCGCTGGAGCGCGGATCGCCACGGTCGAGACGGTGGGCTTCCACGCCTTCGATTCGCAGGCCGAGGCACTCGCCAAGCGCGGCGTACACCTGGCAGTGCGCCACGCGCCACTCTCGGTGCAGGCTGAACCCGAGTACATCGCGTGTTCGCCCGATGGCGCGCTCGCGTTCATCGGCCTGCAGGAGATCGCTGCGGTGGCTGTCCTTGACCTCGCCGCGAGCCAGATCACCGCGCTGCTACCACTGGAAACCAAGGACTTCTCAAAGCCGGGCGCCGGACTCGATCCGAGCGATCGTGATGGTGGCGCCAGGATCGCACCGCATCCAGTGCGCGGCCTTGTGCAGCCTGATGCGATCGCCTGCTTCGAGCATGGTGGCGTGCTCTGGCTCGTCACCGCGAACGAGGGCGAAGAGCGCGAGCAAGGTTCCTTCAAGGAGGGTGTGCGTTGGGGCGAAGCCCCGCGCGCACCTGCAGCACCCCGTGCGCCCGAACTCGATCGACTGATCGTGTCGCGCGTTGCCTCGGATGCCGATGGCGACGGCATGCTCGATCAGCCCGTGGCCTTCGGCGGCCGCAGCGTGTCGCTTTGGCGATTCGTGCCTGCCATCGGCGATGCATCGCCACGGCTCGACCTCGCGTGGGACAGCGGCGATGCCTTCGAGCGCTTGGTTGCCGAGCGCCATCCAGCCAGCTTCAATGCCAACCTCGATGCGACGCCATGGGCCGATGGCCGCAGCAACGCCAAGGGCCCCGAGCCCGAGGGCCTCGCGATCGGCATGATCGATGGACAACGCCTTGGTTTTGTTGGCTTGGAGCGATCGCATAGCCTCATCGTGATCGATCTGACCGACCCTGCGGCCCCGCGCGTGATCGATCACGTCACGCGGTGCGACCCTTCGGTCGATCTGACCAAGGCAGCAAAGGACGCCGCCGTGCTGAAGGCCGCCGGTGATCTGGCCCCGGAGGGAGTGCTCTTCATCCCTGCGGATCGCAATCCCACGAAGCGACCGCTGGTCGTGACCTGCAACGAGGTCAGTGGCACCACGACGGTGTGGGCTGTTGGTCCAGCGAAGTGACGGTGCTCAGGGGCAATCGCCCCAGCCACCGAGCAGCGCGCCAAGATCGGTGCCGTCGGTCTGGCCATCGCCGGTGAGATCGCCCGACGACGTGCCCCACGCACCGAGCACGAAGCCGAGGTCAGCGCCATCGACCGTGCCGTTGCCATCGAGATCGCCCGGGCAGCATGATGCGCCCACCGTGATCGCGCAGGCTTGCGCAAGCTGCCACTCGCCGGCTTCGGCATCGCCGTCGCCGTCGAGGCTCTGCGGCACCTGCAGCACCGCGCGCAGCGCACCGGCGTTCGCGTTGGCGTAGCGCAGGCTCGCCAGCGCGATGCGCTCGGGGTTGCTGCCGAAGGCCGTCACGAGGTCGACGGAGCCCTCGAGCACGCCGTTCGCACCGCCGCGCGCACTGCGCCAGGCGGCACCGGTGCGCAGCACGCTCGCAGTGTCGAACCAACCGCTGAACTGGTTGTCGTTCTCGGCGCCGAGGAACGCATTCCACCCTGCGACCAAGCCGCTCTTGCCCCACATCGCTGCGCGCAGCGACCCCGGCGCTTCGGCAGCGACCGTGACGAAGGCATCCTCGCCGCCGCCCGCATCCTGCGTGGCCACGTAGAGGCGACCGAGCTTGATGCCGGCCCACAGTCGCTGGTTGCCGTTCTGCGCCACGAGCGTGGCATCGGCGTCGAGTTGGCCATCGATCACCCAGTCGCTCTGCGTGGTGCCGCCCTGCACGGGGAAGTGCCAGTCGCCGCCATTGTTGTTGTCCCACGTGCCCGTGCCGTTGTTGAATACCGCATCGAACTGCTGCGCGTTCTGCGCGACCGGCACCGAGACGCGCCACACGCCGTCAGCAGCGATCCACTGCATGGGCACGTCAGGCAGCACGGTCTGCCATTGATTGATGCCGTAGTGCAGGTTGACGCTGCTTGCACCCTGCAACGGCCGACCCGTTGGGTTGTAGGAAACCGTCACGCTCTGGCCTGCCTGGATCGGGCTGGGGCTCACGGTGACCACCGCACCGCCGCCGCCACCGCCGCCGCCACCGGTCGTGCCTTCGCCGACCCAGACGTGCATGATCGGGCTGCGCGCCACATTACCGCGCGTGTCGACGGCCTCGATGTAGTAGTCCAGCAGCGCGCTGCGAACGCCGGTGATGTTGGCGTGCACGCGGTGCGCGATCCGCTGCGGCATCTCGAAGAAGTCGATGCCGCCGAAGTTGTAGATGTTCTCCGCCGGGAAGAGCGTCGTCGTCATGGGCAGCGATTCCCATGCACCAACCTCGGCGCCGCCGGCGAACGTCTCGTTCTGCGTGCTCGCGAGCGGGTTTGCTCCGTCGACGTCGCGGCGCCACTTGAGCGTGACCGACTGCAGCCCGCTCACATCGTGCACGAGGCTCCACACCGTGAAGTCGCCGTCGTCGGTGTTCTGCGTGTAGCCGTACGGCCCGCCGTAGTTCACGCTGCCCGGATTCCATGGCCAACGCTGCGGGTACCAGATCGTGGGCGGCGTGGTCTCGGTGGCGCCCGTGCCGACGACCGTGCCCGCGTGCTGCAGCGCTTCGTTGCAGGCAACCGTCGGCTTGACTTCCATGTCGAGGGCCGTGCCGTAGTACATGTAGCCCGAGTTCAGCGAACCGAGGAAGAAGTGCCACGCACGCTCGGCCGGCGTGGTCGCGCTGCCGGGATTGAGGACCTGTGCCGTGCGCACGGGGCTGCCTGCTGTAGCGCTCAGGTCATCGGCAGTGCTCACCCAGTTCTGCGCGGCGGTGATCACGGCCCAGTTGCGCACGTCCTCGGCCCATCCGTTGGCGATGTCGACCTGGCCCTGCGCGTTGACCGGCGGCCAGTTCCAGTTGAGGAACTGCGGCGCACCGAAGTCACCTTCGGCGTTCACCCACGCACCGTCTTCCACATGCACGAGATCGCTCGCGGGCACCGGGTGCGCATCGAGGTACTTCTGCACGACGCTGGGCACGAAGCCCGCGCCGACGGCCTGGCCCACGAAGTTCGGCACGGCCTCGTTGTAGTAGGAGTAGCCGCCGCCCCACGCATTGTCGCCATCGTGCGCGAGCACCACGAGCATCGGTCGCGACGGGACGTTCGACGTGGACAGCTGCTGCAGCCGCTGCACGCTCAGCGGCGCGTAGCCATCTTCCCAGCCCAGGCTC
>Ga0208048_1000386_pt1 | contig 23603 bp, 21 predicted proteins | sample Malawi_45m_30L_FD_184163 | JGI IMG/M metagenome (GOLD analysis project Ga0208048, IMG submission 184163) | Freshwater microbial communities from Lake Malawi, Central Region, Malawi to study Microbial Dark Matter (Phase II) - Malawi_45m_30L... | ecosystem: Environmental > Aquatic > Freshwater >...
GATGTAGGCCTCGCGCGGATGTCGTTATCAGCGAAAGTGAACACAGTTCTTGTTACTTTGCGTGCAATTTAGCGGGTTGGATTGCGTTTATCGCCAGCCGCCGTGGGTTGAGCAAGGCTGCACAGGGCTAACAGGGCTGTTTCGGCCCCCTATTAATGCCGCCAGAAAAAACATATGTACGAGATAGTTTTTTAAGGTTTATGGGTAAAACAAAGCCGCAATCAACGTGATAATGCGATTTTGGCGCTTCCCCTGCAAATCCTAAACTGGCTTGAGTTGATCAGAGTTCAGAACGCCTCAGGCTGCTGTTGGAGTGAGCACCTGCCGCAGCAGCACTGGAGCCAGGAAGGTGGTCCCGATCACAGCCAGTAAAATCCCCGACTCCAAACCAGGCGTGAGGATCTGATCCTGGCGTCCCAAGCCTAAGAAGATCAGCCCAACTTCACCCCGCGGCATCATTCCGATTCCCACCACTAGCCGACGAACCGGCTGTTCGCTGAAGAAACTCCACCCAGCCATGGCCTTGCCGGCGACAGCCACCAGCAATAAGAATATTGCCACCAACAAGCCGGGCCGGTTGGCAGCCTCCATGGGATTGAGAACGCCGAGTTCGAGGCCTGCGCCAATCAGCACGAAAAATACCGTAGAGAACAGCGACGCCACAGGCTGTACTGCCCTTTGGATCTCCTCAAGCTGAGTGGAATTGCTCAGCATCAGTCCCGCCCCATAGGCACCCAAGGCAGCTTCAAGCCCGATGGCGCTTGACAGCAAACAGACCACCGCCAGCACTGCAAAGGAGGCCACCACCATCTCCCCCGAAGCCTTGAGCCGCCCCACCAGCCCATCAAACCAGGGGGCTGCCCAGCGGCTTAGCAACAGGGACGCAAGTACGAACACGACAGCCGCCACGATCACCTGCAGAATTAAGCCCGGTTCCGGCTGCGCCCCACCAGCAAAGCTCACCACCACCGCCAAGATGACAATGCCGAAGATATCATCCAGTACAGCAGCGCCCACAACAATCTGGCCCTCTCTGCTGCGCAACACTCCGAGCTCTTCAAACACACTGGCCGTGATGCCGATGCTGGTGGCGGTGAGCGATGCCCCTGCGAAGATCGCAGGCATCAGATCGACGCCAAACAGCAGCATCAGGCCGCTGGTCGCTGCCGCAAACGGAAGGAGCACGCCTGCCAGCGCAACAGATAAGGCTTGGAGTGCAACAGCGAGCAGCAGATCGAGTTCGCTTTCGAGGCCTGCCCGAAACAGCAATGCATAGAGTCCCAGGGTGGCAACCTGCTCAAGGGTGGCGTACACGTCTTCATACACGTGCAGCACATCTAGGCTACCCAGATGTGTCACCAATCCGACCAGACCTAGCATGCCGTTGCCACCAGAGGCCATGGCTACCGGTGCTCCAATCAGGTTCAGCCCTGAGATGCCAATCAGCACCCCGCCCAGCAGTTCACCGAGAATCGTAGGTAGTTGGAGCCGCACCATCACTTCAGCAAGGGAGCGAGCGGCTAGGAAGATCACCAGAAATGAGCCGATGCTCAGCAGAGTGGTTGCTAGCTCAATCTGGTGGGAGGCAGGCATCACGCGTAACGGGTTGAGACCTACATCATCGCCGTTGACGGCACGGACCGTCCAGCTACAGAGCTTCAATGCCTAGGCCTGATGTCCAGATGGGCAACTTGGAAGCGTACAAACCCTTTACTAGTTGACCTCTGATCGCTGTGCTGTGCGGCTTTGACCCCTCGTGTAGCCGGCTGGGCCTCAGGGGAAGCTGTCGATGACCGCGCTGTACCGCAGCTTTAGAAGCTTACCCAATAGACCGTGGATGGCCGCAATTAATGGATGCAGCTGATTGTAGGCTTTTATTCAGGTAATTACATGGGGTACTAACGACTACGCCTTAACCTTTGCAAAGCAGAGCAAACACGTCTCTGACACATATGCGAGGGTTACCAGGGTGTTCGTCAAGGACACTTGTAACATTGTGAGATGAAAGAAATTGAGGCTCGACAACAGCTTCAAAACTTCACAGATATCGGTAATCAGCCGGTTCTATTGGGAAATGCGATCATTCATGAGCTGCTCAAGACAGGAACACTGCTAACAGTTAAGAATGGTAATTCCTGATACCTTGAGCTTGGAGCAGGGACGCCTTCACGGCGCACTCGAGAAACTTCTGGTTGAGCACTACCAGGTTCGCGGGTAGGCAATAAACCACCAGATCGATGGGGCTTATTGGGCTCGCATCGAAAGCAATTGATGCATGATGGTATGCTTAATCTAAGTTATCGTCCGTACATCTGGCCCAATTCGGTTTATTGCGTCCCAATCAATACGAGTAGCATTTGCTACAGGAATGGAAGTGATTAATCACCTCGGCTAAGAAATTTAACCTTTGTGGGGCTCCTTCAGAGCAAACGCAACATCCAAATTATGATTGGGTCCTTGTTGACACCTGCAACATGAGCTGTTTCCACCAGTCTCCGATTGCGCTCTGGGCGGCAGCGGCGGCAAACAGCGGAGCTGAGCTGATCAAGCCCAAGCAGGCCGAGCAGGTGACCAACCTCATGGAGAAGTTGTCGCTTCCGGCTCTACTCAGCCTTATCGCAATGGTGTTCATTGGCACCCTAGTGATGAGCAAATTTGCCCGGCGGCTTCAGGTCCCCGCAGTGCTTGGAGTACTGCTACTGGGGGCAGCTATCAATCCAGAGGAGCAATTCTTTAACAATACTGGTGTGGAAAACCTGCATATCGTCAGCCTGACGATGCTTCTATTTTATGCAGGGTTAACCACAAGAATAAAAAATATACGTCAATTTCTGGGCTATGGATTAATGCTTGCTGTTGGCGGCGTAGCGGTGTCATCACTGGTCTTCGGTCTCATCATATTTGCGGTTTATGCCCTGTTTTCAGGAACGTCCAACGAAGTATCCATTCTGCCACTCGGCATCTGCATGCTCATAGCAGCAAGTCTGGGTTCGACTGATGCAGGCGCCACCTTGAGCGTGCTGAGCTCAGTACAACGCTACGTGCCTGAGCGGGTTCGTAACCTGTTGGAATTTGAATCGTCGGTCAATGATCCAGCTGCCATTTTATTTTTGATGTTAGTTACCGGGATTTTTTACGGCTCTGGTCATTCTGCCGCAATCATTGGCCAGGGAGTTGTAGGGGGTGTTGCCGGAGAATTTCAAACATTTTTCAAAAGTATTGGTAGTGGCATTATGGTAGGCTTAATCCTTACATACATAAGCCAACATATTGTACGTCACTATGTGATAAGCCGCGATCAGATACTGATTGTCGGTATCTCCATTGCCATAGCTTCCTATGGAATGGCCAGTCTATTGAAGGGTTCTGGATATATATCGGCATATGTCACTGGGGTGTTCCTTGCCAGCAATATCTATGACAACCCATTGATCACAGAGGAGCTTCTAGAAAACAGCTTGGAATCATTTAATACGTTCACAGAGATGTTAGTATTTTTAATGTTTGGTATAATTATTGACCCCCTCAATATTCTCCACGTTCTGCCCGAAGGCTTTGTGTGCGCCCTAAGTTTGATGTTTGTTGTACGGCCGGTAAGCGTTTTCTTGTTTAAGCGTTTCGCACCATTTAATAACAGGGAAACCATCTTGATCTGCTGGTGTGGGCTGCGCGGCGCAGTCCCCCTAGCTTTGACCTACGCCGTAATTCATACGATCGAGAATATCCCGAGTGTAACCTCTCCTCAGATCGAGATGTATACACAACAGGTGGAGGGGCTGATCTTCCTAACCGTACTATTAAATCTGGCTCTGCAGGGCCTAAGTCTACCTTGGCTGAGCCGAAAGCTAGGTCTGACTGGACAGATAGACGAGGCTGTCGAGGCGAGTTGAAGCACATTCGGGTCTCGATACTGATGCTGCTTGGAGTGGCATTTGCACTGATCGCCTGGCTGCCGCTGCAGGCCAGCATCACTGCTACAGCAGCTCCGCTGCGGGTCCAGCTGCGCTGGCTACCACAAACCCAGTTTGCGGGCTTTTATGTGGCAAAAGAATTCGGGCTATTTGACAAGGCCGGCATCGCAGTTGAGCTTCAGCCAGGTGGGCCAGGAGTTGACCCTCTGGGGCGGTTGCAGCAGGGGCAGACCGATGTGGCCATCGGCTGGACCTCCGATGCTCTCAACTTGCGGCGCGACGGTGCCGATCTGGTCAATGTGGCCCAGCTGTTCCAAAGGCCGGGCACAATGCTGGTCTGCAGCTATGAATCCGGCGTCAAGGAACCGTCAGACTTGCGGGGAAAACTTATCGGCAGCTGGTTTCTTGGGGACCAATTTGATGTGGGCTACTGGCTCAGCCGCCATGGACTCGGGCTCTCTACTGTCAGGCTGATACCACAGCGCGCCAATGCCGCCGACTTGCTCGATGGCCGTGTCGACTGCGTTACAGCCATGAGCTACAACGAATTTCAGACGATTCTGAGCACAGGCGCTCTGAAATCAGACCTGTTCCGCGTCCGCTTCGGGGCGGACAACGACGGGTTTCTCGAAGACGGTCTCTATGTGCGGTCCGCCGACTTGCATAATCCACGCCGTAAAGCCCAATTTGCTGCACTGCTGCAGGCCCTGTCGGAGGGCTGGCGCTATGCCGAGCGCTACCCCGATGAAGCGGTGGCAATCACGGCTCGGGCGATGTCAAATCCTGACCTTATCCAGCAGCGCAATCAACTCAATGAGGTTTTGCAGTTGATGGATATTAGCAAGGGGTTTGGACTGCTAAACCAAGGGGCTTTTGAACGCAGTGTGACTATCATCAGCCAGGGAAGTACTGATCCCGCCGGTATATCTGCGGCGGCCCAGGGGGCATGGAGTCTGAAGATCTGGCGAAGCGCCAAGCTTGACGGACCCCAAAGGGGGCCACTAGGGCCAGCAGGCCTCTACCATCTTAATCAGATAGTCAGTTCACTCTGGTTCTACAGCCTCGATCTTATTGGAACGGGAGCCTTTGCTCTGTCAGGTTTTCTGCGGGCGCTACAGCGGCGTTATGACCTCTGGGGTTGTTTCGTGCTGAGCATGCTGCCTGCAGTTGGTGGTGGCACCATGAGAGACCTGTTGATCGGAGGAATGCGCTCGCCGCCTTTCATCTTTGAGGATGGGGCGTACCTAGCGGTAGTGGTTGCTATTGCCAGCATAGGTTGCATCGCTGCGCCCGCTCTTCGCGAAGGATCCACTGACAGCCCCTGGTTCAATTGGCTATTTACCCTATGCGACACGGTTGGCCTGGCAACGTTTACGGTCATTGGCGCCAAGGTGGCTCTCATGGCTCATCTGATGTGGTGGTGGATACCCATTTGCGCTGCACTAACATGTGCCGGTGGGGGCATGCTTCTCGATGTAATCACAGGGCGCGAGCCGCGCACCTTCCAAGGTGAGCCTTACGAAGAACTGGCACTGTTGGGCAGCCTGGGGCTGATCGCGGGCCTCCTTATTGCTGATTGTTTCGAGACCCATTCCTGGCCAGTCAGCGCCGCCCTAATCGGCGCGTGGCTGAGCGTATTTGTGGGTCGTCTTGTGGTGATCAGATATCAGTTACGTTCCTGGCGGCCGGGGTTACGCAATCCTGGCCGCAAGGCGTCGAGCCAAATTACGATTGATCAATGACCATTTCAGGGCTTCTATCTCCTGTTCACGATTTTATCTGGGGACTTTTGGTCGATTGGATCCTCTATGTAGGGATCTTCTTGAGCCTAGGCCTAAATCTGGTGACGATTAGGCAGATTCCCTTTGCCGTCTCTAAGGCACTGAGCTCTCTGAGACGTTCCACAGAAGAGGATGGCATATCGGCATTTGCCGCCTTGATGACAAGCGCTGGAGGAAACATTGGCACAGGCAGTTTGGCTGGCATGGCATTGATGTTGAGCAGTGGTGGCCCCGGCTCGCTGTTGTGGATGTGGCTGGCAACTTTGCTTAATCTCGCCACCAAGTACGGTGAAGCTCTACTAGCGGTTCGTTACAGCACCCACAACGACAGGGGCCAACTGGTTGCTGGGCCGATGTACTACATCCACGCGGGTCTCGGGCCGTCCTTTCGCTGGATGGCGTCATTGTTTGCCGTAATGGGATCTATCTGTACCTTTGGTCTAGGTAATGGGGTCCAGTCAGTCGAATTAGCCAACAGCCTTGAGCTGATAGTGGGCTTACCGACGCTGGTCAGCGGCTTGCTGGTCGGAGGCTGTTGCCTATGGATTCTGCAGGGCGGGATCCGCCGTGTCAGCGCCATCAGCATGGTCATTGTGCCGCTGATGGTGGCGTCCTATCTAGCCATCACCGGCTTCCTGCTCATCGAGCATCTCGACTCGATCCCTGAGGTGTTGAGAACCATCGTCACCGATGCCTTCAACCCACGTTCGGTGGCCAGCGGTTCCCTGTTCGTGGTGGTGAGTGCCGGCGTGCGGCGAGCAGTCTTCGCGCAGGAGATCGGCATGGGCACCACACCGATTGTCAATGGGGTCGCCAGGCCCCAGGATGCTGTTATGCAGGGAATGGTGGCCACCCTAAGCAGCCTGATGACCGCCCTTGTCGGTACAATGACTGGCCTGCTGTTGCTCTGCAGCGAGACCAAGCTTGCCAATCATGATGAAACCACAATGCTATATAGGGCCTTTGAATCATCGCTACAAGGAACCTCAGCCCTGACCCACATTTTTACAGTTCTGTTCACTTTTACGACCATCATCGTATTTGGTTACTATGGTGAGCGTTGCGTAGAATACCTCTTTGGGTCGCGCAGTAATATTCCATTTCGCCTTATCTGGTGCAGCATTCTCACTCTCTCCTCAATAACCGAGAAGCGCGCAATCTGGCTGATCACCGATATTTTGAATGCCTTAATGGCCCTGCCCAATATCGTGGCTCTGGTAATGCTATCGGGTTGCATATTCGCATTAACCAAAAAATACCGGTTTTCGAGAGGCTAAGTAAGATACAATTCTATCGCTTCGATGGGCAAACCTATCAAGTCCTTGCCGATCAATGCTTACATTTTTACGCTGCTCAATGATTCCGCAACTTCAAGAAGTCGGCGTGGGCAAAGCATGAGAACTAGAAGCCTGTCGAAAAGCATGAGCGAGTAATAGATTGATCCAGCTGGAGGCTCTAAGAGCAGAGCTATGCTTTAAACTGACAGCACTAGTGAGGAGAAGTATAAGGCTATAATACAGAGGGTTAAGCGAGATCGCCTGAATGCGTCCTTTACGCGGAATTGACACGTCATTGTGGGCTCCACTATTTGACGGAACTTATGCCATTGTTATGACATTGCTCGTTCTCGAGTTGCCAGCAATAGGGTTTGATTTAGTTAATGAGTACAATCACCATGAAATAGGAATATGGCCATTGATGATAGATGTACTAAAATTAATAATAGGTTACCTTGGTGCTTTCCTGATAACTTTTGACGTATGGGTAAAGAAAAGAAGGCTTCTTTCAATCACCGAAAGATACTGCCAATTTAGGGGTTTTGATAATATTGCCTTGCTCTTATCATTGTTTATATCAACTCTTTTACCGCCAATCGTATCACTTTGCTGGAAAGTTGAACAAGAATTGCGCATTCAAGCATTGGCCGGCAACCAAAATATCAGCATAGAAACAGTAGAGGTAACAGCCCTGCACCTGTTGTTTGGTATTAGTGTATTGCTAATTTACGTTATCATTCACCTTATTTCAATACAGTCTTGTAGCCGGCTAAAAAATAAAGTACTTACATCTAATCTGGGGGATTTAGGAACGGAAATTAGCAGTAAGATTTCGAGCCTGCAGGGTGTTCGACGAGATACGACATCCCGAATAATTGCCTCACCATTGCTCTTATTATCATGGTTATCACCACATTTATTGATATTTATTTATGGGCTGATTGGTCTTTGGCACTCGGATTCATCTAAACCTGGAGGCAGACATTAAATCTTTTCACCTTGATTTTATATGAGCCAAAAGGTTAATTTCAACTCAATTAGAGTGGTAGAACAGAATATGCCCCAGTTGTCACGTCTGCATAGAAGCGATACGGGCCCGAATGAATGGGAGTAAAGCTCAGGGGTGGAGGGTTCCCATGAGAGGTTAGTCGGCCGTAGCGCTTAAGGCTTGAAACTGATGGACTGCCAGCACAGGGATTTCGACCATCAAACGATGTACCATAACCATCTAATTCGTAGTCTGCCAACACGAGTTGCCAATTACTTTGATTCGCTACGTATTTATAGGTATACTCCTGCCCTGCAGTAAGATGGACGCAGCGTTGAAAGCGACCGCCGCCAAGCGATTCCATCAGATTGGAAGGATCCTGTGGATTCCATGCCATTAGTGGGTCAGGAAACCCGCCTACCAGTGACAATGATTGCAAACGTGTCACAGGTTTAAATGTTCCTGGGCCAGAAAGTATCTCCAATTTGTATTCATCTGTTTCCATCATATAGCTGTAGCGGATAAGTCCATTCGCACTGAGGTTGAAGCAGATATTCCATTCCTGAGGTTTTCCATGCCATGCCATACCCAAAAGAGTTTTGGGATCTTGATGCTCCGCTTCTTCCAACCAGCATCCGAAGCCCATGGTATCCAGAAACAACTCTCTATTAATAGCAAAGTTGATGCAGTGATCACCAGCTGACGTTTCTAATTCGAGTTCCAGCCATCCTGTCTCCCCGTTTAGCTCTAGGGAGCGGCCAGAAGCTGTCGGATCAAATGGTGACTCGTTAAAAACTGACCCTAGGAGTTGGATAGATTGACGATTGTTTAGCAATACTACAGGTTGACCATCGGGATCCTGCACTTCAATGCGGGGCTCTGTTGTGGGATTTACCAGGCGAAATCTGTATATCCCATTCTTGTTGGCGCAAATGGTACAGCCAGAATGCATAGATGTCCCATGGCTGCTGCTGAATCCCGTGCCGTTGACAAGGGTTCCGTGTCCATCGTTAACGCAGGCGAACCCAAAATCTTCATCTTGGTTGGCTGAGATCAGAAACTGGTATGTACCATCTGCTCTGAAATCAATTCCGCCGGTCGTTCGTAGGGGCACTTCAATCGACCATGCCCCATCTGGATCCTTTGTGAATGAGCGACCAACACGTCTAGTCTGAAATTTCTCAAACATGGATAGCTCATCCCATACAAAACCGTTCAGCTCATAGCTGTCATGGGCGTTTACAGCATGGATAAAGTCTGAAGGTCTGTCGCACGCGCTGTTGGGCCGCACACTGAAGCACAGCGTCTCACTGTCAAATTCAAGAAGCACCTCGTCGTCTTGTTCAATGGTTAGGTTGATGTTGCTGAGATGAAGCCCAAGCGGAGTGTTTGCGAGGTGCCAAGTTACGACGCCCTCCTTATGGCTATGACTCCTGGCCTTGAGCTGGCTCCGAGGGTTATGGTTCAAGACAACACGCATTGAGTAAAACCCGGAGTGTTCTGGTAATCGGGCAGATTCAAGCGTGACCACACCCCTCCAAAGTGTGCGATCAACCTGAATCAAGTCATGTTGGCTTGCAAAGGGGTTCCAGGCCGAACGCATGCTGTATATATTTCCAATCACGCTAACACTTTCAATTTTCTCACTAAAAATATGCCTTCTGGCATAGCAAGGAAAATCCATTTAGATTCACGAACGCTATATCTCCTATTACTAGTAATCTTGAGCTCTAGCGACAAGGTGCCTTTATAATATATATAGATTTAGCGTTGCAAAGATTTGTCTCAATCTAACAGGCGTTAGTTGTCTGGCAAAAGTGGCATGGCTATGGATTATATGTGTGCGTTTTACTGTAAGAGTCGTTTTCTATGACGAAGCGAATTCTAGTTGTTCTCTCGGAATGGGGCTACTGGGGTGAGGAGCTGATCGGGCCTCTAGATGTACTCAAGGGTGTGGGTTACCAGCTTGACTTCATGACCCCCTTTGGCCGAAAACCCCCGGCCTTGCCGCCCAGTTATGACCCAACCTACATTGATCCTCCCCTTGGCAAGGGAGTTACTAGTGAACATTTCGCCCGTCGCACCAAAGAGGTCGACGACTCTGATCTACTATCAAACCCAATTAATTTGGCAGAACAACTGCCATTGATGCCCTATTTTAATAGCCCCAGTTTTGGACATGAGCTAGAAAAGTTCCATAACACACGAGATGAGTTTTGGGCCAAGTTTGTTGATGGATACGACGCCTTGTTGCTGCCTGGTGGCAGTGGCCCCATGGTTGATATGGTGAATAATGAAAGGTTGCACAACTTGATACTTGGCTATGTCAATCGCGACAAGCTGATTGCCGCGGAATGTTATTGTGTAACCTGTTTAGCCTTTGCACGTGACTGGACCGATCGCAAGAGCATCATCTGGGGCAAGCATGTGACGGGCCATGCCCGGGAGTACGACTACAAGGAAGGCACCGGTTTTGCACAGATGTACGGCTATGACGGCCAGCCCATGAATACTTCTGCCAATTTTGGGCCTCCTTTCTACCCCCTTGAGTACATCCTCAGAGATGCCACTGGACCCCATGGTAGATACCACGGCGGGGTCGGCAAAACCTTGTCCACCGTCCTTGATTACCCATTTTTGACTGGGCGTTCCACCCAGGATTCTCAGCTTGTCGGCGAGCTAATGGTCAAGGTTCTTGATCATGGCCTGCGTCGATACGGTTGGTGATTTGTTGCCTGCCGATTAGTGTCCAACCGGCTTTTCTAACCACATTTTTACCACAATATAGAGCCGAACCCCATGAAAGGACATGAAGCCATGATTCGTCAATTTCTGGCGAATGGCATCGACCATATGTTTGGCAATCCAGGTACGGTTGAGCAAGGCTTCCTAGATGCACTTGAGGATGTCCCCGAGATGAAATACATCCTTACCCTTCAGGAATCGATTGCCGTGCTCTGTGCAGATGGGTACGCGAGAGCGCGGTTTAAGCCTGCTTTGGTTCAGATCCACAGTTCGCCTGGTCTTGGCAATGCGATCGGGAATTTGTATCAGGCTTTCAAGGGTCAATCACCACTAGTGGTCATCGGAGGCGATGCCGGCATCCAGTACCAGGCCATGGATGCCCAGATGGCAGCTGATCTCGTGGCGATGGCCAAGCCTGTTACCAAGTGGTCGGCCATGGTGCAACACCCGAGCAGCCTGCTGCGAATGGTGCGACGCGCCATCAAGATTGCATGCACACCACCCTGCGGTCCTGTCTACCTGTGTCTTCCAGAAGATGTCCTGGATGCAGAGGTGTGCGAGGAGATCTTCCCGGCCCACATCCCGAGCTTTGACACCAGACCAAGCGAGGAGAAAATCGCTTCGCTAATTCCGCTGATCGCCGGCGCTCAAAAACCTGTGATTCTTGTCGGGGACGGCGTTGCCTGGACGGCCAGTGCAGGCCTTGGTAATCAGGCGTCCGTCGGACTTGCTCCGCTCGTACAACTCGCCGAGCTCATCGGCGCCAAGGTGTATGAGGCCGATGGTGGCGAAGTCAACTTCCCTGAGAAACACCCTTTGTACTGCGGTAGTACGGGGCACATGTTTGGAACAGCGAGTCTACCACTGATGCAGGAAGCGGATCTTGTCATGGTGTTTGGCTGCTATTTAATGCCTGAAGTCTTTCCTCATCTTGGTGATATTTTTGCTCCTAACACTTCAGTTGTGCACGTTGACAGCAATCCTGGAAATATCGCCAAAAATCATCGAGTGGATGTCTCCTTCGTCTGTCGTCCCATGGCCTTTGTAGAGGCTTTGTTACCTCAGCTTTTGTCCGCCTTGCCACCCTCTTACAGACTGGAATCTGATCAACGTACTCAGGCAGTTATTCAGCACTCCAAGTCAGTTGCTCATTCTGTGATTGCAAATTATGAGCCAACTCCCTCAAGACCATCTGATCAGTATGATGATAATAGCACATACATGAAATCAGGCTTCTTCATACGCATGCTAGCGGAGTATTTGCCTAATGATCATATTATATTTGATGAGGCCTTAACTAATTCACCCCCGATTAGTGAATTTCTACCAGGTCTTTATCCTGGTCAAAAGTTGATGACTAGGGGTGGTTCACTTGGCACCGGCTTCCCCGGCGCTATTGGCGCGAAACTTGCCCATCCTGACAAGACAGTGATTGGCTTTTCCGGTGATGGTGGCAGCATGTATACAATTCAATCGTTGTGGACAGCGGCCCGCCATGGCGTCGGTGCGAAGTTCGTTGTCTGTCAGAATCGTTCCTACCGCCTGTTACAAGCCAATATTTCACAATTTTGGAAAGAACGCGGCATCTCCGGGCGTAAATTCCCAACCTCCTTTGATCTTTCAAATCCTCAGATCAGCTTTGATACCATCGCCCACAGCTTCGGTGTGGCTGGAGAACGTGTTTGGAATCCTGATCAGGTCGTGCCTGCAATTGAACGCATGCTTACACATTCAGGTCCCTACCTTATCAATCTTGTTCTCGAAGGTGATGTGTACCCTGAATTGGTCGGTGTGCACTGTGGCCAATGACGCGGTGCTTACCTAACTCACCGCCGCACTTTACGCAGCCACCATCTCCCTAAAAACGTTTCTATGGCGATCGTCCCCATTCCCTGTTCATAATCATGACTGTTTCCATTGCATCCGCTACTGACTCCCAGCTTAAGCGACGTCCCTTGGAGCCGGATGGTAACCAGTACCAGCTCTATTCAGGGTCGCCCCATCCTTTGGGGGCTACAGTTGATGATGAGGGCGTTAATTTTTCTGTCTACTCGGCTAATGCCACAGCTGTTAAGTTGTTGCTATTCAACTCACCGAAAGATCTTGATCCTTTTCGGGTCATTGATCTTAGTCCAACGGCGAATAAAAGCTTTTATCTGTGGCACGTATATGTTAAAGGTCTGAAGCCTGGTGTCGGCTATGCCTATCGGGTAGATGGCCCCCGAGATCCTTGGAATGGTCATCGGTTTGATCCTGACAAGATCCTGATTGATCCATATGCCAAGGGTAATTCATTCACTCTCTGGGATCGTGGTGCTGCCTGTGTTCCTGGCGATAACCTTCACCAGAGTATACGTAGCGTTGTTGTTGATATTCGTGATTATGACTGGGAGGGTGATAGACCACTGCGTCGCTCCATGTCGGAGACAGTGATCTATGAGATGCATGTTGGTGGCTTCACGAAGTCACCAACTAGCGGTGTCAAGCACCCCGGTACGTTTTGTGGAATTATAGAGAAGATTCCCTATCTTAAATCCCTTGGTGTTACAGCTGTTGAACTACTCCCAGTTTTTAGCTTTGATGATAGTGACTTTCGTGAGGTGAATGGGACCAAGCTTGTTAACTACTGGGGCTACAGCACCGTTAGTTATTTTTCACCACATCATGGCTATTGCTCTGATCCTGATTCGGGCGGCCAGGTTAATGAATTCCGTGATATGGTTAAGGAGTTGCATCAGGCTGGGATCGAAGTAATTCTTGATGTTGTATTTAATCACACGGATGAAGGCAATCATCAGGGACCAGTTTTCAGTTTTAAAGGTTTTGATAACAGCACATATTACTATTTGACCGGACCTAGTGGGTCGAAAGAATTTTATTATGACTATACAGGGTGCGGTAACACCTTTAACTGCAATCACCCAATTGGTGAAAAATTTATTCTTGACTGTCTGCGCTATTGGGTTAAAGAAATGCATGTTGACGGTTTCCGGTTTGACGAGGGATCCGTTCTGACCCGTGGTGAGAACGGAGCCCCTCTCGAGCATCCTCCAGTAATTTGGTCGATAGAGCTGGATGAATTGCTGTCATCAAGCAAAGTTATCGCAGAAGCTTGGGATGCTGCAGGTTTGTATCAGATTGGCTACTTCCCGGGTGCACGATGGGCAGAGTGGAATGGAAAGTTCAGGGATGCTATCCGCCGTTTTGTGAAAGGAGAACCCGGCATTATCTCTGAGGTCGCAGCGCGCATCACTGGTAGTGCTGACCTTTATCAATGGGAACATAAAGAACCTGTCAATAGCGTCAATTTTGTCACCGCTCATGATGGCTTTACCCTATATGATCTTGTTGCTTACAATGACAAGCATAATGAGGCCAATGGGGAGAGTAATAACGATGGTATTTCAGACAATCTTAGCTGGAACTGTGGTGCCGAAGGAGCGACAGACGACCAGTGGGTGAATGATCTACGAACACGTCAAATGAAAAATTTTGCTGTCCTTTTACTGCTATCCATGGGTGTGCCCATGATTGTTGGTGGAGATGAGCACAAGCGTACGCAATGGGGAAATAATAATACTTACTGCCATGATAGTGAACTGAATTGGTATGACTGGCAAAAGATTTCGACACAAGACTCCCAGGAGATGATTCGCTTCTGGAGCCTCCTCATTAACAACCGTTGTGAATATAGGGATCATTTTCGTGGCAGATATTTTTCAGGAAGGGTCAATCGTTTTGGCGTGCCTGAGATTTGTTGGGCCAACCCTGATCTTGGTGAACCAAATTGGGATGATCCAAATTCACGTTGTTTGGCTGTAACCTATGGCGATATGTCTGATGAAACTGAAAACACTTTAAATCTTCATATCATGATGAACATGTATTGGGAGCCAGTAGAGTTCAAGATCCCCTCCTATGACGGTTTGATCTGGAGACGTACTATCGACACAGCTTTGTGCAGCCCAAATGACATCGTCGCTCCTGACCAAGCTCAAGTCATTGATTCTAGTAGTTATCTAGTTACCGGCCGTAGCATTGTTGCTGTCACGACCCGAATTAACAACAGCTAATTATGAATTCCAAGTTTTTTGCCTCTCTAGAATTCTCTTAATCGTCTACTTCAATTCTTTTGCGTGAAAACGCTTCTTCTCACCACCTCTGCATCCATCAAACTTTTTCACCCTCTGTGCCATGACCGGACATCTAGATTTTACCTTTTCTGACCTGATCGCAGGTTACATTCGTAGTGTTGAGACTCCTGCTGTCTTTGATTCACAGGGGTTTATCGAGCTCGAAACATCCGATGGCAGGCTCTACTCCGTTAAGGTAACTGCTGCTTGTTATGCGGAGCTTGTTCGTAATCTTGGTGAGCCTTTTCAGGTTGCACCATCCATTGCTGACATACTCGTTGAAGGGCGCTTCATACACGTCTATGGACTTTTCTATCCTGAAGCAAGTGGCTTGAAGTTTGAGGCCAAGCATATCCTCCTGTTCGGCCGTACATCCGATCATCTTCGTTTTGAAGAGCAAAACTGGTGGATACATCAAATTCAGCAACTGTTGAATTTCTATCTGGAGTCTCAGTTTCAGGTCAACGAAGGAGAGACCATTGATTTCAAGAACTTTCGCACTGACCTGAGTGCAGAAGGCAAGAAACTGGATGGAGTACAAAATCTTGACACTGTCTCTCGTCTTGTCTACGGCTTTGCAACGGCCTACATGATGACCGGTGACGAGCGTGCTCTCGAAGCTGCCACAAAGGGCACTGAATATATGCAAAAACATTTTAGGCACCGAGACACAACAGAAGGTATTACATATTGGTACAGCCAGATTGATATTCAATCAGATGGTTCAGTTCGCAAGTACATGGGTTCGACTGCAGGCGGAGACGAAGGTGGAAATGCAATCCCCTGTTACGAGCAAATTTATGCTCTTGCAGGTCCCACGCAAACCTATCGCCTAACAGGCGACAAAGATATCCTGGTTGATATTCAAGATACAATCTCTTTCCTTAACCGTTATTACAAAGATCATGGTCCCTATGGTGGCTATTATTCCCACATAGATCCTGTTACGTTTGACGCGAAAGCCGATTCCTTAGGCGTCAACAAAGCCAAGAAGAATTGGAATTCCGTGGGCGACCATGCTCCAGCCTATTTGATTAATTTGTACCTAGCCACTGAGAATCCCGAATACGCTGACTTTTTGGAATATACATTCGATACGATTTGTGAGCATTTTCCGGACTATGGTTACAGTCCGTTTATGAATGAAAAATTCTTTGATGATTGGTCACATGATTTAAACTGGGGCATCCATCAAGCACGCTGTGTTGTGGGCCACAACCTCAAGGTTGCTTGGAATCTGACCAGAATGCAGAGTCTGAAGCAGAAAGAAAGCTATAAGACTTTTGCGCATCAAATTGCTGATGCAATTCCAGCTGCAGGTTGTGATAACCAACGTGGTGGTTGGTACGACATGATGGAGCGTACGGTGAAAGAGGGCGAGGATTTTCATCGTCTAGTCTGGCATGATCGCAAGGCATGGTGGCAGCAAGAGCAAGGAATTCTTGCTTACTACATCATGTCAGGCGTTTATAATGACAAGCCAGAGTATCTGCGTTACGCCAGAGAGGGATCAGCTTTCTATAATGGCTGGTTCCTTGATTACGAGGAAGGTGGCATCTACTTCAATGTCCTTGCCAACGGCCAACCCTACGCGCTTGGAACCGAGCGTGGCAAGGGAAGTCACTCCATGGCTGGCTACCACTCGTTTGAGCTCTGTTTCTTAGCTGCTGTTTACAGCAACCTGCTGGTGAATCGCCAACCAATGGATTTCTACTTCAGTCCTAAACCGGGAGCCTGGCCTGAAAACCGTTTGCGCGTGGCCCCCGATCTCCTACCTGCTAGAAGCATTGAGTTGACCGAGGTTTGGATTAACAACCAGATCTACGAAAATTTTGACCGTGAAAATCTCATTGTTAATCTTCCTAACAGTGAAAAGGATTTAAAGGTTCGTTGCCGCATCACCCCTACTGGAATGGGATTTGATGCAAATCTATTGTCCTATGAGAACAATACGGCTACCTTCTGGCTGAGTGGAGAACTCAATACGTCATCCCTGCGAATTCTGAAGTCGGCCGTCGAGGGACTGACCGACCTAAAGGGTGTTGTGCTTGACATGTCGCACCTCAAATCTATAAGCGACACTGGCTGGAATTATCTTTTGTTTACCAAGCAACGTGCCGGCTCCCAGTTCAATGTTTCCTTGCGCGGACTCAATGATGATGTGAGGCGTTCTCTTGATGATGCTGAGCTTGCTGAGGAATTTAATCTGCTCTAGCCTTCACTTTTTATTTTTGCTGAATCCCAACCAGAGGTTGGGATTTTTTTTGCACTTTGATTCTGCTCTCTTATTCATCCCCTGAGTTGAGCCACTACACCGACGAAGCGCGGATCAATGCAGAAGCTGTACAGTTGCTGCGTTGCTCACAATTTAGTGCCGCTGAAACGCTTCTCCTTCACGGACTGAGCCGCTATCCAGGAGGCGAACAGCTTAGAGCCAACCTACTCAGGCTCTACCTCAATACAGGGCGAATAGGGCTTGCTGTGGAGATGGTGCGAACCCTTTCCCCTGAGCCCTTGACGCTTCAACTTGCTGCCCTCTGCGGGCAGATTGCTCTCCAATGCTCCCATCCCGAGTTGGGTTACACCTTCTTCAGCCGTAGCTTGAAATTGGCAGCCGATGATCCAAGTCTATTGCTGCCATGGGCTCAGTGTTGCATTGCGATCGGGCGTCTTTCTGAAGCTGAGGCCGTACTCATGAATCTTTGCCACCGTTTCCCGGACGCCATTGAGCCTGCTTTGACACTGGCCATCTGCCAATCCGAACTGGGTCTATTTACAGAAGCTCTCGCCTGTTACACTGCCTTGCAGGCAGGTGCACCCGGCCATCCCCTTGTGCTAATTAACAAGGCCAAATTGCACCACCATCTTGGTCAAGATGAGCTTGCTGAAGCGACACTTCGCCAACTTCCAGATTCACAGCTTGATTCCTTAGATAATCAGTTGCTTTTGGCGGATGTATTATTCGCCTCTGGGCAGAAGTCTAAGGCCCAAAGCATATGGAGGTCTCTGGTAACAAACAATTTGGCTGAGTTCAGGGCTGTGGTACCCCTGCTGTATTCAGCTTTAGAAAGTGGTGATCACGACGTGCTTGTTGCAGGTGTCAGGGCTGCGACAACCGCTGCCGATGCAGTGGCCTATCCAACCCGCTTCTGGAGTGTTCTCGCCGATTGTCCGCGGGCGGTACAGCAAGACATCGGGCCCGCTGATTGGTTTGCTCCTGAGCAACTTGTGCAGCAATCGCAATTGTTTGAGGATGGAGACACGAGCCTGCTTCTTCTGCATGATTGGGTGCTGAATCATCCCACCCTGTTGGCGAACCGGGCTTCCAAACCCACCCAAGGTGGCTCACAAACCCATGAACTCCTGGCCGACGCCAACAACATGGCTGCTGATTTCAAGCAGCTTCTCTTGCCTTCACTGAAGGATTACCTGCAGCGGCATTCAACCCATCCGGCACTGTCTTCCCTTCGAAGCATCTTGGACATTCGCGATGCTGTGCTTGATTCAGCAGTGCGGTGGAGTGGCTGGGGCGTGGTGTTGAACTCGGGAGGTTGGCAGCGCCGTCATACTCACCCCGAATCGGTTATCAGTGGTGTGTTGTACCTGGCCGTCCCAGCCGCCAACGGTCCTGACCACCCTGGCGAAGGATGCCTGGCCTTTTCCGCATATGGAATGGAATCGGCATTGGATAACGCGTCGCCGCTCGTGCATCCAAAGCCAGGCTTGCTTGTTTTGTTCCCATCATTTATGCCCCATGAGACGATTCCAACCCTCAGTGACGAGCCGAGAATCTGCATTGCTTTCAACGTCTTCTGACCACTTTTCATATCACGTTTTGACGTGTACTATTGTGGCGTGCCACTCTCACTCGTCTTCGAATCCCTCACTGATTTCAATGATGCGCCCGTCGGGGTCACGGATCCATACCGTACGCCAACCAGGAATATAATCGTCAAAATTAACAGGACCAAGTGTTATGTCAACTTCCCCCATCTCCTGGAGTTTGGCATCAACATTGTCGACCTTAAATGCGAGATGCCTGAAGCCAGGAAATGTGTAGCCATCGTTTAAAGCTGGCTCAAGAGCGCTCTTCAAATCTGCCCAGAACAATTCGAGGTAGAAGCTTGAATCGGCCATTTTTAGGAAAATGATTTCATGCCCATCGGGCAACTTTGCAACTCGGGCACGTCGAAAACCAAAATGCTGGCTGTACCACTGCTCTGTAATGGCCTGATCCTTACAGGTGATGGCCAATTGGGATACAATTTGAAGCATGTGAGAGAGAGGTGATGTTACGTATTTGCTAAGTCCTCTTATCGTGGCATTGCCGATTGGAGGTCACTGCGCTGCTCTGGACCCAACAGCTCTGATCGGATGATCAGGATCGATTCAGTTTAATATTCAGGCAACGCTGCCATCTGGATACTGGGTCATGCCAGCAAAATGAATTTGAATTTCACCGCGTTCATTGAGTACCCAGCTGTCGGCAAAGCGCATTGCGGCTTCACCGTCAGAAGTTTGCATCGTGATCGCCTCTACGATCATTAGTGTAGATGGATTCTCTGTCTCGGCCCAGAACGCTATCTCGGTTTCCAGACCTTGTATACCGAGGATTCCATCAAAATGGCCTCGCAGTTCATCACGTCCGCGGAAGTACTTTGGGGTCTTCTCAAAACTTGAAATCAGCAATCCGTCGGGTGCGTATTGGTTGAGCAGAGCATCAATATCCTTGTTGAGAATGAGTGTAATGTGCTCTCGGTAGAGGCGGCCAAATTTACTGTTAGGTACGTTTTTCATGAGTAGATGAGGATTTGAAGAGATAAAGATCAGTATTTGAGATCAGCTGAGCAGGTTTTGCTCTGAGCCAATATTTCTTTAGCAGGCGGATAAGCCCCGCCTGGGTGCCTTAACTGTTTTTTAGAGCTTGCATGATCCAGGCTCATAGGTCATGCCATTGACCACATACTTGGCCACTTTCAAGCCTTGATCCGTACGTCTTACCATCCAGGTCTGATCGGCATCCATCATGAGTCTCGTGCTAAATGGAGCCGGAGGGGTCCAGATGCTCGCATGCCAATTTACGACCACATGGGCGACACACTCCGAGTCAGTTTCTGATTCGATATCAGCAACTCTAAGAGTATGCTGTTCGTCAAAAAAAATGGTTACGACCTTATCATACCAGCCCTTGTAGCCAGCGAAGCCTTTTACGGTGATTTCAGGAAATACAAATTCAGCATCCTCCGCGATGAGAGGTAGGAAACTATCAAGCGGTGCATGCACATCCAGGTAACGGTACCAGGTGGAGGCAAATGTCCAAATTTCTGGATGACTGAATGGCATTGGATTCGTTCACAGATTTGAATTTGGGTGTGTGGTTAATTCAGGTCTACCCCCTCGAGACGCGACTGGCAACTCCTAGTTCTGGAGCTCAACTGTTTAATACAGACTACATTCATCAAATAAGAAGGATTAATTTTTATTGGTACTGTGATGACTTGAATGTTACCGGATGAATCATCATCTTTACTAGCGTTGAATTAACAATTTTATGCTGCCCGGTCTCAGGCGTCAGGGCTGCGCCTCTCATATTGATTTAAGATTTAACGACATTTTTGTGTGCAGACTTGAAGCAGTCCGCTGTTCCTTTGAGCTATGTCAGGCTTTGACCATATTGTCATTGGTGCTGGCGCTGCCGGCTGCGTGCTCACTCGACGCCTGATTGATGCCGGCCGGTCGGTGCTCCTGATTGAGGCTGGTCCACTGCGCCGTCATTGCTCCAACGTCGATGCCGTTGGCGGGTTCACCAATCTCTGGGGTGGTGCCCTCGATTGGGCAATCAGCACCACTCCTCAGCAGGGGCTAGGAGGCCGCACTATCACCATCAATCAGGGCCGAATGGTTGGGGGTAGCTCAGCCCTCAACGCCATGATGTATGTGCGTTGTCACCACGGTGACTACCAGTTGCTAAGCCAGCGGGGCGGGTCCCTGTGGAACCAAGGTCGGTTGAAGACAGCCCTTGCCAGACTCGAGAATTACATCGATGGACCTGCGCCTGACCGTTACTCCAACGGCCTGATGACGGTGCGCTCCTGTCCAGATCCGCGCTCCTATTCCCTGCCCTTCCAGCAGGCAGCTCTTGAGCTTGGATTCAAAGCCGGTGACTGGGATTACAACGGTCCAGTGCAGGTCGGTGGTGCTGGACCGTTGCAATTCAATATTGATAAGAGCGGTAATCGGCACAGTGCTTTTAATGCTTACCTAGAGCCGGTGCTCTCGTCACCGCTGCTTCGCATCGAAACCAATGTCACTGCTGAGTCGCTCATATTCAATGATTCCGGCGCGGTGTGTGGTGTTACGGTCTCCGATCAGGCTGGAGAACAGCACCGATTCCACTGCGATGGCGATGTCCTGCTGAGCTCAGGATGTCTACGCTCACCGCAGTTGCTGCTCCAATCCGGCATTGGACCAGCCGATGACCTCAAGAACGCTTCGCGGACCGTGGTTCATGAGGCTCCTGCGGTTGGAAAGAACCTGATGGACCACCTGCAGGCGCCGGTTGTGGTTCAGCTCAAGAAGCCCCTGCCTGAGCCTGAGATTCTCACCGGCAACGTGCTGTTTGTAGATCTCAATGGCAACAGTCCCTATGGTGCCCCTGACCTTCAGCTCAATTACACCCCTGCGTCGCCGCAGCCGCTGCAGCAGTTTTTGCCTCCCTTTGGAGGACCGGTGATGATATTCCTGCCAATCTTAGTGCAGCCGCGCAGTGTCGGATCCATCCGGCTTCAGCCAGACGGCGCGGTCACCATAGATCCAGGTTACCTTTCCGACCCGGCTGATCTTGAGGTTTTCATCAAAGCTATTGAACTAATTAGACGCTTCACCGCCACGACGGCAATGGCAGATTTCGCGGGTGGTGAGCTTGCTCCAGGTGACCTCGATGTGGAGAATTACATTCGTGCTGCTGCGACCACCATATGGCATCCAGTAGGTACCTGCTCCATTGGACAAGAGCCCCACAACAGCGTGGTGGACGGACACCTGCGTGTGCATGGACTCAGGGGGTTGCGGATCTGTGATGCCTCGGTTACCCCGCATGCAACAGCAGGCAACAATCATGTACCCACCATGGTTGTCGCAGAAATGGCGTCTAGCATTCTTCTGGAAGGTAATTGATTCTCTATGCCAACGTCTGACGCAGTCAAAGTCGCCTTGGCCTTTTACAATGTTTATAATAATCAGATGACTGATCTGTTAGACGATATTCTTGACCCGCTCTACGTTGGTCATGTTAACTCGACCGATATCATAGGCCCCGATTCCGCCAAAGAATTTATATCCGGTTTTCTTGAGGGTATACCTGATGCCTTTTTTGATGTGAAAAATATCCTTGAGGACGGCAACCATGTGATTTGCCGCTGGCGCTGTACCGGCTCGCAGACAGGCCCTTTTTATGGCATATCTCCCACTAATCGAGCAGTTGATGTGAATGGTATTACCATTTTTCGTATCAACACGGGAAGGATTGCTGAGCTGTGGAATATCTGGGATCAGCATACTTTTTTAACTCAGATCAAAGCGTGATAATGGGCATGTTGGCTTAGTTTAGATGTTTAACTTGTTGTTTTTACCTTGCAACATTTAGGTAACGCTATTCTGTGCTGCCACAGCTTGACTTGATTATGGTGGACATTCTAGTTTGTTTACCAGACAAATACTAAGCCGACTAGTTGCCGCTTGAGAGGCATCATTGCTTGCTTTAGTGTCTCACCATGTTCGTCAGCCGAGCGCTGAGCGACTCGATCATGAGATAAAGGCCAGCCTAGTGCCGAGTGCATCCATAGTCAATATTAGATTGAAAGTGAGAGGGGCAGCCAGTAGGTGTGCACCTCGCAGCTTGGATAGGCCACGTCGTAGGCCCACTCACTTCATAGGGTCTTGATGATTTTTTCTATTCTACCGATTGTTCTGGGCGTGTAGGACTGATGCAGGTGTGCCGCAAACCAAGGTCGCAACAGTTCTTGGCAACCGCTTTGGAGATATATGACAGGCTGCTGTTGTTCATCACCCGCCGGCAGCAGTATCTGTCAGGAAAGGTATCACCCTCGGCTGCTAATCAGACTGGCTGGTTTGAGGTTAGCACCAGGATCGGATTGCCCTCTTCGTTTGGCTTGTTGATCCACGACTCTTCAGAACGATTAGTAGTGGTATGTAAGATCTGGGTCGGTGGTTCGCACCTCAACTCGTAGTGGCCTCAAGCCACCTTGGTACTGAATAGCCTACTAAGACAGAAAAGTAAAACGACCCTTTGTGGTAGGTAATCGCACCGCCTTATCATGCAGTTACAGGATACGACAACCAAACTGAAGAGGGAGGACTATTTCTCTCTGCTTAGGCAAACTGGAGCAGCCAGTGGCACACAAGACCACCACAAATCTGTAGAACGAAAGGTACTAAGAGCAATGAGTCGTTAAATTTTATCAGTTTTAGGTTATTGCATCAGCAAGATCTAATCAACAACAAGTTCAGTAAATATGACATACTTTAGAAGCTGCTTTTACCATGGGAAGTCGTAGAAGTGTTCTCTACAACCGCTTTTTACTGGCTGTGTTCCTAGAATACAGCGTTAGACTTGATCTAGAGCTGTCTTATCGTTACATGTGGCAAAGATTTGTTATTAATGTGGTCCCTGCAGATGAGATAGTGTGAAAACAACGCAAAATCCAATGCAACCAAGAATACTTATGAAATCATCAGTTCCATCGAAG
>Ga0208048_1000390_pt1 | contig 23562 bp, 34 predicted proteins | sample Malawi_45m_30L_FD_184163 | JGI IMG/M metagenome (GOLD analysis project Ga0208048, IMG submission 184163) | Freshwater microbial communities from Lake Malawi, Central Region, Malawi to study Microbial Dark Matter (Phase II) - Malawi_45m_30L... | ecosystem: Environmental > Aquatic > Freshwater >...
GACGGTGCGCCAGCCAATGAGGTCTGCTGAGCCGCGTGCGAGGCCGAACTTGACGGGCCTGCCGGTGCGTGGGTCTGGCAGCTGACCGACCTGATTTCGAAACAAGCGAAGGTCTGACCGGAGACCGAGCGCCAGGCGGATACGCTGCTGCAGCTCGGTTTCGGCGTTTGCCACGCTATGCGGATCGGCTGCGCGCATTGTGGACCCTGAATGCCCACGCGGGCGAATAGCCGCGCTGTTTGGCCAGAGCCAGCAGCTGGGGAAGAGTTCGTGCCATGCGGCGTTCAGCAGTGCGCTGACGTACCGCCTCACGGCGCAGCTCCTTCAGCTCACCGTCCACCTGGCGGAGGATGCGGGGCTTGGGTGCGGGTTGCTCATGGCCGCAGCAGGGGCAAATGGGTGCGGGCCGGAACGCAGCAAAGCAGGCGGGGCATGTGCGGACGGTAAGGGCTTGTACGGACGCTGTACGGGTGCCCCGCGGTAAATCGGCCAGGGTCCAGTCGCGGGAATCATCGGGCCAGCCATGGCGGTGGACGTTGCCGACGTGGTCGAGCACCACCGCATGGGCCTTGCCCGGTGCTGGCCGGAGCACGCGGCCCACCTGCTGGAGGTAGAGCCCTAAGGACTGCGTTGGCCGGAGCAGGATGGCACAACTGGCGGCGGGGATGTCGAAGCCCTCGGAGACCACATCGACAGTCACCAGAACCTGCACTGCGCCGGCATCAAAAGCAGCAACCGTGGCATCGCGCCTCAATGGATCGGTGGAGCCGAGCAAGGTGGCAGCTAAGATGCCACTGCTGAGGAATGATGCACAAACGTGCTCTGCGTGCTGCACGTTGCAGCAGAAAGCGATAGCGCGCTGGCCTGATGCGAGGCGCCGGTAGTGAGCGATGGCGTCACCCGTCACGGTGGGCCGATCCATGGCGGTGGCGGCATCGTTTGCGGCAAAGTCACCAGCCCGGCGGCGAAGTTGACTGAGATCTGCAACCTGCGGCGGTGCGTAGATCTTGGCTGGGCTGAGATAGCCCGTGAACATAAGGTCAGCGACAGATGGGCCAATAACAAGACGGTCGAAGACTGCCGATAGGCCGCGGCCATCCAAGCGAACGGGTGTGGCGGTGACTCCAAGGCGGTAGGCGTCAGGCCAGTGGCCGAGAGCACGCTCCCAACTGCCTGCGGTGGCGTGGTGCGCCTCATCGATGACGATCAGGTCCGGGGGTGTGATGACACGATCCAGGCGGCGGGCGAGCGTCTGGACAGAAGCGATCTGAATCGGTGCAGCTGTTGGTGCCATGCCGGCAGCGATGATGCCGTGCGGCACGCCTGCCAGGTTGAGCTTGCGGCTGGTCTGCGTGACCAGCTCACGGCGGTGAACAAGCACCAGGGCGCTGCGGCCACGATCTGACAAGCCGCGGATGATTTCAGCGATGACGATGGTTTTGCCGCCGCCAGTGGGAAGGACAAGCAGGGGGGAGCGTGCGCCGTCGCGAAAGGCCAGGCGGAGGTCGTGAACGGCGCGCTGTTGATAAGGACGAAGCGAACACATTTGGCTAGACCCGCAATGCCTGCAGTGCTATCCGAGTCGGAGGCCAAAAGCCTAAGTGAAATCAAAGACTTAAGATGAAAAGCCGTGAAAAAGAGGGAAGCCCTGGTAAATTCCGAGAGCCCTAGCCAAGTAGAGCCTATGGAAAACGACGCCTACCACGCACTGGCGAGCGTGGTCAGCAAAAGCCACTTGGATCTGATCGCCCGCAGCCCGCTGCATTACTGGGCGCGGTATCTAGACCCGAACCGTGTCGAGCCTGAGCCGACCCCGGCCATGAGGTTGGGCACAGCAGTCCACACGCTGACGCTGGAGCCTGACACCTGGGATAGCCGCTACATCGTGGCCCAGCAGGTGGATCGCCGCACCAAGGAAGGCAAGGCCCGCTGGGCGGAGTTTGAGGCCGAGGCCAAAGGCCGTGAGCTAATCACCGCTGAGGATCGGGTCATGGTGAGCCGCATGGCCGAGGCTGTGTGGAAGCATCCAGCTGCAGCGATGCTGCTGAAGCTGCCTGGCAAGGCGGAGACCACCCACATGTGGACTGATGCCGCCACGGGCTTGGAGTGCAAATGCCGGCCTGACTGGCTGCTGGATGACGGCAGCCTGATCGTTGACCTGAAGACCACCGAAGACGCCAGCCCGGCTGGGTTCCGCAAAAGCATCAGCACTTGGCGCTATCACCTGCAGGCTGCGTGGTACTTGGACGGCATCGAGCGCGCTGCTGGCCTTCGGCCTGACCAGTTCATATTTGTCTGCGTGGAGAAAAAGCCGCCTTACGCGGTCGCGGTCTATGCCGCCGACGATGAAATGGTGGCTGCTGGGGCTGCGACTGCAGCACGCGACCTGGCGCTGCTGGCGGAGTGCAAGGCAGCAAACCGCTGGCCCAGCTACAGCGACCAAATCGAGGTGATCGGCCTGCCGGGGTGGATGCGCCCACGGCCTGACACATCACTGTCACAACCCACTGAGATAGAGACTTACTGATGACCGACAGCACAGCAATCACAACCACGTCTGCGGCCCAGCCCGGTGTGTTCTCCAGCGCCATCGCGTTTGATGAGGCCCAGCGTTTTGCCAAGGCGCTCGCCAGTAGCACGCTGATACCTCAGCAGTACCAAGGCCAGCAGGGGCTTGCCAACTGCCTGGTGGCACTGAACATTGCAAGGCGGATGCAGATGGATCCGCTGATGGTGATGCAGAACCTGCACATCATCCATGGACGGCCCTCTTGGTCGTCGCAGTTCATCATCGGCCTGGTCAACGGCTGCGGGCGGTTTAGCCCGCTGGGGTACGAAATCATTGGCAAAGGCGAGACGCTCGCCTGCACGGCGGTCGCCACGGAACTCGCCAGCGGCCAGGAACTGCGTGGCCCCGAGGTGACGATGGCAATGGCGAAGAAAGAAGGTTGGGCCACTAAAAGCGGCAGCAAGTGGCTCACCATGCCCGAGCTGATGATCCGCTACCGGGCCGCGGCCTTCTGGGGCCGGCTTTACATTCCCGAACTGCTGGTGGGCATCCAGACCCAGGAGGAAGTGCTGGACGTTGAACCGGTGGATGTGACTCCGGTGCCGGCTGCAAAGCCTGCGCGGGTGGTGGTGAGTGAGTTGAACGAGAAGATAGACAAGCCGGCCACGCCGGACGCAGAGGAGGTGATTGACGATGACGAAATCTTTTGAGCAGCCCGGCTATCTCCGGCCTGCGGACCTGGTGGCGCGGTGGTGCAACACCGTGACTCTGGCAACGCTGGATAACTGGAGGAGCCAGAACCGCGGCCCGAGATTTGTAAAGATCGGAGGCCGTGTGTTGTATCCCGTGGCGGAGGTCGAGGCGTATGAAGCCCGAAACCTGCGCGGGATGCCCAATCACTCAACTACTCAACCAAGACAATGAGCTTCAAGCTGAACCTGTCGATCTTCAAGTCCAGCAAGCCTGACAGCAAGCTGGACTTTACCGGGATGATGAACGTCAAGGTGGAGGAGCTGGATGCGCTGTGCCGTTTTGTGATGAGCCAGACGCCGGACCAGTACGGCTCGGTGCAGGTGCCGATCAGCGGCTGGAAAAAGACCAGCCAGAAGGGTCTGGCGTATGTGAGCGCCGTGGCGCAGCCGCCGCGTGACTGGGTGGATCCTGGTGATGCCGCGGCCAGCCTGGCAAAGGCCACTGATGGGGTTGTGAGCGGCGTGACTGAGGCGGACTTGTTCTAGTAGCCCATTAGCTTGCACTCCAGGCGTGCGATCTCATTCACCGCCTGCTGGAGTAGCTGCTGCTGGTAGCTGGCTTGTTTGTAGAGCGCGACGGCCATGGTGCCCGCGTCCGGGCTTGAAAGCAGGGCGCGGGCTTTCTTTTCGATCTCAAATTGCTGTTCTGCTGTCAGGGTGACAGCCATCCACTCACCGAACCGCATTGTGCTAGACCAGTGGGGTACGTCTCACGATAGCGATGCAATGCCCGCAATGCTCCGGCGAAACCGTCAGGGCTGTGGCTACGAACAGCCGAGACGATGCTGCCATTGTGCGGCAGCGGCGGTGCGCTGACTGTGGTCATGTGTGGTTCACGGTGGAGGTTTCGGTGAAGTCTGCAATGGTGGGCTGGGAGCGGATGGGCGGCGCCGGTCAGAGCAAGCCTGTATTGCGTGTGCCTGTGGAGCTGGCAGTGGGCGAGGGTGCCGTGTGAAGAACTGTCACACACCTGTGGCATGTACCCCGCCGGCGGGGCATACTTAGGCCACGGCCACCGAGGCCACCGCTTCTCCACCCATGACCCTCCACATCGAAGGCATCACCTACGAAGTCCTGAAAGCTGAGAACTACGTTCACAACGGCAACGCTCGGATTCAGTACACGGTCAAGCGCCCACGCGGTCGCCGCTCTTATCTCGTGGTCAAGTACGAAAACGGCCAATTCAGCTCGGTGGTGTGATGCCCACCCGCTTCCGCACCGTCAAGCACCGACGACTTCTTCCACACCTCTACCCGCCAACCAGCATCTGCCATGACTGACCGCATCAACAACGCCATCTGCTGCCTGATCGTCGCGGCTGTGTTCGCCATGATCGGCCTTGAGGCCGGCAACCAGCCCGGCATGACCCACAGCGGCACTCAGCCGGTCTGTCCTGTGCATCCGTCCATTCACCCGGATTGCCGGAAATGATTGAACAAAGTTGCGGGAAATGCCGTTACTGGGAAAAATCTTCAGATGTTGACTACAAAGGTGTCGGCATCTGTCGAAGATACGCGCCCCGGTCTTTCATTTGGCACTCCCAGAGAGGTGATGGCTTTGGCTATCCGCCGGAAGCGGTATGGCCTTTGACTGATGATTTTGAATGGTGCGGCGAATGGGATGCCAAGCCATGACCCCCCGCCGCTTCTACTTCACGATCCGTGAAGCCAACGTAGTCGAGTGCATCCACGCTCACAGCCTGACAGAAGCTAAACAAATCGCCGCCCGGACTTACCTTCCGTGGTGGTCAGAGCTTGAGTGGCTCAACCCTGAAACCGTCACCGACCCAAACGCTCATGCCTGACGCACCAGCCGGTTCAATGCTGCCCTGGCAGTGGACTGAAGACGGCCCCACCAGCAAACACGGTGACGGCATCAGCCGGCCCAACTTAAAAGCCCGCACCAAGCTCTACAGGGTAATGGTCTACCCACGCGGCGCTCAGCCAATGCTGTGGACCACGCAAGCCGAGAACGTCCGAGCCGCGATCCGCTACGCGCAGAACCGCTGGCCCGGATCCGAAGTGAAGGTGTTGGCATGACACCAGCAGCACGCGCCAGGCTCTATAGCCTGCTGGAGGGCAGCAACACGTTTAAGGCTGGGCAGCAGTCTGAACGCGACCGGCTGCGATTGCTGATTGACATCCGCATCGACCAGCTTCGCGGCACGATGGGCATTCGCAACCGTGAACAGCTCTGCGCTGAGCTGCTTCACCTTCGCCAGTATCTCGACCCATGACCCCCACACAGCTTGACCAGCAACGCGCCGACATGATGGAGGCGCTTTACCGGGCTAGTGGCCGCACCTGCTGCACCTATACCGGCCTGTGGGAGGAGTTCTGCCGCGACATCGCCGCAAACTTCCGCGACACCTACTACCCCGAGCTGTTCGCCAAGGTAGTGAAGGCGATGGATGTCACCGAATCGGTGATGACTGAGAAACAGGCGCAGCAGGCCATTGAGGTTTGCCGGCAGCAGTTGCTGGGGCGATGGGCATAAGGTCACCGAGCAGGCTGCCAAGAAGGCGGACTGGTATCTCGACCGATTGATGGCCAAACTGGAGCAATGCTCAATCACCTGCGACTGACCTGGCTAGAGCGCATTGCGCTGCGGATGCTGGTGCGTAGCCCTAGGGTCGGTTTGCTGGTGCTTAAGCCCTACGCCTCCCGTTTGGCGTTCATCGCCAAGGATCAGAACGATCCGATTGACATCGTGGAGACTGAGCCGTTGGCGTTGCAGCTGGAACGGCTTTACCACCAGCCAAGTTTCGGCGAGGAATGATCAGCCTGCACGCCGGTCGTCTGTTGCTGGTGTGCAGCCGCTCTGATCGAACCTGGCACGCCCGTGTGGTGCTGGGTCCAAAGCCTGAGCACCAGCTGGAGGCTGACACCGGGGCGGTGCATTTGCCGGATGCGCTGCTGCGGGCACAGTCGATCTACCAGGCGGCGCTGGTGCAGCTGCGGCCTAAAGGTGGGCAGCGCATGTGTTGGGATTGCCTGCAGTGGGATCTGGTGCGGAATCGGTGCGAGCTGGGCATCCCGGAGGCAAAGCGCAGTGGTGGGCGATACGCGCCACGGTGCGAGATGTTTGACGCCGCGATCCGCTCGCCAGACTGAACGTGGCCGCCCTGGTGCCGTGTTAAAGCGGGAGTGGAACACGCCTGTGCGCGCAGACTGGTGCCCACTGATCCACCAGGCGCTGCAAGCTGTTGATCGGCACAACCGGCTGTGGTTTGACTCCGGCGACAGCTGGCATCTGCAGCAGGCCCAGGTGCTGCGCGACTATGTGAGCAGCCTCAAAACATGGATTCATCAGCAGGAAGGACGATGAACGAGCCGGAGGTGCTAGGCCGCGTGGAGCGCGACGGCGGCTACATCGAAACGCTGTTTCGTGAGGGGATGGAGGTGTATTACCGCAGCTGTGTAGGTGGCATCTGCCGGTATAGCTCCGACCAGTTTCAGGCCGAGATCTACCTGGACCAGCTGCTGGCGCGATAGGGGTGGCCGGTGGCGCCGGCTCACGCGCCTGCACACCTCACCGCTGCCGGCCTGCAGCGGACGCCCCACCGTTTGTTTCGATGGGATAGCCAGCTTAGTGCACGCCGGTGAGCCATTGCGCTAAGGAGCGCGACCTAGTTGGCTTGTGTGACAGTTTGTGAACGTGCCTTGCATCCGGGGCATTGTGCCCCGTGGGCAGGGTATAGTTACTGCAGTTTCGGGGGTTTATCCCATGGCTGACATTCTCTGCACCGGCAAGGGCTTCGGCACCACTCAGGTCGCTGTAAGCGCTCAGACTGAAGCTGGTCAGCGCTGGATGGCGTCCCGCGCAGGCGACATCATGCCCGAGTCGATCCTGTACCGTAAAAGCCAGATTGGCTGGGTGCTTGAAGAACTGGCCGACTGGGGTTGCTCCGTCGAGTGGGCTTGACCCCCACCGGGCCGCCTTGGCGCCCCTATTTTCACCACTATGAACTACGCCCTCCGTATCGGCCCGTGGCACGTCGGGCCGTTCACCACACACATCGCCGCGCAGACCTTTGCCGAAACGCACGGCTGCGATGATTTCACCCTGATCCCGCTGGATGACCCAGCCGAGGCGCCGAGCCGAATCCACAGGCTGCGGATGGCGCCGCTGCGGAACCCAGCGATCTTGCGCGAATAGTGCGCGAACGGGCCAGCCCTGTCATCTGCCGGTGCTGGCCGGTGCGGCGTAAGTGTTTGATTTCTGTAGGTTTTATGGTGCCGGCTACAGGACTCGAACCTGTGACCCCCTGATTACAAATCGTTTTTGACCGCCTCACGCCAGATCACGGAATCTCGCTAAAGACCTGATTCAGTGGCCAAATCTCCACTTGCGTTCTCACAGCCGTTCGCGCAGATTCACCCGAAATCACGGGAGATTGCGCGAATGGTGCGCGAATGGATTGCTGACACAAAAGTCGCTGGACTGGGCATCTTGCGTCTACCGAGCGGGGTTGAGACCTGGTACTTGCGCTTCAGGGAACCGAGCGGCAAACAGCAGCACCACCGCATTGGGCGCACCACGGTCGTGAGCCGCACGCTGGCACGGGAGGAGGCGCACAAGCTGCTGGCTGCCGTTGCCCAGGGCCAGGCCCCCACCACCAAGCGGCAAGAGCTGCGCCGCGGCCCATCGGTGGCCGACCTGCACAAGCGGCTGGAGGCCGAGCACTACGGCAAGCTGCGGGCCTCAACCCGCTCTGGTTACAAAACCATCTGGGGCTGCCACATCATCCCGGCGCTGGGCACCATCAAGGTGCAGCTGGTCACCAGCGCCCAGGTGATGGATCTAATCAGCACAGTGGGCGGCACCCAGGCCAACCGGACGCTGGCGGTGCTGCGAAAGGCGATGAACCTGGCAATTCTCTGGGGGATGCGGGCCGATAACCCTTGCGCCAAGGTGCCGGGAAACGGCGAACGGAAGCGGCGGCGGTATCTGAAGCGGGAGGAGATGAAGCGGCTGCTGGCGGCGCTCGACCGGTTTGGGGAGGCCGGGGTGCGGTGGCGGTTCGCGCAGCTGATTCGGCTGCTGCTGCTTACCGGCTGCCGCGTCTCGGAAATTAAAAACGCCCGCTGGGAATGGCTCCAGGATGCGCTGCTGGTGGTGCCGCATGAGTGCCACAAGACCGGCAGCGACGGGCACCCGCGGCTGGTGCATCTGACGCCGCCGGCGCTTGAGGTGCTTCAGCAGCTGCGGGCGCGGTCAAACAGCGACTGGATCATTCAGGGCGATGGCGACCACCCGCTGGTGGGGTATCCCAAGCTATGGGGGGAGCTGTGTGCTACGGCGCAGTTGACCGATCTGGTGGTTCACGATCTGCGCCACAGCTACGCCAGCGTGGGTATTAGCGCCGGGCTGACGTTGAAGCAGATCGGTGGGCTGCTGGGCCATGCCAGCCCGCTCACGACGGATCGGTACGCGCACCTGGTCGATGAGGCTGCAGCCGCTGCTGCTGCCAAGGTGATCGCGCAGATGCAATAAAAAGGCCCAACGTCATGCACCGCCGGGCTCAGTACGGCCACCGGAGCCTAGGGCTGCCTCTGCGGATGCCAAGGTGGACAAAGCCACGCTGGGCACCGTACCCCAGCGAGTAGGGCCACTCCTTGTCGCACCAGGCTTGCACTGCGTTGATGTCAGCCCCGTCCACGAAGAAGTCCACGGCACCCTCGCCAGGCACGCTGTAGAGGTGCTCGCTGCCCGATGCACCGCCCACCAGTTTGTTGATGGCTGCGGGCCTGTAGCCCGAGGTGATCACCACCGGCTTGGCGCCGAACTGCGTGCGGACACGATCCAGAAACTGCGACAGGCGAATTGCCGTGTCGCACTGGTGCTGGTGATCAAAGCGCCGCGCCTCTTGGTTCAGCGCAAACTCGCCATAGGTGACGTGGGCCGTGATCTTGTGGCTGAGGGGTGACTCAGGCGTGAACATTGCGGAGATCGCCCCGGTGGTCTGCCGTTCACGGCCCCACAGATCGCCCTCTGCGATGCGGCGGCGCTTCAGGCCGGCCTCAACGTTTGTGCCAGGGTTCCTGTACAACAGCAGGGCATCGGGCACGCCGCTCCAGTCCTTCTCCCGCAGGCGCTTGCTAATGGTCTCAAAGCCCTTGGACCCGTAGAAGGCTGAACCGAGGTTATAGGCAAAGCTGATCAGCGCGCACTTCTGATGGTCAGCCATCTCGCCCCAGTGCGGCACGGTGGCGCGGAGCTTTTCTGCGATGCGGTCCACCTCCAAGCGAAGCAGCATGTCGGCTTCGACCATGTTGAGGCGGTCGCCCTTCTTGACCGCCCTGCCGTCGCTGTAGCGGGTGGTGCCGTAGCCGATGGTCCACGGTGCGCCACCGGAGAGCGGGTCGGGGTAGGCGTCGAGGTGACAGCCCTCAAAGTCCTTGATGAGTTTTAGCGCCGCGGCCAGGTCCACCTGCTTGCCGTCTTGGCTCCAGGTCTTAAACCATGCACGGTCGCGGCGCATGGCGGCTTGGTAGCTATTGACGGCCAGATCCTGCTCTAGCTGGCTGATGGCCGCGGCCTGATGCGGCAGCCCGCGATAAAACCGGAACAGCTGCTCCAGGGTGATCGGGGCTGTGTTAGTCATAGTCAGCGGCGCTTGGGAAAGGCGAGCTTGGCGGCCTGCAGAAGGAGCTGGATCCAGCTGTTGGATTTCAGCGGGCTGATGGCGATCAGCTCAGAGCCGGCAGCGATGATGATGGCGATGGCGGCCAGAGTTTCAGGCGACATGGCATCCATGTGGGTGCTCCAAGGTTACGGGCGCATTTCAAGGGCGCGCACACGCTGGTCTAGTTCTGCCATTTGGGCGCGTGCGTCGGTCTTTAGTTCGTCCACGGATTTTGCCATCTGCACGATAGTGGCCTCGATCCTGGCGGACTGCACCTGCATCGAGATGAGCAGCGCCCCGATGGCGACCATGCCAGCAGCCAACGCAGCGGGGAGGGAAGCTGCGAAGACGCCGCTAACGGTCTTGGGTTCCTCCGTCATCGGGGCGCGCTCGCTCAATCACATGGTAACGATCAAACGGATCGGACATCTCGGCGAGGATGGCAAGACCACGGCGGTAGTAGTGGTTGTCGGTCTTTCCCGCTGCTTCTATGTGATCGCGGATGCGTCGCCAGTTTTCGCGGGTTTGAGCGTCCACTACCGGCCCTGCCCTCTGAGCGGCTTGTGGCCCCTGCGGCGTGGGCGTGAGTGCTGCCCGTAGCCCTGGCTGGTGGTTTTAGGTGGGCCAGGCGTGTGACCTGTGCGCCCTAGTGATCCGGTTTTGGCTTTGACTGCCATTAGGAGATACCCAACAGCCCACGGAGGTCTTCAACGGTGAGGCCAGCGGCGGCGAGTTTTTCGGCTGCCGTAGGTGGTGCTGGTGCTGGTGGTGCAGGCTCGGGCGTGTTGCCGTCATCAAGCCACTGCTGATAGTTTTGATAGTCGGTGTTATCAGGGTCCGCAGGAATATACGCGCTGTCTATCAAGCGCAGGATTTCGGTGCCGGCAGTGAGTTGATACATGGTCAAAGCTCCGCGCTGTAGGTCATGGCTCGTGAGTCAGCCACTGTTCGATAGTGCGCCACGCCGTTGGTATCGAGGAGCATTGTGTTGTAGTTTGTGCCGCCGCCAGTGACAGTGGGTGTGGCTCGCATCCGAACGGGGTGGTGGTAGGTAGTTATGGCATTGTTTGGGCCGACGTACTGCGTTGCGTTGTAGAAGTACCGCTGGCAGAGGGCCAGCTTGGTGCTAAGTGGCGGGTTTTCGAAGTCGGTGACTACAGCATTCACGTTGTCGGCAGGCTCAAACTGAACACCTGTTAGAAAAAAAGTTGCACCTGCGGTACCAACCCAAGAGACGGCACCTGTGGGGGCATGAAAGTTGCCGGAAATCCAGGAGTTTGTAGTGGCTGTTTGAGAGGACGTGCCACAACCAAGGGAAAGACGAACGCGGATGCCAACGCCGTTGTCCTTAAACCATGACCCTGTTGTGGGCGAGGGAATGCGGAATGCCACTGCTGTCCACGTATTAACTGCCCCCGCTGTAACAAGAAAGCTGGTCACATAGGACATGTCATTGGCAGCATTTTGAATAGAAACACCGTAGGTTCCAGAAACGCTTGTCCTGAAGTAAAAGCTAAGGAGAGCGTCACGCGATGTGGCTATTCCCCACTGCCAGCTTGCAACATTGAACCCCTCAATGCGCTGCTGAATGTTTATGGCATCTGCGCTCGTTTGAGAAACGGCGGTATTGTTCTCAAATCCGAAGTAAGTGTTGAAGTATCTAGGCAGTCCTACGGTGCCGACGTTGTAATTTTGTTGGCCCTTGATTGATCCACCAGTCGCACCAGAAAAGTTAAGCTGCCATCTGTCGGTAAAATATGCGGTCGCAGTTATAGCATTTATTACTGCTCCTGAGTTGTATTGATCAATCGCAAAATCACCGTTGATAATTTTATTTCTAAATGCAAATGAACCTCCATTGACTCCACTAGCGCAAATGTCGCCTCCAGCTATAAAAGTTCCGCCAACGGTTAAGTTGCCAGTGATCGTGCCACCGCTGAGCGGAAGGAAACTACCCGCAACGCTGGTCAGGTAGTTCTGGGCTTTGACCCAGGCCGTGGTGGCGATGTTGGTGCTGTTGTCGCCGGTGGCAACGGTGGTGGCCGTTGCGGTGCCGAGGCTGGTGCTGCCGCTCACGCTGAGGGCGTTGAGGGCGTAGGTGCTGGTCAATTCACCCCAGGCACTGCCGGACCACTTCTGCCAACGGTTGATTGAGCTGTTCCAGCGGATCGTGTTGGTTGGGATGTTGGTGCTTGTGGTGCCGTCAAACTGCAGCGCCAGGTCTACGTCACGGTCTTTGACCTCGGTGACGAAGTTGGTGTAGGTGCTGGTGAGTTGGGGGTTGCTCCAGTTAGCCATTAGACTCCTCTTGCGCTCCAGCTAAAGGTGCCGCTGACTCGCGTACCTGATGTGTTAAACAGCAGCACCTTGAAGCTCGTGGGGTTAGGTACGTCAACAAAATCATAGACAGCAATGACTGCGCTAGTTGTCAGCGGTGTGACCGAGATTGCTTGTACGTCAATAAAGGCCACGTTGAAGTTGACCGTGGTTCCGCCTGTGTCGCCAGCGTTGGCTGTGCCATTGCCAAAGTCGTTCTTCAGCTTGGCGTCCATGCGGATGTTGAGTGCTGAGGCGGTCAGCAAGTCGTCCCCGCCAGCGGAGGCAAAGTCGTAGCGGATCTTGAAGTAGCGGAAGTTGGTGGCGTAGACCTCGCTGACGTTGTTGTAGTCCGTCCACGCATCGCCCACATAGAGCTTGGTGCTGATCCGGGGGGTGATAGTCAGGCTGCCGGCAACCACTTGGCTGGTCAGGGCTGCAGTGATCTTGGTGCCAGCGATGGAAGTGCCGTAGTCCACGGTCTCTTCGTAGGTGCCGGTGGTGGCCGAGGGCATGGCGTAGTAGGCGTAGCCAGCGTTGATCTGATCCTGCGGAGTGTTCCAGCTGCGGGTGGTGAAGTGCTGCTGCCAGGTTTCGGTGGTGTTGACCGCAGCCACTAGGCGACCGCTTTCCACAGCGACATTGGTGCTGGTGCCGCTGAACGTGGAGTTGATGTCTAGCTGCAGCTGGTAGTCCGGCGGCTGGTTCACCACTGCGGTTACGGAGCCGGGGGTGCCGTAGTTGTCAGCGGAGTCAATGGCCGCCAGCCAGTAGGTGTAGGTGCCCGAGGCAACCTCAAACACCGAGGTGAAGCGGCCTTGCTTGGTGCCAATAACAGTGGCTGTGGCCCAGGTGTTGCCCTTGCGGAGTTCGTAATACTCAATCGGCAGCGTCTGGGTTACGTCGTTCCACTGCAGCAGCACGTTGTTGTCGATCACCTGTTGGGTGATGCTGGGCGCACTAGCTGCGCTGACTTGGGCGTCGGCTGTGCCGGCAGTGCCAACGTTGCCTTTGAGATCTACGGCAGCCACAAACCAGCGGCGGTTACCAGACCACGCCACCTTGGTGGTGAACACCGTGCCTTGAACAGTGCCAGCCGGTGTGGCCGTTGCAAAGGTTGACGAGGTGCTGCCGTAGCGGATCTCGTAATACTGCGTTGAGAGGCTGCCGGTCACCGCGCTCCAACGCAGCTCCACATCAGTGCCCTTGAACGTGCTGGTCACAGGGGGTGCACCAGCAGCTCCAATCGTGACGCTGACGCTGGCGGCGGTTGTGGAGTACACCCCCGAGGTGTCCAGCGCTTTGATGTACCAAGTGACTGTGCCGGTGGGCAGCAGGCCGACCTTGGCGGAGGTGGTTTGAAACAGGCCGATTTTGGTGCCGGTGCCAAAGGATGCGCCCTGCCAGATCTCGTAGCCCTGCAGATCCAGCTCCGTGTTCTTGTTCCAGTTCAGCGTGATGCCAATGTCTGGGTCCAACACAGCGGTAAAGCCGGTTACCGCTGCAGGCGGGGCAGTCTTGCCCAGGGCGTTAGTGTTACCGCTGAGGTAATCCGACGACGGCAGTTTGGCCGAGTTCAACGCATAGATGCGGTACTCAAACAGCCCCGGCGTGGTGTTTAGTATTTCATGCAGCGGACCGCGCACGCTTTCAACGTTCCAGTTGCCCTTGTCCTTACGCCACTGCACTTCGTACTCGCTGACACCCGGCACCGGCAGCCACATGGCCGTCAACTGTGAGCGCACCTCGTTCTGGTAGGTGTACAGCGACTCCTCAAACGAAAGCGACGAGGGCGAAACAGGGATTTGGTTAAGAGTTGTGACGCTACGCGGTTGCAGTGGCACGCCGCGCTCGATGTAGGCGTATTTGCCATCGTTCCAGGCCAGTGCCGTAATGGCGTAGTTTGTGCCGTCCTGCTCCTGCACCGTGAGGACGCGCCAGCGGGTGGGCAGTATTGCGTCGTTCTGGAACAGCCACTGCGTGTTGGGGTTGGGTGCCACCGAGAAGGCGCTGGACACCGTGATCACGTTGCCGACGATGGATGAGACGGCTTTGTTTTCAATGGTGCCGTTGGGCATCATCAGGTAGAGGTTGGGGTTGGTGCCAAGCGTTAAGCCGGTGGCATCGTCTACGGTGATGACTGTGGTGGTCCCGCTCTTGACTCGGCCACCTCGGCGGACGCCGGATTTGACGGGATCTGCGATGGCAATGATCTGGCCGGGCCGCACCAACACGCCGGCTTCGATGGAGGCGGTGAAGGAGACCACCTCGGTTTCATAGGCTTCGGAGTAGAGAAGCCACTCTCCGAGACGGTGGGCTTGGCCACGGCTGGTGCAGGCAAAGGCTTCGATCTCTTTGGTCTGAACGCCGTATTTGGCAATGGCGGCTTGGTCTTCGACGGCCTCGTAGGCGTAGTCCCGTAGGGCGGTATCGAAATACTTGACCACAGCCACCGTCGAGCGGGTTTTTTGAGAGCTGCCGCTGTAGCTGAAGCCTTCCTCGGTGACGTTGCTGAGGCTGAACAGGTAGGCGCGGGTGCCGGGGGCGTCTTGGGCAACGGTCAGGCTGCCAATAGACCAGAACGGCATGGCCCGAAACACCGAGCACATGTCATTGATCAGCTTGTAGGCGTCCTCTTGCGTCTGGATGTTGACGTTGCAGGAGAAGCGAGGCTCGTAGTTGCCGAGGCCATCGGGGATACCGTGCCGGCCAGTGCTGGCGTTGTAGTCGTTAGTGCTGCCGCCGGGGCGGGTGTTTAGCGCTGAGCAATAAACCGAGGCTTGGTAAAAAGCCCACTTGTCGAGCTGCTGATCATTGAGGAAATTGCCGAAGCCGTAGCGGCCAGACGTAAGCAAGTCCCATAGGCACCAAGCCGGGTCTGAAGTCCACTGCGCTGCAGCAAAAGTGCCGTTAAAGACGCCGGCGTAGATTAGTGCGCCCGTTGTGGGATCGACGGTGGCATTGCTGGGGATCCGAACCTTGACGCCACGGATCAGATAGCTGCGGGTTGGGATATTGCTGAACTGTTCAGCATCAACGCGCATCGCCACCAACGCCGAGTTGGGGTAGCGGAGTTTCTTGTAGTTGATCTCGGTGTAACTGGTCCAACTGAAGGCGTTCGTCAGCTTGGGATCGGTGCTATCAGCAGTGATGCGTGTGACGCGCACATTGACAGGAAAAGGCCCGGTTAGCGGAATGATGTAGTCCCGCTGGTAGGCATCACCAGTGCGGCCCGAGATGGTGTCAGTGATCTTGTCTACAAACGACCCGCCGTTGGTTTGCGTCGAGATTTTGAGGTCAATCGAGGTGCCGTTGATGTCCCCCTCGTTGCTGACACTTTGAAGCTGGGGAACGCTGATTGTGACCCGTACTGCGTCCTTGGTGCTGGTGATCGAGCGGGTGACTGGAGATGGTTGGGTGACAGTGACGTTGACCGCTACTTCATTGGCAATCTCGTCAAAACCAGGAATGAACGCTTGGGCTTGAGTGCCAGTGCGGGCGTACCAAGTGACGTTGGTGAAGTTGTACGTGTTGTCTTCGTTTTGCAGTGGTGTGTTGTTGAGGTAGATCGACTTGGCACCGTTCTTTAGCCCTTGGATCTCACCCTCGCTAATGAGGTCGATCAGCTTGGCGTAGGCAGTGCTATCGAGGCTGTCAGCAGCAGTGCTGGGAGAACGGCCACCGCCACCTCCACCACCCTTGCCGCCGCTTCCGCCGCCACCTCCACCAGCTCCAAGGATCTCGGTCATGCCGTCACCTGATCAATGTCGATGCCGGCGGAAATCACCACGGAACCGACAAGGGTTTCGCCGTAGATGATGGGGACGGGTACGCCCTGACGGCTGACGTTCTGGATGCCGCTAAAGCTGTAGGACTTGCGGGGGTCGTCTTGGCTGTCAGTGCCCATCGACATGGTGGGCACGGGCGTCAGCAGTTGCGCGACGCCGCCAAGCACCAGGCTGGCACCAACGCCAACGATCAATGAATAAGCGGTGGGGCCGGCCCATGCTGCAAAACCTGGGATGGCAAAGGATGCCGTCAGTAACGCCACGCCAGCAATGATCCGCCCGGCAGCACCTGCGCCTGCAATCACAGGAATCAGTCGGATCTCCTCGCGCTGGCTACTGGGTTCGTGCAATTCATCTTCCACTATTTGGCGCTGCCCCACCTGCACCTTGTAGTGCTGATCTGCCATGTGCTCCTGCAGCTGCGGAAAATTCGCCAGCAGAAAACGCACGGCTTCAGCAGCGTTGGCGACCTCGGCTTGAAATTGACGGCGGCCTAGGAATTTGGCTAGACGGCCATACAAACGGATGCTCCTCATCCTGTAGCCTCCAGCGCCTTCCAATCGTAATGGCGGAGTCGGCGGCCAGTTTGTTTCTGAAGCCACCCGCCGTAGATGTCGGCTGATGACAAGCGTGGCCGTAGGTGGTGCAATACCAGCCCGTCGCCTACATAAACAGCAACATGGTTCAGTTTTGAAATACCGATGGCCATCAGCAGGGCATCACCGACTTGCAGGTCGTCGTCCTCGGTGAGTTCGCAGAAACCGGCTTCAGCCCAGCAACCCTCAAACATCGGCTCGGCTTCAAATGCTTCAGGGGTTATGGGGCGGTCCCAATCCGGTAGCTCCAGGCCGTGCTCGATGTACCAGTCGCGCACCAGGGTCCAGCAGTCGGTAATTCCCCAGACCCATTGGCGTCCAACGAGGGGGGCTTTGTAGCCGGTTGGCTTGCACTGGCCCCAGGTTTCGGTGTTGGGGTTGACGATGTACCAGGGCAGGCCGCTTTTCTCGCAGCTCACGAGGTCGGCTTCGCTCGGCTCTGGTGGCATGGCCGGGTGCGAATGGACGACAGCGACGATCTCGCCTTGGTCCTCAGCAGCGGCGTAGTCCTCAGGATCGAGGATGAATTGCTCAGTGGTCAGCGCCAGGTTGCGGCAGGGCAGGTAACGCTTGCGCCCCTTGATCACCACCAGCAGACCGCAGGCTTCGCAAGGGGCGTCACGCTTGGCGTGCTCTAGGGCTTCCGTGCGCCAGGTCATGCGAAGTAAGTGCCCACACCGGGGTAGGAGCCAAATGGCAGTTCAGCGCTAGCGCCAAAGCGGGCTTCACAGCTGCTGAGTCGTTTGCCGCATACGTCCTGCCCGGCACTGCCTACTGCTTGATCGTTTTCGTTGAAGTAGTTAGTGCCGGTATAGGTGCATTCCGCTGAGCGGTACTTCCACTGACAGATGTTGCTGATGCACTGCCGCTTAGGTGCTCGAACGCCCTGCAGGTCAAAGGCAGCGGACAGGGTGAACTCAACCAGCTCGCGGTTCTCCAGCGACTTTTGCGATATGTAGTAGACCTCTCTCGGAAACTCCACGGTGGGGTCGGGGCTGCCGTAGGGGTTGGTATTACCGGGAAAGTTAGTGGCGTCGATGTAGCGAGCCAGCGTGCGGATGCGGGTCAGCTTGGCGCCGATCAGGTCGTTGCCGGTTGTAATCGCGTTGACGATCAGCAGCAGCGAAGTGATCGTGCCGTTGATGTTGGACACCCGTAGCTTGGGTTGCGGTAGCTGACCGTTGCCGCTGTACTCAAAACCATCCGCCGCAATGGGTAGCCGCGTGTAGCTGTTGCTGTCCCAGTAGACCGGGCCGTTGGCGTTGAGGCTAGTGCCGGCGTGAAAGCGGTACACGTCGTTGGAACCATGCAGTGCAGCTACCAGCTGCAACTCGAACAGCTCGATGACCGCGCTGGGTGCAATGCCTTGGAGGTCAGAGACGGGAACAGGCATTAGGGTTCAAACACCTGGCGGAAGGTGGCGCGGATCTGGTTGTTGTTGCAGTTGCTCAAAGTCACCTGCCAGTCGCTGCAGACGTATTTGCCCGCAGTTCCATAAGGCGATGTCCAGTCGAAACTTTCATAACCGCCACGGGCCTCAAGAAAGCCTGTGATGTTGTTCCGTTCAGTATCTGTGCGGTTAGAAAACACCAGCGACCATTCCTTGGGATCAGCGTTTAATCCAAACCGAACTCGCTGCTCGTAGCCATCACCAAAGGCTGTCTTGCGGACGCGAGGTTGGCTGCTCTCCGTTGCCTCAAAGCTGGGGGTGTAAGTGAACGTTGCCATTGGTTAAGCCGGGATCAGGCCGCCGGGCCGTTTCTGCTTGATCAATTCTGCCTGCACTGCGCTTGCCACCACACGCGCCAGCTGACCGCCACGGCCTTCGTCACCCTGCACGCTGGTGCCCTTGGCGTCCACGTTCACCGTGATGTTGGTGCCACCGCCACCGGCCACGCCGAGCTTGCCATCACGTCCGCGCTTGAGCGGCATGATCGCCTCAGGGCCGGCTTCGCCCATTAGGCCAGTGCCATTGGCAAAGGGAAACAGGGTGGGGCGGTTGACCACGCCGCCCTTGGCGAACTTCTGGAGGCCCTCAGGGCCGATCACCATGCCGTTTGCCCCAACAGCCAAGCCGGGAAACGCGACCTTCAACAAGTTTGCACCACTAGGGAAGTTAGCCCCGATGCCATTGCCAGGAATCAGGCTCTGGATGAACTGCAGAAGCGGGGCCAAGATCAGCAGCCGGGTCACCATCCGGGTGATCTCCTCCACCACCGACAGCGCAAACTGCCGGAAGTTAAAACTGCCGGTGGTCGTCAGGCTGACAATGGCGTCCTCCAGGCCCTTGATGGCGTTCTGCGTCAGGCTGCTGATGCCTTCGCCCAACGTACCGATGCTCTCCAAATACGAGCTGATGCCATCGCGGAAGCCTGCCATGGCGGTGTTGGCTGCCTCGGCAGCGGAGCCCCACATCTGCTGATTGATTGCCAGGTCATAGGCGGCGTCACCCAGCTCCTTGTATTTCTCCTTAAGCGCGTTAGTTTCTTCAATACCAAGTCTTGCAAGATCGTTTTGCAGCGTGCGCGTGAGATTTAGCTTTTCTTCAGTAGACAGTGCCTTTTGTATTTCCTTGTCGGTTGCAGCAACAGCTGCCCGACGTTTCTCGTCGTATTCCAGCTGGATCTTCTTAACCGGGTCAAGCTCCCGCAAGATCGCCAGCTCGGCCTTGGACTGCGCCAGAGCGTTAGCTGATGCAATGCGCGCCTCCTGAATCTGCTTGGCCTTGTCTGCACCCTTCCTGCCGCCTGCGCCGCGGCCCAGGGCGCTTAGGTCAGGGGAGAAGCCATTGTCAGGGCCATCTTGCCGGTCGCCCTTGCCGGCGCGGTTCACGGCCTGCTGCGGCCCCATCTGGAACGCACGCACGCCCACGCCCACCGCATAGCCAATCGGGTTATTGGTAAGGTTTTGCACCGCCATCTTGCCGGCTTGGCCCAAAGCCTTGCGGATCGGCGCGGGCAGCGCGTTCCACAGCCGGGCAATGGCCCGCTGCACCTCGCCAAACACCCCACGGGCCGCGTTGGCAATAAAGCCGAACGGACCGGAGAAAGCATCGCCGATGGCCGTAGCCGCTGCGCTTGTCTTGCCCACCAGCCATTGCCACGCGCTACTAATGCCTTTGGCCGCAGCAGTACCGAGCGCCGCCGCTTTTTTCATTGTGTTCTGGAAGTCGCTAGAGATGATCGTGCCGACGTTGTTCACCCAGCTGCGGAAGCCTTGGTTGTTGTCGTAAAGCGCCTTGCCTAGAAGCCCCAGGGCCGTGACACCCGCCAGGGCCCAGCCAAAACCGGGGATTGTCAAAATCGCGGCGCTCAGGCCCCGGATGTGGCCAATCAGCATTGGCATCACGCCGCCTGCCAGTGCCGTTTGATAGCGCAGGATCTCCATGCCGTTGGCGACTGAGGCCACCAGTTTCAGCCCGCCCTTCAGCACGCTGGTCAGCGGCCCCCAAGCCAGCGCCAAGGTGGCAGCGCCGACCGCAGCAGACTTGATCGGCCCAGGCAGCTCATTGAACGCACCTACAGCAGTAGTCAGCGCGTCGGTGATGCTCTCCAGTGCCGGCAGCAACGCGATGGTCAGATCCATGCCGAGTGCCCGCACCTTGCCGCCAAGCATTGCCAGCTTGTCGTTGTATTCGTCCGCTTTCTTGGCAAACGCGGTGGTCATCTTGGTGCTGAGCTTGTCGATAGCATCGCCGCCCATGTTCAGCAGCGGCACCAGCTCCGCGCCGGATTTGCCGAATAGCCGCAGCGCCAGGGCCGTCTTTTCCGGCCCGTCCGCCATCGCCTTGAAGCGGTTGGCAACCTCCAGCATCACGCGGTCGGCAGACTTGAGCTGCCCGTCTGCGCCCTTCACGTTGATACCAAGCGCCTGAAACGTGGCCGCCGACTCCTTGCCGCCGGTGGCCGCATCCACCATCGCCTTGTTTAACTTGACCAGGCCCTTGCTGACGCCTTCAAGGTCGGTGCCGCTTACCGCCGCAGCCTTGTTAAAGCGGCCCAGCGCCTCGACCGACACGCCCGTGGACTGCGCCAGGTCGTTCATTTTGTCCGCAGCGTCCAGCGTGCCCTTCACCATGCCCGCCAGGCCCGCCACGCTTAGCAGGGGAGCCAGGGTGCCCAGAGCGCCCGAGAGGCCCGCTGAGGCGCCCGTCAGGCCCCGCATAGCGCCGGTCACGCCGGCAGCGGTGGTGCCTAGCGACGTGAGCCCCCGGTTCAGCGCGACGATCTTGTTCTGACCGTCTACGTCTGCCCGGATCTTGAGCATGGCGTTCATGTTCATCGCCATGCCCTAGTTTTCCTGCTTTGCAATAAAGCCCAGCACCGCTGCTTCCATGATTTGTAGATCCTCCAGCAGCGAGCGGTGGCTGGCCTCCTCTGCTGTCAGTTTAAGAACCCACGCCACCGCGCCGTAATCCAGCCCCACCGGCCCGCTCATGCCTATGCGCCATTGCGTCTGCACACGCAAAAACAGCTCCACCACTGGCCAGTTCTCCTCAAACACCTCGCAGTCGTCCGAGGTGCTGTCGTTGCCCTCCAGGATCACACCAAGCACAGCGGCATCGTCTTCAGTGTTGTCCTGCACTCCGCCGCGTGCCCAGTGCTCCGCGGCGTCGATCAGTTTTTTCGCTTCGCTCCCAGCAGCGAGTTGATGTAGCCCTCGACTACCGCAGCAGAAACGCCAGGCACATCCAGCAGCTGCGCCTTAGCCGTCTCGCTGTAAGGAACGTCCTTGCCGTCGTCGTCGGTGATGCCCTTCCACCCGACCAACACCTCATCGGCCACCTCCAGGTCGGTGGTGGTCTCAGCTCGTGCGGCAGCAATGATCGCGTTGTTTCGTGCCTGCGGCAGGCGCTTGAACTCGGCGTCAAATGTTTGCCGGTCAAACCGGCCACCGTCGATGGGGATCTCAACGGTGACCGGCCAGACGTAGGTGTCGGACTGCTTAAGGACAAACGCCATGCAGGGCTCCTGATCAGGTGTAAGCCAGGCTCAGCTCATCGTTGCCGCTGGTCGGCAGTGCAACGTAGGGCAAGGTCAACATCTGGATCCCGTTGAGGTCCGAATAGCTCGGGTTGCCGATGTCGATCTTCTGAGCCGTGAACGTGATGATGTTACCGGCGGTCTGGCCGTGCTGGAAGCTGATGCTGCCAGTGGTGTCGTTGTTGGCGATGCTGAAAAAGTCCTTGGCCGCAATGGTCGGAGCCTCGATCATGGCTTCACCAGCAGGGGCGCGGTTCACGATGTCCACCGACTTTGTGCAGCCCACCAGCTCCCGGTAGTTCACCTCGTTGGCGATGTCGAAGCTCAGCGACTGCAGGCAGGCGCTGTAGCTCAGGATCGAAAAGCTGGTGGTGTTGCCAGCCTTAAAGATCACCGGGGTTGCCTGATTGGTGTAGGTGGTGTTTGGCGCAGCAGTGTCAGTCGGGGCGTTGTAGCACCCGGTCATGGTGAAGTTCAGCACCGGGATCGCGCCCACTTCAGCCGACAGCGAAAAGGTGCCGCGGCAGCCGGTAATCGGGTGCAGCACGCCGTCGATGTTGACGTGGATGGTGCAGCTGCTGAAGCTGGCGCTCACCGGCGCATAGGTCACGCTGGTGCTTGCCACCACGGTCTCGCTCAAGCCGCACGCTTTCAGCAGCGCGCCGTAGCGGGGTGCTGTGCCGGCGGTGCCAGAGCCTGCAAACTCCACCTCAAAAGTTACCTCTACGCGGGTGTTGGCGAGCAGCTGCTCGCTGTTGCCCAGGTAAGGCCGGATCAAGTCACGGGCCACCGTCTCGGCCTGGATCGGGGTGATTTCCAGGTTGCGAACCAGCACGGCATCGGAACCAGCAGGGGAGCTGGAGGTGCCGTAGGTGGCTTCAGTCTTCGCCAGAATCAGGCGCTTGCGGGTCAGCAGAGCCATCGCTCAGATCCTCAGTTGTGGGTTCGGAGGGTTGGGCCGGCTCTGTCCGCTCAATGAGCTTCCGCTTGCCGGTTTTGGGGTTGGCTAAGTAAGTCCCGCCTTGGCCCCAGTATTCGTCCACCATCGTAGCCATCACGCTGTTGCAAGGTTAGTGACGCTGGTGCGGTAGCGGATCAGGTAGTCACAGCTGATAACGCCTGAGGGTTGATCTGCTTCTACCAGTTCAAAATTGACGCTCTGAGGCTGAATGTCGATGGCGTAGCCGCCGAGCGTCAGGTCCGCCATCACCCTGCTGTGCAGGTCTTGAACGATTGGATCGGCCAGTTGGTCAGGGATCAGACCGCGGACGATCACTACAATCCGTACCGTCAAGCTCCAATCGAGTGTTGGCAGTGAGGTGTTCTGCTCAGCTGTGTCAGAAAGCGGCTCAACAACAATGGCAGGACTTTCTTCTCGTGCAAACGGCTCGACGCGGCTGCGATAGATCCGGTTGCCGACACCCGTGGTGCCAGTTAGCGCCGTCCGCACACGGGCGAGGATCTGTTCGCGCCTGGTCATGGGATCAGATTAGCAGTGGCGCTTGTACTGAGCGCGATGAAAAGCGTGAGATCGCGTGACCACTACGGCTTAAGGAGTGGCTACCCAAGCCTCGTCAACCTTGGCGGTGCTCGGGTCGTCAGCTACAAAACGGCCCTGCTCGTCACGCGCTCGGGTCAACACGGGTTCGGGCACAGGTGCGTAGGGGTCTACAGGCCACACCGGATAATCCGCTCCGGTGATGTAGGCGGCGAGGGCAGGGGTGTCAGCGGTATTGCGGATCGCGATCACTTTGATCCCAGTGGCAAGGCGGATGTCCTCACGCCAGGTCTTTAACAACGGGTCGGCTGCTTTACCGTTGTCAGCCTCGCGGATGATGATCCAGTCGGTTGGCGTCAGCAGCGTGTTGGCGGTTTGGCGGGTCTGCGCCACCCATTGATCGACGAGTTGGGCGTGGTCCTTGGGGATCAGATGACCGTCGGCGTCATAGCCCCAATAAAAGCGTTGGTCATAAGGCGCGGGGTCCGGCACC
>Ga0208048_1000392_pt1 | contig 23480 bp, 25 predicted proteins | sample Malawi_45m_30L_FD_184163 | JGI IMG/M metagenome (GOLD analysis project Ga0208048, IMG submission 184163) | Freshwater microbial communities from Lake Malawi, Central Region, Malawi to study Microbial Dark Matter (Phase II) - Malawi_45m_30L... | ecosystem: Environmental > Aquatic > Freshwater >...
CCGAGGTTGACCGCGCCATGCTGCTGCGCCAGGGCTGACATCATGGTGAAGATGGTGGTGCCCACAGCGGGCAGGCGCGACTTCAAAGGGGAAAGGCTGCGCACGGTTGTTGAGTCCTTTAGTCTTGCCCGCCGTTGGGGGGCCGGGGTCCCTTGGGCTACGGCTGCTTCAGCGGCTTCAAGCAGCCTGGGGCTCATGAATTTAGAGTCGGCCAAGCTTAACGATTCCTTGGGGGCGCAGACGGCGTAATTCGGTGGCCATGGCCTCAAAGGGCAAAGCCCGCCGGGCATCACGTGCGCCGTGGGCGAACAGGATCAGGGCAGTGTGGGTGTTCACCGGCAGGTTTAACGATATCGCACGAGCCAGGCGAAGGCGCCCAATGACAGCATCAGGTACAGCAGGCCTGGTGCTGCGGCCGCCACCCAGGGTGACCAGCCTTGCAGCAGGCCCAGGTGGCTGCTCAGGCTGTTGAACACCATGAAGCTGATGCCCATCATGATGCCCCCAAATACCTTCCAACTGATGCCTTTTCCCCGCGCATGCAGATAGGCAAACGGCAGGGCAAGGCCAAGCATCACAAAACAAGCCATGGGGTACAGAGCCTTCTTCCAAAAGGCAATGGCATGCAAAGCGAAAGCCTGGTCTTGTTTCGACAGGTGACGGCTGTAGCGCCACAACTCCAAGATGGTCATGGTGCCCACCGGGAGAACCGCAGCCGACACCACGCTGGCCTTGAGGTTGCTGGACCATTGCATCACCGGCGTTTGCGTCACCTGCACCGACCCGATGCCCGATGTCCAGTGATCCACTCGGGCTTCGCTTAGGGTCCAGCGGCCTTCTTCATCGGCACGGGCGCGGTGCGCCGCTATGCGTCGAAGCAAACGGCCTTCAACGTCGAATTCATAAATGCGTACCGATTGCAGTTCGCCTTCGGCACCCAGTCGCGACACATGGACCGACACATTGCGATGCTCGCCCGAGGGCTCGTCGATCCGGTCTCGTATCCAGGCACCTGCTGGGCCTACGCTCAGGCCACCGGACGCCAAGGCCTTCAACGAGACGCTCTTTTGTGCAGCCGCGGGCGCGAGCACATCGCCCACCAGCAGGGTCAGCAGGGCGAACAGCAGGCCAAGCGTCGACAACATGCCCAGTGCCCGTCCTGGCCCAAGTCCAGCGGTCCGCAGGATGGTGAACTCACTCGATTGGGCCAACCGTGACAAGGCGTAAATGCTGCCGATCAGCACCGTAATGGGGAATAGTTCGTAGAACCGCCCGGGTAATTCAAGCGTGGTGGATAACAAGGCAGCAGAAAGGGTGTAGCCCGACCGGCCGATGCGCCCCAGTTGATCGACAAAGTCGAAGAAGAACATCAGGGCCAGAAAGGCCAAGGTGGTGAAGGCCACCGCCGACAGAATCTCCCGATAAATCAGGCGATGAACCGTTCTCATGTGGAGGACCTTCGGATCGCGCGCAGGGCACTCGTGTGCGGTAGACGCCAGCTGATGGCTTGAGAGCGCCACCACAGCATCGACCAAGCCAGCGCGGCAACACCGCCATGCAGGCCTGCCAGGCCTGTCCACAGGGGCCAACGCTGCGATTGAACCCAGGATTGACTGAGGTTGATCAGGTTGAAGTAGACAACGAAGGTCAGCAGCGCAAAGAGCACACCCCATTGGCTGGGCTTGCGGGGGTTGCTCACCGACAGCACCAGCCCCAAGACCAACAGGTTGACTGCGGATAAGCACAGGCCGATACGCCAGGCCAACTCCCCATGCGATTCAGGTGTATCCAGCTGCAGCAGGTCCCACGTGGCCATGGTCTTTGGCGTCGCGTCGGCGCGGCTGTTGCTGGGAGCGTCGCCGATGCGCACCAACGCTAGGGCGAACGAGGCCTGAAGGCTCTCGGCGTTGTCTGCCTGGCGGTCAAGTCGATGCCCTTGGCTCAGGGATAAGTATCGTCCGTCGGCCTGTAAGATCACTTCACCGCTTTGTGCGGTGGTCAGGGTCTCGCGGTTGTCGGTCTGGCTGTGGATGAACACGCTGCGAGCCTTGGTCGGGTTGTCCGAGCTGTCTTCGCGATCGCGCTCGATGAAAAACACGCTGCGTCCGTCTCGAGAGAGTTGAAATAGCCCGGGGGTGACACGCGACAAATCAGAACGCTCTGAATAGCGCAATATCAACTCAGCAGCCTGACGATTCGTCCAAGGTGTAACAAGCAGCACCAAGGCCGCTACGGTCAGGCATACCGGCCAGGCCATCCGCGCCACCGGGCGCGCGAAGCGTTGCAGCGACAAGCCCGCAGTGTTCCAAATCACCATTTCGCTATCCCGCCAGACCCGGCCCAGGGTGTGCACCACCGCCACAAACATGGACAAGGCCAATAGGGGGGCGAGTTGGCTGATGCCGGAAAAACCCAGCAGCAGCAGTACGTCCTGCGCCGATACACGGCCCTGCGCAGCCGCACCCACGGTGCGCACCAGCCCCAGGGTGAGCACGATGGTCATCAAAACAACCAGGGTGGCGCCGAAGCTGCGCGCCAATTCCCGGCGGACGGAGGTATCGAATAACATGAGGACCGATCTAGAAACTGGTGAATTATGGACTTCAAATCAGTTGTACCGGGTGCGCCTGGCCTCGCGGCTCTGAGCGCCGACGCTCTGCTGGTGGTGGTTGCCGGCACCTCGATGCCTGCCGATGCTGAGGCTGCGCTGGCCACGCTGCTGCGAGACGCTGTCAACAGCGGCGACTTTGAGCTCAAGGCGGGGCGTACCCTTTATGTGCACCGCCCGGCGGGCTTAAAGGCACGGCGACTGGTCTTGGCGGTGGCGGGCGACGATTCAGCCAAATCGTTCAAGGCCGCCGTAGCCACTGGTTTGGGCGCCGTCAAGGGCCTGGGCGTGTCACACCTGGCCGTGGCCCAAGTGGGCACTTCACGAATGACCGAAGCGCATGCTGAGGCTCTTGCTGCTGCGGTGTCCGATGCGGTCTACGTGTACCGGCACACCAAGCCCAGCGCACCCAGCGCACCACGCCTGAGCCGGGTATCACTGACCTGCGCCAAGGCCGATTCCACCATGGTAACCGTGGGCCTGCGCCGCGGGGCCGCGGTAGCACGTGGCGTTGAAACAGCGCGTGAGTGTGCCAACCGGCCGGGCAACCATGCCACGCCGCGTTTCTTGGCTGAACAGGCCCGTGCCCTGGCACGTGAGCATGGCTTTCGGCTTCAGGTGCTTGACCAAGCGGCGGTCGAGAAACTGGGCATGGGGTCCTTTATGGCGGTCGCCCAAGGTTCGGATGAGCCGCTGAAGTTCATCGTCTTGCAGTACCAGGGCGCTGCCAAGGCGCAAGCACCCGTCGTGCTGGTGGGTAAGGGCATCACCTTCGACAGCGGTGGCATTTCCATCAAGCCTGCACCCGAGATGGACGAGATGAAGTTCGATATGTCCGGTGCTGCCAGTGTGTTGGGAACCTTCAAGGCCCTGGGCGAACTCAAGCCGCAGGTCAACGTGGTCGGTTTGATTCCTGCCTGCGAAAACATGCCCAGCGGTAAGGCCATCAAGCCGGGTGATGTGGTGAAGTCGATGTCGGGTCAGACCATCGAGATTCTCAACACCGATGCTGAGGGACGCTTGATTCTGTGTGATGCGCTGACCTATGCCGAGCGCTTCAAGCCCGCGGCGGTCATTGACATCGCCACACTCACTGGTGCCTGCGTGATTGCGCTGGGCCACCACCACAGCGGGCTATTCACCTCTGATGACGAGCTTGCTGAAGACCTTCTGCAGGCAGCCAAGCGCGCCTTGGATCCGGCATGGCGTATGCCGGTCGACGAGGAATACGCTGAGGCCCTGAAGAGTAACTTCGCCGACATGGGCAATGTGGGCGGGCGTGCCGGTGGCGCGGTCACCGCTGCCATGTTTCTCAAGAAGTTCACCGCGCGCTACCGGTGGGCCCACTTGGACATCGCCGGCACTGCTTGGAAGAGCGGCGCTCAAAAGGGGGCCACAGGCCGCCCAGTGGCCCTGCTGACGCACTACATCTTGTCCCAGGCTCGATGAGCGAACCGGCCTCTTCAGTGGCCTTCCACACCGGCGTGACCGATCCGGTGCAGCATGTGCTGCGCCTGGTTCGCAAGGCGGTGTCCCTGGGTTCCCGCGTGCTGGTACTAGGGCCGGCTCAGCCCTTGCACGAGCTTGATGAACAACTGTGGACAGCAGACCCTGGCAGTTTCCTGCCCCACGGGCTTTGGACACCTCAAGCCCATGGCAGCACGCGCCTGAGCCGAGCCGCAGTTTGGTTGTGTACCCAAGCCGATGCGTGTTTACAGGCCAACGATTCAGCCACCTTGCCGGACGTTTTGATCAACCTGGGAACGCCGAGTGCACAAGCAGACGGGGCCGCGGCTGTGTGCGCTGCGGGCGTGCGCTTTTCCAAAGTCATTGAACTGGTGCCGCAGGACCCGGCAGCACGCGCATCGGGTCAGCAGCGATGGCGTGCCTGGCGCGAACAGGGGGTGGTGCCCGTCCACCATACATTTTCATGAATGAGCCGCTGCGCATTCCCCCAGCCGGCCTGGAGCTGCCGGTATTGACCGAGGTGTTGAACGCCGGGTCATTGAACCCTGCACGCTTTGACCTGAAGGCTATCGAGGCGCGCCTATTGGAACGACTCACCCAAGGCTTGCAGCGGCAGTTGGAGCAGCGGGTGCACGCGGCGGTTGTACCGGCGGTTGCGGTCTTGGCCGAGCGCATAGCGCACAAGGCTGCGCAGGAGGTGGCCGCTGATTTGGCCGAACGCATGCGCGAAGACCTACAGCGGGCGGTACGGGAGGCCGTGCGCGAGGTCCTTGAGCCCATCGACCGCACTTGAGTCGGCTGCACGGCGACTGGGGCCGTACCAGCCAGGTTCTGCAAGAGTTGCGCCCGCTATACTCTGTCGCTGCTCGGAGAGATGGATGAGTGGTTTAAGTCGCACGCCTGGAAAGCGTGTGTGGGTTAATAGCCCACCGCGGGTTCGAATCCCGCTCTCTCCGCCATACAACTAAAAAAATTAAGCACCTACGGGTGCTTTCTTGTTTCACCCATGACCGAACCCATCATCCTGAAAATGGTTGAACGGGACTTGGAGGGTTCGCCTCCGTCGAACTCGATTCCGATTCGGATTTCTTCGGGCTGAATTCGATCAGGGCAAGCTCACCATCGATGCGTTGCAGGATGTGACCTGCCCCGGATTTTTCAGACCAGTTGAATCGTGAGGCGATGGCTTCTAAGCAGGAGCGAGGAAGCGATGAAGAAGAGCAGATTCAGTGACGAGCAGATCGTCAAGATCCTCCGCGAAGCCGACAAGGATCCGGTGGCTGATGTAGCCAAACGCCACGCGATCAGCGAGCAGACGATCTATGTCTGGCGAAGGCGCTTTGGAGAGATGGCCAGCAGCGATGTCAAACGGCTCAAAGACCTTGAGCAGGAGAACGCTCGTGCCGTTGGGCGCGGGATTTCACAGCGCAGAGCTTGCACGCTGATCAATGTTTCCAGGGCGATGCTAACTTACGAACAGCGTATGCCGGCCCAGGACGCAGGGCCAGCGGCGCACATGAAGGAGCTCTCTTCGCAGTACCCGAGATATGGCTATCGACGGATTCAGATTTTCTTGGCCAGGGACGGTTTCTCGATGAGCGCAGCACGCGCCTGGCGGCTGTGGTCCTCGCAGGGGTTGCAGCTGGCCCGACGCCGGTCACGCAAGCGTGTGGCCACCGGAAGACCGCGGCCGTTGGCACCCACAAGAGCGAATCAGGTATAGACATACGACTTCGTCTTTGATTCCTGCGCCGATGGCAAGCAGCTCAAATGCCTGACCCTGATTGACGAGTTCACCAAAGAGGCGCTGGCAATTCATGTGGCGGGCTCGATTCGCTCCGGCAGAGTCATCGATGTCTTGAGCCGAGTGGTCAGCCAGCGAGGCGCACCCACCTACCTGCGCAGCGACAACGGTCCGAAGTTTGTGGCCCATGCGCTTCTGAAGTGGGCAACGGACAACAAGATCGAGACGGCTTTGATCGATCCCGGCAAGCCTCGGTAGAACGGAACCACGGAGAACTTCAATGGAAAGTTCCGAGACGAATGCCTATCGTTGGAATGGTTCCGAAACCGGCTTGAGGCCAGGGTCGTAATCAAGGAGTGGATGGCTCATTACAACGAGGTCCGTCGGCATTCGAGTCTGGGCTACAGGACACCCAGGGAGTTCGTTGAACAATTGACCCCGAAAGGGAATTCAGGCGAAGCCAAAGTCAACATGATGATGGCCTGAAGAAATCGGGCAGGTCAGTTCAGTTGTTTGAAATCAGGTTGACCCCGAAAAGGTCTGAAGACGCAATGCGTCCTACTTGCTGCGCCGCTGGTCAATGAATTGATTGAACGCTTCGCGAGCCTCGGAATTTGTGAACAGCGCATCGTGACCGCCAGCAACCTCAAGGAAGACGGAACGCTGGCAGTCCTTGCAGGCCTGCACGGCCTGATTAAACAGCGGCCACGAGCGCATCTGGATCGCACTGTCGTTGAGGCCCTGGACGAACAATGCATCCGCCTTAAACCCCGCGGTGAACGACAGCAGTGAGATCCTGCGATAAGGAGCGGGGTTGGCGGACGCAGGACCGTAACGCGACACCATGAGTCCGCACTCCTGGCTAACCGGCGCGCTACCGCGTTCCTCGAGCAGGCAGCGGAATTCGAAGTCGAGGGGTCCCGGGGCATTTGCGATCACTCCATCGGTCCGATGCAGTGTGTTCAGCCGGGTCACGACATAGGCGCCTTGGGAATGGCCGGCAATGAAAACCCGGCCGATGGACAGGCCCAACGCTTCTGAGGCTTCGTTCTTCACCCAAAGGAGAGCCGCCTCCGCCTCGCGCAAACCCTCGCCGACCTCGCGGTTTTGCTGCGGGTAGGCGACGCTGACCAGCAGCATGTCGTCGCGCTGAAGCAGACGCTTGAATTGCTCAAGGGTATTCTCAGCAGACGGCAGTATCAGGTTGTCGAACCACACGGTCGGGTGGTAGAGCACGAGCGCATTTTTGACCGATGCGGACGGCATGTGGATCACAACCTGCGCCGAGACCCCGCCATAGGTGATGGTGCGTATACCCTGCGCAGTCTGAACCGGGGCGACGCCAGACGACCCTGAACCGCCGCAGGCAGCCAGTGCGGTAAGCATGCTGAAAAGCAGCGCGAAAAGCAGCCGCTGGTTAATTTTCGAGTGGCACATGTTTGCCATGATGCTTCTTGTGCCGGCTGCACACCGATAACTTTTGGACACTTCAGTTTGTTTTTCTGACGTGGATTATCTAAGCTTCAAACGCAGGTACATAAACCGATCGCCTTCAGCCGCATGCAGTTGCGCCAGCAATTCTCGGAATGCGGTGCCAACAGCCTCGAGCTTACTTGTGAGCGCTTCACGCCTATCCATAAGGTCTAGAGCTGGCCACGCCTCCCGGTACGTCAGGAATCCCATCACCCCCTCCCGCCCGGCTTCGGTCTGGCTTGCGCAGCGCTTGTGGATGCTTCGTCCTCTCCTGGGTGACGCCTGGGCGCCTTGCAAGGGTTAGCACCAGTTATTTGGCTGCAGCCACTCGCTAGGATCGAATCGGGCTTGCGGTTCGCCCCTGTGCGCCGGAGCCTCTCTCTTACACAAGTTACAGGAGGCAACATGCGCGACCTTGAGTTTTCCACTTCCGCATCACGCCGCACACCACGCCTATTGTCCCTGGCCCTCCTGGCCGCGGCCGGCTTGGTGGCCAGCGGCACCGCTGCGGCCCAAACCGTCACTGTCAAGGCTGAGGATTTCCAGAAGACGGAAATGCCTTGGGACATGGCCTTTTTGCAGGACGGCACCATGTTCTTCACCGAAAAGTGCAAGGGCCTGTCGGTACGCCTGCCTTCGGGGAAAGTGCAGGCACTGCTGGGTGTGGGCGGCAGCACCGGCTACGGCACAGTCCGCGCAGACCTGTTCTGCGACGGGCAGGCCGGTGTGCAGGGCGTAGCGGTCGACCCGCAATTCGCATCAAATCGTTTCGTCTATCTGTATGCCAGCTCCAAGGGCCCGAACCGCACCTATGGCGGCTACAACAACATCGTGATGCGGATGAAGGTTGACGCAGCGCTGACCAAGGTGTCGGACATCGTCGAAATCATCAACGACATCGGCTACAAGCCCGCGAAGTCCAACCATCCCTTTGGCGGCCCAGGTGCCCACAACGGTGGACGCCTGCGCTTCAATCCAGGCGACGGTTTCCTGTATGTGACCACGGGTGACAACCACAGCGGCGAAGGCCCACAAAGCCCCACGCAAATTCGTGGCAAGGTGCTTCGTGTGGACCGCGACGGCAAGGCTGCACCCGACAACAAACCCCCAGCTGGCTTTGACAAGCGCGTCTTTGCCTACGGGTTTCGTAATCCACAGGGAATTGCCTTCCGCCCGGGTACCAATGAGCCGTTCATCTCTGAAAACGGCCCGTGGCACACAGACGAGGTAACCAAGCTGGTCAACGGTGGCAACGGTGGATGGGACCCGCGTGACAACCGCAATGGCCGCGGTGCCTGCCCAGATGGCTATTGCGGCTATTCGCCCAATCAAATGGGTGCAATGCCGCCAGCCGAGCGCGGCGCTTTCATGCCCATGACAGACCTGAAGGCTTACCCCCAAGCGCTCAAGCCTGCTTGGACCAATAACGGCCTGTCCCAGGGTATGTGCGGCAGCGTCTTCTTGGTGGGCAAGCAGTGGAAGCAGTGGGAAGGCCGGCTGGCTGTGGGCTATGCCGGCATTGGCATCCACGGCACCCCCACGGGTAACCGCATTGACATTCTGGAGCTAAGCAGCGACGGCTTAAGCTCCAAGCGTGAAGAACTGTCCTGGCCGACCTTTGCGGGCCGCATGCGTCATGTGTCCTCGGGCCCTGATGGTGCCTTGTACGTGGCCGATGAGGCCAGTGGCATGATCTATCGCGTCACGCCGAACTGATTGAGAGGTCACAGGGAGGCGCTGCGTTGTGCGGCGCCTCTTTTTTTGTCCTTCACTGCTTCACTACAGGTCCTGATCTGTGGGTCTGGACGCAAGCACGAAACACCAAGGAGCCGACTCTATGGCGATGACCAAAGGACAAGCGCGCTGGCGCTGGTGGGCCTGGGCCGCGCCGGCTGCTACAGCGACCTTGATCACCGGCCCGGGCGCAAGCCCGGCCGCACGGGCAGACACGCAGGCGCTGAATACCCTGCTGCTTCGCAACAACTGCATGGCCTGTCACCTGATCGATAAACGCAAGTACGGCCCACACTTTCAGGAAGTGGCTGCCAAATACGCGGGCCAGCCCGGGGCTGTGGCCACGCTAGCGTCCAAAATTCGAGACGGCGGCAGCGGCGTTTGGGGGCAGGACACCATGCCGCCTCAGCCTGCTGTGACCGAAGCGAACGCCAGGGCCATGGCGGAGTTGATCTTGGCCCTCAAGCCCTGACGGTTGTTGCGGCCGACCCTGATGTGGGCGGGTACAACCGACGAAGAGGCTGGTTTAACCTGCCTCGGGCGCCCTCGGTCTTGAAGTGATGGTGGAGACGAGGAGGATCGAACTCCCGACCTTCGCATTGCGAACGCGACGCTCTCCCAGCTGAGCTACGTCCCCGCACCGTCCAAAAGTGTAGCTTAGGGCCTAGCGCATGTCCTGCTCGCGCAGCACCTGGCTCCACAGTTCTCTGCCCTTGAAGTCCCATGACCGCATGGTCAGGGTCCGCTGGCCTCGGGTACCGGCCACATCCAGGGTACAGAAGTTGCGCTGATTTACGAATGTTCCGGGCACGTGGAGGGCCGGGTGCTCGGGTTTGGCATTACGACCCGGACCGGACGTGGTGGGGGAACAGGTGAGTTCATGCAAAGGATAGGTTCCTGCTCGCGGCAGCCGCAGCAGCTCGGTGTGGTGGCGGTCGCCAGAGGCCAGCATCACCCCTCGAATGCCATGATCCTGCATCCATTTTAGAAACCCATCGCGCTCGGTGCGAAAGTTGTGCCAGCCCTCGAAGCGCTGCGGGTCGTTGAGCACTTGGCTGCCACTGACGATCACCTTGAAAGTGGCAGTAGAGGCCAAGAGTGCATTCCTCAGCCACCGCAGTTGGCCCGCGCCGAGCATCGTCTTGTCGGGATTGTCTCGGTCACGGTCGCTGTCCCGGTGGTAGCGGCCGTCCAGCAAGAAGAACTCGATGTCGGACTCCATGAAGGACCCAAAGACACCCGGTACCTCTGGCAGGCCCCAGCTGCGGTTGGCCCACTGGCGCTTGAAGATGTCCAGGGCTGCACCTTTGAGCGAGAAGCTGCCATTGGCGTCGTTGGGCCCGAAATCATGGTCATCCCAGATCGCAACATGGCGTCCGGTGCGCAGCAGGGGTTGCAATTCGGGCAGGGCGCGGTCGTGCCGCCAACGGTGGGCCATTCCTTCAGCGCTGGTGTAGTCGTTCTCGCGGTAGTAAACGTTGTCGCCCATCCATACGGTGAGGTCAGGCTTGGCTTGGGCCATGGCACCAAAGATCTCAAAGTCGCCGCCGTAGGGCGCGCCGTCGCGGTCGCGCGGGGCTTCGTTGATGTAGGTGCACGAACTCAGCATCACACGGGTTTCAGGCGGGTGCACACCCTGGCGAAACTGCCAGCGGGCGTGGGTGCGAAAGCTCAAGCTGGCGTCTTGTGCTCGGCCGTCTACAAGCACCCGGTAAGCATAGGCCTGGCCGGCCTCCAGCCCGGTAAGCCGGGCAATGGCCGTCCCCGGCGCTAGCTGCGCATCGGACTGCACCCGCACGCGCCGTACTGCACCGGGTGCCGGTGCCTGGGAAGGCGAGGCCCCAGCGGGCAAAGCCCAATACTCCAAGTCCACAAGCCCCGGTCTTTCCGTGAGCAGCCAGATGGACGCGTTGTGCATGTCCACATCGCCCACCATGGGGCCTGCCCGCAACGTGTTGGGGGCTTCAACCGCAGGTGTACCAGATGCCCGTTGCGCATACGAGGGCAGGGTGGCGCTCAGGCCGAACAGGGCCACAGAAAGGCCTAATGCCGTTACGATCTTGCTCATGAACACGATGACTCCAGAGGCAATTAGCCAAGCCTATAACAACCGCTTGAGAGTGCCTGACTTTCAAAACATCTTGCGATTATGGGACGAGCATTCGGCCTGGGCACGGCAGGGCCTGCAGGCTCAGGGGCTGGGCCACTGGAACCTGCGGTACGGCCCCAGACCGCTCAACACCTTGGACGTGGTGCAGGCTGCGCCCGCGCCGGTAGGTGCATCGTTGGGGGGTGGTGCGGGTAGGTCAAAAGCCCATCCAAGCGGTGCCCCGATCTTGTTTTTCATCCATGGCGGCTACTGGCGAATGCTGGACAAGTCGGCACAGACCTTCATCGCACCACGCTTGAGCCGGCGCGGCGCCATGGTGGTGATTCCCAACTACTCGCTGGCTCCGTCGGTGACATTGGAGGACATCAGCCTGGAGATCGTGCAGGCGCTGGCCTGGGTGTGGGTCCATGCGGCTCAATGGGGTGGTGACCCGAACCGCATCGTGGTGGCTGGGCATTCTGCCGGCGGCCATTTAACGGCCATGGCGCTGAGTTGTCGCACAGCGGTGCTGGGTGCAGCCCTGGGCCTGAAGTTACCTCAGGCGCTGAGCACCCGCGGCGTGGCGATTTCAGGCCTGTTCGACCTGGCGCCGCTGGTGCACTGTGAGTGGCTGATGTCCGATATTGGCCTGACACCCCGCTCGATTAACCGGCTGAGCCCGGCGGGCTGGCCTGCGCCCCCGGGTTGCCGCCTGATGGCGGTGGCCGGAGAGGACGAGAGTAGCGAATTCCACCGCCAGAACCAGATCATTTTGAAGGCCTGGGGGCCTGACGCTGTGCCGGTCGTGGAGACCATCGCGCAGCGTAACCACTTCGATGTGTTGTTGGACTTGATGGACGACAACGCTCGCCTCAGCGCCCTGTTGGATACTCAGCTTGGGCTATAGCTTCACTTGGTATGATAGTCAATCGCTAAACTCAGGATTGAGCGATTTGATTGGAAGGGAAATTCAACTCCGGTTATCGTCCCGTCGATGTCTTGGACGAAGTGTTCAAGGCACGGCACCTCAACCCAATCATTGGAGATGGACTCGATGGCACTCAAAGGTACCAAGACCGAGCAGAACCTGAAGGACGCCTTTGCAGGCGAATCCCAGGCCAACCGCCGCTACCTGTACTTCGCAAACAAGGCTGACGTTGAAGGCCAGAACGACGTGGCAGCGCTGTTCCGTTCCACCGCTGAAGGTGAGACCGGCCACGCCCACGGCCACCTGGAATTCCTGGAGCAGGGCTCTGGTGACCCGGCCACCGGTCTGCCCATCGGCAACAGCCGCCAAAACCTGATGGCCGCTGTGGCGGGCGAAACCCACGAGTACACCGACATGTACCCGGGCATGGCCAAGACCGCTCGAGACGAAGGGTTTGACGAGATCGCCGATTGGTTCGAGACCCTGGCCAAGGCCGAGCGCTCGCACGCTAACCGCTACCAGAAGGCTCTGGACGCACTGGTCGACTGACCCCCACCGCCCGTGCCTTGAGGAAGGGGCCGCGTGCCCCTTCTTCTCATTGACACCCGGCTGATCTGTTCAACCCCAACCGCACACGAGCCCACCATGAGCAGAGAAGGCAGCCTAGAGGCGCCTACGCGGCACCCGATCGACTGGCAGAACCCCGAGTTCTACAACGAAGAGAAGTGCTTCGGCGAGATGGAGCGCATCTTCGACATCTGCCATGGCTGCCGCCGTTGCGTGAGCCTGTGCCAGAGTTTTCCCACGCTGTTCGACCTGGTGGATGACGGCCCCACCGGTGAAGTTGATGGGGTGAAGAAGGCCGACTACTGGAAGGTGGTCGACCAATGCTATTTGTGCGACCTGTGCTACCTGACCAAGTGCCCCTACGTGCCCCCGCATGAGTGGAACCTGGATTTCCCGCACACCATGCTGCGCGCCAAGGCCATCAAGTTTCAAAAGGGCGATCTCAAGCGGGGTGAGAAGTTCTTGGCCTCCACCGATGTACATGGCCAGTTCGCAGGCATTCCCATCGTGGTGCAGGCCGTCAACTCGGTGAAGAATACCAAGCTCGCGCGGCGGGTGATGGACTCTCAACTGGGTGTGCACCCCGACGCTTGGATGCCGGAATTGGCGTCCGAGCGCTTTCGCTGGAGCGCGCCCAAGGCCCGCTACAAGCAGGTCACAAACGGCGACCGAACCCTGGGTAAGGTGGCCATCTATTCCACCTGCTATGTGAACTACAACGAGCCTGGTATCGGGCACGACCTGCTCAAGATCCTGGACCACAACGAGATCCCGTATGTGATCGTGGACAAGGAGAGCTGCTGTGGCATGCCCAAGCTGGAGTTGGGTGACCTGCAGTCGGTGGCCCAGAGCAAGGAACAGAACATCCCGGTACTGGCCCGCTACGCCCATGAGGGCTACCAAATCCTGTCGGCTGTGCCCTCGTGCACGCTGATGTTCAAGCAGGAAATTCCGCTGATGTTCCCCAACTGCACCGACACGCAGCTGGTGAAGAAAGCGATGATGGACCCCTTTGAGTACCTGATGCTGCGCAACCGCGACGGCCTCTTGCGGACCAACTTCAAGACCGCGCTGGGCAAGGTTTCGTACCACATCCCCTGCCATGGCCGGGTGCAGAACATCGGCAAGAAGACCGAGGAGATGTTCAAGCTGATTGGCACCAAGGTGGCGGTGCAGCTCAACACGGTGGAGCGCTGTTCGGGCCACGCCGGTACCTACGGCGTGAAGAAGCAGTACCACAAGGTGGCCATGAAGATCGGCAAGCCGGTGTTCAGGGCCATGGCCAAAGATGACCCCGACTTCATCTCCAGCGATTGCGCCCTGGCTGGGCACCATATCGCCCAGGGCATGAAGGAGGCCGGTACCCCCGCGCAGGCTTTGCAGCACCCGCTGAGCCTGGTGCGCCTTGCCTATGGCATGGCTTGATCGATTGATTCACAGGAGATTCACACCATGGCGACCATCGCCCGCGATAGCCTCATGACCCTGGAGGCCTACTCGAAAGTCCGCAAATCTGCGCGCGCCGATGCAATAGCGCACCGCAAGCTTCGCAGCGTGCAGCTGGGTGAGCACATCACACTGCAGTTTGAAGACGAGCAGACCATTCGTCGTCAGATTCAGGAGATGCTGCACATCGAAAAGATCTTTGATGAAGAGGGTATCAACAGCGAAATCGAGGCGTATGCGCCCCTGATTCCCGACGGCAGCAATTGGAAAGCCACCATGCTGTTGGAGTACCCCGATGTCCACGAGCGCAAGCGTGAACTGGCCCGCTTGATCGGGGTTGAAGACCGGATGTTCGTCGAGGTGGAGGGCCACGGCCGCGCATACGCCATCGCCGACGAAGACCTGGACCGAGAGAACGATGAGAAGACCTCGTCGGTGCACTTCGTGCGCTTCGAGTTCAACAAGGATATGCGCCATGCTGTCCGCGCTGGCGCGGCTGTCAAGCTCGGCTGCGACCACACCAACTACCCCGCCCACGTGGCTATTGCCGCGGACACCCTGGCCAGCCTGGCCGGCGACCTGAAGTAAACACGGGGTCGGAGTCAAGTCCTGGGCAAAGGCAGTTGGCCATCTCGACAATCAAAGCTGACCCCATGTTTTCCGTCCCGATCCTTTGAACGTTTTCATGAGTCTTGTTGAACTCCTTGTGAGTGCCTGGTTAGCCCTGGCGCTGGTGTTTACCGGGGTTTGGCTGCTGCAGCTGCGTACCGGTAACGCTGGCGAGGTGGATGCGGTTTGGGCCTGGACCTTGGGACTCTTGGGCCCTTGGTTCGCCTGGCACTCGACTGCCGAACCTGTGGTGCGGGTGATGCTCGCGGTGATGCCCCTGGTGTGGGGCCTGCGCTTAGGCGGCTTCCTGTGGGCGCGCAACCACGGCAAGCCCGAAGACGGGCGCTATGCACAGCTGCGCCAGGAGTGGGGCGAGCAGGCCCCCTACAAAATGTGGCGATTCTTTCAGGCTCAGGTGGTGTTTTCCATGCTGATTGCCCTTGGCCTGCTGGTGGCCAGCCGACGCGACACGCCGGTGCTGCCGGCGTGCATGGTGCTGTCAGCGCTGATTTGGCTGGTGTCCATCCTGGGCGAAGCGCTGGCCGATGCGCAACTGGCGGCCTTCAAGCGCAAGGCCGAAAACAAGGGCCGTGTGTGCCGCCAGGGCTTGTGGGCCTGGTCTCGCCACCCGAATTACTTCTTCGAGTGTCTGCACTGGGCGGCCTATGTGCCCTTGGCCTGGGGTGCTGAAGGTTTCGCACTGTCCTTGCTGCCGCCGGCGATCATGGCGTTCTTGCTGCTAAAGCTGTCGGGCATTCCGGCCACCGAGGCCCAAGCGGCCCGCACTCGGCCTGAGTATGCCGACTACATTCGCACGGTAAGCCCGCTGATACCCTGGCCGCCCAAAAAGTAGGTCTGATCAGGCATAGTCCACCGGCATGCATGATTCCTCGGCCCGAACTTCACCGCCGCTGCGGCGGGCGACCCCGGTCGTGCCAGCGCGCCCAAGCGCTGCAGCGCCCCTGTCGGCACGCTTGAGCACCGCCTTGATCGATGCCTGTGAACGCAGGCTCTTGCCAGACACCTTGGTGCGCGCCGGTATGCGCAGCCTGATAAAGCAACGCTTGCTCGATGAGGGTCTGGACCAACCGCCATTGGCCGCCGAGCGCCTGGCTGCCCTGGTGCACGAACTGCGACAAAGCCCGATTGCCAAGGAAACCGATGCGGCCAATGAGCAGCACTACGAAGTACCAGCCGAGTTCTTCCACTTGCATCTGGGGCCCCGCCTGAAGTACTCGTGTGCCTGGTATGAGACCGGTACTGAAACCTTGGCCCACGCCGAGGAAGCCATGTTCAGGCTTTATGCCGAGCGTGCAGGCCTGGCAAACGGGCAGCGTATCCTAGACCTGGGCTGTGGGTGGGGCAGCATGAGCCTGTGGATGGCCGAACGCTTGCCGGGTGCCCAGATCGTGGGCTTGTCCAATTCTCACGGGCAGCGCGAATTCATCGAGGCTAGGGCGCGTGAGCGTGGCCTTTGCAATCTGACCATTCTTACGGCCAATGTGGTGGAGGCTGAGTTTCCCTTGCAGGGCGTTCAGGCGCAGTTCGACCGCGTGGTCTCGATCGAGATGTTCGAGCACATGAAGAACTACCAGAGCCTGTTTGCCAAGGTGGCCGCCTGGATGAATCCCGGTGCACAGGCTTTGGTGCATGTATTTGCCCACCGCACGCTGGCCTACCACTTCGAGGTCCAGGACACCAGCGACTGGATGACGAAGTACTTTTTCACGGGCGGCATCATGCCCAGTGCCGATCTGTTTTTGCACTTCCAAGACCATTTGAAGGTGCAGCGCCGCTGGTGGGTGGATGGGCGCCACTACGAAAAGACCTCCAACCATTGGCTCGCAGGCATGGATGCAGCCCGCCAACGCATCATGCCGGTGTTAGCACAAGCCTATGGCGAGCAGGATGCCGCGCGTTGGTTTCAGCGTTGGCGCATGTTCTATATGGCCGTGGCCGAGTTGTTTGGCTACGACCAGGGCCGCCAGTGGGGCGTGGTGCACTACCTTTTCGAAAAGCGATGAAGACGGCTGCGAATTCAAGGGGCGCCGCGCGTCGCAACGTTTTGCACTGGGGCCTGCGTGCAGGCTGTTTGGGCGCTGCGGGCGTGCTCGCGGGGAGCTTGAGCCCATTGACAGCTCAGGAAGCTCCGCGCCTTCAAGACACAGGCCTGCGCCCGTCAGACGCTGGGCTGCAGGAGCGGCAATTTTCTGGCCGTGCCTTGCATGCCGAAACCGGGAAGTGGCTGTACACCGAGCTGCATCAACAGCAGCTGCGCGGCGGCCGTTGGGTGGCCGGCACGATCCGCTATGTGTCGCCGCAGGGGCAACTGCTTGGTGAAAAGAAGCTCGAGTTTGGCAAGGACCGCTTCGTCCCCCTGATGCGCACCGTATACCCGACGCTGGGCGAGGAAGAGGCCATCATTCAGGTGGGTGAGACCACGGTGACCATGGAGACCAGCAAGGCCGGCCAGCGCAAAACCCGCGACGTGGCGCGCGTGGCAGGGCTGGCGGTTGATTCCGGCTTTCACGTGTTCTTGCAGGAGCGACTCGACGAATTGGCCTCGGGGCGCACCGTTCAGATGCAACTCGGTGTGATCAGCCAGTTTGACCACTTTCGCTTTCGCATTCGCCGTGCCGAGCTGGCGCAAGGCAACGTGCTGCGCTTGGTGGTTGAGGCCGATTCCATGCTCCGCTTGCTGGTCCCCACGGTGAAACTGTCCTACGACCTGCGCAGCCGCGACATGTTGGAGTACGAGGGCCTGTCGAACCTGGTGGACCCACAGACGCGCAAGGCGCCTGTGGTGCGGATCAGCTACAACTACGCTGGCTGAGTTTCAGTCGAATTTGTCGAGCACCGCACCCGCGCTGGCACTGGCTGCGTTCTGCGCGAATTTGGCCAATACACCACGGATGTAGCGCGGTGCGGGCTTTTTCCAAACCGCGCGTCGTTGGGCCAACTCGGCTTCGCTGACGTTCAGGCGCAGCAGCAGCTGGTGGGCATCAATGGTGATCGAGTCGCCCTCGTGCACCAGGGCGATCGTGCCGCCTTCGAAGGCTTCTGGGGCCACATGCCCCACCACCATGCCCCATGTGCCGCCGCTAAAGCGGCCATCGGTGATCAGGCCCACGCTTTCCCCCAAGCCCTGGCCGATCAAGGCGGCAGTAGGAGCCAGCATCTCAGGCATGCCTGGGCCCCCCTTGGGCCCCAGGTAGCGCAGCACCATCACGTCTCCTGCCTTGATCTGGCCTTGCATGATGGCCGCCAAGGCCGATTGCTCGTCGTCGAACACTCGGGCCGGACCAGTGATCACCGGGTTCTTCAATCCGGTGATCTTGGCCACGCAGCCCTCGGGGCTTAAGTTACCCCTGAGGATGGCCAGATGGCCCTGAGCGTAGATCGGACGGGACACCGGCAGGATCACGTCTTGATTGGGGTCGAGATCGGGCACATCAGCCAAGTTATCCGCCAGCGTCTTGCCGGTGATGGTCATGCAGTCGCCGTGCAGCAGGCCGTGCTTGAGCATTTCCTTCATCAAGGCGGGGATGCCGCCGGCGCGGTGCAGGTCGATCGCCAAGTATTTACCGCTGGGCTTTAGGTTGCACAGCACCGGAATTTTCTTGCGCATGCGCTCATAGTCGTCGATCGTCCACTCGACGCCCGCGCAGTGGGCAATGGCCAGGTAGTGCAGGATGGCGTTGGTGGAACCGCCCGTGGCCATGATGACCGCCACTGCGTTTTCGATCGCTTCCTTGGTAACGATATCCTTGGGCTTGAGGTCCTTCTTGACAGCTTCTACCAGCACCGCTGCAGCTTGTACCACGCTGTCGAGTACCTCGTCTTCCACATTGGCCATGGTGGACGAATAGGGCAGTGACATGCCCAAGGCTTCGAAGGACGAGGACATGGTGTTGGCGGTGTACATGCCGCCGCAGGAGCCACTGCCCGGAATAGCGCGGCGCTCGATCTGGCAAAAGTCCTCTTCGCTGATCTTGCCTGCGCTGAACTGACCAACGGCTTCGAATACGCTGACGATATTGAGGTCTTGCCCCTTGTACTTTCCCGGCAAGATGGTACCGCCGTACACGTACAGCGCCGGGACGTTAGCGCGCAGCATGCCCATCATGCCGCCTGGCATGTTCTTGTCGCAACCGCCGATGACGATCACGCCGTCCATCCACTGCCCACCCACACAGGTTTCCACGCAGTCAGCGATCACCTCGCGGCTGACCAGGGAGTACTTCATGCCCTCAGTGCCCATGGCCATACCATCTGAAATGGTTGGGGTTCCGAAGAGCTGTGCATTAGCGCCGGCCTGCTTGAGGCCTTGCACTGCTGCATCGGCCAGGCGCTGCAGACCAGAGTTACATGGCGTGATGGTCGAATGACCGTTGGCCACCCCGATCATCGGCTTTCCGAAGTCGGTTTCCTTGTAGCCCATGCCGTAGTACATAGATCGGTTGGGCGCGCGGGCCACGCCTTCAGTGATGTTCTTGGAACGGCGGTTGGCGGGAGTGCTCATGGTGAAGTCGAAGTAGGGCGCAAGGCCTGCATTCTAGGTTCGGCTGATAGCATGACGGTTATGTGGACGCACCCCCAATTTGACCCTGTGGCCTTGGCGCTTGGGCCTGTGCAGGTGCATTGGTATGGCTTGACCTATCTGCTGGCCTTTGTCCTGTTCATCTGGACTGCCCGGCGGCGTTTACAACAGGGGACTGTCGCCGGCCAAGGGTGGACAACGCGCGACGTTGAAGACCTGCTGTTCTTTGGGATCTTGGGTGTGATCTTGGGCGGACGACTGGGCTATGCAATTTTCTACAAGCCCGAGGTGTACCTTGCACAGCCCCTGGAGATTCTGAAGGTGTGGCAAGGCGGCATGTCTTTCCACGGCGGGCTCTTGGGTGTAATGGCAGGGATGGCGCTGTTTGCCCGGCTGCGTGGGCGGCCGTTTCTGCAGGTGACCGATTTAATTGCGCCGTGTGTGCCGCTGGGTTTGGCCAGTGGTCGCATGGGTAACTTTATCAACGGCGAGTTGTGGGGCCGCTTGGCTGACCCCAGCCTACCCTGGGGCATGGTGTTTCCACAAAGTGGTGTGTTGCTGCCACGCCATCCCTCACAGCTCTATCAGCTGTTGCTGGAGGGCGTGCTTTTATTTGTGGTGCTGTGGTGGTATTCCCGCCAGCGTCGGGGCATGGGGCAGGTCTCGGGACTGTTCCTGGTGGGCTACGGCGTGCTGCGCTTTGTAGTGGAGTTTTTTCGCGAGCCAGACGCCTTCTTGGGCCTGCTGGCGCTCAACATGAGCATGGGTCAGTGGCTGTGCTTGCCGATGGTGGCGCTGGGCCTGATCTTGTGGTGGCGGGGCGCGTACGACTAACGTAGTGAGTGGAGTCAACATGAGACAGGTGTTTCTGGACACGGAGACCACCGGCCTAAGCCCGGAGGCGGGCGACCGGGTGATCGAGATTGGTTGCATCGAAATGGTCAACCGCCGGCTGACCGGCAACACACGGCACTATTACCTCAACCCTGAACGGTCTAGCAGCCCAGAGGCCCTGCAGGTGCACGGCCTGAGCGACGAATTCCTGGCAGATAAGCCCACCTTCGCGGAAGTGGCCGATGAGTTCTTGGCCTGGTTGCAGGGCGCCGAGGTAATCATCCACAACGCTGCCTTCGACACCAATTTCCTGGACCACGAGCTTAAGCGCCTGGGGCGCGAAGGCTTCGTGCGACATGTCGCGGGTGTGCGCGACAGCTTGCTGATGGCCCGTGAGTTATTCCCGGGCAAACGCAACTCGCTGGACGCCCTGTGTGCACGCCTGGAAGTCGACAACAGCAACCGATCCCTGCACGGTGCTTTGCTGGATGCAGAGCTGCTGGCCGCGGTGTTCATTCGCATGACACGCGGCCAGGATAGCCTCATGACCGAGCAGGGACTTGCCAGTTCAAGCAGCGCCGGGGCCAAAGCGCTGGCCAGCCTGGACCTGGCGGGCCTTTCCCTGGTCGTGATTCAGCCAGACGCTCAGGAGTTGGCCGAACACGAGCGGGTGTTGTGCGAGCTGGACACGGCCAGTGACGGCAAGACGGTGTGGCGCGAACTTGTGCCAAAATAAAAAGCTCCCAGTCGCAAGCTGTGGCCCAGCCCGTGTGGCCCTCCTAGGGCATACGTTAAGGCCTGAGCAAACCGATTCCGGGCGGTTAGCTCAGTGGTAGAGCACTGCCTTCACACGGCAGGGGTCGCAGGTTCGAACCCTGCACCGCCCACCAAAAAATCCAAACGTAAACAAGTACTTAAAGGCGACTTTAGATGCTTTTGTTTATGTTTTGAGCAGTATACCGGGCCAAGCCCGGGTTCCGTGCTGCCTGGTTCCGAGGCTCTCGGTGGCGCCCGCGGCGCCACGTCGGTCTTTCTGTCAGTTCGCCTTCGCCCCCGAAAGACGCACCACCTCGCCCAGGCGCTGAGCGTCGCGGCGCATGCGGGCCTCGAACTGGGCGGCGGTGCCGCCCAGCGGGTCGCCGCCCTGGTTGCGGATGGTTTCCAGCACCGCCGGGTCCTGAAGAATCTTGCCGATCTCGGCGTTCAGGCGCGCAACCACGTCGGCCGGCGTCTTGGACGGCACGAGGATGCCGAACCAGCCGGTGAGCTCGTAGTCGTTGATACCCAGGGCCTCGTTGACGGTGGGCACGTCGGGCAGCAGCGGCGAGCGGCGCGAGCCGGTGACTGCCAGCGCGCGCAGCCGGTTGGTGCGGGCGAACTGCAGTCCCACCGGCATGTTGACGAAGCCAACCTGGAGCACGCCGCTCAGGTGGTCGTTCGTCGCCTGGGCGTTGCCCTGGTAGGGGATGTGCATGAACTTCGCGCCCGTCTTCACCCCCAGCAGTTCGGCCGACAGGTGCCCGGAGCTGCCAGCCCCCGGCGTGCCGTAGTTCAGCTTGTTGGGGTCCCGGCGCGCGGCGTCCACCAACTCGCGCAGCGTGTTGAAGGGCTGACCCGGATGCACGGTGATGATGTTCGTGACCTCGGCCACCTCGATCACCGGCGTCAGGTCGCGCACGGTGTCGTAGGGCAGCGAGGTGTACAGGGCCTGGTTGGTGACCAGCGGCAGGCCGTTGATCAGCATCGTATGCCCGTCGGGCGCTGACTTGGCGACGAAGTCGTTGCCGATGTTGGTGCCGGCTCCGGGCTTCTGCTCCACCAGCACGGTCTGGCCGAGCGCGGGCCCAAGGCGCTGCGCGATCGCGCGCGCAAAGGCGTCGGCGCTGCCAGCGAGCGCCGGCACGACGATGCGCAAGGTCTTGCTGGGAAAGGCCTGGGCGCGGGCAGCACCCGTGAGGGCGAAGAGCGGGGTGGCCGCCGCGGCGGCTAGGAGGTGACGGCGTTGCATGGGCAGGACTCCTGGTGAGGCGAGGTCAGTAGTGTTCCATCAGCGAGCCGAAGCCCGCCTTGCGGTCGTGGATGCCCAAGGCCCGCAGCGCGTGCCAGTAGGTGGCGGTGTTGATCGCGATCACCGGCTTGCCGAGGAAGAGCTCGGCCGCCGCGGCCAGGCGGATCATGGACAGGTTGGTGCCCACCTGCACGATCGCATCGACGTCGTCCCCGTCGAGCTGGCGGATGGCCTCGCGGCACATCGCGTCGGTGCTGTGGGCGATCTGCACCGGGCTGGGCCGGCGCAGGCAGACGTCGCGCACCACCGTGAAGCCGCAGTCCTCGTAGAAGCGGCGTACCTCGGCGTTGGCCACCTCGAAGTACGGCGACACGAAGGCGATGCGCTTGACCTTGTAGGCATTCAGCGCCGCCTCGGTGGCGAAGGAGCCGCAGGACACGCCGACCCCGGCGCGCTCGCGCATCATGTCCAGGTACTTCTCGGCCCCCTTGCGGCCGTTCCAGAAGGTGGCCGCGGACATGCCCATCACGAGGTAGTCCATCTCGCAGCTGCGCAGCACATCCACCGCGGCCAGTGTGGCCTGGTTGATGTTCTCGACCAGCTTCAGGAAGCTCGCGTCGTCGGTCACCGGGTCGTTCGGGATCGCGATGCGGCTGTAGTGGTTGGTCACGCCCACCGGGCGCAGGTCGTCGAAGTCGGGCTGGACAATGGTGTTGGTGGACGGGCCCAGCGTGCCCAGCTTCTTGCGGTAGCCCAGGTGGTCCATGGTTCAGGCTGCTTTCTGGCTCGCGTCGAGCTGGCTGAGGAATTCGTCGCGCGTCATCACGTCGGCGTACTTCTGCTGCATGTCGAAGAGGTTGGCCGCGTGCGGCTCGAGCGCGCGGTCGCCCACGCAGTCGCTGATGACGACGGTGCGGAAGTTGTGCTGCATCGAGTCCACGACCGAGGCGCGCACGCAGCCGCTGGTGGTGCAGCCGACGATGACGCAGGTGTCCACCCCGCGCTCGTGCAGCCATCCGGCCAGGCCGGTCTCGAAGAAGGCCGAGGCCGACTGCTTGCGCACCACCCACTCGCCCGGCACGGGCGTGAGCGCCGGCACGATCTGCGAGCCCGGCGCATCCTCGGTCAGCTTCTGCAGCGGCGGCACACGCAGCGCGAAGACGTTGACGTTGGAGCCGTCGGCCTCGAAGACCACGCGCGTGTGCGCCACCGGCAGTTGCGCGCGCCTGAAGGCCGTCAACAGCAGCACCGTAGCCTGGGCTGCGGCCTCGATGTGGGGGCCGCCGAGCTGGTCGAAGTCGACGAAGCCGTTGACGAAGTCCACCAGCACCAGGCCGCAGCGGCGGCCGATACCGGACGTTCCGCCCAGGCCCTGGTGGCGGTAGATCACATGCTTGTCCATCAGGCGTCCTCGGTGCGGCAGTGGGCGGGGG
>Ga0208048_1000393_pt1 | contig 23452 bp, 20 predicted proteins | sample Malawi_45m_30L_FD_184163 | JGI IMG/M metagenome (GOLD analysis project Ga0208048, IMG submission 184163) | Freshwater microbial communities from Lake Malawi, Central Region, Malawi to study Microbial Dark Matter (Phase II) - Malawi_45m_30L... | ecosystem: Environmental > Aquatic > Freshwater >...
TCAGCAGCTTGTCGACGACGAGCGTCGAGGAGATCTGCGCGGTCGGCGGTGAGTGCTGGCTGCAGCTCTATGTGGGCCAGGATCGTGGCTTCGTGCGCGAGTTCGTCGCACGATCCGTGCGCGCAGGCTGCCGCGCGATTGCACTGACCGTCGATACACCGGTCTGGGGCACTCGTGAGCGCGATGTGCGCAACCACTTCCATGTGCCTGCGCATCTTTCTGTCGTGAACCTTGTGCGGCCGGGCGGTCCGACCGGTCATACCGGCCGTGGTCTGGGCGAGGCCCTCTCGTGGCTCATCGATCCGGCGCTGTGCTGGAAGGATCTTGAGTGGCTGCGCGAGCAGACTGACCTGCCGATCGTGCTCAAGGGCATCGTGCGACCCGATGATTGCGTGCGTGCGATGCGCTCAGGCATGCAGGGTGTGATCGTGAGCAATCATGGCGGGCGTCAGCTCGATGGCGCGCCCGCGACGGCCGATGTGCTCGAGCGGTGCGTGCATGCGACCAAGGGCGAGCGTGCCGATGGCGTGGTCCTGGTCGATGGTGGCATCCGCCGCGGTGTGGATGTGTTGCGCGCACTGGCGCTTGGTGCCGACGGCACGCTGATCGGCCGGCCGATGCTGTGGGGCCTTGCCGTCCATGGTGAAGCCGGCGTGCGACGCGTCCTCGAGATCATGCATGCCGAAACGAGCCAGGCCATGGCGCTTGCAGGGTGTCCGGACCTGCGGTCGATCACGCGCGATCTCGTGGAGCGGGCGTCGTGAGCCTGCGCGTGCTGGTGACGGCTGGTGCCACGCAGGTCCCGATCGATCGGGTGCGAGCGATCACCAATGTCTTCACTGGCCGCACGGGAACGCAGATCGCGGCGGCGATCGCAGCGCTGCCGGGCGCCGAGGTGCGCTTGCTCACGAGCGCACCGCACCGCGCGCAGGAGTGGGGGCTCCCTTCATCGGTCAGGGTCTGCGGATACACCACATTCGATGAACTGCGCGACCTGATGCAGGCGTCGATCGCCCAGGAGCGATGGCCGAGCGCGATCGTGCACAGCGCCGCCGTGAGCGATTACCTCGTTGAAGCGGTCAGTGATGGTGCCGGACATGCGCTCGATGGCGGCGGGAAGATCGACGGCAAGCACGATCGGCTCGTGGTCACGCTCGCGAAGGCACCGAAGCTCGTCGATCTCATCCGCGCGCCGTGGGGGTTCACGGGAATGCTGGTCAAGTTCAAGCTCACGGTCGGCCGGACCGATGCGGAACTCGAAGCGATCGCGCGCGCGAGCATGCGCCACTCGCACGCCAATGCCATCGTTGCGAACGACCTGGCGTGGGCTGCTGAACGCGCGATGGTGCTCGTGGGCGACCAGCCTGCCGAGCAGGTGCCGCGTGAGGGGCTTGCCCAGCGTGTGGCCGAGTTGGTGCGCTCCGCCATGTCGGCAGGAGTATCGGCAGGAATGTCGGCCTGAAGCCGACTCACTTGCCCGGGCGGTGCATGCCGTCCCACGCACCTGGGTTCTGCAGCATCGTCGTGGCCGTACGCGCGAGCCACGCGAAGCGGCGATGCACGCCCGCCAGTTGCTGCGCGGCATGGGCCACGGCAAGTAGCGCCATCGTGTCGCGCGCTTCTTCGAACTGCAGCGAGAGCGCCGCAAGCGCGTTGGCCTTGTCCGTGGGCAGCGCGCCGAGCGGAACCGCCTCGAAGACCTCGACCGCATCCTGCAAACCCTTGGGCACCACCATGCCCACGCGCAGGAACTGCGCCGCATCCTGCGCACCGGCGTTGGCGGCGATTGCGCGCGTGCAGAGGATGCCTGCTTCCATGCGCTCGGCACGGCCGAGCTGCTCAAGCCGGCTCGCGCGGTTCACCACGGTGCCGAAGAGCCCGAGCTTGGCGTGGAGTCGTGCGCCCATCGGGCCGAAGAGGCACGCTCCTGCATCGAGGCCCAGTCGCGAGTCGGGCACGATGTGCTTGGCGACCAGCGCGGCGCGGATCGACGCCGCGATGTGATCATCGTGCGAGGTCGGCACGCCGAACGCGGCGAAGACGCCATCGCCCGTGAACTCGACCACCATGCCTTGCTCGTCGAAGATCGCCTTCGTGAGCTCGTCCATGTAGCCGCGCATGCGCTGGTGCACGGCACCGACCTGGTCGTTGGGGACATCAACGAGCGAGCTGAACCCCTGCATGTCCAAGAAGAGGCACGAGGCCTGGTGCCATTGCGGAATCTGTTCGAGGGTGTCGGTGCCTTCGCGCGCGAGCAGCGCAGCGATGCTCGGCGAAACGTAGCGGCTGAAGCGAGCGCGGCGCAGCTGCATGACGGCCTGCGAGGCCAGCTGCGCCACGATCCCCACGAAGTGCGCGAAGTGCGTGCGTGCCGAGCCCAGCGAGTGCCGACCCTCGGCGTAGAGCAGGTTGGTGCCGTCGTCGCTCGACAGCGCCGTGGCGTGGCAGGCCACGAACTCCGAGTCGCTCATCAGCGTGGCGCCCACGGCGCCTTCTGCCGACCGCTCGAAGATCGATGTTTCATCCGGCGTCCGCAGGGATTGCTCGATCGCGCGGCGGCTGAAGGTAGCTTCCCGGTTGCCGTGGTGCGCCAGAACCGTGACGTGCGCGGCATCCTTGGCCTGGATCGCTGACGCGGTCGCGATGCCCAGGCCGCGGGCTTCGGCGAGCGCTCGTGCAGCGTTGAGCCAGATGTCGCGTTCGGTCGAAGCCTGCCCGATCGCGCGCGAGGCCTTCAGCACGTGCTCAAGGAGTTCTGCGGGATTCGCGGCCGAGATGCGCGCAGGGCTCTCGCCGCTGTCCTCGTGGGTGCGCAGCACCGTGGCACTAGCTGGCGCCGTGAACTCGATCACGGCCATGACGCCAGGCCCGAGCGAGAGCTGGTCGCCATCGAAGAGCACCACCGGCGCCTGTGCAGGCAGCGGCAAGCCCTGGCGGCGCGTTCCTGCGCGGCTTCCCAAGTCCGTCACACGCCATTCGTGCGCATGGCAGTCAAGCTTCACGTGCTGTCGCGAGACCGTGGCGACGGGAATGCAGATGGTCGAGGTCGTGTCGCGGCCGATCACGGCCGATTGGCCGGGCTCAAGCAGGACCGATCTCGAACGATCGCTCCACGCGACGTGGACCCGGATGGTTGGTGCGACCGGCACGGGTGCAGGCTACACCTGCACCGCTCAGTCGTTGAGGTACTTCTCGGGCCAGAACTTACGGACACCGACAGCTGCCTGCAGCAGCACGCCATCCTTGGTGAGCTCGTAGTACTTCCAGACGCCGCTGGTGTTCGCGGCGTTGCCTGCCTCGCCGCCGCCATCGCCCTTGGCTGCGGCATCGGCGCGCGCGTTGAAGCTCCAGCCCTTCTCCGTGAAGTTTCGGTAGTCGAGATCGTTGTTGAAGAGGCACACGATGTAAAAGCCCTTGGCGCCGATGCCGAGGCCAGCGCTCGCTTCGCTCATCGACATGTAGGTCTTCTTGCCGGCCTTGTCGATCGCCACGCCCTTGGCGCCCGAGCCGCCGCCGAAGATGACGAAGACGTTGGTGCCCGAGAAGACGGCCGAGCCGTAGGCCTCCTCCATCTGCTTCTTTGCATCGGGATAGATCGCGTAGAGCTTCTGCAGCACGACCTCGCGCTCGGCATCGATCTTTGAGCGGTCGGCCGAGCGCTCCTCGGCGGTCGGTGTCGACTGGCACGCCGGCAGCACGAAGGCGAGGAACGAAGCGATGCAGAGGAGAAGCGCGCGGTGAATCATCATGCGCGGATCTTCGCCGCGCCGCGCGGATCGCGCAAGCGATCAGTCGCCGGTCTTCGCGCCATCGGAACCCGAAGCGCCCTTGGACGCATCGTCACCCTTCGGTTCGTCGCCGGCCTTGCCATCGGTCTTGGGGGCGTCGTCAGCCTCGCCGTCCTCCTTGGATCCGCCCTTGGCCGACTTGGGGAGCTTGCTGCCCTTGGCGACCTTGGCGACCTCGGCATCGAAGGCCTTGTCATGCGGGTTGCCGATCCAGCTGATCATGCCCTTGGTGTCGACGATGAAGGCGCAGGGAATGCCGTTCTGGCCGGCAGGGGTCATCCACGCGGCGAACATCGAGCGATCGCTGTCGTAGGCGACGGTGTAAGCCATCTTCGAGCCCTGCTTCTTCACGAAGGCCTCCAGCGGCTCCTTGCCGGAGCGCTCGGATCCTGCCACGCCGAGGACCACGATGTTCTTGTGCTTCTTCTGCAGCTTGGTGAGGTGGGGGATGCTCGTCACGCACGGCGGGCACCAGGTCGCCCAGAACTCGACGACGTAGGCGGTGCCTTCCCGCAGGCCGTCGACCGGCTTGCCCTTGATGGTCTCGTCCACGCTCAGCGCGGGGGCCTTGCTGCCGGCGGCGAGCCGACCGCTGCCGGTGTCACCGGCCGGGGTACCGGGGCTGCCCTCGGACTGTGCCATCGTTGGCACACAGGCAAGGGCGAGAGCGACGAGCGACACGATGGCAGTGCGGTTGGTCATGGTGGTTCCTTCGTTGAGGACCGGGGGATCCTGCGCGCGGAGGGCGAGCGGCAAAAAAGCGAACGGCCGGGCGGGGGCCCGGCCGAGTCGCCTGTGATTCTAAGGAGAAGGGACCGGAACTCAGGTCGTCGAGCGCTTGCTGAAGACGGCCAGGATGACCATCAGCGCGATCAGGCCGACGAGGCCGTTGTTACCGAAGCCCGAGATGAAGCTCATGAGGTTGTCGGTGATGCCACCGAAGAACCACGTGTTCGTCTTGCCGAAGATGATCTGGGCAAGCACGCCCACGGCGATGAACAGCATCGCGATGTCGATGAATTCGCTGGTCCAGTTCTTGAGAGTGTCGAACGCCTTCATGTGACTGCCTCCTGTGCAGTGTGGTGAGAGTGCAGCCCGCGCACCGTGCGCCTTCCTTGACTGCACGGGTTGAATCGGTGCAGATCGAACCCAACCGATAAAAATCGCGTCAAAAACCGTCGTTCACTCCATGAAGACGCGATTTCGCGCTGGAATCAGTGGTTCGTGAAGAAAAGCACAAGTCACGATCGCAGGAAAACCAGCACTTTCAGCGTGCGGTGAAACTCAGGAACCCTTCGGGGCACACTGCGACGGCTCAAGCAGCGCGGTTTCGCAACCCGTTGGGTCGTACGTCGGCTGCCATCGGCCCACACCGGGAATGGGCATGATGTCGCACGGCAGCGTTGCGCCAAGCGCCTTGGCCTGCGCGGCGGCCGGTTCGATCGCATTCACTTGCACATACGGGTACCAGCGTGCGCGCTTGCACGGGTGCGCGTGCGCGCGCGGCATCGGTGTCATCCACCGCGACGAAGGGAAGCCAGTGCGGCCCGCGCTCGGTGCGGAGGATGTGCTCATGGTGGTTCCCGTTTGGTTGCGATCGAGATGACGATCCGCCAGTGCTGTCAGGGGCGCGGCGCCGACGGTGCTGCGGGGGCGGACTCAGCTGCCGCGCGCTCACGCGCCACCGGCGACCGGCGCCAGCAACCACCTTCCGGCAGCCCGCAGACGTACGCACTGCCCAGCCCGCTGCACGGGACGGGAGCATCGGTGCTGACCACATTGGCGCCACTGGCAAAGGCCGCATCGCGGCGAGCCGGATCGTTCGCACGGACCTCGCGCAGATCGGCATCGGCTCGCGTGCGCACCATGTAGCCGCGACGCACCAAATCCTTGATCCGTTCGCCTTGACCGACGGGATCGTTCACGACGAGATACGCCGCGGCTGGTGTGCCGACGGGCGCATCGACGAAACATGCGCGGCCTTGGCCGCTGGGGCGGCCATCGAGGTATGTGGATCGTGCACGGCTGCCGCACTCAAGGATGATCATCACGCGCCCGGCAATCTGGTTGAGTTCAGGCCATCCGCGCGTGGTCACGACCTCTTCAAGCGTGGCCGCATCGCCGCGCACACGATCCGGCGTGATGAGCCGCTCTGCACCGATCGTGTCACGGATGAGAACATCGAGCGCATCAAGTGCGGCGGCATCGAAGGGCGGCGGCGGATCGATCCGGTAGCCGCCGGAGCCTTCGTAGCCTGACTCCTTCAGTTCGAGCTGGATCAGGATCGGCACGTGGCCCGCGTGCTCGTTGCTCCATGCGGCGACCTGCGTCAGCGCATCCTTCAGCAGCACGCATCGCGTGCCTTGATCGACCGAAGGGACGTGAAAGACCTTGAATCCGGGCTGTTTCAACAGTGCCGAAGCACCGTGCCCAAAGAGTGGGTTGCGGAAGAGGCCGCCCTGCGGGTCGTGGTGCACATCGAGCTCGAGCGCCCGGATGTTCTGGTCGTTGAGCTGCGTGCGCAGAGGTGCATGCGTGTACTGCCAGGCGCGGGCCCGCTCGGCAAAGATCGTGTAGAGGCCCGTGGGCGGGGCCACGTGATACGAGTTGTGCGTGCCGACCACCTGAAGATCGTTGAGGCGCATGCCAGGCGGAAACGGTCCGGTGCAGGTGGCGGCGGCGGGCGATCGGGGCGCTGCATCCGGCGGTGCTGGGTGATCGCCGGCCCTTCCGTTGCACGGCGGGACCACGAGGAGTGCGGCAAGCAGCATGGCGGCGGTGCGCATCGAGGACTACGGTACCCGTCAACCGGCTTGTCGCCGGCAAGGAGCGCGCAATGGCAATCGACCGAGGCATGGCTGTTCGGCTCATGGACGCCGCCATCGAGCAGGCCGAGAAGGGCTGGAGCGAGGGCGGGATCCCGATCGGCAGCGTGCTCGCGCGCGCGGATGGCACGATCGTGGCGCGAGGCCACAACCAGCGCGTGCAGTCGGGCGATCCCATCCTGCATGCCGAGATGGACTGCATCCGCAACGCCGGCCGCCGCAACGACTGGTCCGAGCTCACGCTGGTGAGCACGCTGAGCCCATGCCCGATGTGCACCGGCACGGCGGTCCTCTACAAGGTCCCGCGCGTGGTGATCGGCGAGCATCGCACCTTCATGGGTGCGGAGCGCTGGCTCGCCGAGGCCGGTGCCGAGGTGCTGGTGCTCGATGACCCGCGCTGCGTGGAGCTCATGCATCGCCTGCAGCGCGAGAAGCCCGGGCTCTGGGCCGAGGACATCGGCGAGCACTACCGACATCAGGTGGCGTTCGTCTGCACCGCCAACAGCTGCAGGAGCCAGATGGCCGAAGGCTGGGCGCGTGCCTTGTACGGAGCGCGGCTGGATGCATTCAGCGCCGGCGTCCGCGCGAGCACGCTCAATCCGCTGGCGGTGCGCGCGATGGCAGAAGTCGGCATCGACATCAGCGGCCACGCCAGCAAGACCGTAGGCGAGCTGCCCGGCAAGCTCGATGTGGCCGTGACCGTCTGCTCAGGTGCGGACAGGGCATGCCCGGCGATGCGGGGTGCGGTGCGCACAGTGCACGTTCCGTTCGACGATCCGCCGCACCTGGCCCAAGGCGCACGCACGGACGACGAAGCCATGCCGCACTACCGCCGCGTGCGCGATGAGATCCGTTCCTGGGTCGAGCGCGAGTTGCCGAAGCTCCTGCACTGAGTCGAGGTAGCCTGCGCAGGTCGGGCCCTTGGCGGAATTGGCAGACGCAGGGGACTTAAAATCCCTCGCCGGTCACACGGCATCCCGGTTCGAGTCCGGGAGGGCCCATTGCGGCTGGGTTTCGACCCTCACCCCAGCCCCATCGTGGCGAGGGTCTGCTGCGCCACGATGCGCGCATCGAACAGTTGCTCGGCGCGTGCGCGGCCAGCGCGGCCCATGGCGTCCGCCAGCGCAGGATCCTTCATCAGCGCTTGCATCGCGCGGGCCAAGCCGGCCACGTCGCCACGTTCGACGAGCAGCCCCGTGACGCCATCCTCCACGCACTGCCTGCAACCAGGCACGTTGTTCGTGACGACCGCGCGGCCAGCGGCCATCGCTTCGAGCACGCTGTGCGGCGTGCCTTCGCGCCAGCTCGGCAGCACGAAGACGCGGCACCAGGCCAAGTCAGGCCGGATGTCGTGGCGACGACCCACCGATGCCCAGACGCCGCGCCGAGCGCCCTCGGCCACGCGGCGCTCGAACGCCTCACCTTCCTTGCCATCGCCGAAGCCTGCGATGCGAATCGGGATCGACGGCTGCGCGCGGTGCACGAGCTCGGCCGCCTGCAAGAACTCGTCGAAGCCCTTGTCGGTCATGAAGCGACTGGCAAAGAGGATGCCGCCGTCGGGATTCGGGGGCTGGACCGCGTGATGCGCGAGATCGACGCCACTGCCGGCGGTCACGGTCACAGGCACGCCGGCGTCGAGCAGGCCCCATCGCGCAAAGTCGTCACGGTCGTCGGGGTTGTGGAAGATGACGTGCGTGGACTGTGCCAGCGCACGGCGGTAGAGCGCACTCGCAGCCGTTCGCGCGATCCACCAACGCAGGCCGCGGCGGACAAAGACGCTGCCCACGCCCGTGATCATCGCCACGCGCACCGCGACACCTGCCGCAGCCGCAGCCGGCATGCCATGGCAGACGGCCTTGATCGTGCCGGCGAGCACATGGGTCGGTCGTTCGTCGTGCATGAAGCGATCGAACTCCCGTCGCACCGCACGCTCAGCCAGCGGATTCATGCCACGACGCGCGTAGTCGAGCTCCACGACCTCGGCGCCTGCCTCGTTCATGCGTTCGCGCACCCAGGGCTCGATCGCGGGAGCAGCCACGACGACCTCATGGCCCGCGGTACGCAGCATGCCCACCAAGGGCGCCCGGAAGAGCGGCAGGGTCGGCGCAAAGCCAGTCAGGATGGCGACGCGGGCCATGCGCTGATCGTACGGCGATGGGCGACGACCCTACGATGGCCAGATGCGCGCACCGGTCGAGGTCGCCGTCGTGTGGTCCGCCTCGCTCGCGAGCGCGCTGCTGGCGTTTGCATTCTCGATCGCGCTTGCGCGCACGCTGGACGCCGCGGCGTTCGGCACGTTCATGACGGTCTTTGCTGTCAGTCGGCTCGCCGCTCCGGTCGCACAAGGTGGTGTGAGCGAGATGTGGCTGCAGGCCTTCGGTCGCCATGGCCGCGCCGCATCAGCCTGGATCGTGCCGGGTCTTGGCGCCATGGCGAGCACCGCAGGCTTGGCGGTCCTGGGCATGACGGGATGGGCGATGGCCTTTGCGCCCTCGGGCGATGCCGGGGAACTGGCGATCGTGATGGCGGTGGCCGTCGCCCTTGGCGCACCGGCCGACAACGCAATCGCCGAGCCGATGCTCCGTGGGCGCTTCGTGCGTGTGGCGCTCTGGCAGCTCGCCCCCTACATCGTGCGCATGGCGGCGGTCGGTGTGGCGGCGTTGGTGCTCTGGCTCAGCGATGGCACGCGCGCCGTGGGTGGTCCCCTCGTCATCACGCTCGTCCTGGGCACCGCCATCACGAGCATGATCGGAATGCGCTGGATCCTTCGGCTTCGTCGCGATCCACCGATCGACGATGCACCGATGCATGAGCCGATAGTCGGTGTGCCCGGAGCGGGCGCTGCGCTGGCCCGGTCGTTCCCCTTTGCAGTGCAGGGGTTGGCGTACCTCGCGGTGCTGCAGGTGGGCACGATCGCGCTGGGATCGGCGAAGCTTGTCGAGGAGGCTGGCTACTTCTCCGTGGCCATGAACATCGTGACGGCGATGCACCTCCTGCCGAGCGCAGTCTTCGCACGGGTCTTCGCTCCGCGCTACTTCCTCTGGGGCAACAGCGATCCGGCACGCCTTGCGCGCACGGCGCCGCGCGTGCTTGGCTGGGTCATGGTGGTCTCCATCGTGGCCTCGATCGTTGCATGGATCATGCTGCCGTGGGCGATCCCGCTGGTCTTTGGGCCCCAGCAGCAGGGGGCCATTGCGCCCGCACGCATGCTTGCACTGGCGTTCCCGGTCTGGTGCCTTGCGGCCGGTCTCTCGGCGCACCACACCACGCCTGCCGAAGTGCGGTGGCGCACAGCGTGCTGGATCGGCCTGGCAGCCATCACGATCGGCGGCTGCATACTCGAGGCACCCTTGGCCGGCTTGGATGGCGTCGTACGGGCCGTCATCGTCGGGCAGGTCGCGTTCGCGATCATGGCGATCATCGGCCAGCTCCTGTTCGTGGGTCCGCGCTGGCGTGCGGCTTCATGAAGCCTTCACCACATCGTCCCGCGCGCTCCTAGGATCAGTTCCATGCAGCAGCAGCCTCAACGGGTCTCGGGTCGTGCGGTCGGTGCGGTGATGTTCCTCGCCGCGCTTGCCGTGACTGTGGCCTGGATCGTGATCAGGATCTTCTTCACGACGCAGCCAGCCGAGGACGAACCAGATGCAGACGCGACGTCTGCAATCGCACCTGCGGTGGCTCCCCGCGCGATCACCGCGCCCTTCGATCATGTGGTCGTCCTGAGCATCGATGGACTGCGTCCTGATGCCATCGAGGATGCCATGCGACGCGGATGCCCGGGATTCACCAGCTTGTTGAAGGGCCCCCACACCCTTGAGGCACGCACTGATCCGGACAGCACCGTCACCCTGCCCAACCATGTCGGCATGGTGACGGGCCGACTTTTCAAGGGGCCACAGGGCCACAACTGGCTGCCCAACGACCTGCCAGCCACGATCGCCGAGGGGGGCACGCTGCATGCGGCGCATGGCTCGTATGTCCCGAGCATGTGGGATGTGGCGCATGACCATGGCCTGATGACCGCCATGCTGGCCAGCAAGGGCAAGTTCATCCTGTTCGACAACAGTTTCCGCGAGGAGCAAGGGCGACCGGATGGCACCGGGGTCGACGATGGTGCGCGCAAGATCGATCTCGTGGGCTTCGCCCTGCGCGGCGAGGGCGTGGCGCGCAAGACCATGGCCTTTCTGGATGAGGTAGCCGCCCAAGGACGGCGATCGCTGTTGTTCATCCATTTCGCCGACACGGATGTGACTGGACACGGGCGAACGTGGGACATGACGCCGGGCTCGGCGTACCTCGCCTGCGTCGATCGGATGGATGCGCTCGTTGACGGGTTGGTGCGGCACATCGATGCCAATCCCGCCCTGCGCGGCCGAACGGCCATCGTGATGACATCGGACCACGGCGGCGGCGCGCCAGCGGGCTCGCACACGGTCACGGACTCGCCACTGAACTTCCGAATCCCGTTCGTCGTGTGGATGGGCGATGGCGCTGCTGCTGATCTGTACGACCTCAGTCCCATGCGCGCACGGCCCGCCGCGAGCGAGCGCATGACAGCGACCGGCGGACTGCCCATCCGCAACGCCGATGCGGGAAACTGCGCGCTGTGGCTTCTCGGATTGCCGTCGATTCCCACAAGCACCGTGGGGGCGGAGCAGGATCTCCTAGCCGGTTGGTCGCGGCATGCGTCCTGAACGAAGCGAGACAGCGCCCAGAATCACACAGTCCCGTGCAGACTCGCGCTGAACGCTCTACGAGCGCTTAGCGCCTGACCTTGTAGTACTCGCAGTACCAGTCGATGAAGCGCTTCACGCCGACCTCGACCGGTGTGCCAGGGCGGTAGCCAGTCGCCTGCGTCAGGCTGGTCGTGTCGGCCCAGGTGTCGGGGACGTCGCCCGGCTGCAGGGGCAGCAGTTCGCGCGTGGCCTTGCGGCCGAGGTTCTCCTCGATGAGTTCGATGTACCGCGAGAGTTCGACCGGCGTACCGTTGCCGATGTTGAAGAGCCGCCATGGCACATTGCTCGTGGCGGGATCAGGATGCGCGCCGCTCCACTGCGGATTCGGCTGCGCGACCTGGTCAAGCGAAGCGACGACGCCGCCGGCGATGTCATCGACGTAGGTGAAGTCACGCTTGTGGTGCCCGTGGTTGAAGACCTTGATCGGCTCGCCGGCAAGGATCGCCTTCGTGAAGAGGAAGAGCGCCATGTCCGGCCGGCCCCACGGACCATAGACCGTGAAGAACCGCAAGCCCGTGCACGGCAGGCCGAACAGCGCCGCATAGGTGTGCGCCATGAGCTCGTTGGCCTTCTTCGTGGCGGCGTAGAAGGAGAGCGGGTGGTCGCACGACTGCCCGACGCGGAACGGCATGTCGGTGTTCGAGCCGTAGACGCTGCTGGTGCTGGCGTAGACCAGGTGACGCACGCCGCCGTGGCGGCATCGCTCGAGGATGTTGGTGAAGCCTGTCACATTGGCTTCGACGTAGGCCATTGGGTTCACCATCGAGTAGCGCACGCCGGCCTGCGCGGCCAGGTGCACGACACGGTCGATGGCGTGATCCTTGAAGACCCGCGTGAGTGCGGCGCCGTCGGCCACATCCACGCGCTCGAACGAGAAGCCCGCACGGGGAGCGAGGCGCGCAAGCCTCGCCTCCTTCAGCGTCGGGTCGTAGTAGTCGTTCAGGTTGTCGAGGCCGACCACGCGGTCGCCGCGGTCCAGGAGGAGATGCGCAACATGGCTTCCGATGAAGCCTGCGGCCCCGGTCACGAGGATCGTTCCAGCGCTCATGCCCGGAGCGTATCGGCCTGCGCGCGCACGAGGCGCCGCGCATGGATCACCCATGAATGCGCCGTCGCGATCGTCCACGCGGTGCTCGCCACATCCGGCACGCTGACCTCGAGCCGTGCCGCGATCGAGCGCACCGCACGCGCATCGAAGAGGCCGCAGCGCGAGGTCGTGGCATCGCTGAGCATGTCGCCGGCCCAATGGCGCAAGGACCCCGACATCCATGCAGCCAGCGGAACGGCGAAGCCACGCTTCGGAGCGCGCAGCACGGGCTCAGGCAGGAGCTTGCGTGCCAGCCTGCGCAGCACGAGCTTCGTGCCGCCCGGGCCGAGCCGCTCGTGCGGCGGCATGCGCATGCTCAGCGCCACCACGTCGCGGTCGAGCATCGGGCAGCGGGCTTCGAGGCCAACGCTCATGCAGGCCCGATCGACCTTCACGAGCAGGTCATCCGGCAGGTAGGTCATCAGGTCAGCCAGCATGAAGCGCGCCTCGAACGTATCGAGCTGCGGCACCGCATCGAACTGATCGAGCAGCGTCGGGGCCTCGTCAATGTCGGGAACGAGAGCAGGTCCATCCTCCGACACGGTCATCACGCTGCGCGGCAGGGCATTGGCGCTCTCGGCGGCAAGCGCTTGCCGGCCGCGACGGATCGCGCGCGCAGGATGCGCACCAAGCATGCCGCTGGGCAGGATCGAGCCGACGATCCTCCAGAATTCTGCCGGCGGCGCGCCGAGCGCGGCCACGACCGCGTTGCGTACGGGAGCCGGCAGCGACTGCGCGCGCTTCCAGAGCCGATGCGCATGCTCGTAGCGCTGGTAGCCGCCGAAAAGTTCGTCGCCGCCGTCGCCGGTCAGCACGACCGAGACCTGCGAGCGTACGGCTCGCGCCAGCAGCAGGCTGGGGATCGCACTCGAATCGGCGAAGGGCTCGTCCCAGACGGCACCGACATCCATCGCCGCGTCGAGCGCATCGTTGGGACTGATGAGCCAATCGGCGTGGTCGGTGCCGAGGTGTTCGGCGACCAGCCGCGCGAGCGGGCGCTCGTCGTACTCCGCCTGCGCGAAGCCGATCGAAAACGTGCGCACGCGCGAGGGCGCCACGCGAGTCATCAGCGCCGCGACCACGCCGCTGTCGATGCCGCCGGAGAGGAACGCCCCGACCGGCACGTCGCTCAGGAGCCGCTTGGCCACCGCGCCCTCGAGTGCGGACTCGAGCATCGCTGCAAGCTCATCGCCGCTGCCGGTGAGCCGATGCCGTTCGCCGTCGACCGCACGTTCACGCGGATCCCAGAAGACGCTTGCCGAGGGAAGCGTGCCCGGACGCGCCACATCCTCAGGACCGAGACGAAGCAGCGAACCCGGCGCAAGCTTCACGAAGCCCTGGTGGATCGTGTGCGGTGACGGCACGCACTGGTAGCGCACGTACGTGGCCAGCGCGCGCCGATCGATCGGCGGCGGCCACGAGGGCAGTGCGGCCAACGCATGCAACTCACTGGCGAACGCGAGCACGCCGCCATGCCAGCCGACGCTCATGGGCTTCTTGCCCAAGGGATCCCGAGCGAGCCAAAGCACGCGTGGCCCGCGCTCCCATGCCGCGATCGCGAACATGCCACGGAGCTTCGGCAGCGTCGCGGCAACGCCCCAGCACTCAAAGCACGCCAGGATCGTCTCGGTGTCCGAACTGCCGCGCCAGGCGATCCCGTCGCCCAGCTCGCGCCGCAGCTCAAGGTGGTTGTAGATCTCGCCGTTGTAGGCGATCACGAAGCGCTGCTGCGGCGACTCCATCGGTTGCGCGCCGGCAACCGAGCGATCGAGGATCGCCAGCCGCGCATGCGCGAAGCCGAGGCCATCGCCCTCCCAGTGCAGCCCGAACGCATCAGGTCCTCGATGGCGCGAGAGCGCTGCCATGCGCGCGAGCGTCGAGCGGGGATCGGAGATCGTCCCGCGCGGATCGAGGAAGCCCGCCACGCCGCACATGCGATCAGTGTAGGGGGCGCGGCCATGCTGCCGAGTGCGGCATAGCATCGAGGCCATGCAGATCCAGGTCGAGCCGACGACGGTCAGCATGCCGAGTTTCCTGCTCGTGCACGCAGTCTGTGCGCTCATCGCGGGCGTGCTGGCGGTGGCGATCGTGCGTCGGGTGGCGTTCGTCAACGGCTGGATGGCCAAGCCCCGCGAGGATCGCTGGCACCGCGAACCAGTGGCGCTGCATGGTGGCGTGGGCGTGCTGGTTGCGCTGCTCGTGGCGTGCGTGCTCGTGCCCTCGACCCCGAGCGCGCTCGACCTGTCGCTGGTGGCAGCGGTCCTGCCCGGCGTGCTTGTGCTTGCGGTCACTGGACTCGTCGATGACCTGCGCCACCTCAAGCCGTGGTCGAAGCTCGCATGGCAAGTGCTTGGCGCCGCGGCGGCGGGCTGGGCGTTCGCAAGTGCGCGTGGGCTCTCGGGCGTCGACGCCGCGGTGATCGCCATGTGGGGCCTCGTCTTCTGCAACAGCGTCAACATGCTCGACAACATGGATGGTGCGTGCGCGACGGCAGCGATCCCCGGCTTCGTCGGGATCGGGCTCGTGACGAGCGATCCGCGCGTGGCGTCCATCGCCGGTGCAGCAGCCGGTGCGATGGCGGCGTTCTGGATCTGGAACAGGCCGCGCGCGCGCATCTTTCTGGGTGATGCTGGCGCGCTGCCGATCGGCGTGCTGTTCGGTGCACTGGCCGCGCTCGTGGCGATCGAGCTCGATCGGGGCCAGTGCGAGCAGCGCCGACCGTGGCTGCCCTGGGTGCTGCCGGTCATGCTCGGGCTGCCCTTCATCATCGACACCGGCTTCGTCTGCCTCACTCGCGCGGCTCGCGGTCAGAACCCGATGATCGGCGGCACCGACCACCTGACACACCGCGCGTTGCGTAAGGGTTGGTCCCCGTGGGGCGTGCTCGGTGTGATCGCCGCGCTCGGCGTGGGCGGCGTGCTTCTGGTGGGCGTGGCGGTCCTGGGCTGGGGCTGATCGTCGTGGCGACGCGGTCGCGCAGCGGCTGCCCGGTCGCGAGCGCCGCGGAGCATGCGCGCGACAGGCCGCGCCCGGCTCACTACGCTTCGCTTCATGCATCACGTGATCACGGGCGGCGCCGGCTTCATCGGCAGCCATCTGGCCGAAGCGCTCGTCGCCGGCGGCCATGCCGTCACGGTGCTTGATGACTTCTCGACCGGCCGTCGCGCCAACCTCGCTGCGCTCGAAGGCCGCGCCGGCGTGACGGTGATCGAGGGCAGCGTGCAGGATCCGGCGGTCGTGGCGCGTGCGTGCGAGGGTGCAGAGGTCGTCGTGCACTTGGCTGCCACCGTGGGCGTGAAGCTCGTCATCGATCGACCGGTCGAGACGCTCGTGAACAACGTGCGCGGCACGGAAGTGGTGCTCGAGGCGGCGTCGCGGCTCGGTGCGCGCACGCTCATCGCCAGCACCAGCGAGGTGTACGGAAAGCTCATGTCGGGAGCGTCGAGCCAGGCGTCGCTGCGCGAGGACGACGACATCCTGATCGGTCGGACGAGCGTGCGCCGCTGGGGCTACGCGTGCAGCAAGGCACTCGACGAATTCCTGGCACTCGCGCATGCGACCGAGCACGGCCTGCCGGTCACGGCGATCCGGTTCTTCAATACGGTCGGCCCTCGGCAGCTGGGCGAGTACGGCATGGTGCTGCCGCGATTCGTCGAGGCCGCACTCGCAGGTCGACCGATCCGCGTGCATGGCGATGGCACGCAGTCACGCTGCTTCCATCATGTTGCCGACAGCGTGCAGAGCCTGCTTGCGATCCTCGTTTCGCCGGCCACGCACGGACAGGTCCTCAACCTCGGCAGCGATCGCGAGATCACGATGCTCGATCTGGCCACGATGGTGCGCGAGGAAACCGGCAGCGCGAGCGCGATCGAACTCGAGCCGTATGAGGCGGCCTTCGGGTCGGGCTTCGAGGACATGCGCCGTCGCGTGCCGGACCTGGGCAAGCTCCGAGCGCTGCTGGGCCCGCAGCCTGTGCGCGGTGTGCGATCGATCGTGCGCGATGTCGTCGCGTGGCGGCGTTCGCGCACCTGACGGACCCGGCCTGCGCCAGCCTCGCCCGGCACGGTCCCTCCGTCACGCCGTGATCATCGACCGGCGGCCTTCGCTGCCTGCCAGACCGCCATCGCCTCGGGCATCAACTCATTGAGCCGCTGGATGCGCGTGCTCTCGCTCGGGTGCGTGCTCAGGAACTCCGGCGGGGCCTCGCCACCTGCAGCGGCCATGTTCTGCCAGAGCGGGATCGCCTCGCGCGGATCGAAGCCCGCATCGGCGGCGATGAGCAGGCCGAGATGGTCGGCCTCGCTCTCCTGGCTTCGGCTGAAGGCCAGCGTGCCCAGGCCGAGCGCGTTCATGATGACCTCTTGCGTTCCGGCGTCGGCTTCAGAGAGCTGGAAGCCCGCAGACATGAGCACGTTGAGCGCCGCCTGCTGCGACATGCGTTCGCCGCCGTGGCGCGCGATCGCGTGCGCGGCCTCGTGGCCGATCACGACGGCGAGCTGGGCATCGGTCTTCGTGACGGGCAGCAGGCCCGTGAAAACCGCACTCTTGCCGCCCGGCAAGGCCCACGCGTTCACGGTCTCTGGATCATCGATGACGGTCATCTCCCAGTTGAAGCGCTGCGCGATCTCCGGGTGCATGCGATTGGCGGCATCGAAGATGCGTCGGCTCACGTTCATGACGCGGTCATGCTCGGCGCCGCCCGTCAGGACGCGATGACCCGCCTGCTTGGCTGCATCAAGCTCCTCGACATAGGCCTGCTGGCCAAGATCGAGCTCATCGTCCACCGAGAGGATGTTGAACTGGCTCCGTCCGGTGCCGCTGACCTCGGTGCAGGCCGGCTGCAGCAGCAGGGTGGCGATGGCCGCGGCGATCACGACGATGCGTTGCACATGCATGCACGCAAGGTAGGTGCCCATCATGGGCCGAGCAACCAACCCCAGCCCGCACAGAGCGCGATCGCGATGGGGATGGGCACGCGCAGCCGCACGGAGGCCACGATGATGAGGACGCAGGGGATCGTCACGACGCTGCGCCAGTCGAGCGTCGTGGCGATGGGATTGATCAACGCCGCGGCGAGCAGGCCCGTCACGGCAGCGGCGACGCCCGCGAGCGAGCGTGCTGCACCGCTCCAGGCTGCCAAGCCATGCCAACTCCTCATCGCCACCAGCAGCATGAGCATGCCCGGCATCATCAGCGCGGCGGTGCAGATGGCGCTCCAGACCAGGAGCGACATCGTGCCGCCCGGGAGCCCATGCGTCGCGCCCAGGAATGTGGCAATCGAGAACAGGGGCCCGGGCACGGCCTGAGTCATGGCGTACCCACCTGCGAAGAGCGATTGATCGAGCAATCCCGAATCCACCACGCTGCGCTCGAGCAAGGGCAGCACGACATGGCCGCCACCGATCACGAGCGAGCCGGCCTGGATGAGTGCTGCCACAAGGTGGGCACCGCGATCAGGCATGGCCGAAAGCACGAATGAACCCACAGCCAGCACCACCAGAAGCAACCCTGCCGTGGCCGTCACCACACGCGATGGCAGTCGTATGCGGGGGGCGTCCTCGGCAGGGCGTGCATCAGGCGACAACAGCTGGCCAAGGCATGCTGACATCGCGATCGTCGCAATGGGCAACCACGGAGCATGGCATGCCAGCGCAGCGAGGGTGGCCGCAGCGGCAATGGCGGCACGACCCGGACCGACGAGATGAGATCGCGCCATGCCAATGACTGCCACCATCACAACCCCTGCAGCCGCTGCATGCAGCCCGAGCATCCACCCGGCGGAGCGTGCATCGGCAGCATGGGAGAGCCCGACGACCACACCGGTCATGAGCAGCATGCTGGGCAGCGTGAAGCCGATGACGGCTGCGAGTGCGCCAAGCATTCCAGCGCGCTGGTGCCCAAGGGCGAAAGCCAGTTGGCTGCTGCTTGGTCCCGGAAGTGCGATCGAAAGCGCCAGCAGGCTCGCGAAGGCCGTCGGGTCCAGCCATCGCCGACGAACGACCAGCTGACGCTCGAAGAGCGCAATGTGCGCGGTCGGCCCGCCGAAACCGATGCAGCCGAGCACGAGAAATCGACCGAGCACGCCGAGCGCGGTGCGCGCATCGCTGGTCGGGGTCGCTGGATCGGTCGGCGCCATCAGGCGCGTCAGCCTACGCGTCGGGTGGCCGCGGCATGCTCGCGCGCGCGGATTGCCGGAAGAGCGCGGGCGATGTGTGCGCCGGCGATCGGCGTTGCGGTGCTCCGGGCCTTCGATTGCATGGCTGCGAGTGCCGCGGGATCCGCCAGCAACCGATCGATGCGCCAGGCGAGCGTGCCCGGCGTGTTGCAGCGAATCGCGCAGCCCCATTCAAGGAGATGTGCAGCGTTGCGCTCTTCCTGGCCGGGCACCGGCGCCACGATCACCAGCGGAAGGCCCATGGCACGCGCTTCGCTGCTCGAAAGCCCGCCGGGCTTGCCCACGACTAGGTCCGCCGCAGCCATGAACTCGTGCATGCGATCCGTGAACCCAAGCACGCTGAAGGTGAGTGGTCCACGATGCTCCGCGGCGATCGCCTCGAGCGCCATGCGGGCCGACTCGTTGCGCCCTGCGATCGCCACGATGTGCGCCGGCGTCTGCATGCGCAGAAGATCGCGGAAGAGATCGCGCACGGGGCCCGTGCCCGCACCGCCCCACGCGAAGAGGATCACCGGTCGGTCCTGCGACAGGCCATGGGCCGCGCGGCAGGCGGCGCGATCGAGCGGTCGGGAGAAGACCGGGTCGATCGGAATGCCGGTCACCGTGATCCGCGACGAATCGATGCCGCCAAGCTCAAGCATGCGCGCGCTCTCCTCGGCGGCGACGAAGAAGTGGTCGCATGGATCGCAGAACCACATGCCGTGCACATCGATGTCGGTGACGACCGTGACCAGCCGTCCGTTCCATTCGCCGCGCGTGCGGAGCTGGGCCAGGTACTCCGACGCCAGGAAGTGCGAGCAGAGGACCGTGTCCGGCTGCTCGCGCGCGAGCAGCTCGCGCAGCGGCGACAGGCAGGGGTGGTTCACGCGAAAGCGCGCCTCGCGGCCGTGCCACGGTCGATCGAGCTTGTCGTACATCCAGCCCAGGAGCGTGGGCATGCGCTGGATCATGCCGAGGTAGCCGCCGCGGTAGATCGAGCGGAAGAGCGGGTGCGCGTGCGCGAGCACGTCCTCCACACGGATCGAGTCGATGGCCATCGATCCCTCGCACGCGAGCTGTTGGGCCCACGCCTGCACGGCTTGCGCGGCGCGTGTGTGGCCGCTGCCCACGCTTGCGGTCAGGCAGAGCACGCGGCCGGCGTTCGGCCGCTGGTCAGGAGCGTTCGGCATCAGCGCAGCACTCCACCAAGGCTGGTCACGATCGGGCAGGTCATCGGTCGCACCGGGGCGACATGGTCCAGCACGACTTGCGCGCAGTGCCGCCAGTCAAGCGAGCGCGCGTGCTCGATGCACGACGCGCGCGGCACGTCGAGCGCTCGCATGGCGGCCGTGGCCAGATCCTCGTCAAGCGCGCCGTTGATGCCCGGCTTCACGACATCGATCGGTCCCGTGACCGGGTACGCAGCGATCGGCAGCCCGCACGCGTTGGCCTCGAGCATCACGATCCCGAAGGTGTCGGTGCGGCTGGGGAAGACGAACGCATCGGCGCTCGAGTAGTGCGCAGCGAGGTCGTTGCCGAACCGGTAGCCGGCCCAGTGCACGCCGGCGTAGCGTCGCTCGAGCCGCTTGCGCTCGGGGCCGTCGCCCACGACCACCTTCGTGCCCGGCAGGTCGCAGCGCAGGAACGCCTCGATGTTCTTCTCGACCGCCACGCGGCCCGCGTACAGGAAGATCGGCTTGGGCAGGTCTGCAAGCGCGGGTGGCAGGGGCCTGAACTGCACGGTGTCCACGCCGCGGCACCACTCCTGCGCGCGAGCGATGCCGTGGCTGCGCAGTTCACGCATGACGCCCGGCGTCGGCGCGAGCGTGGCCTCGGCCGCGCCGTGGAACCACTTCATGAGTCGGTACGTGATCGCCGGCGGGATCGCGAAATACTGCTTGAGGTACAGCGGAAACTGCGTGTGGTAGCTCGTCGTGAAGCTGAGCCCGCGCGCGAGGCACCAGTGTCGTGCGCACAGCCCAAGCGGCCCCTCGGTCGCGATGTGCACGTAGTCCGGGTCGAAGGCATCGATGCGCCGGCCGACCGCACGCGGCGTGCACAGCGCCAGCCGGATCTCCGGGTACTTGGGTGCGGCGACCGTGCGGAAGAGCGACGGGTGCACGACCTCCGTCTCGATGCCGAGTGCAGCGAGCTCGCGCAGGACGTGTCCCCATGTGCGGACCACGCCATTGACTTGGGGCTGCCACGCATCGGTGACGAGCAGGAACCGGCGCGTGTTCGAGGCCATCATCACGCCACGCCCTCAAGCCGCGGTGCAGCCGGGCGCGCGGGCACCTCGGGCAGCGGGAACGGCATCGCGGGCGGTGTCCACTCGTCGTCGGCTTCGTGCAGGGCTGCGTCGGCCGCGCTGGCGGCGCGGACCTTGGCGTTGAACGCCAGGCCGTCGATCACTTCGATGCGACCGTCGTCATGCTCGACGAGCGCCGTGCAGCTTTCGACCCAGTCGCCGCAGTTGTAGTAGGCGATGCCCGCGCCACCGAGGTCGGCCTCGCAGGCACTCTTGTGGATGTGGCCGCAGACCACGCCATGGAAGCCGCCGCGCCGGGCTTCGGCCACCAGCTCCTGCTCGAAGTTGCTCACGAACTGGCAGACCTTCTTGACGGACTGCTTGATGTCGGCGCTCAGCGAGTAGTACGGCTGGCCGCGGAAGGCGCGCCAGCGGTTCCACCAGCGGTTCACCACGAGCAGCAGGTCGTAGGCGATCGCTCCGGCCTTGCTCAGCAGCTGGTGGTGCTGCACCACCAAGTCGTACTGGTCACCGTGGCAGACGAGCAGGTGGCGACCATCCGCCGTGGTGTGCGTGGCATTCAGCGCGATCTCGATCCCGCCAAACTCATGCCCGGCGAACTGCCGCGCGCCGTCGTCGTGGTTGCCCGGGATGAACACCACGCGGGTGCCGCGTCCGGCCATCTTCATGATGCGGCGTACGACCGTGTTGTGGGCGGCCGGCCACCACCAGCGCTGCTTCAGCCGCCACATGTCGATGATGTCGCCCACCAGGAAGAGCTCGTCGCACGTGATGTTCTTCAGAAAGAACGCGAGCTCGTCGGCCTGCGCACCCACCGCACCGAGGTGCGTGTCGCTGATCCAGACCGTCCGGTATCTGCAGCGAGGGGGTCCGGATCGGGGCATGTCGTTTTGTCGGCATCTCACGTCAAAGCGATGTGAGGCCTTGGTGCAGGAAGCGCAAAGTGTGGGTTCGCATCGTGCAGTCCCTGGTCTACCCTTCGCCCATGCCTCGCCGAACGACTGCCGCCCTTTGCACGACCGCACTCGCCGGGACCTCGTTCATCGCGTCCGCCGCGATCGCCGAAGGCGTGCACTTCACGTACCTCTGGCATCTTGAGCAGCCGATCTACTGGCCCGACCAGCAGGCCGGCGGTGCGGACCGCTACGAACGCGCGTGGCAGTCGATCCTGCGCCGCGATGGCGGCGCCGCGAATCCCGCGAACGACCTCCGGTCGATCTTCGGCCTCGATGATCGCGTGGCCGCGTACCAGTACCGCCCGCGCGACACGGTGAACTCGATCGCGTGGACGGCCGAAGGCGGCGCCCAGGTCAGCTTCAGCGGCGGCCTGATCGCCAACATCCAGTCGTTCGCCGAAGCGGGCGGCCAGCTCGGGTACAGCCCGTTCTGGGTCGACCCGTGGCGGCAGGCCCGCAACACCTTCACCAACGCCGGCGCGCCCGCGCGGCCGCGCATGGACATCGTGCAGTTCTCCTACCACCACGCGCTGCTGCCCCTGTGCGATGACGACGCGGTGCGCATGGACATCCGGCTCTACAAGGAGGCCTACGCGGGCGTATGGGGCGCGAACCCCGGCATCAGCAAGGGCTTCTTCCCCAGCGAGATGGCCTTCAGCGAGCGGCTCATCCCGATCCTGCAGCAGGAAGGCATCGAGTGGTCGCTCGTGAGCGGCGAGAAGATCTCGCGTGCGTATGCGAACTTCCCCGTTCAATTCGGCTCGGGCGGCGTGAACTGCGATCCGCCGAACAAGGCCGACCAGCTGAACGGTTCGTCTCCGGCCTTCAATCGCATCTCGATCAGCCGTGGCTGCGGCCCGGCCGAGGCACTGCCGGGCTCCTACGTTCCGCATCGCGCGCAGTGGGTGAACCCCGACACCGGTGCCACGAGCTCGATCGTCGTGGTGCCCTGCAGCCAGAGCTTGGGCTGGGAAGATGGCTACGCGCCACTGAGCGTGCAGCGGCTGCAGCAGCTGTCCACGTCGAACGACCCGTCGCGTCCGATGCTCGTGGTGCTTGCGCACGACGGCGACAATGCGTGGGGCGGCGGCTACTCCTACTACAACGAGGCCGTGCCGAACTTCGTGGGCCAAGCCGTCGGCGCGGGCTTCGTGCCGAGCGTCGTGCAGAAGTACCTCGATGCGCACCCGGTGCCTGCGAGCGATCTCGTGCATGTGGAAGACGGCGCGTGGGTGAATGCCGAAGGTGACTTCGGTGCGCCGCAGTTCCTGAACTGGAACTGGCCACCGGTCAACGCGCAGGGCCAGGTCGACATCGCCAATGGATGGGCCGAGGACGTGCGCAACTGGGCCGTCATCACCGCCGCGCAGAACTGGGTGAGCACCGCCGATGACCTGAGCGCTGCAGCAGGCAGCCCCGTGCGCACGGCGCAGGTCCTCAATCCCGGCAGCGCGACCACGCCGGCCGAGCGCGCGTGGCACTTCTTCCTCGGCTCGCTGAACTCGGGCTACATGTACTACGGCACGGCCCTCGACATGGAAGTCAAGCCGACGGTCGCCTGCAACGAAGCGCTGCAGCACGCGGGCACGGTCGTCGGCACGGGCGCCACCGAGACCACGCCGCCCACGATCTGGTAC
>Ga0208048_1000397_pt1 | contig 23419 bp, 18 predicted proteins | sample Malawi_45m_30L_FD_184163 | JGI IMG/M metagenome (GOLD analysis project Ga0208048, IMG submission 184163) | Freshwater microbial communities from Lake Malawi, Central Region, Malawi to study Microbial Dark Matter (Phase II) - Malawi_45m_30L... | ecosystem: Environmental > Aquatic > Freshwater >...
GACGTGGCGTGAGATGCACCAGCGCCTCATCGAGGGTTCGCTTCGCCAGGAGTACGAGCGGCAGAATCCGCCCACCGCCGAGCGTGCATCGCACATCGCCTCGGGAAGGCTCGTTCAAGATGTCCGCCTCGCCGAGGCGATGCGCTCCATCGCGCAAGGGGGGCAGGAGCGCCCATGATGCACACGATCCGCACGGCATGGAGAGTGCTCACCGCACGCGATCGCAGCACCGCGCGTTGGCTCTTCGCAGCCATGCTCGTGTCTGCGTTCCTCGAGTGCGTTGGCCTTGGCCTGGTGCTTCCGGTGCTCGCACTGCTTGCCGACGGCGGTACGTCGTCCTTGGATCTTCCTGCGTGGCTGCTTGGTGCGGTGGAGGGGATTCCCCACGGCCGGCTCGTCATCCTGTGCATGGCGGGGCTGCTTGCGGTCTATGCCTTCAAGGCCGCCTTCCGCTGGATGCTGATCGTGCGGGTGAACGGTTTCGGCTTCAGGCTCCAGCGGGAACTCTCGACACGACTGTTCTCCAACTTCATCTCACGGCCATGGTCGTTCCATCTGTCGCGCAATTCCACCACGATCCTTCATGGGTTGACCCATGATGCCGACCAGCTCGTGTTCGGCGTGGTGGTGCCTTCGCTCTCGGCAGCAAGCGAGCTGATGGTCATCATCGGCGTGACGACGCTGCTGCTGGCCATTGAGCCGCTCGGCGGTGCTGCCTGCCTTGGCCTGGTCGGACTCAGCGGCTGGTGGTTCCATCGGATGACGGAGGCACGTGCCGCCGGACTCGGGGCGCAGCGGCGTGAGCTCGACCGGGCCCGCTTCCGCTTGTTCCGCCAGGCCCTTGAGGGCGTGAAGGAGATCCGAGCGCTCGGCCGCGAGCAGGGGTTCACGGCGCTTGCCGATGCTGCCTCGGCCCGCAGCGGCGCACTCGGATCGCGTGTGCAGTCGCTGAGGGATGTGCCGCGAAGCTGGTTGGAGGTGCTGGCCGTCCTGGGCTTGACCACGCTGGTGACGGTCATGTTGCTTCAAGGCCGTGAGGCTTCGTCGGTGCTCGGCGTGGCGGGCCTCTTCGCTCTGGCGGTGTTCCGGCTCGTGCCGTCGGGTACGCGACTCATGACGAGCGTGCACGCCATCGTGCTTGGAGCACCCGGTGTCCAAGCGGTGGTCGATGCACTCGCAGAGCCGCAGGCATCCGGATCCGGCGCCGTGGGTGATGCAGCTTGGACCGCCATCGAGTTCCGCGGCGTGGGATTTGGCTACGGCGATGACCGTCCGTCGGTGCTTGACGGCCTCGAGATGCGCATCGCCAGAGGCGAGTCGGTCGGCATCGTCGGAGCGAGTGGATCGGGCAAGTCGACCGTGGTGGATCTGGCGCTGGGCCTGCTGCAACCGACCACCGGCACGATCACGATCGGAGGCATGGATCTTGCAGCATGCAACCGGTGGTGGCAGTCGCAGGTGGGCTATGTGCCGCAGTCGATCTACCTCCTGGATGACTCGATCACAAGGAATGTCGCCTTTGGAGTGCTCGAGGGCCAGATCGATCAGGCAGCCGTGGCGAGGGCGCTGCGCCTGGCGCAACTGGACGAGTTCGTGTCCTCCCTGCCGCAGGGGGCATCGACGGTCGTTGGTGAGCGCGGCGTGCGATTGAGCGGTGGGCAGCGTCAGCGCATCGGCATCGCTCGGGCGCTGTACGGCAATCCCACCGTGCTGATTCTTGATGAAGCGACGAGTGCGCTCGACCCCGAGACCGAGGAGGGGCTGCTCGGTGCGATCCACGCCCTCCACGGCACCGTCACCATGCTCGTGGTCGCGCACCGTGAAGCGACCGTCGAGCGATGCGATCGGCTCTTGCGACTCGAGGGCGGGCGCTTCAGCGAGGTTGATCGTGCCTGAACGCGCTCGGGAGTGCGGCATCGTGACACTGGCCGATGCCAAGTACGCACCAGGCGTGGACATGCTCTGCCGTTCCGTGCGCGAGAGCCTTGACCTGCCGGTGGCGTGTTTCGACCTCGGTCTGGGCGAGCGCATGGCGGCCTGGCTGTGCGAGCGCCATCCATCGCTGCGCATCCTCCCGATGCCCGATCACGACGATCTCCGATCCGTCCGCTCGGCATTCGAATCGGCTGGGCCGCTTGCCAAGCCCGGCAAGCGCGTGTGGCCCATCTGGGCGTGCCCGTTTCTCATCAAGGCGAGCCCCTTTGCACGCACGCTCTGGATTGATGCAGACATCGTGGTGCTGCGCGACCTTGCCGGTCTCGTGGCCCATTTGGAGGATGGGCCGATCCTGACTCCCGAGAATTTCGCGCCCAAGGTGACCCCGAACAAGCCTGAGCTCTACAGGCTCCTGCCGATCCAGCGCCCGTTCGATCCGCTGGAGCCTCGACTGAACGCGGGGGTCTCGGGATGGGACCACGCCCGCGCGGAGGATCGCGGCCTGCTCGAGGCCTACTGCCACGCGGTTCGCGCCGCGTGCCGCGATCGCCGAGTCGCGGATGCCATCTCGTGGTGGGACCAAGGAGCGCTGATCTGGGCCGTCCAGCAGTGCGGCCTCGAGCACCGCATGCTGCGTACCACAGCCTGGAATCTCTGCATCCGCAACACGCGCGCCATGGGTGCGGCGATCGGCTGGGACGACTCGACGCTTGGCCGCTTGCGCGAGCTGGTGCCGGAGGGAAACCTGCTCCACTGGAACGGCACCGCACCACCGTGGCCCATCCAGCCATGACCGTGCTGCGATCATTTCGGTGGCTCGCCGATCGGATTCGACGCCTTGGGTCGAGTGGGCGCGATGCAGCGCTCCAAAGCGAGGAATCCTTCTGGAACGGCTGGCTTGCCAAGCAGGACCGTCCGGGGTTCGCCTTCCGCATGAATGCCCACGCACCGCTGCAGCCGTGGATCTGGTGCCACCTCGATTCAAGTCAGCCGGTCCACCGCGTGCTTGATGTGGGATGCGGACCGCTGTCGGTGGTGGGCAGGGTCGTTCCGGCTGGACGACTCGATCTGACCTGCTGCGATCCGCTGGCCGAGCGGTACATGACGCTGCTCAGGCATCATGGGATCGAACCCGTGCACGCCATCGATGATGTGGCTGGCGAGGACTTGTCCCGGCGATACGGCACCGCGTCCTTCGACATGGCGTTCTCGAACAATGCCGTCGACCACGCTGCGGATCCGCTCGAGGTGCTGCGCCAGATGGCCTTGGTGGTGCGTGGTGGTGGCACGGTCCTTGTGCAGGTTGGCGAGCATGAAGGCCGCCACGGCGGCTACCGCGGCCTGCATCAGTGGGACTTCAGCGAACACGATGGGCGGCTCAGGCTTGCCTCCAAGACAAGCGAGGCCCTGGATGTGACCGAGGCGCTCTCTCCATGGCTGGTCCAGCGATCCATCGAGCGCGTCGACATCAATCCGGCGGGGCTGCGCTGGGAGCACACGCACCTGCGCATCGTCTGGACCCGCCGCGTGGACTCCTAGTCCTTCACGGCCACGGGGCACCGTGCAAGGCTCGGTCGCCACGCACCCTCGAGCAGGCCAAGGCCCCACGCGTACTGCATGCGCGCCCTGACGGAGGCTGAGGTCCGTCGAGCCAGCATCTGCCGGATGGATGCCAACACGATCCATACCACGCCCTTGGCGGTGCAGCTCATCATCGACCACGCGGCGCCCCGGACATCGCGCTCGATCGGCGCCACGCATCGACCAGCGCTCCGTTGCCTGCTCACCAGCCACGCTGCGCTCACGCGGTCGGGCGGGATGGATTCGACGACGCGGGCTTCCGCGACCCAGCGGATGGGAACGCCCGCCTGTGCCAGTCTCTGGAAGAAGTGACGGTCCTCGCCGATGCGGATGAACTCGGTTTGGAAGCGCGGGCCCGCCTCATCGATGAGCGATGCATCGAGGAGCACATTGTTGGTGAACGCCCACGGTCGTCGCGTGCCTGTCGGGAGCACGGTCGCATCGAAGAAGCCGCCTTCGATGACCCAATCCGGCGGCGGGCGTTGGAACGAGGGATCAACCGGGCCAGTGACGATGCCCGGGCCGAAGTGCTCACGCGCCGCAAGCAGGGCAGCGAGCCAGCCATCGGTCGCGATCTCGTCATCATCGATGAAGACGATGGCCCCACCGGCCCCGACGGTCCGCCGGGCGATCTCGAGGGCGCGGTTGCGAGGGAACGCCACGCCCCGTCGCGGTTCAGCATCAAGGATCACCTCAAGCCCAGTCTGCGCACGAACCTGGGCCACGATCCCTGCGGGCCGGGCATCCGCCGGATCATTGCTCACGACGATGGCGATCAGCCGTGTCGCGGTGGGCAAGGATGCACGCTGGGCAGCCACGCTCGCCAGCGTGGCCGCAAGCCCGTCGGCGCGGTGCAGCGTCGAGATGCAGCAGGCGATTGCGCGCGTCTCAGGAACCATGGTGGGTTGCATACTCCTCGAAGCGGTCGAGGCCGGTCGCACCGAGCGCCAGTCCCAGCGCCTTGGCACCATCGAGTACGAGGTGCATCGCGGCGGCATCCACCATGCCGTGCACGAGGCTGGTCGTGCACCGGACGAGGCCACGCGCCATGAAGCGCACCGCAAGCGCGAGGCATCCCAATCGTGTCCTCTCGCGCAGATCGAGCATGATCCACGCGTTGGTGGCACCGACCCGGTAGGCACGCCGCGCGGCCCAGCGCCGTGTCAGGCGCGAGTGTGGATAGTGCTCCATCGTGACCGCCTCGGCGCACCACTGGATCCGATGGCCCTTGCGTGCCAGCGAGCGGAAGAGGTGCGTATCGCTGCCGCCGGTCATCAGGAGGCGCTCGTCGAACCGACACGAGCTGGTGCCAAGCAGCGATGCGCGCAGGGCCACATTGTTGGTGTAGGCCTCGTGGAGGATGCTGCCGTCAGGGTGCGACGGCTGGTCGTAGGCATGCGTCTGCAGCGCCCATCGCGGGACAGGTTCGGGCAGCACGGGTCGCGCGGGGCCCGTCAGGATGTCGGCGTGTGATTCGGCTGCAGCGCGCTCGAGTGCGATGAGCCATGACGGGTCCACGGTCTCGTCGTCATCCACGAACGCGACCCAGTCTGCCGCGGGATCGAGCGCCCGAGCTTCGTCGATCGCGCGGTTGCGCGCCACGGGAATGCCCTGACGGGGCTCCAGGACATGCCGAGAGGGCCAGCGGCAGGCCGGCATCGCCGAGGCCGTGTCATCGTTCTCGATCACGATCACGCTGAGATCGATGGCGCCTCGAGGGCCGATCGTCTCGAGGCGGTCGATGGAGGCAAGCAGCCGTGCAAGCCCATCGGGCCTGCGTCTGGTGATGACGGCGACGGCGAATCGCATGATGCCGGGCCGAGTCTAGCCGTGCGTGCCTCGCCAAGGATTCAGGGGGGCCGTACGCTCATGACGATGCCCACGGCTGCCACCGCGACTGATGCGATGATCCATGCACCGTCTGGCGTATCCGTCGTGGTACCGACCTGCAATCGCCGTGACCAGATCCTGCGGTGCGTCAAATCGCTGCTGGCCCAGACCCTGCCACCGACGCAAGTCATCGTGGTGGATGATGGCTCGACGGACGGAACGGTGGAGGCTGTCCAAGCGCTTGCGTCTTCGGCCGGCACCACCAGCCTGATCGTGATCCGCAACGAGCGAAACCTCGGTGCCAACGCGAGCCGGAATGTCGGGATCCAGTCCGCCACAGGCTCGCTCGTGGCATTCCTCGACTCGGATTGCATCGCGGATCCACGCTGGATCGAGCAGTTGCGCGCGCCCTTCGTCGACGCATCCGTGGGTGCAGCATCCGGACTCGTCGAGGACACCATGCGATCCACCATCTGGGAGCGTGCGTTCGCGGGAACGCACCGGCTGCCGCGCAGGGGACCCATCTCGCGGTTTACCTCATGCAATCTGATGGTCCGCAGGACCCTGCTTGCCATGCATCGTTGGGAGGAGGACTTCTCCGATGCCACACGCCAAGGCGTCCAACCCGACACGACCTTCTCGGGTCGTTGTGACGAGGAGGGGCTCTACCTGGCGATCCGTGCAGCGGGTTGGAGCGTGGTGGCAGAGCCGGCGGCGCGGGTGGATCACGAACACGCCTATGGCTGGTCCAGTTTCTGCCGCCAGGCGTGGCACGGTGGCCGTGCCGCAGCAGAGCTCGTCTGGAAGTTCCGTCTGCGTGATCGTCTCGATCTTGCACCGTTCCTTCTCGCGGTCATCACGCTCGCCGTCACGCTGGCGGTCGCGTCGCTGATCGATGCTGCGTGGCGATGGTGGCTCCCTGCATTGGCGCTGGTCCCTCTCGCGGCGGGGTGTGCGGCGGTGTCGTGGAACGAAACCGCCAACAAGGGCAAGACCATGCTGGGCCTGGTGTCGACACTCCCGGCCCTCACCGTGTACTACGCCCTGCGCACCTCTGGCTACGGTTTGCGGAGGGTGCAACTCTGGCTTGGCATCGGGGCGGTCGCCCGCATCGAGCCGGGGTCGCTCGGCCGATCGCTCCCCAAGCCTGGGAGCGGATCGTGAAGGCGCCTCGCATCCTCGTGGTGACCGGTGGTTTCCCGGTGCGCAGCGAGACCTTCATCAGGGATCATGTCACCGGATTGCTCGATGCGGGCGCCGAGGTGACGGTGCTCGCCTTGCACGATGGCGATGGCTCCGCCTGGGATGAGGACGAGTTGCGGCTCGGTCTTTCCGACCGAGTGCGTCGGGCCCGCATCGATGCACCGCTGCGGCACAGGCTTTTCCGGATGCCGGCACGCTTCCTGGCCCATGCGTCGTGCGCGCTCGGCCCCGCGTGGCGGCTGGTCACACCCAAGCAGGGTTGGCGCGGCCCTTCAGGGGTCCTGCTGGAGGCTGCCTCGGCGCTTGGGGCAGCAGGCGCGCCTCACCAGTTCGACAGGATCCATGCGGAGTTCGGGCCAAGCGGTGTCGTGGCTGCCAAGCTGCGAAGGGCAGGGTGCATCGCGGGGCCGCTCTCGTGCGCCTTCTACGGCTATGACGCCACCCGCGCGATCATGCAATCCGGTCCCGGCCTCTACCGTGAACTCTTCGAGGATGCGGACCTTGTCTTGCCCAACTCCGAGTTCCTCGCCCAGAAGCTCAGACAGGCCGGAGCACCGGCGAGCAAGGTGATCGTCCATCGGCTTGGTGTCAGGACCGATCGCTTCGCGCCCGCCGAGCGGCCGGCACCTCGACCCGGTCCGTGGCGCGCGACCGCGATCGGACGCTTCGTTCCCAAGAAGGGCTTCACGACGCTCTTGCATGCACTCGCTCGCGCAGGCGAGGCCGCACCCGAGCTGACGCTCATTGGTGACGGGCCCATGTCCGGTGAACTCCGGGCACTCACGACATCGCTGGGGCTCGAGCGCAGCGTGCGCTTCGCGGGCTGGCTCGGGCGGGAGGATGTCCTTGCGCACCTCGCGACAACCGATGCCTTGATCGCACCGAGCGAGACCGCCGAGGATGGCGACATCGAGGGCATGCCTGTGGTGGTGATGGAGGCAATGGCCAGCGGCATGCCGATCATCGGCACCGACCACAGCGGCATTCCCGAGATCGTGCGCGATGGCATCAATGGCGTGATCGTCCCGGAGCGGGATCCCGCCGGACTCGCCCAAGCCATGTTGCGGCTGTCGGATCCGGGCTTCCGCCGGGCATGCGGGGCGCAATCGCGTTCCATCGCGGTCAGCGAGCTCGACCACGCCATGCTCATGCGTCGATTGGTTGGTCTTCTCTTCCGGCAACCTGTAGCCTCCTGAGCGAGCATGCTTTCGCCCCTGCACCGGCACCTGCGGAACTTCACCTACGCCGCACGCACGGCGTGGCGCAGCTTCGGCAGCCGTCGCTGCCCCGGTCCGTGGGAGCCTGGCAGCCAGCATCGGGAGTCGCTGCTCCTGATCACGCTTGACTCGTGTCGGTGGGACACCTTCGAGAGCACTCCCACGCCAAACATCGATGCAGTGGGCACGGCACACCGTGTGATGGCGCCATCCCACTTCACCTTCGGCTCGCATGCCGCCATGTTCGTGGGCTTCACCCCCGGCGATGGGTTGCGCAGCGAGCCCATCGTGAACCCGAAGTTCGGCAAGCTGGTCAGGCTCCACGGCGGGGGAACCCCTTCAAACAGCCGCGATCGATTCCTGCTCCGGGGCCGGTCCATCGTGGATGGGTTCAATCGCATCGGCTACATCACGGCTGGTTCGGGTGCCGTCAAGTGGTTCGATGATGGCTCCTTGGCGGGAGCTGGGTTGGTGCGCGACTTCCAGCATTACATGTATGCGCGCAATTGCTGGTCGCTCAGGCGGCAACTCGGGTTCCTCGCTGACAAGGTCGGGGGAGCCCGCCAGCCGGTCTTCTGCTTTTTGAATGTGGGTGAGACTCATGTTCCCTACTGGCACGAGGGGGCGGCGTGGGATCGTGGGACCGTGACTTGCCGCGCCTTCGCGGAGGGGAACGATCGCACCGAGAGCGCACGACGGCAGGGTGAGTGCCTGCAGTTCATCGATCGGGCGCTCGGACCGATGCTTGCGGCCTTCGCCAACGCCAACATCATGGTGTGCGGCGATCATGGCGATGCATGGGGCGAGGACGGTGCCTGGGAACACGGCTTTCATCACTCCAAAGTGATGGAGGTGCCGATGACCTTCCGCATCTCCTAGTCGTTTTCCGGAAAATTCTGCTTGCAAGGGACAGCCGTGGCTCCACACTCCACCATTCAGTTCCCATGGATCTCCAGGGTCACGCCATGAACCGCACCACCATATCGATCTTCTCCCTTGCGCTTCTCTTCGGCGCACCCGTGCTGGCACAGGACTGCAACCTCGATGGATTGCCTGATTCGCAGCAGGTCAATGTGCAGGGATTGACCGCGCAGTACTTCGCCAACAGGACATGGAGCGGTCCTCCGGCGGCTGTGCGTGTCGACCTGGGCGGTGCGGGCAGTTTCGAGCTCTCCAACTGGTCGCTTCCAGCCGGGGTGCCGAGCGACGAATTCAGCGTGCGCTGGATGGGGGGCCTGCAGTTCAACCAGACTGCGGCTTTCCAGTTCCGCATCAGCGCTGACGACGCGTACCGCCTCTACCTCGATGGCGTTCTCCTGGGCAGTTCCAACGGCGTGGTCGGCAACCAGATCGTGCCCCAAACGCCCATCACTGTGACGGCGGGGATCCATCACTTCCGCATCGAGTTTCGTGAGGACTACGGCGAAGCCAAGATCAAGGTCGAGCGCAAGATCTCCTCGGCGACCACCTGGAGCGTGATCGCGAACACGAATTTCAAGGCCGGGGTGGATGCGAATGCCAACAACATCCTCGATCTGTGCGATTCAGGCGACTGCAACGGCAACTTCCTGCCCGATGCCATCGACATCGCTCAAGATCCCTCGCTTGACTGCAACTCCAACGCGATCCTCGACACCTGCGAGACGACCGCAAACGATTGCGACCAGAATGGCGTCCCCGACACCTGTGAGGCCTCGGCAATGGGTCTCGTTGGGTACTACTTCGGTACGAACAACTTCACCGGACCGGTCATTGCGAAGCGCTTGGACGGCGGTGGACCACTGGGCATCGACTTCAACGTGACCGATGGCAACAACAATGCGTGGATGCCTTCGAATGTGCCCACAGACAACTTCTCCGTGCGCTGGGGTGGGGCCCTGGTCGTGGAGACGAGCGGTTACTACGACTTCCAGATGCAGTCTGATGACCTCGGAAACCTGTACATCGACGGGGTGCTCCTCTTCAGTTCCAACACCGGAACGGAGGAACGCGGGCCCTTCTATCTCGAGGCCGGTCGGCGGCTGATGTCGCTGACGCTTCGTGAGTTCGGTGGTGACCAGCGCATGCGACTCCGTTGGCGCCAAAGCGGAACGGCAGATTGGTTCCCGCTGCCGGGAACGATGTATCGCCCCTCCTTCGACGGTAACGGCGACGGCGTTGCCGATGTCTGCCAGTCTGGCGACTGCAACGCCAACGGCACTCCCGATGGATTCGAGTTGGCCAACGGCCTGGCGACCGATTGCGATGCAGACAACCTGCTCGACTCCTGTGAAGTGGCATCAGGCGCCACAGACTGCAACGCCAACGGCATCCCTGACTCCTGCGAGTCGACATCGACTGGACTGTTCGGGCGCTACTTCGCGCGTCTTGGTTCAAGCAGCCCTTCAGATCCGTACCGACCGGGCCAGAGGCTGGCGGTCCGCCGGGATGCGCGTGTGGCCTTCGCGGATGGGGCGTGGCTGCCCCAGGGGATACCCACCGACAACATCATCGTGATCTGGACGGGCTCCATCACCACCGGTCCAGAGTCCGGGCTGTGGACCTTCCGGACCGACTCCGATGACGGAGCGCGATTGACCATCGATGGGGCCACCGTCATCGATGGATGGCTCGGCAATGCAGGAGTCCGAACTGGCTCGATCACGCTGCAGGGCAACACGACCTACGACTTCAAGCTTGAACTCCACGAGGGCAACGGCGGGCAGCAGTGCATCCTCGACTGGTCGCCCCCGTCCTCGGGTGGTTCTGCGTTCAGCATCGTCCCAACCACGGCATTCCGCATGGCCACGCCCGATTGCAACAGCAACAACATCCCTGATGATTGCGACATCGCCTCAGGTACGCTGCCCGATCCCGGGTTCGGCATCCCCGATCCCTGCGCATCCAGTGCATGCCCGGCGGATCTCGACCTCGATGGACTGATCGGTGGCGGTGATCTCGGCATCCTGATTGCCAATTGGGGGACAAGCGGTGGCGACATCGATGGTGACGGCACATCCAACGGGCAGGATCTCGGTGTCATGCTGTCTGCATGGGGGCCTTGCCCCTGATGGTGCTGCCCGGTTGCATGGACACCGATAGACTCCCCTCATGGGCTCGTCCCGCGTCACTCCGGCCTCTGTTGGTGCGTCGGATGTCCGCGTCGCCTTGCTCGATCTCAAGGCTTCGACGCAGGATGTGCTCGCGGCCGTCCCGGGCCTGACGGGGTTCCGCCCTGTCGACATCGAGGGCGCGCTCGGCATCGACCTCAAGTTGGCATGGAAGCTCTCGCACCTCGCCCACGCCGGTGACCCCTTTGATGCCGTGCGCCATCTGCCCGGCGAACTTGCAGCCAAGATTGCGGCCCAGGCAGCAGCCAAGAAGGGTGTCCCGGCCGCCAAGACCGAGGCCATGATGGCTGCACTGTTTCGCGTGCAGTCGCTTGGGATCGCCTGGTCGGGGGGCAAGCGTGCCTTCGGCCTGCTGAGCGCGAACATGGCCATCAACGCCGATGGCCGATTCGCTGTGGATCGGCGCAAGGAGCTCTTCAGCGGAGGCATGCATATCTGGGGGATGCGCGCTGCGAACGCCTTCCGCGTCGATGTGCTGCATCCGGCTGCACGGGGGAAGATGATCGACTGCCTCACGCTTCGGGGCTTCGCGGATCTGGAGCGGCTTCGCTTTGACGCGGCCTGGCGATTCGATGCCCCGGCCGTGGTCGATGACCGAGGCCGAGCCAGCCGCCGGGCAAGGCTGGAGCGCCCCGCCGGGACCGCCTCTTCATCGGCTCCTTTCATCATCGATGAACTGTGCAGTGGCGCGAGCAAGACTCTCAAGCGCATGGCCGAGGATGGATGCCTGCACCTGATGCCCGGCGAGGTCGGCCGCGCCAGCGCCGGCACACTGGTCCAGGGCGCCGTGATGCGCCATGTGCAGCCGCAAGGCTTCAGCAGGGATCACTCGGGGCTGTTTCAGGTCTTTCGCGCGCGGACGCCCTGCGTGATGCAGGAGTTCGTGGTCGGCGTTCATCGCAGCCTCGTGCCCGAGGGCGTGCAGCCGGATGCGGTGGTGTACGGAGATCTTTATGGCGCGCCCGAACGCCGCATGCCGTACCACTTGGGTGACCGGTTGCACTGTGGCGCCACCGTCCAAGCACTCGCGGGCAGGTCACGATGGCGCATCGAGGGTGTCGTGGGAGTCGAGGGTTGGATCGACCGGCAGCTTGACGCACTCGGATGGGATCGGGACGACATGCTCTGGTTCCGCGCAGCCGTGGCCTATCCGCCAATCCCGAGCACGCTGGTGGTGCAGTTGCCGCAAGCGGATTGACGGCTGCATCACGCCTCGCTTTCTGGAAATTACCCTGCATCCAGCCCGATTGTCGGGCATACTTTGACGGCGCTCTCCCCAGAAGCGCAAGCACCCATGATCATCACAACCCTTCTTGCTGCTCTGACCTTCATCCCTCCGGACTGCAACGGCAATGGCGTGCAGGATTGGCAGGACATCGCGGATGCGACCTCTCTCGATGTCGGCAATGACGGCGTGCCGGACGAGTGCCAGGATTGTGCGGATGGCAACAACAACGGCCTGCCCGATGCCGACGAGGTCGGGAACGGGCTGGTGGGGGAGTACTGGAGCGACCAATACAACTCGTCCGGAACCTACCGGCGCCGCGTCCTCAGCCGCATCGATCCGACCGTGAGCTTCGACTGGGGCGCCGGCTCGCCTGATCCGTCGGTGCCTCAAGACTCCTTTTCAGTGCGCTGGACCGGCACACTCATCGCGCCCACGACCGGGCCATGCACCTTCTTCTCGCGCAGCGATGATGGCTTCCGGCTGTGGATCGATGGCCTGCCCGTGATCGATGCGTGGGTGGCGCAGTCCGCCTCGGTTTGGTATTCCGGGTCCGTCAATCTCGTCGCCGGGCAGCGCTATGCCTTCCGCGTCGACTATTACGAGGGTGGCGGGGATGCGAGGGCCTTCTTCGAGTGGCGTCCGAGCGGGCTCGACCGCAGCGTCGTGCCCACCAGTGCCCTTTTGGCGATGACCGATGTCGATGCCGACGGCGTGCCTGATACCGCGCGGGATTGCGACGGCGATGGCATCTCGGATGGGGCCGAACTTGAGGCCGGTACCGCGACAGACTGCAATGACAACTGCCTCGTCGATGACTGTGAACCGGATGTTGCCGAAGTCCGCGGCTACTGGCGTTTCGAGAATGACGGGCAGTCCGTGCTCGACAGCGGCCCATACCGTCTGGATGGCCAGGGCGCTTCGCTCTTGGCCGGCAGCGGAGTCCCTCTAGGCATCGTTCCCGCCACAGCAGCCCCGAATGACCGCAGTACATCCATTTCACCCTCTGGGGGAACGCCCGGCCAGGCCCTGATCCCGGATCCGCAGGGAGTCCTCGCCTCGGGAGGCGACAGTTTCACCGTGGAAGCCTGGGTCAAGCTTGATGTGCTGGCCTCGGGTGCGGCTGCGGATCAACGCCAGGTGCTTGTGCAGCGCAAGCCGACCAATCAAGGCGACAAGTTCGCAGACTTCATCTTCTGCGTGCAGGCGGGGGACTATCCCGGTGCGGCAGTTCGAAACTTCGGCAACTTCGGCGGCAGTCGTCATCTCACCATGCTGTTTGGGAACGGGGGCTCATCGAGCGCGAGCTTCTGGACCGTGACGAGCGATTTGTTCATCAGCGACAACAACTGGCATTATGTGGCAGCCATCGTCGATGCCGAGCGCAGCAGGGTGACCTTCATCCTCGACAAGCGCGCCGATGTGGTGACCTACCTCGACTTTGGGCGGGTCGCCGTGGCCGCGCCGCTGTTGGTTGGTGCCCACACCAATTCGACTGGCCAGTTCAACCAGCACCTTCGGGGCAGCGTGGACGAGCTTCGCATCAGTGCAGGCACGGTGCCCGTGGCGGCGCTTCTGAATCGAGCGGGTACCAGCGATTGCGATGGAACCGGGCTCCCCGACAGCTGCGACATCGCGCAGGGCGCCGTCGACTGTGACGAGAATGGCATTCCCGACGATTGCCAGCCTGACTGCGACCGCAACGGCATCGCGGATGTCTGTGACATCGAAAATGGCGCGCCTGATTGCAACGACGACGACATCCTGGACACATGCCAGCTGGCAGGCAACGACTGTGACGCCAATGGCGTGCCTGACGACTGCCAAGCCGCGCAGGGTGACTGCGACGACAACGGCAAGCTCGATGTCTGTGAGGTTGCGGATGACCCATCCATCGACTGCGACGACAGCGGCACCCCGGACATCTGCCAGATCGAGCAGGAGTTCATCTATGGCATCAGCGACACCGGTGCCGAGTTCGGCGTCCGCGCCGACGGCAGCCACATGGCGTGGCTCACCAGTTTCAGGGTGCTGGGCGATGCGAGTTCGATTGATGCGATCGACATCATGTTCGTGTTCCTGCCCGATGACCACCCTGTCAAGGTCTGCCTCTGGTCCGACCCCAACAACGACGGGGATCCAACCGATGCCCAGCTCCTCGCGTCGGCGAATGGCGTGGCGGGCCCCCTGAGCCAGTTCAGGCGCTTCGAACTCCCCGAGACCGTCATCGGACCGAACGGAACCAACTTCTTCGTGGGGGCGATCACCACCACCGCCTCGTCGTACTTCCCGGCTCCGCTGGACAGCAGCGGCAATGCAGTCAACCGTCGTTCCTGGATCGTCGGGAGCAACTCGCCGATCGACCCCAATGACTTGAGTGCCAATGCGATCGAGTTCGAGCCCATCGAGGAGGCGCTCCCGTTCCCCGGCAAGTGGCTGATCCGTGGCGTGGCCGTTGCCCGAAACGGGGATTGCAACGAGAACGAGGTCCTCGACGCGTGCGACATCAGTGCCGGGACGAGCAGCGATGTGGACAACTCCGGGCGCCCCGACGAGTGCGAGGATTGCAACGAGAACGACATCCTCGACTCAGTCGACATCGCTGCAGGAACCAGCGACGACTGCCAGGACGACCTTGTGCCTGATGAGTGCCAGTTCAGCGGGGTCGTAGGCGACTGCAACGGCGATTCAATCCTTGACGATTGCCAGCTGGATGGCAATGACTGCAACGGCAACGCCCAGCTCGATTCGTGCGATCTTGACCTGGGGACCAGCAGTGACACGAATCAGTCGGGCATTCCAGATGAGTGCGAAGACTGCAACGGCAACGGCACGCTCGACAGCGCGGACATCGCCACCGGATTCAGCCTCGACTGCCAGCCCGACGGCATCCCCGATGAGTGCCAGCTCGGCACGCCCCCAACGTCGGTCCAGTACAAGGTTGACGATGGAACCCGTGAGGGCAACTACGGGGTCTCTGGCCAGTCGGACATGGTTTGGCTGAACGCCTTCACCGTGGAACCCGGCGGTGAGTGGATCGGCAGCATTTCGGTGGTCATCGGCAATGGTTTCGCCGGCACGCCGTACGAGGTGGTCCTGTGGAACGACCCCAACTCGGATGGACTCCCGAATGATGCGCAGGTCATCGCCCGGGCACCGGCACGCGTGCGCGACGGCAACACCAGCATCTTCAACGATGTCCCGATCGAGCCGACGCTCATCGGCCCGGCCGGCACTCGCTTCTTTGCCGGAGTGCTCTACAAGGATTCCTACGGCAACCAGGCGGTCATCCCGGCTGACCTCAGCGGCTCGTTGAATCGCAGCTGGATCGCGATCGGCAGCATCAACTCGGTCAACCTCAACGACCTGTCGACGGCCGCCATCTACGGCTACCTGACGCAGGCGAACACGCTGCTGCGCGCCAACGGCTTCGATGGAGTGCTGCCGCTCGATTGCAACGGCAACACGATCCCCGACTCGTGCGATCTGGCCAATGGCCAGGCGACCGATGGCAACGGTGATGGCATTCCAGACCAGTGCCAGAATTGCACCGCCGACCTCAACGGCAATGGGCAGGTCGACGGTGCCGATCTCGGCATCATCCTCGTCAACTGGGGCGGATCCTCGGGTCAAGCCGACTTGAACGGCGACGGCCAGATCGATGGCGCGGACTTGGGGATCATCCTCGTGGCCTGGGGTCCCTGCGGCTGACCCGGGGCGTTCCGTTCAGTCCCTCATCAGGCCTGCGGGCACCGCCTGAAGTCGTCCGTCGCGTCCAAGGCATGCGAGCGTCGTGGTGCCCTCGACCAGCAGCGTGGTTTCGCGCATCACGCGGTAGCGATGCTCGATCTTCACCGGGCCGCTCGCCAGCAGTTCGCAGTGCACCGTCACCAGGTCGTCGTAGCGCGCGGGGGCGCGGTAGCGGGCCTCGAGCCTGACCACCGCAAGCAAGAGCCCGGCTTCTTCCATGGCGCGATAGCTGCCGCCCTTGGAGCGCAGCAGTTCCGTGCGCGCCATCTCAAACCACACCGGATAGGCGGTGTGATGCACAACTCCCATCGGGTCGCACTCCACATAGCGCACTCGGACGGGCAGGTCGATCGATGCGAGCGGCGTGATGGTCATGCGGGCCCCAGTACGGACATGCGCATGCCACTGTCCTCGGGACTGCGGAAGGTGAGTGCGCGGCCGTTGCGCGCCAGTTCAATGGAACTCGGGTCGGCCCAGGCGAGCGGAATCGCTCCGCTGCGAAGGCAGAAGTCGCTTGGATCGACAGCCTGCAGGGATGGCAGGCCGATCTGCGATGCCAGGTAACTGTGGTAGGCGGCGGTACGTGCCCGGACATCATCACGGAGGAGGTGATGCGACAGCCCGAACTCGACCACGGCCCGATTGGCTGTGTGGAAGGTAAGTGCTGCACGCAGCAGCGCAGCGAAGCGTGGAGGCTCAAGGTAGTACGCAAGACCCTCGGCGATCCAAAGCGTAGGGCGATCCGCACGCCAGCCATGCGCCCGAAGGGCACAGAGCAGCATGCCAAGGTTCGAAAGGTCGGCCTCGATCATCCTGATGCGGGATGCAACGACCGGGAAGAGCCGCTTCACCAGCACCTCCTTGTCGGCCTGATGGTGCAGGTCAACTTCCCAGACTCGGGAGTCGATGCAGTGATGCGTCCAATCGATTCCCGTTGCACTCCAACCCGCGCCGAGGACCACAACCTGCCGCCCCAAGGCGGGTGAGTTGATCGCCAAGGCATTCATCCATGCCCAGAGCTGCCACTTGCGCAGCACGAAGTGCACTCGCGCATATGGCCAATGGTTCGCAACATGATCAGCCATGTCGCGCCCTGCACCCGTATCGAGCATGCCCACATAGGTCCGGCCCGGATCCGTGTGTGCCGCCTCCTCGCCTGTCAGGCGCATCACCATGGCTGCGGTCACGCCCACATGCAGGCTCTTCAACGGTGCGTCGTTGGTGTCCGCGGCCGGATTCACGCACCGATGGTACGGCCCCAGCGCACGCGCGCGGTAGGCTTGCGCTCATGAGCACGCTCTCCTCGATCGTCCTTGCTTCGTTCGTGATGCCCATCATCACGGCCCTCGCGGTGCAGGTGCCGCCTGCTTCGGCGCCTGCGGTTCCCGGCGCCGCTCCTGCAGTGCCCAACGATGCATCCAAGCCGGCTGACGCCGCACCCAAGGATGATGCCAAGGCTGAGTTCACCGTGAAGAGCCCGGCATTCAAGAACAACGAGCGCTTTCCCGTCGAGTACTCGACCGATGGCGAGAATGTCTCGCCCGAGATTTCGTGGGAGGGCACGCCAGCAGGCACCAAGTCCTTCGCGCTGATCTGCCACGATCCCGATGCGGGCCAATTCATCCATTGGATCGCCTGGAACATCCCCGCCGATTGCAAGGGCTTGCCGCGCGGCCTGAAGCGGGCCGCCACGCTTGATGATCCCAAAGGCATGCGCCAAGGCTTCACCGGTTGGGGCAAGTCCAAGGGCGAGGGGTACCTCGGCCCGGCACCGGGCAAGGGTTCGGGGGATCACCACTACACCTTCACGGTGGTGGCGCTTGATGTCGACTTCCCCGCGGACAAGGTCTTCACCGCGCGTGAGCTCCGCTCGGCGATGAAGGGCCATGTCCTCGGCAAGGCCGAACTCGTCGGGATCTTCAGTCGCTGAGCCCGCATCCGGCCCCGCGGGCTGCGTGCGCCGCGCAGGATGGCAAGCTGCGCGCGTCTGAGAGATTGGTCACGGATCCGTGAGCCTCAGCCGCTGCAAACGCCTTACGGCGCGCCCGCAGGCGAGATCACGGTCGGCTGCGTGCCGGGCGCGGGCTGATCGGCGTTCACCGGTGCCGGTGGCGGCGGGAACAGGATCGCCGACAGGCTCGTCGCGCGCCACGAAGGCAGCTTGAATTCGAAGCCCGCGCAGCGAGTGCCGGCCTTGTCGAGGTTCGTCACGCGGTCGCGCTCGACCTCGTCGGTCGGCTCGGGCTGGTCAGTCAGGCGCTCCACGTTCACCCTCATCCAAAGATCGCTGCCCTCCTTCGCGATGTCGAGGTCGATGGCACGCGAGCGCGAGATCACGCGAATCAGGCGGTGCTCCGGATGCTCCTTGGCAGCGCGGACATCGTCGATCTCCAGGCGCGAAAGCAGTTCGGGGATGGTGCGCTGAGCGCTCTCGCGCTGGTTCTCGAGCAGCAATGCCACGGGCTCGACCTGCACGGCCGTCCATGCGCCGGCGTCGCCGCGCGTGAACTCGACGCCACCGACCGTGAACCGGTCGAGGTCGCCGCTGGGCAGCGTCATGAGCTGGCGGTCGATGTAGTTCACCAGCTCAAGCGTGCTGCGGAACGTGCCAGAGCACTTCCATGCCTGTGATTCGCCCAAGAGTCTCGCGAACTGTGCCTCTGGGCTGAGGCGTTCCTTGCCGATCACGATCTCGGCGATCGGCGCCTCGCCTGCGAGCACCCTGACCAGCTTGGCCGCGCCCTGGTCATCGGGCCAGGCCAGGCTCAGCTCGCCCAGCCGCTCCTTCACGCTCGTCATGGCCTCGATCTTCTTCAGGCTCGCGAGTGCGGCGAGGATCTCGTTCACGCGCACGGTCTCGGCACGGAAGCTTCCGGCGTCGGGCAGCACCCATGCGTCAGCATCCTTGCGCAAGCGAAGGGCCTTGGTGCCCTGCACGAGCTCGATCGCGGTGATCTCCTTGGCGCGCGGTGCGAGCGTGGCGACCAGGGGCTCGCGTGTACCGCGGGGGGCTTCGCCGGTCTCGGCGGTCGGCTTGACGAGGATGGCCACGACGACGAGTGCCGCCGCGACCAGGCTGATGGCAAGGATCGGTCGCTTCATGGGTCAGGCCTTCTTGGTGCTTCGATGCAGGTGCGAACGGCGGGCAAGCATGATGGCCGCAAGGCTCGCCACGACCAGTGGCCACGCCACCACGTCGATGAGCATCAGCCTGGTGCCCAGACCCTCGACCTCGCGGCGGAGGTTGAACTGCACCGAGCGGAGCTCCTTGCGCGCGGCAAGCGTCTGCTCTTCGAGCTTGACGACTTCCGCTTCCTGCTCAGGCGAGAGAATCAGCTGGTTTTCCGGCGTCTTCTGGGCCTGCAGCTCGGTGAGCCGCGCTTCGGACTGCCTGATCTGGTTCTGCAGCTCGCGCTCGCGATCGAGGTACTGCTTCTCGGCTGCCTTGCGGATCTCCTCGACGCGGTCGAAGGGACGCTGGTACTTGCCGCGCGCGCGCAGGTTCAGCAGGGCTTCGTCGCCCGTGAACATCTCGAGCACGTTGAGCACGAACGCGCCGTTGTCCGCCATCACGCGCGAACCAAGCACGAGGTTGCCCATGCGTTGCTGCTCGATCCAATTCTGGTCCGAGAGCAGGTCGGCATCCGCCACGATGACGATGTTGCCGGTGCCGGTGCGCGGAGCCTTGGCGGGTGCTGGCGAGGTCGATGCCGACGCTGGCGCCGTGGGGGCTTGCTCCGGAGCTGGTGCCGGTGAAGGCTGGGCAGGGGCAGGTGCGGCGGTGGTCGGCGCAGTTGGTGCCGGATCTTGGAAGGGGCCCTTGCCCGGCGCCGCATCAGCTGAAGGCGCGGCCGCGGGTGCCGCTGGCGCAGGTGCAGGAGCCGCCGGGATCTCGCTGCCATCCGGCGCGAGCATTACGGGCTTGCTCGATTCTGGTGGCGCGATGGTCGGATTGCCCGACTCGTCGTAGGCCGCCTCGATCGGCCCCTGCACGCGCACCGCGAGCACGTTGCGCTTGCCCTCGGGCTTGAAGTCGCGCATCAAGCCCTCGGGATCGGGGAAGAACTGGATCCGCACGCCATCGAGCCGCATCGACTCGGCGCTCGATTCCATGAGCGGCTTCACGGCTGCCTTGTTCGACTCGCGGATGTCGATTGCACCCATGGTCTGCGTGTTGATCTGCGAGAGGCGGCCCGTGCTTGGATCGTCCTTGGCCAGCGCACCTTCGCGAAGGGCCAGCCAGATCAGGTAGTCCATCACTTGGACCGGCCCTTGGCTGCGCACGCGCACGCGCTGCGCATAGGTCGAATCGGCCACCACCTTGCTGCGGGTCCACTCGATCCCCCAGGATCGCGTGAGCGGGCCCAGGTCGCTTGACTTGTCGCCCGAGCCGCCGCTGAATCGATCCGCCGAGGGCTGCGCTTCGCAGTGCGGATCGAGGAACGCCAGGATGCGACCACCCTTCAACGCGTAGGTGTCGATCGAGCGCAACAGGTCCGTCGAGAGTTCGCGCGGATGCACGATGACCAGCGCATCGAGTCCTTCCGGCAGCGCGGCATCGGTCGTGGCGATGTCCTTGACCTGGTAGAGCTGCTTGAGCTGCAGGTAGATCTGCCACGGCTCGGCGGGTTGGCGCGGGTCGGCAGGATTTGCGCCACCGCCGGCCAGAGGCAGTGAGGACAAGAGGCCGATCGTCGGCTTCTTCACCTTGCCGATCGATTGCACGAGCCGCATCACGTCGTATTCAAGGAACGGTTCCTTGTTGGGATCGAGGAACGGCATCGCCTCGGCTTGGTCGACGGAGTTCTTCGCGACCAGGCCGAGCATCAGCTCCTTGCCCGATCCGTCAAGGCGCAGCGGCGCAATGCCCGCAGCGCGCGCCTCGTCCTGCGCCTCGCTGAAGGGCGCCGGATCGATCACGCGCAGCGTGATGCGGCCCTTGCTCGCTTGCGCCACTTCCTGCAGGAATTCGCGCACGCGGTTGGCGTAGGACTGGATCTGCGGCATGCCTTGCGCCGCCTCGGCCGAGTAATAGAAGTCGAGCTTCACCGGCTCATCGAGCCGCTGCACGAGCGGCGCCACGGCGGGGGAGAGCGAGTAGAGACGATCCTCGGTCAGGTCCAGGCGCAGGCCGCGGACCGCATAGGTGCTGGCGACGGCAAAGGCGCACAGCGCCACCGTCACGCCGGCGAAGGCCCCGATGATCCCAATCGTTCTTGCGTTGGTCATGGCTCAGTCCGCCTTCTTCCACTCGATGAGCAGGATGTTCAGCCACAGGAACGCGGCCACCACGGCCGCGAAGAAGAGCACGTCGCGCAGGTCGATGACCCCGCGCTCCATCGGCTCGAAGTGCGTGAGCAGGCTCACGCTGGCGACCGCCTCGGCCACGCCGGGGCTCGCCCAGCCGCCCAGGAAGTCAAGCACGACCGGATAGCCGGCCATGAGCAGCAGAAAGCAGACCACCGCGCAGAGCACGAAGGCGACGACCTGGTTCTTGGTGACGGCGCTGAGTGCGCTGCCGATCGCCAGGAACGCACCGGCCATGAGCGCGCTGCCCACATAGCCCGCCAGGATCGCACCGCGATCGGGTTCGCCGAGGTACTCGACCGTGAGCCAGATCGGCACGGTGAGCGCAAGCGCGACACACGCGAACGCCCACGCCGCCAGCCACTTGCCCACGACCAGGTCGCGGATCGAGATCGGCAGCGTGGTCACCAGCTCGATCGTGCCGATGCGGCGCTCTTCGGCCCAGAGCCGCATGCTGATCGCAGGCACCAGGAACAGGAAGAGCCAGGGATTGAAGTCGAAGAAGGGCCGCAGGTCGGCTTGGCCGCGCTCGTAGAGCTGGCCCACGTTGAAGGTGAAGATCCCCGTCAGGAACAGGAACATCACCAGGAAGACCGCGGCGAGCGGCGTGTTGAAGTACGCCGTGAACTCGCGGCGAACGATCGGTGCAAGGCGGCTCATCGTCGGGACTCCGTGTCGGCGGTCGTCAGCGTGCGGAAGACATGATCCAGTCGGTTCTTGGCGACCGAAGCTGGCGCCTTGCCATCGAGTGCCTGCGGCGTGCCGTCGAAGACGATCGTGCCGCGGTTGATGATGACCGCACGCGTGCAGACCGCTTCGACTTCCTCGAGGATGTGGGTGCTCAGCACGATGGCCTTGTCCTTGGCCATGGTGCGGATGAGTTCGCGAACCTGGTGCTTCTGGTTGGGGTCAAGGCCGTCGGTCGGCTCGTCCATGATCAGGACCGGCGGATCGTGCAGGATCGCCTGCGCCAGGCCCACGCGGCGCTTGAAGCCCTTCGACAGCGTCTCGATCGGCTGGTGATAGACGCCCTGCAGGTTGGTGCGCTCGACCGCCGCATCGACCCTTCGTGCTCGTTCGGGGCCACTGAAGCCCCGCACGGCGCCGATGAAACCTAGAAACTCCGCAACGGTCATGTCTGGGTAGCACGGCGCGCCTTCAGGCAGGTAGCCCATGTGCTCCTTGGCCTTCAACGGATCGGTCAGCATGTCCGTGCCGCAGATCCTCACGCTGCCGGCGGTCGGCGTGAGGAACCCTGTGAGCATGCGCATCGTGGTGCTCTTGCCCGCGCCGTTTGGCCCAAGGAAGCCGAGCACTTCACCGTGCTTCACGACGAGATCGATGCCTTGCACCGCGTCGAATGAACCGAATCGCTTGCGCAATCCGAGTGCTGCGATGGCCGCTTCCATGTGTGGTGTCACCTTTGGTTGATGCAGGACCCTAAAGGCCACGCGCGGGCCCCGGGTCCGCGGAGGGTAGGGCAGCGCAGGAACGCGCACCATGGGGTTGGGCTCGTCCACACAGGGTTTCGCAGCGGTCTTCGCAGCCCCTTGACGATGCCGCAAGTCGCTTCTGGGAAGAAGGTTGCACTCGACCATAATCCAGGTTCCGACTTTCCCATCAAAAAACTGCTGCCCTCGCTTGCCCACGCTTCGGGCCGGGCTATGGTCTTCCTGCATCCCCCACGGATGCGGTTGGGCTGGGAAAAGGGACCACCCGACATCGCGGCACGAGGAAGGAAAGCCCGTGCTGCCAGCTTGCGCGCCTGTCGCGCAACACCTGGGCCTGGAAGCCCCAGGAGTCGGACAAATCGTTCGCTTGGCTTGGCGTGGCGCCAATCCAAGCAACCCTCGATCTTGTGTTCGAGGGAGAAGGTTGATCCATGCCCATTTGGGGCAGGCATGGTGTTCCATCCCCCGCCCCGGAGTCCTGAGAGGAGAAATCCATGACCCGTTTCGTTCTCGCTACCGTTGTTGCTTCGACCCTCGCCTCGGCCGCTTCCGCCAGCTTCACCGGCTACTCGGTTGAGCGTGCCACGACCGCTGCCGGCAACACCCGCTACTCGGTGTACGCGAACTTCAGCGCCAGCAATCTGGTCTTCCTGAACGCCTTCAGCTTCGTCAACGTCTCGGGCACCATGAACGCCCGTCACCAGGACTTCCTCACCGCTGACGGTGAAGTTGGCACCTGGCAGGCCGGTTCGTCGGTCTCGGCCGCCGATCGCGGCGAAGACTCGTGGGTCACCGCCAGCGGCCTCGCCA
>Ga0208048_1000399_pt1 | contig 23388 bp, 23 predicted proteins | sample Malawi_45m_30L_FD_184163 | JGI IMG/M metagenome (GOLD analysis project Ga0208048, IMG submission 184163) | Freshwater microbial communities from Lake Malawi, Central Region, Malawi to study Microbial Dark Matter (Phase II) - Malawi_45m_30L... | ecosystem: Environmental > Aquatic > Freshwater >...
AAGAAATTCGGGGTGGCGGACAAAGTCAGCCATTGCTCCACGGGCGGAGGCGCCAGTTTGGAATTCCTTGAGGGCAAAAAACTTCCGGGCGTGGCGGCCCTCGCCGCCTGATCCTTCCGGGACTTGCCCCGCTTCCTGTGCACCTCTATCTTTGATCCTTCCTGACGGCGGCGCTCCGGCGCCTCCACCGCCATGTTCAAATTCCTTCATCGGCAGCAGTTGGTGAAAAAAGGCCTGGCCAGCGGGCGTTCGCGCCTCACGGTCGAAGAAAGTCCGTTGCGCGAAGCCCTCTCGACCGGATGGCTCCCGCGCATCGCCATCTTCGTCGCCTTTGCCTTGGGCCTCGCCTTCCTTGTTTTCAGCGGAACACCGGCCGGTTCGCCGCTCGATCTGGTCGCGCAGGACGCACCGAAGACGAAACTCCTCGTTTGTCTTTTGGTTTTCGCTATCTCCATCGCGCAGCTCTGGGTCAACCACCCGCAGGCTTTCTACCGCAATTCCAGTCTCGCCCTCGTTTACGCGATCCTTCTCGCGCAGCTCGCGCTGATCAAAGGCCTCCTCGTCCTCGCCGACACGGGCCGCATCGATGTGCAGCTCGTGCCCATGCTCATTCCCTACGCCTTGGCCCCGCTCGTCTTCTCGGTTCTGCTCGGACGCCACCTCGGACTCTTCGGCGCGGTGTTGGTCAGTCTCTGGGGCGCGTTCCTCATGCCGACGATTGACGCGTGGTTCCTTGTCATTTCACTCATCGCCGGCGTGGTTGCCGTGCTCTGCACCTTGCAGGTTCGCCGTCGCAGCCAGTTGATCCGCGCGGGCATGTATACCGGGCTCGCCGTGTGGGTTCTCTCCGCGACCTTCGGGCTCATCTTCCCGCAGATTCTTTCCCAGTTCACTTCGTTGGACATGACGATTGTTGGCTGGCAAACACTCGCTGCCTTCGGCGTCGGGATCGGCACGGCGATTTTGGTCAGCGGTATCCTGCCCGTGCTCGAGCACATCTTCGGTATCACCACCGACATCTCCTGGCTCGAGGCGGCCGACCTGAACCACCCGTTGCTCAAACGCATGACGCTCGAGGCGCCCGGCACATATCACCACAGTCTGGCCGTGGCCAATCTGGCGGAAGCGGCGGCCGAGGCGACCGGCGCGAATCCCACGGTCTGCCGTGTCTGCTCGTATTTCCACGACATCGGCAAACTGGTGAAGCCGGAATACTTCACCGAAAACATGGCGCGCGGCGTCAATCCCCACGACGACCTCGCACCGTCGATGAGCGCGCTCATCATCGTTTCGCACGTCAAAGAAGGCGTCGATCTCGCGCTGAAAAACAAACTGCAGGACCGAGTGGTGGATGTTATTCGCGAGCACCACGGCGACTCGCTTGTCCGCTTCTTCCACCAGCGCGCCCTGCAGCAGGCCGAGGATGCGCGCCTCGGCGGCAAGATCATGAATCTCCGTGCCGAAGATGTTCCTGCAGTGCGCGAAGAAAACTTCCGCTATCCCGGACCCAAGCCTCAGACCCGCGAAAGCGGCATCGTCTGTCTGGCCGACGCGGTGGAGAGCGCCTCGCGCAGTCTCGATCGTCCGACCGCGCAGCGCATCGAAGACATGGTGGATGAAGTCATCGAGCGCAAGATGAACGAGGGCCTGCTCGACGAATGCCCGCTCACTCTCGCGGACATCAAAAAACTCGCCGCCAGTTTCCGCTTCACCCTCCTCAACATGATGCACAGCCGCATCGCTTATCCGCAGGACGAGGAAGACTCCGAGCCGCGTGAAGCCGAAACCAAGGTATCGGCCTGAAAAATCGCTAACGATTTTTCAGCAGTGTTCGGTTTACAGTTTTCAGTCTTTGTTCAGTCGACTGAATCACTGAACACTGGACCACTGAAAACTTTTACAAATCTCTCCACCCTTGGCAGGAGCGTCTCTTGGTCCTAAGCAATGGACATGCCCAAGGATTCCGCCCTCGTCTGGTCCAACCGCCAGCGGGCCGTTTCCGCCCGGCAGTTGTCGCTTCCGGCAGCCCGAGCCATGGTAAAAACCGCCTTCCCGCTGGTGCTCGAGGCGGAGCGTCGCGAATCCGTGCTGGGTCAACTCGAGGAAATCGGGATTGTCCTTGTTTCCGACCAGCGCATTGCCGCGTTGCACGATGAGTTCATGTCGGATCCGACACCGACCGATGTCATTACCTTTCTGCATGGCGAGATTGTCATCAGCGCGGCGACCGCGCGGCGCGAGGCGCGCCGCCGCGAGTTGCCTGTCGCGGAGGAAATCGCGCGTTACGCCGTGCACGGTCTGTTGCACCTCGCGGGATGGTCCGATCTCGACGCCGCCGCGGCGGCCGAAATGCGTTCCGTGCAGGAAAAAATTTTGCGACGCGCTCTGCGCAATCTGTGCTAGATTCTTTCGCATGAACGGACCCGATCCGCGCATGCCTCAGGAACAATCCGACCTCGCCGCGCTCTGGCGCATGGTCGAAGTGTGCCTGCCGGCCCACGAGGATTGCGGCGCGATTACCTTCCTGCCGCGCGGCGGCGAGACGCTCGAGGAGGATTGGCAGGAATGGGCGCTGACCACATACGCGCCCGTCCTTGCCCAAGCGCTTCCGGCCATGCAACTCCTCGCCGCCGATGCTTCGTTCACCGCGCTGCTCGGGGAAGACGCGGCGCTCGGCGCGGGGCTATCCGCCCCTGCCGCGCAACGCAGCTTGGCCGCCGGTCGGCGTGCCCTTCTCGACTTCCGGCCTCCGCAGGGTGCGAAGCTTCTCGATCATTTCCGCGAGGCGGCGGCGACCAATGCCTCCGCCGGCCATCTGGCCACCGTGTTTGCCGTGCGCGCCCATGTCTTTCATCTCCCCTCCGTGCAGGCGACCGCGGCTCTTTTGCTCGCCGAATGCGTGCTCGGCGCGGCGGCTGTCGACCTGACTCTCCCGGCCAAACGCACGGCTGAACTTCTCGGCGCGGCCGGGAGCATTGCCATTCCGGCGGCGAAGCTGGCTGCGGTATGAGCCAGGCGGGCGTCCTGACCGACGTCGAAACGCGCGACGAGGATGCGCTGGATCAGCCGTGGAATGTCGTTGTGCACAATGATCCGGTGAACCTCATGTCCTACGTGACCATGGTGTTCCAGCGGGTGCTCGGATTTCCGCGCGACAAAGCGACGCGCCACATGCTCGAGGTGCACCACAAGGGACGCTCGCTGGTCTACACCGGTGAGCGCGAGAGGGCCGAGGCCATCGTCGAGCAATTGCACGGTTACCTGCTGCTGGCCACGCTCGAGCAGGCGGAGCTCTGACCATGCGCTTCCGCCGCTATTCGTCGGACGCTTTCGAGTTGTGCGACATCCATCCGCTCTTCGCGGAATTGCTGGCCGAGTTGCCCCGCGCTGCGGCGCGTCATGACAGCGCCCGCGCGCGGCTTTATCCCGATCCGATCGGCTCGGACGTAGCCGAGGCGATCGGCGAGGATCTCGAGGATTGGCGCGAGCATGTGCATCCCGAATTGGAACGGCTCTTCGCCGGAAGCCGCGAAAAGGTTTCCGAGGATCTCGGTGCGCTCGGCGCGAAGACCGGATCGGTGCGCTGCGTCATCCCGCGCGACAACATCGATGCCTGGCTCAACGCCCTGAACCAAGCCCGCCTTGTCATCGTGGAAGAAAACAATTTCGGCGAGCGCGAATTGTCCGGAGCGGAACCGCCCGATCTCTCCACGCGTCGCGGCCTGGCGCTCCTCAAGGTCCACTTTTACGCGCACTTGCAGGAATTGCTCGTCGAGGCCGCCGGCTGAATGTCCGCCGCGGCCGAAACAACCGAGGCAATCCTCCTGCGCCGCTCGCGTTTCGGCGAAACCAGTCTCGTTCTCGTTTGGCTCTCGCCCTCGCTCGGTAAAGTTCGCACCGCGGCGCGGGGCGCCGGACGCAAGGACAGCAAACTGCGCGGACGACTCGATCTTTTTTACCACGCAGAAATCCATTTCGCCCACGGGCGCAAGTCCGACCTTCATGCCCTGCGCGAAGTGAAGCTGATCAAAACGTGGAACGGACTGCGCAAGGACTACAAGAGACTCCTGGCCGCCTCGTATTTCGCGGAGTTGTGCGATCTTCTTTCCGAGCCGGGGCACGGGGCGCCCGGACTGTTCGATTTGCTCAAGCGGGCGCTCGGCCACCTCGACGGCAACCGTCCGACCCGTCGCAGCTTGGACTTTTTCGAGGAAGAGGCCTGCCGTGTCCTCGGATTCGGTCACGACGGCAACGCGACGGGCGCGCTCGAGGCCCATGCCGGACGCATCCCGGCCAACCGCCGCCGTTTGATTCAGGCCCTGTAATACCCACTTCACCAAACGGTTTCAGGCTTCGATTTTGGGGTGGATCGCGATGTTTACCCATGGGCCATCTGCGCTTTGCTTCGGTTCTATCGCGATTGCCTCTCTGAAAAATCGCGCCGGGACGGCGCGATCCACCTTTCCAGAGGTTCTGAGGCTTTTCGCCACTGGTTTGATGCTTCATCCGGAATTGTTTCTCAAGACGCGGGAGGTTATTTGCAGGCATGTCCTCCGCTCCCTCCGGCCGTGTTCCGGATGTGCCCTTGGCCGAGAGGGATCATTTGGCCGTCACGCGCGAAACTTGCGGTGATCAGGCCGCGTCGCGCGGTGATCAAACCGAAGCCCTATCTTGCTGGGGTGAGGCGTTGGTTATTCGCGAGGAGCGGGGCGATAGCGCGGCGATGGCCCGGGTGGCGATGAAAATGGCGGCGCTCGAGGAGTCTCTCGGTCGCGCGGACGAAGCCTGTGGCCATTATGCGCAGGCGGCCGATGCGCACATGCTCGGCGGGGATATCCATCATGTGCCGATGTGCCTGAACAATCTCGCCATGTTACGCAAAGTAGCCGGCGATTTGGAGGAATCCGCCGAATTGCTGCGCCGTGCCGTGGCTCATTGCGCGCGCTGCCACGGCGCGAATCACCTCGAGACGGCGCTCATCGCCAGCAATCTCGGCGCGGTGCTGTCCGAGTGCGGCGATCTGACCGGAGCGGTTCAGGCGCACATGGAAGCGCTGCGCATCCGCGAAGGACGCTACGGCCCGACGCATCCCGAGGTGGGATTGAGTCTCGGACATCTCGCCGTGGCCCACCAATTGAGCGGTGATGAAGACAAAGCGCGCCGCCATTACGAGGCCGCGCTCGCCATTCTCGGGGAGTTTCCCGGCCTGCACATCGCCGAGCGCGAAGTGCTTCAGGCCAATTTGGACGAACTCAACGCGCCCGCAGACGAAGAGTGACCCATTTGCCGCGGCGCGCAGCGGATTCGAGCCTGAAGCCGAGCGGTCGGAAAGTGCGCAAGACCCCGGTCTCCTGCGCGCGCAGAATACCCGAAAGCATGAGGCAGCCTCCGGGCGCGACCGATCGTGCGATGCGTGGCGCGGCCGCGCGAAGGACTTCGCTGAAGACATTGGCCAGGACAACGCGATAGCGCACGCGGCCCGTATTCCATTTCAAGAGGTCTCCCTTGGTGAGGTTCACGCGGCACGCGCGATTGCGTGCCACATTTTCTTTTGCAGCCTTGACCGCACGCGGATCGTAATCGATGGCGCGCACCTTGGTCGCGCCGAATTTTTCCGCCGCGATGGCCAAGATACCCGAGCCCGTCCCCAGATCGAGGCAGGTCCAGCCCGCTGGGCACGACTTGGCTTCGTCGACCAGATAACGAAGACAGGCCGAGGTCGTGGCGTGTTCTCCCGTGCCGAAAGCCATGGCGCTGCTGATGCGCAGAAGGATCTCCGGGCGCGGCAGTTTGTCCGGCCACGCACCATTCGTGTCGATGACCCCGAGTTTTCGACCAATGCGCAAAGGACGCCGCGGCGCATTGGCCCGCGCGGCAATTTTTTCCGCATCGAGGCGATCGACTGTGCCTCCGAGGATGCGCGCCAGCTGGCGCAAGCTCTGCGGCCGGTCGGAATATGCCTCCAAGCGGATTGTCTTGGCCCGCGGTTGCGCATGGACGACGAGGCATCCCGGACCCAAGCACGAAAGCCGCTCGCGCCACGCGGCTTCTTGATGCGCGTGGGCGTTGCGCGTCCATCGCCATGTCGTTGCCGCCATCCGGCAAGGCTGCCGAACGCCGCGCATCCACTCAAGTGCGGCCTTCGCTGTTGCCATCATGGGAGCGGGTCGCCTATACCGGGCGCATGAACAAATCTTATGCGCAGTGCATGTCGGGTCAGGGCGGCGAATTTCTCAAAGATCTTGGTCTTCTTGTGCTTCGTGTCTGGCTCGGACTGTCCATGCTTCTGCTCCATGGCTGGTCCAAGGTGGAGAAATACTCCGGCATGTCGCAGGGATTCCCCGATCCGCTCGGGGTCGGCCCGGCCATGAGTCTCAATCTCGTCATTTTCGCCGAGGTTCTCTGCGCCGCGCTGCTCGTCGTCGGCTTGGCCGCGCGTCTGGCTGCCATTCCGCTCGTCATCACCATGGCGGTCGCATTGTTTGTCGTCCATGGCGGAACGCTGGTCGGCGAGGGCAATGGCGAGATGGCTTTCGTCTACCTGGCCGGGTTCGTCGCCTTGCTCATCGCGGGTCCGGGCAAATTTTCCGTCGATCACTTGATTCTGCGCGCTTTCCGCGGGGCGGAGTGAGGCTTCTTCTTTGCAGGGCGGGGCGGCGCGGCTAAACTGACCGCGCACATGCACCACTTTCTTTATCGCGAAGGACAACTCTGTTGCGACGGCGTCGGTTTGGACGCTTTGGCCGACGAATACGGCACGCCGCTCTACGTCTACAGCGCGGCCACCATCCGCGACAATTTCCGCCGCCTCGACCGCGCGCTGGAGGGTATCGATCACCGCATCTGCTTCGCCATGAAGGCGAACTCCAATCTCGCCGTGCTTGATTTGTTGGCCGGCGAGGGGGCGGGTTTCGACATTGTCTCCGGGGGCGAACTTTTCCGCGTGCTCAAGGCGGGCGGGCGCGCCGATATGTGCACTTTCGCGGGCGTGGGTAAGACGCGCGAAGAGATCGAACTTGCCGTGCGCGAGGGCGTTTATTCCTTCAACGTCGAATCCGAAGCCGAGTTGGAATTCATCAATGAAGTGGCCGGGGCGCTCGGCCGCAAGGCGCCGGTCGCTCTGCGGGTCAATCCCGACGTCGACGCGCAGACCCACAAATACATTTCCACCGGCAAGAGCCACAACAAGTTCGGCATCGGCATCGACCGGATTCTCGGCGTCTACGAGCAGGCGGCGAAGCTGCCACATCTTGTCATCCGCGGTATCCAGACCCACATCGGCTCGCAGATTCTCGAAACCAAGCCATTCGTCGAGGCTCTCGAAAAGATCGTGCCCGTCGCGGCGGAACTGAAATCCCGCTACGGCATCGAGTTCTTTAGCATCGGCGGCGGTGTGGGCATCGTCTACCAGGAAGCTCTGGCCAGCGGAAAAAAAGATTGGTGGCAATCGGGCGAAAGCAAGCGCATCGGCTTCGAAGACTACGTGGCCGCGGTGCGTCCTTTGCTCGCCGGTCTCGGGCTCAAGATCCTTCTCGAACCCGGACGCAGCGTGGTCGGCAATGCCGGAGTGCTGCTCGCCACCGTGCTCTACATCAAGCGCACGCCGGCCAAGACTTTCGTCGTCACCGACGCGGGGATGAACGACTTGATTCGTCCCGCGCTTTACGAGGGACACCATGAAATCGTGCCCTTAGCCGAACCGGCCCAAGGCGCCCAGTGTGGTCCGGTCGATGTGGTCGGTCCGGTCTGCGAGAGCGGTGACTTCTTCGCGCAGGATCGCGATCTTCCGGCCTTGGCCGCGGGTGATCGTATCGCTTTGCTCAGCGCGGGCGCTTACGGATTTGTCATGGCCTCGAACTACAACACGCGCCGATTGCCCGCCGAGGTGCTTGTCGATGGCGACGAGGCGGACTTGGTGCGGGAGCGTCAGTCGTATGACGACCTTGTGCGCGGGGAGAAAATTCCGGGGTAAAGGAAGCAAACCGCAACCGGAGCCTTGCCCTTGGGCGAGGCGAAGATGGCCCACAGGCAAAGGGCGCAGAGCGCGCAGAGGTTTGAAACTTCTATGGAGTGAATCGCGATGTCCTATCGCGATTCTTATCGCGCCGGGACGGCGCGAACCACCATTCAATCCGCCGAGGCGGTGCGCGGGGCGTTGGGAAGGTCGAGGGGTCGCGCCACGTAGATGCCCGCGTGGGTGCTGAATTTTTTCAGGTAGTCGCTCAGGCGGTCGTCGAGCACGACCTCGCGGTGGTTCTTCGAGGCGTGGAGAAAGCGGAGCACGCCCCTGCTGTCGCGCGAGGCGAGGCCGACATGCGAGGTGTAGGTCTCGTGCCAGTTGGTCACGATGCAGATGATGTCGCCGTTGCGCAGCTTCGATTCGATCTTCGGGACCTGTGATCTCGGAATGTAGGTGATGCCGCGGCGGGAGAGTTCGTTTTCGATGCGGATGAACTCCGGAACCATGGAGGGATCGGCTTTGAGTTGACGGAACAAGTGCGGGCGTTTGCCCATGTAGGCCATCTGGCGGCGGAGCGGCTTGCCGCCGAGTGCCGGGGTGATGTCTTTGACCAATCCGCGCCGCTGGTTGTCCTGGATCCAATGCTCGAGGTGGTGCATCCGCGAATCGAATCGTCCCGTGCAGCGTCCGCTGCGGTAGCGGTCGATTTCGATGAGGCGCAACATTTCCTGCACGGAATACGGCGGGGAATGCATGGCAACGAGGCGGCCCATGGACAGCGCGATCTCGAAGAGAGTCCAGCAGTCCATGCCATTCATGTTGACCGACGGCGCCTCGATGCGGTCGTGCAGTTCCAGCGTGTAGTTCACGTAGGGCGTGCCGCGCAGGGCGAGGGCGAAGTTGTTGACCCGCTCGCCGAGCGGCAATTCGGCCCAACCCGCGCGGTAACCGCGGTTCATCAGCTCCTGGAATTTTCCCTGACCGATGAATGTCTTGCTCATCGGCAGACCCGCGGCGGGCAGGGATGCGGAGGCGAGGGCGAGGAGAATTACGACGGAAAGAGCGCGCTTCATCCGGCAGACCTTAGCACGGAATCGTCCGGGCACAAACGCCCTAGAACTCGACCTGCACGCCGACATACCAGTTGCGCGGCGCGGCCGGGTCGATGCCGTCGCTGCGGATGCGCGCATAGTAGCGGTTGTCGAACAGATTGTTGATGCCGCCGATCACGCTGACGTTGTCCTTCCACACATTCACTTCGAAGGTGAAGTCCCACACATTGTAGGCCGGGATGAAATACTGCGTGGTGTTGTTGTCGTTGGCGAAGCTGGAGCCGTTGAAGGTGCTGGTCAGTCCGAGCTGGATTTTGTCGCGCCAATTGTAGAGCACGCCGGTGCGCAACAGGTATTCGGGCGTGTATTGCGGGGTTTTTCCGTTGAACTGTCCCTCGATGTAGCGGCCGTGCTGCAATGTCAGACCCGCGTAACCGAGCACCGATCCGAATGTTTCGACCAGATTGCTTTTGCCCTGTTCGGCGCCGCGCAGTTCGTCGGCCAATCCCATGAGGTCGAGTTGCACCATGCTGTCCCAGCCGTAGGTGACCGAGCGCCCGGTGTTCACGATGAAGGTATCGCCGCCCAGCACTTGCGTCCCGATCTGGTTTTGGAAATCGATGAGGAAGAAGCTGGTGTCCCACGTGATCCAGCGGCGCGGATTGCCGCGGAAGCCGGCTTCATAGTTCCAGACGAAACTCGGCTGCAGGTCGTTCGGAACAAAAACATTCGGCGCGGTCGGCACAGCCTGGGTGAAAACCGCCGGGCGGTAAGCCTGCGAGACATTGGCATAGGCGGCGACCTTCGGGGTGAAGGCATATTCGGCGCCCAGCGCGAAAAGCGGGACGAAGGCGTATTCGGTCTGATTGGCCAATTTCTCGCCGGCTTTGCTTTTTGCCGTGTTGATTGTCTCGTTGACGCTCTGCCAAATGCTTTCGAGGCGCACCCCGGGCACGAGCGAAAGTTTGCCGAAAACGAAGCGATTTTCGGCGAAGACCGAGTAATACCAGTTCTGCCGGTTGCTTTGGTTGTCGACGATGCCGGAGGTCGCGCTCGGCGTCTGTCCCGTCTCGTTGCTGACCGGCGACCACGTGTTGAAGAGCAGCATACCCCCGGTAAAAGTGTGCGTGTTGCCCAGCCACTCCCAGTCGTGGCGGATGCGCGGTTCGAAACCGAACGTGTAGAACTGCTGTTCCTGGATCTGGTTGGTTTGGGCCTTTTTTCCGGTGGGCAGCGTTCCGAAACCGCCGCCGTTTTGCCGCGCGCTGTAGCGCAGGTAGTAATTCCACCAGGCGCGCACGCTGAAAAATGTCGAGTCACTCAGATCGTTTTCATGGATGAGTTGCACCGCGTAGCGGCTGATGCGCATGCGATCGTAAAAGCGCGATGTGCCGTAAGGATCGCTGTTCCAATTCACCGCGTTGGCGCCTTTGGCCAGGGTCACGCCGCCCGGTTCGCCGTGCGTCTCGTCATAAGCGTCGATGATCAGATAAGTGCGCGCGGTGGTCTGCTGTCCCCAGCTCAGCGTGCCGCTCCATGAGTTGAGGTTGAATTGGCTGTTGGCCTCGCGGAATCCGTCCGTCTGACGGTGGTTGTAATACCCGTAGTAGCCGAACTGCCCGATGGTTCCGCCGATTTCCGAGAAGTTGGCGTAGTAATTGAAACTGCCGATGGTGTTGAGCGAGCGGATGCGGAACGGCGTGTCGGTCGGCGGTTTTTCCATCACGTAGTTGACCGCGCCGCCGGGTTGCGGTCCGTAAAGCAAAGCCGCGCCGCCGCGCACCAACTCGATGCGATCGACCGCCTCGATCGGCGGCGTGTAGTAGGCCTCCGGATAACCGATCATGTCGGCGTGGATCGGGATGCCGTCCTTCAAGACCTGCATGAACTGCATGCGGTGCGGATCGAAACCGCGCGTGCCTATGCTGACCAACGGTGTCGATTCCTCGGCCAAGACCACGCCGGGCGTGGTGGCCAGCACCTGGCGGTAGTTGTTGTTGTTGATTTGCGGCAGGAGATTCGGATCGATGTTGTCCGTCTTTTTACCGGCGTAAATCATCGCGCCTTCCACATCGGGCAGGAACGGGCCGTCCTCCGGCGGTTGCAGCGCGGCCACGACCTGCACGGTGTCGAGGCGTTCCACCCCGGGAGCCGCCGCCGGCACCGAGAGGGTTTGCGCGGAGAGCGATGAGGTGAGGGCGAGAAGAACGAGAAGGGCGGGGCTCGGCTGGGCGGCGGTGTGCGCGTTCATAGGAAAACCGAGCTTTTTAATGAGATTGAGACACAGTCGCAAGCACTATTTGAGACGAAGTCGCAATAATATCTTGATGGGGCGCCCGACACAGGGCATTTTTGGGACATCGCCATGGAACATCTGCCCTTTCACGACATCTTCCTGCGCGGCGGCATCGTCATGTGGCCGCTGCTTTTCTGCTCGGTCCTCGGAGTCGCCGTGATTTTGGATCGCGCGGTCTTTTTTCTCCGTCTGCGGTCGACCAACCTCCGGCGCTTCGAGGGTCAACTGACCGACGATCTTCGCCGCGGGGACACCGAATCGGCCCTGCGCTTGGCCCGGTCCTCGGATCATCCGGTCGCCCGCGTGGCCGCGTCCTATCTCGAAAATCTCGGACGTCCCGCTGCATTGCGCACGGAGATCGTCCGTCGCGAAGGCTCGCTGCAACTCGAGCGCGTGGAAAAGCGTCTGCGCGTGCTGGCTGCGATCAGCCATCTCGCTCCGCTGCTCGGTCTGCTCGGCACCGTCCTCGGCATGGTCTTGGCTTTCGCCAAAATCGAGGGCTTGCAGGGCGCGATGAAGCCGGCGGATTTGGCCGGCGGAATTTGGCAGGCGCTCCTCACCACGGTGTTCGGTCTGGTTGTGGCCATTCCCTGCATGGCCGCTTACCACGGCTTCGAGGGCTTGGCGGACAAAATCGCGCGGCGCATGCAATTTATCGTCACCTTGCTCGACGAAGCGCTCGGCCAATCCGGCGGCACGTTCGAGGCCGAGGCGGTCGAGGAAGAAGACTGGAACGCGGTGCGGTCATGAGCCAAACGGCGTTTTTCGTCCGACCCAAACGGGTGAGCGCGGGCCTCGATATGGCGCCGCTCATCGACGTCGTCTTTCTGCTGCTCATTTTCTTCATGCTCACTTCGAGCTTTTTGCAGCCGTCCATTCCGCTCTCCCTGCCGCAGGCCGCGGCGGCGGACGAGCCTCCTCCCGCACCGGTCTTTGTCAGCGTCGATTCCGCCGGCGCGGTCTACATCAATCAGGATGCGGTGCCTCGCGAGAATTTCGGCGCGGCCCTCGGCGCGCTCTTGGCCGGACGCGAAGACCGCTCGGTCAATTTCCGCGGTGATCGCGCAATGAATTACGAAATTTTTGTCGGCCTGATGGATGACGCCCGCCAAGCCGGTGCGGTGCAATTCAACATCGTGCACGAGGCAAAGGACAAATGACCACGGCCGCCCTTTCACTATCCCGCGAAGAGGGCGCGAATCACGCCCGCTGGTTTTGGGGCTTTATCGCTCTTTCCCTCGTCGCGCACCTTGCTTTTCTTTTGCACGCGCGATGGGAGCGCCATGGTGCCATCGTTGACGCCGCACCTGCCGTCATGGCTGTGCAGATGGTTGAAGTTCTGCCCGCACCGCCTGAGCCCGTGGTGCAGCCTGCGCCCGCTCCCGAGCCGGTCGCGGTGAAGAAACCCGAGCCCGTGCTGACCAGATTGCCGGAGCCGGCAGTTGCTCCCGCGCCGGTCCGCGCCCAGCCCGCGGCCAAACCTGCGGTGCCGAAAGTCCAGCGCGTGGCCGCCGCACCGGCCAAAGCCGCACCAGCTTTGGTCGAGGCGCGTCCGTCCGCACGCGGCAACCGTCCTCCGTATTATCCCGACATGGCGCGCCGCAACGGTTGGCAGGGGCTTTGTATGGTGCGCGTCGCGGTCACGGCCGAGGGGCGAGCTGGCTCGGTCTCGCTGGCCCGAAGTTCCGGACACGGCGTCCTCGACCAAGCGGCTTTGGCCGCGGTCCGCAAATGGAAATTCAGTCCGCGCATGGTGCGCGGAAATGCCGTGGCCTGCACGGTCGAGGTGCCGGTCAATTTCAGTCTGCGCTGAACGCCGAGTCCGCTTTGGCGTTGCCAAGCTGCGTGTTGCGTGGTCTAGTTTCCCCTCGCTTCGGGGTCATAGCTCAGTTGGTAGAGCGCCTCAATGGCATTGAGGAGGTCTGGGGTTCGAATCCCCATGGCTCCACGCCCCGCGCGGGTTTCCCGCCCGCTTATCTGGCCCAGCGCCCGCCCGAAAGTCCGGGTAGCCAATTGTTGCGATACATCACCGAGTAGTCGGTCTTGCCGATCGCGCCTTTCATGGGGACGCCGGTGGCGCGGCGCCATTTTTTGGACATGCTTTCGCCGGTGTGACAGCCCCAACTCGTGACCTGCGCGCCTTTGGCAAAAATACCGCGGTGGATTTGTTTCAATTCGTCCTCGTGCAGCCAGGACTTCGATCCGCTGTCGATCTCGTTGCTGTAGTCGAACATGAAGCACGCTTTGTTCGAGTGGAGGAACCAGTCGAGGTTGGCGATCTTGACCGCACTACGCGGCTGTCCGGCATTGAGGTAGTTGATCACGGTGTCGGGAGAGCTGAACCAGATCAGGCGCACGTTGTGTTTCGGTGCGATCTGCGAGATCCAAGTGGTAAGGGGACCTTCGTTTTGGCGCAGGCGGCGCTCGTAGCTCGGACGATGGACGAGCCATGTGATGCGCGCATTTTTGTCGGCATCACGGATTTGCTGGAAGCGGGTGACGGCCGGCCGGATGAAATTGCCCCACCAGCGATCGTGAGGGGGATTTTTGAATTTCTCCCATTGGTAAAGCGATACCCCTCCGCTCACCACGATGTATTCCTTTTCGTAAGCGGCGTGCAGTGGCGCGACCGAGACAAGCAGCAGGGCAATGGCGATGAGACGTGGCATGAGGGCGTAAAGTTTCCGCGAAAAGCGCGTCAGGGCAAGCGGATCCGTTATCTCGCCAGCTAATCAGGCGAAGGGGTTCTCGATCGTCAGGCTTCCGAACTTCTGGCCGCCGTTGAGATCCTCGCTATAGAGGACGCGGCATCCGAGTGCCTGCGCGGCTGAGACGATTGCCGCGTCCCAGTAGGAGAGGCGATGCGCAGCAGCGAGAGATATTGCTGATTTCACCAAGTCCGCGGTGATTGCCGCGACGGGGAACTCGCTCATCGCTTCGACGGCTTTGCGCGCTTCTGCCGGCGAGATGCCCAACCGTTCTTTCGCGGTCGCCACGGCGTAGAATTCCTGCAGCACCTGCGCCGAAAGCCCGATGTCTTCGCCGGACAACAATTCGCGGGCGATGCGTTTCTTGCTCCGGTCTTCCGCGGCATGGGAGGCCGCGTAGACGAAGATGTTAGTGTCCGCGAAGCACCGGGCGGTCATAAAGCTTGGCGCGGTTTAATCGTCCGACGGGCTTGGTGTTCCTTGCTTTGTCGAGGGAGGCGAAGAGGTTTTTGGCGCGGGCTCTGCGTTGGGCGTCGACCGGAGTTCTGTCGCCGCCGAGTCCGCGTTCCAAAGCGCGGGTCACGACCTCCTTCAGCGCGACGCCTTCATGCACGGCCTGCAGTTTGGCCTTTTTGAAGAGGTTGTCGGGAAGATCCAGTGTCGTACGCATAAACGCATATTCGCATAAAAATGCCTAATGTCAAACTGGCATCCGCGTGGGCGCAAAAAAACCGGGGCGGCCGTGAGGCCGCCCCGGGGTGATTAGCGATCAGGTCGTCGGACTTAGTAGTCCATGCCGCCCATGCCGCCCATGCCGCCGCCGGGCATGGCCGGGGCTTTCTCCTTCTCGGGGATCTCGGTGACGAGAGCCTCGGTGGTGAGGAGCAGGCCGCTGATGGACGAGGCGTTTTGCAACGCGCTGCGGGTGACCTTGGTCGGGTCGACGACGCCGGCTTTGACGAGGTCTTCATACGCGCCGGTGGCGACGTTGTAGCCTTCGTTTCCTTTGCCCTTCTTGACTTCCTGCACGATGAGGGCGCCTTCCTGGCCCGCGTTGTCGGCGAGCTGACGGAGAGGGGCCTCGACCGCGCGATGCACGATCTGCGCGCCGATGGCTTCGTCACCCTCGAGCTTGAGGTTGGCGAGCGCTTTTTGGGCACGGATGAGGGCGACGCCGCCGCCGGGGACGATGCCTTCCTCGACCGCCGCACGGGTGGCGTGGAGGGCGTCTTCGACGCGGGCTTTCTTTTCCTTCATCTCGGTCTCGGTCGCGGCGCCGACATTGATGACGGCCACACCGCCGGCCAACTTGGCGAGGCGCTCTTGGAGCTTCTCGCGGTCGTAGTCGGAAGTGGTTTCCTCGATCTGACGGCGGATCTGGGCGACGCGGCCCTGGATGTCTTTGCTCTTGCCTTCACCTTCGACGATCGTGGTGGCTTCTTTTTCCACGACGATGCGCTTGGCTTTGCCGAGGTCATCGAGCGAGATGCTCTCGAGCTTGATGCCGAGGTCCTCGGTGATGCAACGGCCGCCGGTGAGGACGGCGATGTCTTCGAGCATGGCCTTGCGGCGGTCGCCGAAGCCGGGGGCTTTGACGGCGCAGACCTGCAAGGTGCCGCGGAGTTTGTTGACCACGAGCGTGGCGAGGGCTTCGCCTTCCACGTCCTCGGCAATGATGAGGAGCGGACGGCCGCCTTTGGCCACTTTCTCGAGCAGGGGAAGGAGGTCCTTCAAGCTGCTGATTTTTTTCTCGTGGATGAGGATGTAGGCGTTCTCGAGAACGGCTTCCATCGCCTCCGCGTTGGTCGCGAAGTAGGGCGAGAGATAGCCTTTGTCGAACTGCATGCCTTCGACGACGTCGAGGGTGGTTTCGATCGACTTGGCTTCTTCCACCGTGATGGTGCCGTCTTTGCCGACTTTCTCCATCGCGTCGGCGATGATCTGGCCGATGGTCTTGTCCCAGTTTGCCGAGACGGTCGCGACCTGCGCGATTTCCTGGCTGTCGGAAACCTTCTTGGAGATCTTGCCGAGTTCGGCGACGATGGCCTCGACGGCCTTGTTGATGCCGCGCTGCAGCGACGTCGGGTTGGCCCCGGCGGTCACGTTTTTGAGGCCTTCGCGATAGATCGCTTCGGCCAGCACGGTGGCGGTGGTGGTGCCGTCGCCGGCGATGTCGGACGTCTTGGACGCGACTTCGCGGACGAGCTGGGCGCCCATGTTCTCGTAAGGATTCTCGAGCTCGATCTCCTTGGCGACGGTGACGCCGTCCTTGGTGATGGTCGGGCTGCCGAATTTCTTGTCGAGGATGACGTTGCGTCCCGACGGCCCGAGGGTCGCCTTGACGGCTTTGGCCAACTTCTCGACACCGCGGAGCAGGCTGTGCCGCGCGGACTCATCGAATTCTAATTGCTTAGCTGCCATATGATTTAGTTTTCAGTGATTCAGTGTTCAGTGATTCAGTTTTTAGCTGAGGACGCCGAGGATGTCGTCCTCGCGCATGATGAGGTAGGACTTGTCGTCCACCTTGATTTCGGTGCCGCCGTATTTGCTGAAGAGCACCTTGTCGCCGACTTTCACGACGAACTCGATTTTCTTGCCGTTGTCGTCCGTTTTACCGGTGCCGACTGCGGCAATCTTGCCCTCTTGCGGTTTTTCCTTGGCGGTGTCGGGAATGATGATCCCGCCTTTGATCGTTTCCTTTTCGTCGAGCGGCTCAACGAGCACGCGGTCGCCGATAGGTTTGACTTTGGCTGCCATAGTTTTGGTTTCTTACCTCCGTTGTGTTGTGTGTGGTGGTTGTTGAATGCGCGGACGGACACCCGTCCGCCCGCGCGGGTTCAAAGTTGCGGTCGCGTCAGGCTTTCTTGTCCTCGTCGACCATCTCGAACTCGGCATCGACAACGTCGCCCTCTTTCTTGGGCTCCGCGCCGGCCGCGGCTTCGGGTCCGGGGCCCGCGGCGCCTTGCGGCGGCGGGGCCTGCTGGGCCGAGGCCTGCTTGTAGAGTTCGCTGCTCACTTCCTGGAACTTTGCTTGCAGGGCGTCGGCGGACGACTTGATCGCGTCGGTGTCCGAACCCTTGAGGGCCTCGCGCACCTTGGCCACGAGATCCTCGACGTCCTTCTTGAGGTTGCCGGGAACTTTGTCGCCGAGGTCTTTGAGTTGTTTCTCGCATTGGTAGGCGAGCGAGTCGGCGTTGTTGCGCGCCTCCACACCTTCCTTGGCCTTGGCGTCGTCGGCCGCGTGGGCCTCCGCTTCCTTCTGCATGCGGTCGACTTCGTCTTTGCTCAGTCCGCTCGAGCCGGTGATGGAGATTTTCTGCTCCTTGCCCGAACCGAGATCCTTGGCCGAGACATTGAGAATGCCGTTGGCATCGATGTCGAAGGTCACCTCGACCTGCGGAACGCCGCGCGGGGCGGGCGGGATGCCGTCGAGATGGAACGTGCCGAGTTGCTTGTTGTCTTTCGCCATGGGGCGCTCGCCTTGCAGCACCTTGATTTCCACGCCCGGCTGGTTGTCAGCGTAGGTGGAAAACACGTTCGACTTCTTGGTCGGGATGGTGGTGTTGCGCGGGATCATCGGCGTGGCGATGCCGCCAGCCGTCTCGATGGCGAGGGTCAGCGGCGTCACGTCGAGCAGGAGCACGTCCTTGACGTCGCCCTTGAGCACGCCGCCTTGGATGGCTGCGCCGATGGCCACGACTTCGTCGGGGTTCACGCCGCGGTGCGGATCGCGTCCGATGAGGTTCTTGGCCGTCTCGATGACTTTGGGCATGCGGGTCATGCCGCCGACGAGAACGAGTTCGTTCACGTCGCTCTTGCCGAGCTTCGCGTCCTTCAAGCACGCCTCGACCGGTTTGATCGTGCGGGCGAAGAGGTCGTCGGTCAGTTGCTCGAGTTTAGAGCGGGTCAGTTTTTTCTGGATGTGCTTCGGACCCGAGGCGTCTGCCGTGATGAACGGCAGGTTGATCTCGTATTCCTGCGCGGAGGAGAGGGCAATCTTGGCTTTTTCCGCCTCTTCCTTGATGCGCTGCACGGCGTCGGCCTGCTTGGAGAGGTCGATGCCGGAGTCCGCTTTGAACTCCGCGATGATCCAATCCATGATCTTGTGATCCCAGTCGTCGCCGCCGAGGTGCGTGTCGCCGTTAGTCGCTTTGACTTCGAAAACGCCGTCGCCGATCTCGAGGGCTGAGATGTCGAAGGTGCCGCCGCCGAGGTCATAGACGGCGATCTTTTCGTCCTTCTTCTTGTCGAGGCCGTAGGCGAGGGAGGCCGCCGTCGGTTCGTTGATGATGCGCAGGACTTCGAGGCCCGCGATCTTGCCGGCGTCTTTGGTCGCGTTGCGCTCCGAGTCGTTGAAATAGGCCGGGACAGTGATGACCGCCTTGGTGATTTTCTCGCCGAGCTTGGCTTCCGCGTCGGATTTGAGCTTGGCCAGAATCATCGCACTGATTTCCGGCGGGCTGAACGTTTTCTTCTGCCCGTTGACTTCGAGTTCGATGTGCGCGTCGCCGTTGGGGGCTTTGACGAGTTTGTAAGGGACGCGTTTATCCTCGTCCTTGAGTTCGTCGAATTTGCGCCCCATGAAGCGCTTCACCGAGAAAACGGTGTTGGTCGGGTTGGTCACGGCTTGGCGCTTGGCCGCTTGGCCGACGAGCCGCTCGCCGTTTTTGGCGAAAGCAACAACTGACGGCGTGGTCCGCGCGCCCTCGCTGTTTTCGAGCACGACAGGCTCCCCGCCTTCCATCACGGACATGCAGGAATTGGTCGTGCCGAGGTCGATACCGAGAATTTTACTCATAAAGTTGTGTCTCCTTTAAGTTTGGAGCAATTCACCAAGCAGGATCGGTGCCATGAGGGGTGTGACTTGTGACATGTGACTTGTGATGAGTGACTTATGGAAACATATCACGCTTGCAACGGGGTGCCGTTAGTGTGACATGATGACGCAATAGGCGCGATTGGTCACGTAAGATGTGACAGTGTGACGCGGTGACCGCGTATGCCGCCTGCCTCAGCTATTTGCCATGAGTTGAAGACTCATCGACGGAGCGACTTGCCCACTCGCTCACGCAATTGCTTTGCCTGCGCTGGCCTGTAGTAGGCGCTCAGACCGGCGTTGGAGATAGCAAAACCAGCAGGCTTAACGAGATTCTTTGCCCTGTATTTTGTGATATTACTGAAGCCGAACTTTCGCCCAAACTCGCTTTCGGTCATTAAGCCCTTCTTTGATTTAAGAGTAACACCAATCTTTTTCTTCAACTCATTAGCTTGCCGAGGATGGTAGTAGGGGCCCACCCTAGGTCCTGACATGGCAAAGCCTACGGGCTTAAGTAATCCGCTCCTGCGATATTTATCCACTTTAAAGCCGCACGCTTTTTCGAACCTTTTTTCGCTCAAAAGCCCGCTCACCGAGTCAAGGGTGATTCGCAACTTTTTGAGCAGTTCTCTTGCCTGTTTAGGGTGATAGAATGCTGTAACGCCGGCAGTTGTAAGCGCGTAACCCTTTGGTCTAATTAGACCTTCCTTTCGGTAGCGGGAGACTTTTGTCAATCCCGTGGCTTCTCTAAATTTCCTCTCACTAAGAAGTCCCTTAATCGATGTGAGAGTTATACCGAGCCTTCTCCTGAGCCGCTGAATCTGCTCCGGTTTGTAGAAGGCACCCACGCCCGCGCCAGACATCCCGAAACCCACAGGTTTGATGAGCCCTTTCAATCTATATCTCTTTAGCCGCCGAAAGCCGCTTGTTCTTGCAAGTTCTGTTTCGTTTAAAAGCCCCTTTGTAGACTTTAGCGTGATGCCGAGTCTCCGCTTAAGTTCCCCGATCTGGTTTGGGTGATAGTAAGGCGTTACGTGAGGTCCAGCGACGGCGAATCCTACAGGTTTCAGCAGCTTTCTTGCGCGGTATTGCTCTATTCGGGAAAGGCCTGATGCCTTTCTGAATTCGGCTTCGCTTATTAGGCCCATGGTCGACTCCAGCGTGATGCCCAGCGCTTTGCGGATCTCTTGAATCTGGCGGGGGTGGTAAAAAGCGCTGATGCCGGCCGTGGACATGGCGAAACCCTCCGGCTTGATTAGGCCTTTTTTCCTGTGGCGGGAAACATTCGTCAGGCCGCAGGCTCTTCCAAACGCGCTTTCCACTAATAGGCCATCGACGGTCTCTAAGGTTTCTCCATCCGCTAACCAACTTAAGCCTAGCTGATCTAGTTGGTTCACGCGCTCGAGGGACAATGTTCCGCGGCTTTTCCACTTTCGGACTTCGTGCAGCCAACCTCCAAGTTCCTGCCAAGGTTTCTTTGCATCCACTGGCACCCGGACGTGTTGAAATGTTTTTTTAAACGCCAGAAGCATCCGGACGTATTCGTCCCAAGGTCGAGATAGGCGCTCGAGGCACTTGGTCGCGACGGATTTCCTTAGTGCGGACAACGCGACCGGCGGTCCGACGATCTCAACGCGTCGCCGGAAAAGTTCGTCATTGAAGCCTTTGCCGAGCTTCCGATCGGCTTGGATTTGATGGACGGCTTCATCGAGGACTTCGTCCTGCTCTTGCATGGCGGCGAGCACTTGCCACACGTCACCGAAACCAGTGCGCTTCACGGCGTCCTCGAGCGACTCGTTCTTCTTCAATTCGACGTGGAGCGGAACAAGGATGTAACCGAGCTTCTTGCCGGTCTCGGGTGAGGTGCGCATGGCGCGGCCCACGGCTTGGACGATGTCCACCTTGCTGCGCTTGGGCGACATGAACGCGACCATGTCGACGGCGGGAACGTCGACGCCTTCGGTGAGGCAGCGCACATTGGAAACGAGGCCGCGCTTGGCTTCTTGGAATTCCCGGAGGATGCCTTCGCGCAGGGCGGTGGACATCTTGCCCTCGATGTGCAGCGCCTTGAAATCGCCGAGATGCGTCTGCACGCCTTCGCTGCCCTCGCTGACGAAGGACGCGGCGGAGGCGAGGCTGCGGTGGAAGCTGAAGACTTTGCCGATCTTGTGCTTGCGGACAGCTTGGGCGGTGGCCAGTTGGTTGACGACTTGCGCGGCTTTGACCAAGTCGCCCTTGACCATGACGACACCGCGGCGGCGCTGTTTTTGCTCGGCCGCGGATGAGGTGACGACGGAGATGATGACTTTGTAATCGCAGATGATCCCGGCGGCGGCCGCTTTGCCGAAGGAGAGTTTGTGGATGTGGCGTCCGTAAATCTCCGGCTGGTCCATGGAGAAGACCGGCTCCAAATCTTTGCCGCGCTCGGAGTCTTTCGAGGGCAGGCGGTATTTGCGGGGCGTGGCGGTGAGGAAGAGGCGCTTGCGGATACGGAGATTTTTGTCGGAGAGCGCGAAGGCGTTGCGTTTTCCCTCGGAGCCGGCCGTTTTGTGCGCTTCGTCGAAGATGCCGAGATCGAACACGTCGCCGCGGCCCATGGCTTTGCCGACGATCGGCGCCGATTGGTAGGTGGTGAAAACGACTTTCACTCCTTGGAACGGATGGCGGAGGAATTTGCGGACCTTGGCGACGTCAGTGGTGACGGAGAAGGGCAATTCGGTGGGGCGCAGGACGAGCGAGTCTTCCTCTTGGCTGACGGTCGGGTCGGAACAAACGCAGATGTAATCGAAGCTCTTCCAGTTGGTGTTCTTCGACCAATCGCGCAGGGTCTGGCGGATCAGGGCGAGGGAGGGGACCAAGACGATGACCGAGCGGCGCGCGATTTCTTCGGCGGCCCAGAGGGCGGTGAAGGTCTTGCCGGTGCCGCAGGCGCTGACCACCGTGCCGCGGTCTTCTTTTTTGAAGGCTTTGCGGATGTCGGCAAGCGCTTCGCGCTGGTGCCGACGCGGGGTGGCTTTCTTGCGATGCGGGGCGGCGCCGCGCATCCATTCGAGCATGGCGCGGAAGTCGGCGGCTTCGAGTTGGTCGAGGTCGTTGCCGCGGACGCTGATGAAATCACTGCGCTGCTCGGCAATTTCCGCGACGTTGGTAGAGTTGGTGATGAGGAGCCGGTCGTCGCAGCGATCGGTCACGCCGAAGAAGGTGGAGACTTCCGCCCACGGCAACGCGGCGCGCTTCGAGCGGAACTTGGCTTGGTAACCGCGGAAATCCCCGGCGATCGTTTCGATCAAGCCATCGGAGCCGTGGTCTTTCGGTTTCCATCCCAAGCGGCGGGCGATGGTCGGCGGGACCGATTGCATGCGAGGCCAGATGCGCTTGACCATCTGCGAGCGCTGCGTGGCGAGGTAGGCTGCCGCGAAGACTTCGAAAGCGTCACCCCTGAGTTTCTTCGTCGCGCCTTCGGAATCGGCTTTGAGCTTTTCGATCCGCCGCTCGAGCTCGGCGAAACTACGGAGTCCGCGGAATAGCCCCGTCTGGAGAAACTTTTTCGTCAGGGGGTGTCGGAGCATCCTCCCAAATAATACTCGCCACGCAGAATCGTGAAGAGGAATCGGGGATTTTGTGGGTCATAAACGCAGCCCTCCGAACCTGGGGAGAGTGTCTTCCTACAGGGCAAGCGGCCTATGGTGGGCCCGTAAGCTCGCGAGCCGAAGCGTTTGACCGCTGGTGTGTCAGGAGATAATGGTTCCGTATGAGCACAGCGACAGCGGCGGAGAAGATTGTCACCGAAGCGTTGTCGCTTGCCCCGCAGGCGCGTGCATTCGTGGCGGAACGGCTGATCGAAAGCCTTGATGCCGTCTCTGGCGAAGAGCTTTCTCCCGCGTGGCGTGAAGAGCTGCGGAGACGCTGCCTGGAGATGGACGAGGGCCTTGTCGTTTTGCGTGATGCTGGCGAAGTTTTCGACAGAGCCCGGGCCGCTTTGGCGTGAAGGCGCTGCGCTTTCACCCCGAAGCCGAAACGGAGCTGGTGGAGGCGGCCATTTGGTATGAAGAGCAACAGGAGGGCCTCGGCCAGCGCTTCCTCACCTGCGTGCAAGACGCTCTCAACAAGACCTTGCTCAATCCCGAATTGTATCCCTTCGTTGACGATGATGTCCGCCGGTGTCTGACCAAGACGTTTCCTTTCGGTATCGTCTTTCGCGCGGAGAAAGAGCAGATCGCAATTCTGGCTGTGATGCACCTGCATCGCGAACCTGGCTACTGGAAATCCCGGGCGCCGAGACCAACCTCCGCCTGAATTGATGCGCTCTCAACGAGACGCCAATCATGGTCGGTGCACCCCGATCAGCCTGTCGCGTCGGGTCTCGGACTTTCGGAAAGTGCCCGAGGCTGGGTAGCTTTCGAAGGACCCGGAATGGCGAGCAAGGACCGCCATGCGTCGGCGGCGGTTGAAATCGGCGAGAGCGGCAAGAACTGCAGCGCGCCTGTTCTTGGCCCCCGTAAAGCCCATGGCATCCCTCAGCTCGCCAGCTGGGATGTCGATGGTGGTCTTCATGC
>Ga0208048_1000402_pt1 | contig 23294 bp, 25 predicted proteins | sample Malawi_45m_30L_FD_184163 | JGI IMG/M metagenome (GOLD analysis project Ga0208048, IMG submission 184163) | Freshwater microbial communities from Lake Malawi, Central Region, Malawi to study Microbial Dark Matter (Phase II) - Malawi_45m_30L... | ecosystem: Environmental > Aquatic > Freshwater >...
GTAGGCTTCACAGCCCCCTTGACAGCCCTTTTCGGCACGGGCTTTGTCGCGGGTCTTATCGCAGCCTTTGTTGGAGGTGTCGCCGCGAGTGACGATGTAAGCTTTGGAGCTGGTGCGCTCCTCTTTAAGGTCATCGTGAGCCCCCCTTCCCTGCGGTCATAACGCGAGCGGCCATTAGGCGCCGATCCAAGACCTTACGCTTTGAACTGAGTTCTCGCCCTTGCTCCATGAGCTCTCGCACCCTGGCGACATCGGCGGCGCGCTCCGCCTCTGCGATCTCCGAACGTGCCCAGGCCATCGCCTCCTCGAGGCGATCAGACTCGAGGCGAAGCGCCGTCTGGTCAATGCCGATTCGTACGCGTTCAAGGCTCACAGGTTGGCTCTCGCGTGCCAGCAGTGCCTGTGCAAGTCGGCGCTCTTCGCCCTGCACCGAGGCAGGAATCTGTTCTCCACTCGCCACCGAGGCACCCGCTTCAATAGTCGCGTCAAGCGTGGCGCGGAGGCCGTGCCAAAGTGATCGTGCGAGTCCGCTCGAAAATAGTGCATCACTCAGCGAGTCGCGCACGCGGACGCGCTCTGTCGGCGCAAGGATTAAGAGACGAAGCAGCTCTGCCTCTGGCGCGGAAACGCCCGCGAGGATTGACCTGAGATCTCCTTCTAGGTCGGCCGCTCGCACGCGATCGGCCGAAATGCGTCCGTCTGTCGTGCCCATTGCGCCTTCGCCGCCAGGTCTCCGGATTGCCTCACGAATCGTGGACTCGTCCACACCAATCTTTCGTGCCGCGGCGGCGGCATATCCATCACGGATTACTGGATCGCGAAGTGCGCGCAACGTTGGCTTGATCGCATCAACCGCGCGCTTGCGTCCCCCGAGATCGCGAAGATCGTGCGCCCCTGCGGCCTCCTCGATGAGGTACTCGACTACTGGGATGGGACGCTCCACCGCAGCCCGCCAAACATCTGGCTGATCGCGCACTACCTCATCAGGATCCATGCCATCAGGGAGTTTCACGATCCCGACGTCAACGAGCGAGGGCCCGTCCGTCGCGCCCGCGAGTTCAGTGACAAGGCGCAGAAGTTCTGTCGCACCAAATGCACCGGCTATTGCTCCCGCTGCGTCAACGTCATATGCGAGCACGATCTTTGTTCCGTAGCGAAGGAGGAGGGCCACCTGTCCGGGGGTCAGCGCGGTTCCCATACTCGCAACAACGTTCGTAAATCCTGCCTGGTGTGCCATCAGCGCATCCGTGTAACCCTCAACCAGCACCGCCGTTCCCCCCTTGCGGATCGCCAACTTGGCCTGGTCAATGAGGTAGAGCGCGCGCGACTTGTCAAAGAGGGCTGTTGCCGCGCTGTTCAGATACTTCGGCCCATGGTCGCCGCGCGCGTCGTCAGCAGGGAGTAGTCGACCACCCAGCCCCGTGATCTTGGCGTTCGCGTCGCGGATGGGGAAGATGATGCGCGCGCGAAATCGGTCATACGCCCCGCGGCCGCCGCCACGAACGGAGGTAAGGCCCACAGCCTCCAACTCTTCGGGAGTTGCTCCACGCTTTGCGGCCAGCGCCTTGGAGCAGGAGTCCCACGACTCCGGCGCCCAGCCGAGGCGCTGTGATTCGATCGTTGCGTCCGTAAAGCCTCGTGAGCGCAGGTATTCAAGTGCGGGTTTGCCGAGGTCGTGGGTGGTGAGGATGGCGTGATAGAAGCTCACCGCCCCCTCAAGAACTTCGCGAAGGCGCGACCGGCGCCCATCTTCGGCACGGCTGCGCTCATCGAGTACGACCCCCGCCTTAGCGGCGAGCAGGGTGAGGGCTTCGCCGAACGGTAGGTTGTCACGCTCCATGACAAAGGTGAAGATGTCGCCCCCTTTACCGCACCCGAAACACTTCCAGGTCTCTCGTGCTGGGGTGACGACAAACGATGCTGTCTTCTCGCCATGAAACGGACAGAGACCCTTGAGCGTGCTGCCAGCCTTCTTGAGCTGCACCGTTTCGCCGACAACGTCGGCGACGGCGAGTCGGCTCTTCACCTCAGCAACACTTCCTGAAGCCATCGGCTGGCTGACCTCCTCGAAGGGCTTCGGTGGTGGGCAAAGCGGCTGCCCGTGGGTGTCAAGACCTGTCGGGCGAAGGATGCCATCCGCACCCCCCTCCGTCAACCCGTCGGGGGGGCGAGCACACGAGGGCTCCCCTACACTCACCTCGAGCCGCCCATCGGCGGTCAAGGCTGGAGGTACACGTGAGCGGAAGCGAGAGAGATCCAGCAGCACTCGGAATCCTCGCCAGCGACCCCGCCTACAACGCAGTACTCGCCGCTCGCATCGATGACACTGAAACGCTCGCGCGGGTGTGGATCAAGCCGACCGGCGTCCCAGTTCCATTTGAGCCTGGTCAGTACATTACGATCGGCGTCAAGGTGCGAGAGAAGTGGCTGCAACGGCCGTACTCGATCGCCTCATCCGCGCGCGACCTTGACGGCGGCTATGAGCTCTACCTTCGACTCGTGCGCGGTGGCGCGTTCACGCCGCTCGCCTTCTCCCTCCCCGTTGGACACGCACTCCGTGTCCTGCCGCCAAAGGGGAAGTTTACCTTGCAGCCCGATGATGAACGCGTTCACCTCTTCATCTCATCCGGAACTGGGATCGCCCCATTCGTCTCAATGGCACGAACGCTCCTTGCGGACGGTTGCCCGCGACGGGCGACCTATCTCAATGGGGTGAGCTACGTGTCAGACATTGGCTATGCCGAGCTCCTGAACGGATGGAGCGCGAGCGGCGAATATCCGGCACTATACATCCCGACGATCTCGAGACCGAACGATCCGGCAAATTCCGGTTGGACAGGACGCACCGGCAGAGTGGAGCGCATCATCCAGCCAGCCCTCGGTGATCTCCATGTTGACCCACACGGTGCCGTCGCCTATCTCTGCGGTAATCCCGACATGATCGTTGCGGCAGAGCAGGAGCTGCGGGCGTACGGTCTCCCTGACGAGGCAATTCATAAGGAGCTCTACTGGCCCGCCGGAAAGCAGCCGACCGGCGCGGTCGAGTCCTAACCTCTTACGGTCGAGCGGCGCGAAGCTTGCTGAGGAAGTACTCCTCGAGCCGGCCTATCCCGACACGCTCCTGTTCCATGCTATCTCTATCGCGGACGGTGACCGCGTGATCATCCATCGAGTCAACATCGATGCACACACACCAGGGCGTTCCGATCTCGTCCTGGCGGCGGTACAGTTTGCCGATTGCCGCAGTATCGTCGTACACAGCGGTAAACTCTCGTGACAGCCCCTTTTGAATCTTATGCGCCAGCTCCACGAGGTCGTCACGTTTCTTAAGGAGTGGCAGCACCGCAACTTTGTACGGAGCCAGCTCTGGATGCAGGCCGAGTACCACTCGCTTTTCGTCGCGCACGATCTCTTCACGATATGCGTCAATCAGGAAGGTGAACGCGGCACGGTCGGCACCTGCCGCCGCCTCAACAACCCATGGCGTGTATGTCTCATCCGTTGCCGGATCAAAGTACGTCAGGTTCTCACCGCTCTCAGACGCGTGCCGCGAAAGGTCAAAATCGCCCCGATTATGGACGCCTTCAAGCTCTCTCCAACCGAATGGGAAGCGATATTCAACATCAATTGCACGTTTGGCATAGTGGGCAAGTTCATCGGGCGCATGTTCGCGCGCACGAAGGCGCTCCGGGGAGACGCCGTACGCCTTGTACCACTCTAATCGGCGCGGCAACCATTCGTCGAACGCGGCAGTTGCACCGGCCTCGGGTCGTACGAACATCTGAAGCTCCATCTGTTCGAATTCGCGCATTCGAAAGACGAAGTTGCCGGGACTGATCTCATTGCGGAAGCTCTTTCCAATCTGAGCGATGCCGAACGGAATCTTCTTTCGCGCTGCATCACGCACGTTGCGGTGCTGCACATATGCTCCTTGTGCGGTCTCTGGGCGCAGATAGATCACAGAGGTCTCCTCTTCAACGGGGCCCATGAACGTCTTGAACATCAGGTTGAAGCGTCGGGGTGCGGTAAGGCTCCCTTCACAGTCGGGACATGCGAGGCCGAGCTTGGCCACGATATCGGCGTCCGCGAGCTGTGCCGTCGTAAGCGCATCGGTACCAGGAAGTTCGTCAAGTCGGTAGCGTCGTTTGCAGTCAGTGCACTCAACGAGCGGGTCGCTGAACGAACCCACGTGTCCGGAGGTTTGCCAAACCTGTGGATGCATCAAGATCCCAGCATCTAGACCGACGACTTCGTTGCGCTCTTGGACAATGGTGCGCCACCACGCCCGCTTAACGTTATTCTTAAGCTCTACGCCAAGCGGACCGTAATCCCAGACGGCGTTGATGCCACCGTAGATCTCCGAACTCGGGAAGACAAACCCACGGCGTTTAGCGAGTGAGACGATGATGTCGAGATTTGGGACTGCGGGAGTGGCATCAGCCGAAGGCGTGCCGGCGAGTGTGAGCGTTGGATCGGCAGTGATACCCATGAGGTGGAAGCCTACCCGATTCGAGCACTGCTAGAGCGCACGGGCACGCGCCGCTCCCGCCGAGGCTGCAAGGAGCCCGATCAGGATTGATCCCACGGCGTATGTGATCAGCGGCAGAAGTTCACGCTCCTCACCCATCCGTGCGAGCTGTAGCGCGAATGCTGAGAAAGTGGTGAAGCCGCCAAAGAGACCCGTAAGCCGAAGGGGTCGTGCGGACTCTGGTAGTACCCGGTCCGCGATCATCGTTGCAGCAGCGCCCGCAACGAACGAACCAACCACGTTCACCGCGAGTGTCCCAGTCAGCGCGGCGATCCCGAGGCGCACAGTGAGCACATCTACGCCGCTTCAAACAAACGCGCCTGACGCACCACCATGCGCCACCAGCAGTGCGCTCACAAGCGCGCTCACGCGCTCACCTCGTCAAGAAAGCTACGGCTCTTTGGTTCTCGCCCATAGAGAAGCAGAATCGCAGCGCGAAGCGCTCGGTCGACCTCTTGGAGTGGCCCGCTTGGGAGCCGCAGCGTCGCAAGCTCCTCTGGGGCAAAGCGTCGTAGCGCCCGCAGCAGGCGCAAGCCATTACTACTTAGCGGCGCACCTTCGCCATGAGTCACGCAATGAATCCCGCCCGCGCGCTCATCCCAGCGGGGCGCTTCTCCCTCAACTGGAGAGCGCCCGCATTCAACACAGTGATCGAGTTCTGGTGCGTGCCCCGCAGCGTCAAGAAGCGCGAGTTCAATCCAACGCGCAACAAGGACGTCAGGGACTCCCGCCTCGAGCAGATCCCATGAGCGGAGTAAGAGCGCGTACAGTGCAGGTTCAGGTTGCTCGTCACTCGTGGCTCGCTCCACGAGCTCCGCTGCGTACCAGGCGACGGCGCTACTCAGCAGTCGATCCCGAAGTCCGAGCCAGACGCGCTGTGGCTGTACCTGGGTCACCACATCAAAGGTGCGCCCCGCTGCGAGTGCGACCTCGAGTTCCGCAAATGGTTCCACACCACCTCCGAGACGGCTGGTCGGCTTGCGCACCCCTTTAGCGATCGCCTTGAACTTCCCGCGATCCGGCGAGATCAGGGTAAGCACGCGATCAGCCTCACCAAGGCGGAACCGCGAGGTCACCACTGCCAGCGTCCGCAAGGCTCGGCGTTCAGGCATGGTGAGAGGGTAGCATTGGCACATGACATCACTCCGAGGCACCCCGACTGGGGCGAACCTTCTTGAGTTAGACCTTGACGAGCTCGTCACCGCCACGGACGCGGCGATCCTTGACCTCCTCGCCGCGTGGGAGGAGCCAATCACCGCGTCAATGTACGAACAGATCAGGTACCACATGGGATACGGGGATCCGAGCGCCCGACTCGGTAAGCGCATGCGCCCGCTTCTCGGACTCCTCACCTATTCCGCACTTTCGAGCGATTGGGAGCGCGCCATCCCTGGCGCAGCGGCCGTAGAGCTCGGTCACAACTTCAGCCTAATCCACGACGACATTGAAGATCAGGACGAAGAGCGACGAGGTCGTCCTACCCTCTGGGTGCGCGAAGGGCTCGCGCAGGCCATTAACACTGGCGATGCACTGTTCACGATCAGCCGTATTGCGGCTCACCGTCTGACGGATCTCGGCTTCTCGGACGCCAAAGTGATTCGCATGATGAAGATCTACGACCAGACCTGCCTCCGCCTCTGCGAAGGTCAGTTCATTGATATTGCGACGAGTCAGAAGCGCGAGATGCAGAGCGTAGAGCACTACTTTGAGATGATCGGGCGGAAGACGGCGGCACTCATCTCTGGTGGCGTAGAGTCAGCCGCCATGCTCGCCACCGACGACGAGGAGGTAATCACGCGCTTCCGTACCTTTGGCTGGGCACTCGGACTCGCCTTCCAGATCAATGATGACCTGCTTGGCATCTGGGGGAGTGAGGCGGCGACGGGAAAGGCGCCGTCAGATCTTGCTCGACATAAGAAGACGCTTCCCGTCCTCTACGCAGCAGAGCACGCCAACGTTGAGGATCGCGCCACACTCGTCCGACTCTTTGCAACGCCAGATCCGGACGCCGCACGGGTGACCGAAGGTCTCGCTGTCCTGGCACGAACGGGGGCCGAGGCCTACACGCGGGAACAGGCTGCACGTTGGCGGGAGCGCGCACTGACGGAGATTCGTGGTGTGCCAGCGGTGAATCCGATCGCGATCGTTCGGCTTGAAGAAATCATGGAGCGTGTGATCTCCGCCTAGGCGATCCCGTAGGGTTAACCCCCTTCGCCCTCCGCAGACCCTGTCACGGACTCGCCGGGGGTCCAACGGACGCGCACCTTTCCCACCCTTCGTCCCCTCACCTCGATGACACTGATCTCGAGGGGGGCGATCGTGACAAGATCGCCCACCACGGGGACACGACCGATTCGGTGGTAGACAAATCCTCCGAGCGTGTCGTACTCCTCATCGTCCTGAAGTTCAAGCGGGGGATCGATCAAATCAGTGAGCTCGTCAATGTCGGCTCGACCATCGAGGATCACCTCCCCTTCGGAGATTTCGACCTTCATCGGCTCCTCTTCGTCAAACTCGTCCTGGATTTCACCCACGATCTCTTCGAGGAGGTCTTCGATCGTCACGAGACCCGCGGTGCCCCCATGCTCGTCGAGCACGATTGCCATGTGCACCTTTCGTCGCTGCAGTTCATGGAGAAGGTCGTCGACGGGCTTCGACTCGGGAACGAACAGCGCTGGGCGCATGATGTCACGCAGACGCGGACGAGGCCCACCCGCCGCAATGATGCGGAGCAGGTCTTTCGCATAGAGAATGCCGCTCACGTGATCGATGGACTCGCGATAGAGCGGCGTGCGGCTGTGCCCCTCGTTCAGCACAACCTTGACTGCCTCGTCAAACGTTGCCTCTTCATGTATTGAAACGATATCAATGCGTGGAACCATGACCTCATGCAACTTTGAGTCACTAAGCGACATCACCGCCGAGATCATCTGCTCCTCTTCCGCCTCGAGCACTCCCTCCTGACTCCCCTGCTCGACAATCAGTCGGATTTCCGCCGCTGAAAGTTTTGGAGTCCGGGTGGGATCAATGCCGAACGGCGTGACGATCGCCTTTGTAAGCACCACGAGAAGTCCTACAAGTGGGCTGATCACCCTGGCGAAAACAGAGATCGGACCGGAAGCAATCAGCGCAATCCGGTCCGAGTTCGCCAGCGCGAAACCTTTTGGGATCAATTCGCCGAGGATGATTGCGACAATTGACACAAGCAGCGTGACGAGTAGCAATGCAATCGATGCAGCACGCTCCCCTATCCACGAGACACCACTAAGCGGCGTAGCAATTAGTTCAACGATGCTGACCGCGGCGACTGCTGACGCCAGGGCACCAAGAAAGGTGATCACGACCTGAATCACCGCGAGGAAGCGACCCGGATCTTGAAGCAGGCGAAGGGCTCGAACCGCGCGCTTATCTCCCTCGTCCGCAAGCTCACTCAATCGCGTTCGGCGGACGCTGACGTAGGCGATCTCAACTGCAACAAAGAATCCGTTCAGGAGAATCAGGAGCAGAATGAGGCCAAGATCCGCGAGCACAGGGGTCATCGGCTATCCGTTACCGATCGTGCGCGCGGGCACGCCTACTACGAGCGCTCCTGCAGGCACATCCTTCAGCACCACCGCTCCAGCACCGCTCTTTGCGCCATCGCCCATCGTAAGCGGTGCCACGATCAGCGTCCCAACGCCCGTAAACACACGTGCGCCAATGACCGTTGCGTGCTTCTTTTCGCCGTCGTAATTGGCTGTGATCGTTCCCGCGCCGATGTTGCTTCCCTCGCCGACGCTTGTGTCACCGAGATACGAGTGATGTCCCACTTTGACCTTGGCAGAGAGCGTTGTGGCTTTGAGCTCAGCAAAGTTGCCAACGTGCGCGCCCGCACCGATCATGCAGCCGGGACGAATGTGCGCAAAGGGGCCAACGTCGACACCTCGAGCAAGAGTTGAGGCGTCAATGTCACTCGAGCGGATCGTGCAGCCTTCACCAATCACGCTCTCGTGAATTCGTGATCCAGCCTCAATGCGTGTCCCAGTCTCGATCGTCGTGTTGCCGCTGAGCATGACATTCGGTTCAATCACCACATCGGCGGCAATGTGCACGGTGGGCTCGATCCAGGCCGTGGTTGGATCGACGATTCCGACGCCGCGCTCAAGGTGTGCTGCGTTGATTCGTTCGCGAAGTGCAGCAGCCGCGTCCGCGAACTGACGTCGATCGTTCACCCCCTCAAGGTCAATCCCGCTCCCGAGGAGGATGGTAGCTGGCGTACCTTCGGCGGCGGCGCGCGCGACAAGGCCGGTGAGGTAAACCTCTCCGCTCGCTGCTGACGGCGTGAGTGTAGGCAGCGCCCCCACAAGCCAGGCGCGATCAACTGCGTAGAGCCCTGCGTTCACGAGATCGTTCGCACGGCCGTCGTCGGTTGCATCACGCTCTTCTACAATGCGTGCCGCTCGACCCTCTTCGCTTTGCTCAACACGGCCGTAGCCGGTTGGGTCTTCAGCGTGAAAGGCGGCGAGCGCGATTGGCACACCCGCACTGCGACGAGTCGCGATCAGCGCGCCAATACTGCTCGGCTCAAGGAGCGGCGTGTCTCCACACGCGATGAGAACCTCTGTTGCGTCGGCTGGGAGTGCAGGTAGGGCATGGCGAACTGCGTCGCCCGTTCCACCTGGTTGCGGCTGCTCTGCACGGAGCGTCCCCAACGGGGCACGGTCGTGCAAGGCGGCGGTCTCGGGAGATAGGAGGAGGATCGGTGGATCACGCAGCACACTCCGGACCGCCTCAACAACCCAGAGTGCCATTGGGCGCCCAAGGAGCGGGTGGAGGACCTTGGGCTGGGCGGAACGCATCCGCGACCCGACGCCAGCAGCGAGGATGATGGCCGTCACGCCTGTAAGGCGCTCCGGCCCGGTACTTGAGGGTGTCATCTGGAGGCGAGTCTAGCCGACCTTCTGGGCGATTGCCTCAATCTCCACAAGCCCCCCCTTGGGAAGTCCTGCCACCTGCACGGTTGAGCGTGCCGGATACGGCTCCGAGAAGGTGCGCCCGTAGATCTCATTTACCGTGGCGAAGTCGGCGAGATCTGCGAGGAAGATGGTGCACTTGACCACATGTTCAACGCCGAACCCCGCTGCGGAGAGTAGCGCGCGCAGATTCACCAGTGCCTGCTCCGCCTGAGCGGCAACCCCGTCGCGAAGCGCACCCGTCGCAGGATCCATGCCGAGCTGTCCCGAGCAGAAGAGCAGATCGCCTGAGGCGATCGCTGCACTATATGGACCGATCGCTGGAGCAACGCCGCTTCCATTCACTGGTCGTTTCATCGTGAGCCCCCTCCTATATTGCCAACTCTGTCGCGGTGACAAGGACACCGCCATCTGGAAGCGTAAGTTCACTACGGCTTACTGCCGCCTCAACGAGCACGCCAGCCTCCGTAGCTTCGCAGAGCGAAGGATAGAGGAGAAAGAGGGTCGGCCCTGAGCCTGAGAGAGAGAGTGGGCGCCCGAGGAGCCGGCGCAGCGAGTGGTCGAGCGGGCGCAGCCACGGGGTGATCGCTCGGGCTGCAGCGAGCAGGTCATTCGACGACGCGAGCGCCGCCGAACGCTGGAGGAGCGCAGAGGTTGTGAGTCCGGCGAGCGCCTCATTTGCGAGATGTTGCGAGCTCACGAGCGCCGCGCCGTATGCATCTCCCCGCACTCCAGCGGCGAAGGCGGCAAACACATCTGCCGTCCTGATGCCTTCGCGTGCGCTGATCAACAGCACGCCGGGGCCCGGCTCGCTCCACGGTGTGAGTGGCGTCACGCGCTCACCTCGCCCCTCCATAAGCACAGGTCCACCGGGGAGGAAGAGCGGCACATCAGAGCCGATGCGGATTGCAATCTGCATCAGTCGCTTCTCTGCCAACGCCACTCCGCACAGTTCAAGTGCGCCACGAAGCAGGGCCGCGGCGTCACTTGATCCGCCACCGAGTCCGGCCGCCACCGGAAGCCTCTTCTCCAGCACGATGTCAAGTGGAGGGATGGGCACCTCCCTGCGCAGCTCGCGTAGCGCCACACGCACGAGATTCTCGCCATCGCCAGTGATTGGTACGCCAGCACAGTGCAGCTCGTCTTCAGTGCTCTCTCCTCCCAGTCGCTGGAGCGTGATGTGATCGCTCGCGCGGATTGGCGCGACGATGCTATGGAGATCGTGATAGCCGTCTTCGCGTTGGCCAACAACCGCGAGTGTAAGGTTCACCTTTCCAGGTGCGTCAACCTCTACCCACTGAACACGCCCAGCGCCAACACGTCCGCGACGAACAGGGGCCTCTTCGGGATGTGTCCGCATGGTGCGCGGCGGGCGAGTCGGCGCCCCGGGAATACCACCGAGTTCACGAAAAATACGCACCCAAGCTTCGACACTGAGCGCCTGCGCGCGAAGGTCTGGATCCGTATCCGCGCGCTCCAGCGCCCGAATAATCTGGTCAGCAGGAATCGGAAGTGCACGCGGTAAGGCGTTGCGGAGCTTCTTTCTGCGCTCTCTGAATCCGGCTTGGACGAGTCTCCAGAGCTGCTCTTCGTCATCGTCGGAGAGTCCCGCGAGCGGCGAGTGCGTCAAGCGCTCAAGGGAGAGCACGGCAGAGTCAACCGCTGGAACCGGTTCAAACGATTCACGACGAACGAAGTGCACGATCGTGGCGTCGCTCCGAGAGCGTATGAAGGCGGTGAGATATGACCAGTCACCAACCGGTGCGGCAACTCGCTCCGCGACTTCACGTTGGACTAGCAGGACAATTCGCTCTGCGGGGTGTTTAAGGACGAGGAGGCGATGAAGCAACGGACTGGTGATGTGATACGGGATGTTCGCCACCACGCGCCACGCTCCTTCTGAGGGGAGGAGAGGCTCAAGATCAACGTTCAACGCATCGCCGTGAATGAGGATGAGGTCTCCACTCGCGATCTCGTTGGCGAACTTCTCCTGGAGCCGCGGGAGGAGATCATCGTCGAGTTCGATTGCAACCACTCGCGCGCCTGCCGCGAGGAGACCTTCGGTAAGCACGCCGAGCCCAGGGCCAATCTCCAACACGATCTCTCCTGGCCCAGCGCCACCAGCCGCGACGATCGCATCGCGCGCCTCAAGGTCCACGAGAAAGCTCTGGCTGAGACGCTGCTTCGGCGCGTGCCCGGCAACAAGAGGTCGCGCACCACCGCGACGCAGCACTGGACTCATCCTGCCGCCGCCGCGCCGAAGGGCCATGCGGCGCGCACTGTAAGCCCACGTGCAGGATCCTGGAGCGTCACGCGTTGCTCCATGAGCGCAGCGTGAGCGGCGGCTCCAATCATGGCTGCATTATCGGTGCACCAGCGAACGGGCGGGATGCTGAGGAGACGCTGGTGTTTGGTAGTTACAGCCGCGAGACCTGTACGAAGCGCTCCATTCGATGCAACGCCACCCCCAACCACGAGCCCCGTCCCTGGGTGTGCAAGGAGCGCGGCCTCCACTCGCTCCACCAGTGCCGCGACGATCGCCGTCTCCGCGGCGGCAGCGATCGTCGCGGCGGCCTCCGGTGGAACAGGGCGCTCACGAAGGGCTGCATGTAACGCCGCGGCCCGCCCAGGCGCGACTGAAGGGACACCAGCTGCCGCAAGCACCATTCGCGCCGCGGCGGTCTTTACGCCACTAAATGACACGTCGTATTCACCCTCTGTCCGCGCAACAGGGAGTCGGTCGCCGCCGCTGCGTGACGCGGCCGTAGCGGCTAAGGCTGAGAGCGCCGCGCCGCCCGGATACGGAAGGCCGAGGAGGCGCGCGATCTTGTCGAACGCCTCACCCGCCGCATCATCAATCGTGCCGCCAAGTCGTTCACTCGTCCCATCGGCTCTCACATGCACGATCAAGGTGTGACCTCCGGAGACTATGAGACCAATCGCGGGAAGTTGTGGGGTAGCCGACGCCAATTCGGCATCGTGCAGCCAGGCGGCACGGAAGTGACCCTCGAGATGATTCGTCGGGACGATCGGGAGTCCGCGTCCCCATGCCCACGCGGCGGCTACGCCTGAGCCGACAAGGAGTGAACCGACCAGCCCGGGACCGGTGGTCACTGCAACCGCATCGATCTTACGCACGTGTGACGCCCCCTCGGCCGAGCTGAGCACCTCTTCCAAAAGTCGCGGCACCCAATGGTTATGCTCACGTGCTGCAACTTCTGGGATTACTCCTCCTGTCACAGCGTGGAGGGCACTCTGACTTGCTACGCGTTCCGCGACGACTTCTCCCCCTTCGCGCACTAGGGCAACCGCCGACTCGTCACAACTTGACTCAACCGCAAGGATTAGTCGCTGAGTGCTCATCGTGCCAACACGTCAAATGCTTCTTGATTCGGAAGCGGCTCATCGGCATCGGTTGCGGTTCGTGCGAGCGACTCGCGCGCCTGCTGTTGCGGATCACGCAGTTCCGCGGTCGTCATAATGATCGCGTCTTCGCCTGTCTCTTCGTAGTATCGAACCCTTCGCCCTGCCTCTGCGAATCCGAGTCGCGCATAGAGCCGCCGAGCCGGTACATTGGAGACACGAACATCAAGCGTCGCAACACGCGCGTCACCACGACGTGCCTCTTGCAAGAGCTCGAGCATCAGCGCAGTGCCGAGTCCCTCACTACGCAGCGCAGGCGCTACGGCGATCGTTGTCACGTGCGCTTCGTCCACCATCAGCCAGATCCCGCCGAACCCCAGCAGCTCCCCTCGGCGCCAGGCCCCAACATATCGTGCGAAACGGTTCGTCGTCAGCTCGGACTCATAGGCGTTCCCTGGCCACGGTGTGCTGAAACTCGCCTCCTCAATTGCGCGCATCAGCGGGAGATCGCCGATCGTCAACGAGCGAATCTGATACTCATCTCGTCGCACTAGACGCCTCTCCCCTCAACCCCGCGCGGCGGTGACGGATAGCGAAGCTGAATCTCACCCCGTAGCGGTGCCTCTCCGCGCGCGGCGGAGGTGAGCGCCGCGCTTAGTGCGGTTGAAGCGAGGTTTGCAAACGCATGCGGGAGGCGCGAGGCAACGCGCGCAAGGTCTGCGGAGGCTGGCGCATCCGCATGCGCGGCAATCTCACTCCCGGCCTCGCGAATCACCAGCACCTCCCGGGTGCCGAGTGGAAAGACCACCGTCTCACCACCCACCTCATTGGCGGCAGCGTAGAGCGCGCGGTCGGATGGGATCGCGATGATTGGTAGGTTAAGGGCTGCAGCGACGCCAGCCGCCGCGGCAGAGGCCGCACGAATCCCCGTATAACTTCCCGGACCAACGCCAACCACGATCGCTGAGAGCTCCGCGCGCGACGCCTCGCTCGGGAGGAGCGTGGCGATTCGTTCAAGGTGGCTGCGCTGCGGCTCTCCAGAATCGGCCACCACGAGGTCCCCCTTCTGCGGACCGCTTAACGCGAGGAGCGCCACACATCCGTGTCCAAGCGATCCGTCGAGAATCAAAGCACTGTGATTACGAGCCATCGGCAACCTCAATCCCCGCCGCGAGAAGTTCCCTGTGCAAGCTCACTGCACGCTCCGCATCTCCAATATGAAGCGTCGCGCTGCGCGCATCGCCGTGAGGTCCAGGTGTGAGCTCCACTTGAACGTGCGACGGCCATTCGCCCTGCAGTGACCAGCGCACCTGCTCTGGCCACTCAATAATCGTGACACCCGCCACATGGCGTTCATCGATCAGTCCTGCCGCAAACGGATCACTTCCAGGCGGGAGGCGATAGGCGTCGGCGTGCCAAATTGGGAGAGCTCCCTGGTGTTCGGAAACCAGCAGAAATGTCGGTGAGGTGAGTGGAGGATCGGCGTGGAGCGCAGACCCGATCGCGCGTGCCAGGGTCGTCTTTCCTGAACCGATCTCACCGATCAGGAGGAGGCGATCGCCTGCGCGGAGGTGGTGCGCGATGATGGTACCGAGTCCCTGCGTCGCCGCGAGGCTGCTGAGTTCTATGCGTAGCGAAATCACGCGGAGCGGCGCTGCAAATCACCGAGCGGTACGGCGCAGAGCTCTCCGGCAATGCGAACGGCACCAAGTGGATCGTCCGCGCGCGGATCGGCGAGCCCCTCCCACACGCCGGTTTGACCTTCATGGATCCCCCCGATCACATGAACATCCCCCGCCTCGCGGTCAGCTCCGCCACCGTGCACGATGATGCCAATCGGTTCGTCACTGAAGCGAACGCGCGCGCCGTGGAGGCCGCGCAGCAGCTGCATCATGCGCTCGTGACCACCAGGCGTGGGGCGACGCGGCGTCATGATCATCAGTCCGAACGGTGCTGTGGCAACCGCGGCTGCTATCCGACGCTCAAGCGATGCGTTCAACGCGTCGCGCTCGCCATCACGGAGCCCGTGAACGATCACGCCGCGCACGCCAAGGGCCCGGGCGCGCAGCACCGTCTCGGGCGATGCACTTCCAATCGCGAGGAGTCCTGCCGCTACGGCACGCTCCCATCCGCTCCCTTCAGGTTCCGATTCACTGAAGTAAACCTCCCCTTCAACGAGATCCCCTAGTAACTGTCGACCACCGCGCACGCCATGCGTCACATTCCCTGGAGGGAGGAGGCTGATCGGTGCAGGGATCGGGGCGGCGCTGGTCGCTGCTGAGCTTGCCGCGGAGAGGCTCCCACTTCGCACCTCATGCAGCGCCTCGAGTGCATCGCCAAACACGACCGCCGCACGTGCGATTCCGCCATGCATCGTGAACTCAGCCTGCTGCGCTCCGCGTGTGAGGAGCACCTGTTCTTGTTCGCCCGTCCGAAGTGGGAGTGGATAGATTTCGCCGTGCGAGATTGTGACTTCGCTGCGCGATGCACGCACGAGCAGTTCGTCCCCTGCCTCGCCCGCAACGCGGACGAGATCGCCGCCTGGCAGCAGCAGGTCGCGTGCGAGCGATGAGAGTGCCGAATCAACCCATGCATCGTCCAACGCCTCCCCACCGAGCGCCGAGAAGATGCCGTACGGTTCCAGAAGGATCGGTGTTCGCCCCGGCGGAACCAATGGCGCAGCGACACTGATCGGGAGTGTCCCCGTGGCAATAAGACTTGCTGCCACACCGACGAGCAAGAGTGGAGCGCCTTCAAGGTCAAGGTCGCTGAGATTTTCATGCGCCACCAGATCAGCGAGGCCACGCATCGCGTCCGCGACAGCTACCGCTCGTACCTGGTCGCGCGCATCATCACGATCCCTGAGTGGAGCGTCTGCAAGATCTCCCAGCAGATCAGCCACCAATGAACGATCTGTGCGGCCAAGGAGCGCCAAAACGCCATCGCAGCGACGTCGCCGTTCCACTGGATCAGCGGGAACTGTTGCTGCCCCAGGCACGTCAAGGCTGACCGCGGCACGGTCCGGCGATGCCGAGGTGATGCGCCCACCGTCAGGAGTGATCTCCGCCATCCGCACTGGGCCACCGATCCAGGCCGCGAGGCGTCCTGCCGCACGCTGCGAGTCCCCTTCTCTCGCGACAACACGCATCGGGGTACCCGTCAAGCCTGCAGCGGTCATCAACGTCGCCTCAAGGGCATCGCTCGCACCACCGCTCGGCTGCGAGAGCGCACCTAGCAAACGCGCGCCACCTTCGCGGCGAATGAGCGCACCGCGACGCTCACTGACTCCGTCAACGATCAGGAGGAGCGGTTCACTCACGGAGCAGTCTCATTGAGAGCAGAGAGCGCAACCGGACGCCCGTTACGCGTGTACACACGAACCAACCGGCCTGTAAAACTCGTTGAAACCTCATTGGTGATCGTCGCGCGGCGGCGCGCTACATCCACGGGCTGAATCTCGTCATCACCTGATCGTCCGATAAAGACCACATCGTCGAGCGTACTCAGATCGGATGCGGGGTGATCTGTGGCGTCGACCGTGATCGAGTCCATCGCAATGCTCCCTACAACTGGGAGTCGAATGCCGCGCACGAGCACCGTCGCCTTCCCCTTCTCGTGATAAGAAATCCCGTCGGCATATCCAATGGGCAGGGTGATGATCCTCGAGGGTCGTTGCGCAACGAAATGCGGTCCATACCCGACCCCATGTCCAGTTGGGAGCGTTGCGATACGGACTGGACGTGCGATCAGCTGGTAGACCGACGCAATACCGATCTCCTCTGCACTGCGCGAAGGACGCAGCGCATTTGGAACGACGCCGAAGAGGGCAATTCCTACACGCGCGACGTGTTGACCAGCTCCCATCGTCAACAGTCCACCTGAACCAACGAGGTGTCGTTCGAGTCCGCGACGAAGTTCTAGATCCGCGAGCGCGTCTGCTGCGCCGTTGAGGGTTGTCGCCTGCGTTGTGGAACGCTCTAGATCCTCGGCCGCAGTGAGGTGGCTCCAGATGCCACGCAGCGAAATGCGCGGCCGTGCGGCATGGAGTTGCTCCACGAGCGCCGCTAGTTCATGAGGGAGTATGCCGTCGCGTCCGAGACCCGTATCAACCTCGACATCGACCGTGAGCGGGCGGGCATCAGCGAGGTCTGCATCAAGGATCTCTGCCACGACCGCAGGTGACGTGGCAGGGACACCGATCTCGAGATCTGCCGCCTGGCGCAGATGCTCACGTGGGACTCGCCAAAGGACACGCAGTGGAGCCTGGATCCCCGCGTTGCGGAGCTGGATCGCCTCATCGATGGTGGCAACCAAGATCGCGCGCGTGCCGGCTGCGAGCGCAGCGCGTGCCACCTCCACTGCGCCCAGCCCGTACGCATTCGCCTTGAGCACCACGTCAAGATGCCCACCTGCTGGGAGATGCGCCTTCAGACCGCGTACGTTCTGTTCGATCGCATCAAGGTTCACCTCGACCCACGCCGCACGGCCAAGAGGCGGGAGGCCGGCGGCAACGATCGCCTCTGGGATCCCCACGCTACGCCTCGCGGATGGCCCGCTGCCCGTAGGCAACGGCGACCGCATACTCGCGCTCATGCGTGATCGATACGGCGATCGCTGCGATGCCAATCGCTGTCGCCCGTTCCGCGGCACTCCCGTGTAGGTGCACGATCGGCTGGCCCGTTTGGAGGCGATCAATTTCAATCTCGCGCCACCCAATCCCCCGAATGCCAAGGCCGAGGAGTTTCGAGACGGCCTCCTTCGCCGCCCAACGGCCTGCAAAGTTTTCTGGGCGTGCTCGGACATGCGCCTGCTCCGCGTCTGTCAGCACCCGAGCGGGGAACCGAGAAGGATGTCGTTGCATCACGTTCGCAATGCGTTCTACGCGGACGATGTCCACGCCAAGGGCTGGTGGCTCAGCGCTTGAGTTCAGTTGTGCCTGCATGCAGGTAGTCTACCGCCCACTCAGCGGTGCTCTGCCAGGAGCGCGCTTCCCGTTGAGAGGATCGCATCAACAACCGAAGTTAGGAAGGACTCATCGGGACCCTCTCCCATCACCCGGACGAGTGGCTCCGTCCCAGATGGTCGCACCAGGAGTCGCCCGCCCCGGGCAGCGAGCTGCCGTTCTGCATCGCGGATTCTGTTCAGCATCGTTGGATTGGCAAGGAGCCACTCCGCCTCACCTTCACGGACGCTGATCTCTCGCTGAATCTGCGGATCGAGTGGGAGAGTTGCGGCGAGTGTGGAGAGCGGAACACCCGAGCGCACCAGCAACGCAATCATTTCGATTGCGCTGATCAGTCCGTCGCCGCTCGGCGCATGCTCAGGGAATAGGAGATGGCCACTCTTCTCCCCACCGAACCCAGGGTGCCCTGTGATCAGAGCTTCAGCAATATGACGATCTCCCACGGGGGTACGCTGCAACGTGATGCCAGCATCGCGCAGGTGACGCTCCACACCTGAGTTCGTCAGGATCGTCGCGACCACACGCTTCGACCCTGGAAGGGCACGACGCATTCGATCAAGGGCAATCAGGCCGATCACCACATCGCCGTCAATCAAAACACCATGCTCGTCGACTACTGCGCAACGGTCTGCATCCCCATCAAGGGCAATTCCGAGATCGGCACCGCGCGCTACGACCCGTCTCCCGAGCGCCGCGGGAGCTGTCGCCCCCACTCCATCGTTGATCAATCCATCACCCATCGCCATCCCATCAACCGTCGCACCAGTTGCCGAGATTGCCGCCTCGGCGAACGGGATGCCCGCGCCGTTCGACGCATCGAGCACCACACGAATCCCTGCTGCGGCGCGATTCGGCGCGGCTGCTGCTGCAACCTGCGCGAGGTTCTTCGCGTAGCGCGCGACATAGGTTGCGCCCTCTGCATCGGCCCGTGCAACCGTGGCGGGCGCGTCATCGATGTTCGACACACCGACATTTTTATTGGCGAGTGTCTCTTCGATCTTGCGCTCGAGCTCACGCTCAATCGCATCGGGGACTTTCCGTCCATCACGACCAATGACCTTTAAGCCGTTGTACTCGACTGGATTGTGCGAGGCGGTCACCACCACGCCGCAGGCAATCTGCACGTCCGCCGCCACTATGGCTGCGAGTCCCGGTGTTGGGATCACGCCAAGGCTGATTGGCGTGGCGCCTCCTGACCGGATTCCAGCGGCGAGCGCCGCACACAAACTAGGGCCACTCGGTCGCGTATCGCGTCCAATCAAGATGTTCCCAGCAGGATGCTGCGCCGCCAAGGCAGCACCGAGGGCGTAGGCATCCTCCGATGTGAGCGATGCTCCCGCGACCCCGCGAATCCCGTCGGTACCGAATCGGACCGCGGCCATCAGCAGCGTAGCTGCGCTAGATCAGCGCTTCGTGAACTGCTTCGCCTTGCGGGCGCGGCGGAGACCGTACTTCTTTCGTTCTTTCGCTCGCGGATCGCGCGTAAGGAAGCCAGCCTGTCGAAGTGGGAGTCGATACGCTTCAGGGTCCGCAGAGAGGAGTGCGCGCGAAATCCCATGGCGGATTGCGCCCGCTTGACCTGCGATGCCGCCCCCTTCTACCTTCACCATCGCGTTGAAGCGACCCTCTGTACCTGTGACGCGGTATGGCGCAAAAACTTCCGCCTGCGGGATCGCGCCACCGAAATGCTCCACATACGTGCGACCGTTGATGACGATCTGACCTTCGCCCGGGACGAGGCGCACGCGGGCGGTAGAAGTCTTCCGTCGTCCCGTTCCTTGGTAGTACGGTAGGCTCACGTCCTTCTCCTTCGGACTCATGCGAGTGGCTTCGGCTGCTGCGGCGCGTGCGGATGTTCCGGCCCTGCGTAGATCCTCAACTTAGTCATCTGTGCGTTCGCGAGCTTGGTCTTGGGGAGCATCCCCTTCACGGCGCGCCGGATCGCCTCCGTTGGCTTGCGCTGAATCAGATCGCCGAGACCCTCTTCGCGGTGGCCACCCGGGTGACCGGAGTGTGAGTGGTACCGCTTACTCAAGAGTCGATCGCCCGTGACCACGAGCTTGGCCGCGTTGATCACGATCACGAAGTCCCCCGTATCTATATGGTCGGCATAGGTTGGCTTCGCCTTGCCGAGAAGGGCGGTAGCAATCTTGGTTGCAAGTCGTCCGAGCGTTTGGCCCTCAGCATCAACCACGCACCAGTTCCGCTCAATCTCTGCGGCGCGAGGCGTCCACGTCTTCCTATTCACACCAACCTCCTAGACGAGCTCTAGTTGGACAAGGGGGGCGGCATCGCCCTTCCGAATACCAATCTTGGTGATACGGCAGTAGCCAGAGGCGCGCGCAGCATACTTCGGGACGATCTCATCAAAGAGCTTGTCCACGACGAGCGGCTCGTCTGGGAACACAGCGACCACCGCACGGCGCGCACTGAGTCCACCCCTCTTTGCAAGGGTGATGATCTGCTCGACCTGCGGACGAATCTCTTTAGCCTTCGCCTCCGTGGTCTGGATGCGCTCATAGCGCAGGACAGAGACGATCAGGTTCTTGTACAACGCGAGTCGTGGCCCCTGTTTTCGAGAGAGCTTGCGACCCCCAACAGCATGGGACGCCATCTCAGGCTCTCACTTGCTCGTCGCTATCGTCTTCGGTCGCGTCGTCATCGAAACTGGGACCCAGAGAAACGGTGCTCTCTGGTACGTCGAACCCTCTCTGAACCAGTTTCTCGCGGACTTCCGTGAGGCTCTTCTGTCCGAAGTTGCGGAGCTTCAGGAGCTCCGCCTCACCACCGTCTAACGCGCTCAGCAGCTGGCCAACCTTGACGATGCCCGCGCGCTTTAGCGCGTTATACGCGCGCATAGGCAGGTCAAGATCTTCAATGGAGAGGTCGAGCAGGTTTCCGCCCGCCGCTGCGGCTGGCGCCGGGGCTGGCGCCTCGCCGAGACCTGAGAACGCAGTGAACTGGCCCACGAGAATTGCAGCCGCCTTGCGTACCGCCTCCTCGGGAGTGATGGTGCCGTCCGTCTCAATTTCAAGGATCAGCTTCTCGCGGTCAACATCCTGACCGACGCGCGTGTTCTCTACCGTGAAGTTCACCTTCCGTACCGGCGTAAAGATGGCATCAACTGCCATTACACCGCGAGGGCGTGCCTCGCCGTCTGGTTCAATCTCCAAACGATCGGCAGAGACGTAGCCGACACCGCGCTCCACCACGAGGAAGGCTTCGATCGCCGCCTTGTCTGAATCAAGCGTCATCAGCATCTGCTCTGGATTGACGATCTCGACCTGACCGTTCGGGGAGATGTCACCCGCGGTCACGTTGCCAGCGCCCTTCTTGTTGAGAGTCAGCTCCACGCGACCCGAGGCGAAGCTGCGGAGACGAATCTTCTTGATGTTGAGCAGAATCTGAACAACATCCTCGCGAACGCCAGGGAGCGATGAGAACTCCTGCTGGACACCGGTGATCTGAACCGCCGTGATGGCGGCGCCTTCGAGCGAGCCCAAGAGAACGCGTCGCAAGGCATTCCCCAGGGTCACTCCGTATCCAGGAGCAAACGGGCCCGCTTCATACTTGCCGTATGAGCCGAGCTCCTCGAGAGGGGCGATCCGTGAAGTTACAGCATCAGTCATCTCTACCTCCACTCTTATCGCGAATAGAACTCAACGACGAGTTGCTCGTTGAAGTCGCCAGGCATCTGATCGCGGCGCGGGGCTGCGACGACGTGACCCGCCATCTTTGACGCGTCCACACGTAGCCACTCCTGAGTTGCAGCACCCTTGAGGGCCTCAACGACTTCCTTGAACGGAGTGAGCGCTGAGCGCCCAGGGCGGAGCGAGATCACATCGCCCGGCTTCAGACCATACGACGGGATGTTCACGGCGCTACCGTTCACCGCGAAGTGTCCATGGGAGATCCACTGCCGCGCCTGACCTCGCGAGCTGGCGAAGCCGAGGCGGAAGACTACGTTGTCGAGTCGCAGTTCAAGGAGGCGCAGCAGGTGCTCACCGGTCACGTCGGTTCCGCGCTCCGCCTCGGCGAATAGGCGTCGGAATTGAGCCTCACCCAGTCGATAGACGCGCCGCATCTTCTGCTTCTCACGAAGCTGAAGGCCGTAGTCACCCACCTTGCGGCGTCGAACGGCGTGCATGCCAGGGGGGGTCGGACGTCGCTCAAACGAGCACTTCTTGGTGTAGCAACGCGCTCCCTTCAAGAAGAGCTTTGTACCCTCTCGACGGCACTGGCGGCAGACTTGACCAATATCGCGACCCATGACGCTCCTCTCTTAAACTCGGCGCTTCTTCGGAGGGCGGCAGCCGTTATGGGGCAGCGGCGTCACATCAGTGATCGCCGAGATGTTGAGTCCTGCCGTCTGAAGCCCACGAATCGCCTGCTCGCGACCCGCGCCAGGACCCTTCACAAAGACTTCAACGGATCGGAGACCGTGTTCCATTGCCTTACGCGCTGCAGCCTCAGCGCCGAGTGAAGCCGCGTACGGCGTGCTCTTGCGTGACCCCTTAAAGCCGGCAACGCCACCTGAACCCCACGAGAGCACCGCGCCACTCGGGTCGGTGATGGAGATCACGGTGTTGTTGAAGGAAGCGGCGATGTGGGCCTGCCCGACTGGAACGTTCTTCTTCTCGCGACGGCGCGTCTTCGTTGGTCGCTTGTCCATCTCAGCCATTTATATGCCCTGCCTTACTTCTTCTCGATCTTCTTGCCGGCGACGGTCTTGCGAGCACCTCGACGCTGTCGCGCGTTTGTCTTGGTGCGCTGACCTCGCGACGGAAGGTTCTTGCGGTGACGCGTTCCACGATACGTGCCTACTTCGATGAGGCGCTTGATATTGATCGCGATTTCACGGCGGAGATCGCCTTCGATCTTCTGGCCCTTATCGACAACTTCGCGTAGGCGGTTGATCTGCTCTTCGGAAAGATTCTTCACGCGGATGTCTGGGCTGATGGACGTCGCCTTTAGGATCTTCTGGCTGGTGGTGAGTCCGATACCAAAGATGTAGGTAAGGGCGACTTCAACTCGCTTTTCACGTGGGATGTCAACGCCAGCGATTCGTGCCATGGTCCTACCCCTGCCGCTGCTTATGCTTCGGGTTTTCGCAAATGACCATGACACGACCATGCCGCTTGATCACGAGGCACTTGTCGCAACGAACTTTTACCGACGCAGAAACTTTCACTCGTTCTCCTGTGCTGCTACTTCAATCGGTAGGTGATCCGACCTTGCGTCAGATCGTATGGCGATAGTTCAACTTTGACCCGATCACCCGGAAGGATTCGAATGAAATTTGTCCGAAGTTTCCCACTGATGTAGGCACGAATTCGATGGCCATTTTCGAGTTCAACGACGAACAACGTGTTCGGCAGCGGCTCGACTACCGTCCCCTCGACTTCGATTGAATCCTTCTTCGCCAACAGCCCCCCGTTTCAGACTGCGCAACTGATCCCTGGCGTTCCAGGGGCCGACTGGGGAGAGA
>Ga0208048_1000404_pt1 | contig 23175 bp, 17 predicted proteins | sample Malawi_45m_30L_FD_184163 | JGI IMG/M metagenome (GOLD analysis project Ga0208048, IMG submission 184163) | Freshwater microbial communities from Lake Malawi, Central Region, Malawi to study Microbial Dark Matter (Phase II) - Malawi_45m_30L... | ecosystem: Environmental > Aquatic > Freshwater >...
GCGCAGCAACGCCGATGGATCCGCCGTGCGGTAGTGCAACGGCCTGCACAGCGACGCTGCCGTCCTCTTGCGAGATGCGGATCATTCCGCCGTTGATCGGTGTCGCGCCGAGTGCCGCCGTTTCCTTTCCTTCCGCGGATCGAATGCTGATGCCGCTCGATGCGGGCGTGGTCGTCGCCGCGATGCGAGGGTTGCCTTGCGCGTCCGTGATGAGCAGCGCCGGGCTACCGCCTTCGGTACGCAGCACTGCGCTGCTGCCATCGGCAGCAGTGGCCTCTACCCGACCACCATCGGGCGTCGCGTACAGCCCTGCAACACCTTGCTCGGCGCCATTCCAGACCGCGATGTCCCCGCCACTCGGATTGGCACCCAAGCGAAGTGCGTTCTTGCCGGAGTTGCCCCACACATCGAGTTGCCCCCCATGCTGTCCGATACCCGCAAGCAGCACGACCTTGTCGCTTTGATCCACCACCTCAAAGCGGCGCGCACGGACAACATCTGGTGTGCGAGTCGATTGCGTGGCGGCGAGCACGACGGCGCTGATGCCGATGCCAGCGAGCGTGATTGCGCCTGCGCGCCAAAGCCGCGATTCACGGCGCGCACTGATCAGTTGCGTCTCGATCGCGTCAAGTCGCTGAGCAAGGGAAGGGACGGACGGAGTATCGGAAGGTTCGTTCAACATGAAATCGTGCTCCTCGGCGGTTAGCATACGGCTCGCGCATCCGCTGGCATGCGGAGTCGGACCTCTCCATGACGATCATTGATCATCCCCTCGCCGCGATGGATGGCGTGACGCAACGCGCGAGATGCGCGCGCGATGGTGCGCTCACTGCACTGCAATCGCTGCAGAAGGACGACGGGCATTTCTGTGCGGAACTCGAGGGTGATTCGATTCTCGAGTCGGAGTACCTGCTGATGAAATGGGTACTCGGGCAGGAGTCGCAACCGATGGCGGATGGGCGGCCCGGGCGTGAAACGCTCGCGCGCATCGAACGCGTACTCCGAGAACAGCAGCGTAGCGATGGTGGTTGGGGGCAGTACCCCGGCAGCGCAACGGATCTATCGGCGACGGTCAAGGCATACCTCGCCCTGAAACTTGCTGGCGATGGGGCGGACGCGCCGCACATGCGACGGGCGCGCGAACAGGTGCTTGCGCTCGGCGGCGCGGAGCATTGCAATTCCTTCTCGAACTTCTATCTCGCCGCACTTGGGCAGGTGCCCTGGTCGGCAGTGCCGACGATTCCGCCTGAAGTGCTCTGGTTGCCGCGTTGGTTCTTCTTCCATCTTTCGAAGGTGAGCGCTTGGAGCCGCACGATGATCTTGCCACTGGCGATCGTCAGTGTCCTTCGCCCCACGCGAAAGCTCGATGCGAGTCAGGGCATCGATGAGCTGTTCGTGGACGCCCGCGAACGCTCGCGTCTGTACCAGCGGCCCGATGGCTCGCGTTTCTGGCGGCGCGTGTTCGGCGGTGTCGATTCGCTCCTCAAGGTGACCGAGCGCTTTGGAGGAACGCCGCTGCGACGCCGCGCGATCAGCGAGTCATTCGCATGGATCATGCTGCGTGCGAGTCAGGAATCGCCTGCGCCAACGGCGGGGCTCGGCGCGATTTTTCCACCGATGGTCTATCTGCAGATCGTGATGCACGCACTCGGCATTCCGCGCAGTGATCCGCGTGTGGTTCGTGCCGAGCAGGATTTAGACGCATTCTTCATCGAGGATGAAGAGGGCATCCGAATCCAGCCCTGTTTCTCGCCAGTGTGGGATACCGGGATCGCGCTCTACGCAATGAACGACTGCGGCCTCGATGCCACGGACCGATCCGCGGCGCGTGCCGCATCGTGGTTGGTGCGCAAGGAGGTCTGCTTCCGCGGCGACTGGGCGGAGAACTGTGCGCCTGATGCGCCCAATGGCGGTTGGGCGTTCGAGTACGACAACGCTTGGTATCCGGACTGCGACGACACCGCGATGGTCGCCATGGCCCTCGCGCGTACAGGCGGTGCAGCCGCGTGTGCGGCGGGGGAACGGGGCGTGGAGTGGCTGCTGGCCATGCAGAACGACGACGGTGGTTGGGCTGCGTTCGACCGCACCGAACACCGGCCGATCTTGGAGTGCGTTCCTTTCGCCGATCACAATGCGATGCAGGATCCCTCGTGCCCCGATATCACGGGTCGAGTGCTCGAGTGTCTGTCGTGGCATGGACTGCGAGTGGGTCATCCTGCGATCGATCGCGCCGTGCGTTACATCCGCTCACATCAGGAGACGGAAGGCTGCTTCTTCGGGCGCTGGGGGGTGAACTACATCTATGGAACTTGGCAGTCCGTAATCGGTCCGATCCGCTGTGGTGTCAGGCGGGATGAGCCGTGGATTGTGCAGGCGGGCGAGTGGATCCGCTCCGTGCAAATGCCCGATGGATCCTTCGGCGAGACCGCCGATTCCTACATCGATCCTCGGCTGAAGGGGCAGGGCCCATCGACGGCCTCGCAGACCGCATGGGGTGCGATGGTGCTGCAGGAAGTCTTCGGTCCGCGCGATCGAGGACTCGAGCGCGCCGTCGCGTGGCTCTGCGAAATGCAACTCGGTGCTACTGCAGCGATCGATCCTGTGCGAAATCCAGATGGCGATCCGGCAGGGTCTTGGAGCGAGCCGTTCTTTACGGGCACGGGATTCCCGCGCGTGTTCTATCTGCGCTACCACCTCTACCGACTCTATTTTCCACTGATGGCACTCGGGCGATTCGTCGCAGCACGCAGCAGCGAGCGCAGTTCGCTCTAGAACGGCGCGGGCGACTGAAACACCCGCTGTTCGCCAGTGATCGGATGCGTGAACGCAAGCAGCGTCGCGTGTAAGCAGAGCCTCGGTGCGAGTTGTCGCAGATCATGTGGGGCGTAGAGATCATCGCCGAGCATGGGATGACCGATCGTCAGCATGTGCAGCCGCAACTGATGCGATCGCCCTGTCTGTGGCTCGAGCCGAACGCGTGTGCGAGCGGGATTCATGAGACGCTCGAGGACCCGCCATGCCGTAATACTTCGTCGGCCATGCTCGTGATCGATGCGCTGGCGCGGCGGACTCGCCAGATCCTTCGCGATGGGAAGGTCGATGACGCCCTGCTCCTCCGCGCAGTGACCCCCCACAAGCGCTTCGTACTCCTTGCGGACTGAACGCGCTTCGAACTGCATCGAGAGCGCTCGGTGCGTGGACGGATCGAGCCCAAGCACCATGAGACCGCTCGTGTCTCGGTCGAGGCGGTGCACAATGCGAGCGCCAACGAAATCCTCCACCACACGGCGAGCGATGCAGTCCGCTTTGTCCTCGCCAATGCCCGGAACGGAGAGAATGCCGTGCTGCTTCTCGATCACGATCAGGTGTCTGTCCACATGCACCGGCGCATAGCCGCGACCTACAATCGCGCTTCGGTTGCCGCCATCGGTGGCTGTCTCTTCCATGCGTCCCATCATCCCATACATCGCAGCGGCGCACGCGCTGCTTCTTGCCGCCTGCTCCACTCCGCAGACCTCACCGTCCATCGCCAAGCCGCCCACTGAGGATCCCGCGGTCTGGCGCGCATCCGAATCGGCGTGGCTGCAGAACCACACACAACTCACCTTTCCGGATCGCTTCGTCAAGGCCGGGGAGGCATACTTTTCGCCGAGTGGTCAACAGATCATCTTTCAGGCGGTCGAGCAGCCAGCGCCCGGCAAGGCGCCCGATGACTTCTATGCGATGTTCACCGCCGAACTCGGTGCGGATGCGACGGGCAAACCGATGCTGACGCGAATCGAACGGATCAGTCCGCCCGCCTCGGCAAACACATGCGGGTGGTTCGAAGAGTCGCGACCGGGAACAGTGCTCTTTGGGTCGACCATCACGACACCAGCGGTCACTGATGCGCCTGGCTACCAGCGCGGAAGTGGGCGGTACAAGTGGCAGTTTCCGCCCGAGATGCGGATCGTCGAGATGTCGACCGCCGATGCACAAAGCATCGCCGCGGGTCGCATGCAGCCAAAGGTGATCGTTGGCGATGGGCGGGCCTATGCAGCCGAGGGATCCACCACACGCGATGGCCGAAGCCTTCTCTACTGTTCGCTCGAAAGTGGACAGGGCGATCTGCGCGTGCGCGATATGCCAACGGGTCTTGATGTCACCATCGTGAACGCCCCCGGCTATGACGGTGGTCCTTTCTTCTCGCCCGATGAGCGGCGCATCTGTTACCGATCCGATCGTCGCGGCGACAGCTTGCTGCAAGTGCAAGTTGCGGATCTTGTGCGCGATGGTGATGGGCGAGTTGCTGGGTCCACGAACGAGCGTCAACTCACCGACAACGAGCATGTGAATTGGGCGCCCTTCTGGCATCCGACCGGATCAATGATCGTCTATGCATCGAGCGAGGTCGGTCACAGCAACTACGAGATCTTTGCGGTGACGACTGAAGCCTCATCGCCGCCGCAGCGCACGCGCGTCACGCAAGCGCAAGGTGCGGATGTGCTGCCCGTGTTCGACGCGGCAGGTCGGCGGCTGATGTGGACAAGCCAGCGCGGCGAGGGGCGTTCCAGCCAACTGTGGATCGCGGACTTTGTGTACCCGGTGCCAACGAAACCCTGACAGGGCTGCGCACATGAGCATCTTTGACGAACGCCGTTTCCTGATTCCCTTCCGCAGTCAGTTGCTGCCGCAACTGTTCACGGACACGCTCGTCATCGGTGGAGGTGTGGCGGGACTGCGGGCTGCGATCGAAGCGGCGCGTCATGGCACGGTCACCGTCCTTGCCAAGGGGCTGATGGATCTCTCGAACACGCAGTGGGCGCAGGGTGGCATCGCCGCGGCGCTCGCTGCGGATGATTCGCCAGACGCACATGAACGCGACACGCTTGTCGCGGGCGCCGGTCTGTGCGACGAAGACGCAGTACAGACACTTGTGCGCGAGGGTCCTGCGGAGATCGAGTGGCTGCAAGCTGCAGGCATGCGCTTTGACGCGGGGGAGTCGGGCATTTCGCTGGCTCTGGAGGGCGGACATGGACGCGCGCGAATCCTTCACGCGGATGGCGACCAGACAGGGCGCGCGTTGATGCGAACGCTGATTGATGCGGTGGCGCGCACACCGGGCATTCGGATCTTTGACCGCTGCTTCGCACTTGATTTGTGCACGGACGGTGCGCAGCGCGTGACGGGCGCAATCACCTCGCATCCACGCTTCGGTCTTCAGGTGCTGTGGTCGCGCGCCACGATTCTCGCCGCAGGTGGTGCGGGACAGGTTTACCGTGAGACATCGAACCCGCGCGTTGCGACGGGTGACGCGATTGCGATGGCGTGGCGCGCAGGGGCGCAGGTGCAGGACCTTGAGTTCATGCAGTTTCACCCGACCACGCTCTACGTCGCGGGCGCACCACGGCACCTCATCAGCGAAGCGGTGCGCGGGGAGGGTGCGCGTCTCGTGGATCGCCATGGTGTGGCGATCATGCAGCGACGGCATGCGCAAGGTGATCTCGCCCCACGCGACATCGTGACACGCGGCATCATCGAGCACCTCGCTGCTTCGGGGGACTCGCATGCTTTCCTCGATGCGCGTCATCTCGGCAGCGATGGATTCGCCCGCCGCTTCCCCGGGCTTTCTCGAATGCTGCGCGAGTATGGGATCGATGGCGGCAGCGCGCTCATCCCCGTGCACCCTGCGGCGCACTACACGATCGGCGGCGTCTGGACTGATCTCGATGGCCGGACCTCGCTGCGCGGGCTCTATGCCTGCGGCGAAGTCGCATCGAACGGAGTGCATGGGGCGAACCGTCTGGCGAGCAACAGCCTTCTTGAGGGGCTTGTATTCGGGCGGCGCACGGTGCAGGCCACAATCCGCGATCCCCTGCCAGACGCCGTTCCCATGCAGTGGGAGAGCAAGGTGCGTACTTCGGTCGCGGGCGAGTTGGATCTCGATGATGTGCGTTCAAGTCTCCGAAGCGCCATGTGGCGCAATGTCGGCATCGTGCGGGATGGAGCCAAGATGCGCGACTGTGTCGATATGTTCGCGTTCTGGGGGCGTTACGCGCTTGGATCTGTCTTCGATGCGCCAAGCGGATGGGAGACGCAGAATCTGCTGACGGTTGGCCATCTCATGACTCGGGCTGCGCTCGAACGGCGTGAGTCGCGCGGCGCGCACACGCGGCTGGATTGGCCTGGGGAAAGTTCGAGCGGATCCCAGCACTTGCTCTGGCGCATCGGCGATGCAAACCCGCTCTGGCGATCAGCTGGGCACGCGGCGCGGAGCGGTGCATGATGTGTGGTCGTCGCGCGGGGGGTGGAACTGCCGCATGCTCCGTACTGCTGACGCTTCTCAGCCTGCTGCTCGCGGGTGGAGGGGCCTGTGCGCTGCATGGGTGTGCGGAGGAACGCACCGTGCATGTCAAGCGAGGTGCAAGCAAGTTTGGACTGGAGTCGCCCGTGGGAAGCGAGACCACTTTGCCCGATGGCACGCGTGTCGTCATCGTGGATGAACTTCCCTCGCGCGCAGCGGATGCGGACGCGCAGCCGATCGGATCGTTCATCGTGCCGCGACCTGAGTACACCGCGCCGCCCTACAGTCCTCCTGCGCTGCAGCCACCACCCAAGCCAAAGCCGCGCCCCACTGAAGAACTGAAGTTGCGTGAGGAGTTACCCGATGGCACCGTCGTGCTGCGGGCAGTGATGCCGGAGCATGTCGTCTCGCACTTCAGTTACGCGCTGAAGAACCATGAGTACGCGCCGTTCTACGCGCAGATGCTCTCGCGCGAGGCGCGTGCGTCCTATGACAAGGCGGGCGGCGAGGCCGCGTTCACGGCATGGGCAGAGGGCAACCGCAAGGATCTGCTCGCGTTCATCACTCGAATGGCATCTGGTTGGAACGGCGCACTCGTTGTCGCCGATCGCTCCGCACCCATGCGACTGCGCTACAGGCTTGACCGCCGAACGCTCCCCGACATCCGCTTCGAGATCATCGAGATTGAGAATGAAGCGGGGGGGCTGCGGCTCGCGATGGTGCGATGAAGGAGTTCGGGCGCCGCCACTTCAAAAAATCACGCGGCTCGCCGCAGGGAACGAAGCGTCACGCGAGTCACTCGAAGCGACCACGGTCGAGCACATCGAGGTTGTAGAGGCCGCGCAGGTCCTTTGCTGAGAGGTGTTCCAATTGCTCCAGTCCGCGCACTGCCTTTCGCGCCTTGCGGATGCCGAGGCGGCCGAGCATCGCGAACTTCGACGCAAGAATGTCGCGCAGGTTGGCTGTTGTGTTGCGCGCATGACCTGCGGGATACATCACCAGTCCACTGTCGAGTTTTCGACCATCGGTCATCTCGATCGTCAGCGAGGTGGGAATGCCGTCGGGGTAGCGGCGGTCGTAGTCAGGTCCACCGTGCCCGAAGGTGATCTTGCTCATCAGCGCACGCGTGACAGGATCATGGATCGCCTCCGCGGAGTAGTCGTGGGGGCCGAGCATGATCGCCTTCCACCACCCGTCCACGGTCGTGGGCAAACCGTCGCCGCCCGATGCCTCCTGCGCTTCGAAGGCCTTCCGAAGCATCGTGGAAACGATGTACACCATCGAATGGTCAGCGCTCTGCCGCGTGTGCGGATCGCGCTTCGCCGGATCACCAATGATCGAGAATGCCGGCTCATATGCGGTGATGCGGATGGCCGCGATCCGATCGGGCGAGACAAGCAGATCAGGTTGCGCCACGAGCAGATCGATCAGCCCCTGCAGCGCACCTGCTGACTGATGCTCGTAGAGGCCGAGCTTGAAGTGCATGCCCATCACGGCAAAGTCGTCCCCGGCGAAGCCGAGCACGAGATCGAAAGGGCTGTCCCCCTGCGTCTTCTCGAATTGACGGAACATGCTCTCCGGGTTTCGGAAGATGTCGCGCGGTCCGAGGAAGCCGCGCATGGAACGCTGCATCGACAGCACCGCGGCTTCCGTGCTCAACGCTGCAGATGCGCCCTTGGAATCGGAGAGCTGCTTGCCCGCTCGGATCGCTCGCCATGGGATGTAGTGCGCCACGGTCATGCCGATGGCGCTTTCGATCTCCTCTGCCGTTGCGCCGAGCATCGCGCCATACACAGCGCTGCTCGCGATCGCGCCATGCACAACATGGTCGATCTTGTAGGTCTTCAGGCTGAAAACTTCGGCAAGCCGTCCGCGAATCTCGTCGATTGCGATCATCCCGCGCAGCGCAGCGGCACCATCGAGCCGTGCGATCTGCGCAGCGGCGATCGCCACAGGGTAAAAGTCGTTGTGGCCAAACTCGCCCGCTGTGTGTCCGAGTGCCGGGTTGTAACCAAAGTTCGTTCCATTGGAATCCCACTCGCGCACAGCGGCGGCGTTCGCAGCGATCGCCTTCTCAGGCGCCACGAGCCGACGCGATCCGAAGACGCGTGCGCCAGACTTTCCACTGGGGTAACTCAGCGCCTCCTCGCGCAGCAGCACAGGTGCGTTCGTGCCAAGCGCAAGCGCAGACACACCACAGAGAACGCTATCCGTGTGGAACAGCACGGTTCGCTCCCGCACGGCGGGGGATGGATCGCCCGCATGAAGGAAGTCGATCGCGTACTGCCCGATGCCAAGTGCCTGATTCGTGTTTCGTGGGAGTTGGGTTGCCGTCATATTTGTGTTCCGTTGAGCGCCGCAGTCTACGGAAGGCCCCCGCACGCAGTCGGCGCGACTCAGTTGCCGAACAACGCTTCGTACAGTTCGACGATGCCGCGTCCCTGCGTGGCGACGGTCTCGAAGATCGGTCGACCTGATGCAATGTCGAGCAGTTCGCGGACGAGTTTCGCTTCGCCCGCATGGTCCGCCTTGTTGGCGATGAAAAGATCAGCGATCTCAAGAATGCCCGCCTTGTCCATCTGAACGCTGTCCCCCATTCCGGGAACGGTCACCACTGCCGTCCGGTCCACGAAGTGGCGGATCGCAACATCATTCTGTCCTGCGCCGACCGTCTCCACCACGAGATGATCGAAGTTGGCAGCTCCCACCAGCCCGATCAGTTGTTCGAGCGTTCGGTAGTCCTCGCCGATGATCGCCATACTTCTGTAGAACACCCCTTCGTCCACAGCGTTGAAGTCGACGCGCAGGCGGTCACCAAGGAGCGCGCCGCCAGTGATCGGACTCATCGGATCAAAGGCAATGACCGCTGTCCGTCGACCGCGCCGAACTGCTTCCGATGCCATCGCAGCAACGAGCGTGCTCTTGCCGGCACCGGGCGCGCCCGTGATGCCGATCACGCGGGCAGGCCGACGCAGAGTGGTCGATGCGGGGAGCGTGCCGGCCGCAGCCATGGACATCAGTCTGCCCAATTGCGCCGTCGGATGTGCGGAAGGACCGAGCGGGGCGTAGGGGCGAACCGATCCGCGCACACTCTCCACGATCTGATCCATGCCCGTCCCTGTGTGGTAGATCCGCGCCACACCGGCTTCCATGAGCGCGGCGACATCCTCCTGCGGGATGATGCCGCCGACATTGACGGGAATGTCCGGTCGCCCGACGGACTTCAACTCTTCGAGCAGCTTTGGCACGAGCACAAGATGCGAGTTGCTCATCATCGATGCCGCCACACAGTCCACATCCTCATCGCGAGCACCGATGGCGAGACCGCGCGGGGTCTGCCAGAGTCCTGAATAAATCACATGAATCCCGCTGTCGCGCATGATACGTGCGATGAGCTTGACGCCGCGGTCATGCCCGTCAAGTCCCATCTTGCCGAGCAGCACGCGAGGTCTGTGCGGGAGGTCTGCACAGCGGTCCATCTTCGGGATGGCTGTGGTCGGCTCGGTCAGTCCGCGAGGCATCAGGACTTTTCCGTTGTAGCCGCGGCGGGCTCTTCACTCGACGCCTCGCCATCGGCACTCGCCGTGGCGACCCGCTTCGCCTCCGTTGTCCATTCGGCGGGCAGGAAGCGATGCGCGAAAAAACCGACCACTTTCTCCCCGTCTTGCAGCATGTAATCATCAATCTCGATACTGGCTCCGTCTGGTCCTCGAACGACTGCGATCGACTTGCTCATCCAGCGCGACATGTCAATCTCGGTTGCATGCCGAACCTCGAACGTGGTGTTCCTGCTTCGAAGGACTCCGGCATCGCTGAAGTCCGTCAGCTCCACTCGCTTGTCCCTTGCCTTCAGAAGCGACCACAGAAACCAGGGTGTGCTGATCATCCCGCAGCCGATCACATACACATACAGTTGCAGCGGACGGTCCCACGCGGGCACGGGCGATGGGGGCGGTTGAAACTCGGCGACTCGCTTCTTCGATGCCTCATAAGCGAGTCGCTCTTCGGCGTTCAAGGACTTCCCTTCGTTCGCCTTCTTCTGCAGTGAATCGAAGGTGCTCTTCACATCCTCAAACTCGCGGTACCGCTGTTCGTCCTGCGGAATGCGAACCCAGTAGTCGTATGCGCCCCAGACTCCCAGAACAAAGCAGAGAACGGCGTACACCACGAGCCAGACCAGACGCTTGGTTCTCAGAGCACAGATCACTGGCATTCAGTGGATTCTAACGATTTTATGTTGCACGCGTCCGCATTCCGATTACCTTGAGAGGATGCGATCCACGTGCAGCCTTCCCCTGTGCGTCAGTGCGATTCTCGTTTCGGCAAGCGCCTATGGCCAGTGCGATGCGGACTTGAACAGCGATGGGACCGTCGATGCTCTCGATCTCGCCACAGTACTCAGTGGATGGGGGAAATCGGCGGCAGGTGACGTGAACAACGATGGTGCAGTGGATGGCGAGGACCTTGCCGCGCTGGTCTCCGCTTGGGGTGCCTTGTGCCCCATCGGACAGCCGACGGAGATCAAACTGGCATGCCAATCGATTGCAGTCGCCCCCTTCGTATCGTTCGTGCAGACATTCACGGTGGGCAGCGCAGTCCGCGTGGGCATCGACCCTGCGCTGACGCCAGTGACCGCAGGTGGTGTCGCTAATGTGTGGGTGGTCGCCAACCGCACCGCCGCCGAGTGGGCTACGAACGACGTCCTGCAGGATGTCCGCGGGACGGCGCAGGCGATCACGCTCGGTTCGACACTCGCGCAAAATGTGTTCGAGTTGACAGGTGGGACAACGCTGTCGGGTGACGGCAATCTGGCGGTCGGTCGCGGCTACGACTTGGTCGTGGATATCAACCGCGATGGTCGCCTTGGCGCAGGCGATCTGATTGACGGTGGCGGGAACGCGGCAGGATTGTGGATCGCACGGGACCCGACGGCATCGGGACCGCTGCAGGTGACAACGCTCTCGACCTACACCGCGAGTGGGGCGACATCGGGCTTCACAACATCGCGACTGTGGTACCCAACCACCATCGCATCCCTCGGACAGCGACCACTCGTGGTGATTTCCCACGGGAATGGGCATCAATACAGTTGGTACGACTACCTCGGAACGCATCTGGCAAGCTGGGGGTTCATCGTGATCAGCCACCAGAACAACACGGTCCCGGGGATTGAGACCGCCTCCACCACGACTCTTCAGCACACGAGCGCGATCATCGCACAGCAGAGTACTGTCGCTGGGGGCGCCATCAACGGGCGAATCGACGTGTCGCGCATCGGCTGGATCGGGCACAGTCGTGGCGGCGAAGGCATCGCTCGTGCGTACGACCGCATCTTCGACAACACCTATACCCCAACGGGCTACGGACTCTCCAACATCAAGTTTCTTTGCTCGATCGCGCCGACGGATTTCCTTGGCGTCAACTCTGCAAACCCGCATGCCGCCAACTTCATGCTGTTGTGGGGTTCTGCCGATGGCGATGTCAGTGGTGTCCCGGACAGCACGGTGGCCTGGTCGTTCGATCTGGCCGAACGCTGCACGGGCTTCCGAAACACCGTCTATGTGCACGGGGCGGACCACAACGATTTCAACTGCTGCGGCACGAATGACTTCCAGGGTCCCCCAGGCACGGCGATCAGCAACGCGGGCGCGCAGGCCGTTGCAAAGGCGTTCATCCTCGCTGCGCTGAAGTATCACCTCGAGTCGGAGACGGCGCTTGGTGAATTCCTCTGGCGACCGTCATCCTCGCTGCGCCCCCCGGGAGTCTCTTCGGCATTCACGGTTGTCAAGGAGGTCGTGCCTGCCGCGGGCACCAACGTGCGCACCATCGACAACTTCCAGACGCAGACAGGCACGAGCATTTCAAGCAGTGGTGGGAGCGTGGTTTCGACGGTCACCAACATTTCGGAGGCTTTCGCGCGTGACACGGACTCGACCTACACCTGGAGCACCGGCAATCCTCACAATGGCTCGATCCGCGCCACATCGACCGACACGCAGCGCATGGTCGCCTGGGACTGGAGTGTGTCGGCAGGCATGACCTGGGACTTGCTGCCTGCGCTGCGCGACCTTTCGACATGGAACTTCGTGCAGGTGCGCGTTGGTCAGGGGACGCGGCACCCCAACACCGTCACGCTCAATGGCGGCGCGACCTTCACCTGGGCGCTGCAAGATGCGCAGGGAAATGTGGCGAAGGTGTCGAGCAGTGCCTCCGGCGAAGCCATCAATCGTCCCTACCAGCGCACAGGCAGTGGCACAGGTGCTGGATGGCAGAACGAACTGCGTACCGTGCAACTTCGGCTGCGTGACTTTAAGTCCGTGAACCCGCTGATCGACCTCTCGCAGATCGCCTCGGTGCGCATGGAGGTGGGCGGCTCGTCGGGAAGCACCACGGGTCGGTTCGTGATCGATGACCTGCAGTTTGTGAAGGAGTGAATGTGAAGCGAGCATCCCTGTCAGCGAGTGTTCTTGCGGCGAGTGCGGCAGCGGCGGGCATCTGGTGGAACGCCGGCGCGTCGGCGCAGCAGCCGCCTCAGGCATCGCAGCCCACGCCTGTCGACGAAGTGAATCGTCTGCCGGAACTTCCCAAGACACCATCCGCGAGCAGTACCGGGCAGCCTGTGTCCGTGCAGTGGGTGCAGTTGGCGAAGCCATATCCAAGCGACTTTCGCGCGGAACGGCCTCTCGTTCGTGCGGGCTGGTTGATGGTCGTCCGAGCGGACAGTGCACTTCTGACCCCGCGTTCGCTGGCAGAGCCGCTGTTGCTCGCGGCAGGTGATGGTTGGACCGCGAGCGTTGAGTGGATGCAGCATGGACATACGTCAGGGCACCGAGTCTGCTTCATTCCATGGGTCGATGACTCGCAGCCATCCGGCTCGCCAGAGCTGCGCGGCTCATCGGAGTCGATCAAGGAACGAGCGAACCTTCGGGGACTTCGCATCTGGTTCGGTACGCCTGAACTGCCGGAGCGCGTGGATGCTGCGATGCTTGCGCGCGAGCGTGTACTCGCGCAGACGAGCGGTCTGCAACCGACTCCAGCCGATCGCATGCCCGCTGCGAGCGCGGACCTGACGCTCGCGGACAGGGACGCACTGGTTGGGCGCATGAGACAGTTGGCTGCGCAGTGGTGCCCGGCGGAGGTGGAAGCCGAGGTTGAAGCGAAGGTCGAAGCCCAAGCGCCTGAGGGCGCGCGCTGAAGCTTGGGCGCTAGAGCCCGGCTTCGCCCATGGCTCGCTGGAAGTGTTGCGCCGGAGTTGCGGGGGCGTTCAGCAGGTAGCGAACTGCGGATCGGTCGACCAATGTGCCGCACTCGGGACATGTCGCACTGTCCTCGAGATGAGAGACATCATGGCGACACAGTGGGCAGCGCACATCATTGAACGCGATCAGGATGCGAAGCCCACAGTGCTTGCAGGAGTCGCCTCCAGCAACGAACCGACTTCGCTTGCCGCAGCGTGGACAGAGGATCTCCGTTGACTCGATGGTCGCTGACTTGCTGCTGCGCTTGGCGCCGACGCGGTAGATCACTCCAACTGCGATCGCCAGGCACAACGCGATCATCAGGTCCGCGGTCAGCAACCGCTGTGGGAGGAAGTTGCTTCCAGCATGCGACTGGCCATTGACCGTCCAGCACGAGAGTCCGCCTGCCACAAGAAGAAGCGCGATGATGGCGGGCACGAGGCGACGCTCGATGATGCCCAGCGGCAGTGCGGCTGTTGCGCCGAGGACCGCCAGTGATCCCGCGGTGAACGAGAGAGGAAACGCGACTTGCAACTCCCAGATGTCGTTGAAGCGGTCTTGCAGCACGATGAGCGTCCACTGCAGTGCCGCTGCGCACACAATCACGATGCCAAGTGCGCAGGCAATCCGGACGAAGCGTGAGCGAGAGGGCGTCACGCCGCACGCGCACGCGGCGAGGCAGCATGCGGAGCCGGTCAGAACGGCCCACATTCCCATCGCGTGGTCGAGCGCTGTTCGACCTGTCCACTGAAGAGCCGCGCCTGCAACAACGGCTGCCGGTCCACATGCTGCGCCGCCAATGAGCAGCAGCGCACCCCACGCCATGCGCCGCGTTCGCAGGATTGGAGATCCTGCATGCCTCAGCGGAACAATGAGCGTCGGGAAAGTCATGCCGATCAGGAACATGAGCGCAACCACCGCATCCTCACGGAGGATGGTGCTTGGCGCCCAGGTCAGCGTCAGTCCGAGCGCCGCGAGCAGTCCGATCACCACGGCAGTGGCGATACAGAGAGGCGTCAGTGCAATCTCATCGCTTCGCGGGAGCGTGGGCAGCAGCAGTCCACAACCCACGACGATGATGGCACAGCTGCCGACTGCCTTGGCGAGTAGATCGCCCTGGGCGTCGAAGAGCAGCAGAGCCACCACCAGCGCTGCTGCCGCGAAGAGCGACATCAGCATCAGGCGGATGACGAGCAGACGCAGCGTCACGTCGTCATCGTAGTGCTCGCCGCCGGGGGCGGCTCGGTCGAAGCACCTGTGCTCGAACGCACGGTGAAGACCAGATGCTCCTTCCCTTCGGGGCGCGTTCCCTCGATCGCATCGCCAGCCTTGAACTCGCCAGTGAGCAAGCTCTCCGCAAGCGGGTCTTCGATGTAGGAACCGATTGCACGGCGCAGCGGACGCGCACCAAAGTCGGGGTTGTAGCCCTTTTCAATGATGAAGTCCTTCGCCGCCTGATCGAGCGCCAGCGTCATCTGCCGCTCGCCGAGGCGCTCGCGCACCTTCGCCAGTTCGATGTCGATGATCTGCACAAGGTCGTCCTTCACCAACGGGCGGAAGACGATCGTGTCATCGAGACGGTTGATGAACTCCGGTCGGAAGAACTTTTCCACTTCGCTGAGAAGAGACTTCTTGATCTTCTCGTAGTCCTGCACCTCGGCCCGCTTGGTGAAGCCGAAGTTCGAGCCGCCCTTGATGAGATCCGCACCAATGTTGCTCGTCATGATGACGATCGTGTTCTTGAAGTCGACCTGTCTGCCGAAGGAATCGGTCAGACGACCTTCCTCCATGATCTGCAGCAGCATGTTGAACACATCGGGATGCGCCTTCTCGACTTCGTCGAGCAGCACCACGGAGTAGGGGCGCCGTCGAATGCGTTCGGTGAGCTGTCCGCCCTCCTCGTATCCGACGTAGCCGGGAGGCGCGCCGACGAGCCGAGACACCGTGTGCTTCTCCATGTACTCGCTCATGTCGAGGTAGATCATCGACTCGGGATCGCCGAACATGAACTCGGCGATCGCCTTCGCCAGAAGCGTCTTGCCGACGCCGGATGGTCCAACGAACAGGAACGAACCCATCGGACGCTTCGGATCCTTGAGTCCCGCGCGTGCCTTTCGGATCGCGCGCGACACCGCCTTGACTGCCTCGTCCTGGCTGACGACCTTGCGGTGCAGTTCACTCTCGAGCTGCAGCAGACGCTCCGATTCGCCCTTCGCCATTCGGGTCAACGGCACGCCAGTCATCTTGGCGACAACTTCGCGGATGACCTCCTCGTCCACCGTGGCTTCCGTCTCGTTCATTCGGTCACGCCATGCCTGCTGGAGCTTCTCCTTTTCCTTGCGCAACTTTTCCGCCTGATCGCGGAGTTCCGCGGCACGCTCATAGTCAGCGCCCTTGACCGCCTCATCCTTCTCGATCGCGAGGCGCTCCACGCGCTCTTCGAGTTCGGTCAGATCAGGTGGCTTGGTCATGCTCTTCAGGCGAAGGCGTGCACCCGCTTCGTCGATCACATCGATCGACTTGTCCGGTTGAACGCGCCCCGTGATGTAGCGCCCTGAGAGTTCGACCGCCGCCTTGAGCGCCTCATCCGTGTACCGCACACGGTGATGGGATGCGTACTTGTCCCGCAGGCCCTTGAGGATTTCGATGGTCTGCGTTGCGGTGGGCGGTTCGACGGCGATCGACTGGAATCGCCGCTCAAGAGCAGCATCTTTTTCGATGTACTTGCGGTACTCGTCGAAGGTCGTGGCACCGACGCACTGGATCTCGCCGCGCGACAGCGCCGGCTTGAGCACATTGGACGCATCGATCGCACCCTCGGCGCCACCGGCGCCGACAAGCGTGTGCAACTCATCGATGAAGAGGATCACATTCTTGGCGCGGCGCACTTCGTTCATCACGGCCTTGATGCGCTCCTCAAACTGGCCGCGGTACTTGGTACCCGCGACCATCGCGGCAAGGTCGAGCACCACAAGGCGCTTCTCGAACAGCAGGTCGGGAACCTCTTGTGCGATGATGGCCTGCGCAAGCCCCTCGGCAATCGCGGTCTTTCCGACGCCTGCTTCGCCAAGCAGCACTGGATTGTTCTTGGTTCGACGGCAAAGTACTTGGATGAGCCGCTCGATTTCCTGATGGCGTCCGATGACAGGATCGAGTTCGCCGTTGCGAGCGAGTTCGGTCAAATCGCGGCCGAACGAGTCGAGGGCAGGGGTCTTGCTCTTGGTCGCACGCCGTGCGCCTGGCTCCCGCTCGCCCGGACCCGTTTCGCCCGCTCCAGGTTCCTCCCGCCCCTGGGGCGTCTCCTCTTCGCTTTCGCCGCCAGCACCGAGCAGGTTCAGTACTTCCTCACGGACATCTTCAAGCTTCAGCCCTAGATTCACAAGGACCTGCGCAGCCACGCCATCCTGCTCGCGCAGCAAACCGAGCAGCAGATGCTCGGTGCCCACATAGTTGTGATTGAGATTGCGCGCTTCTTCGATGGCGTACTCGAGCACCTTTTTCGCGCGTGGCGTCTGCGGCAACTTGCCCATGGTCACCATTTCGGGCCCGCTCTTGACGAGCTTCTCGACTTCGAGCCGCACCTTGCGCAGATCGATGCCAAGATTCTTCAGCACATTGGCGCCCACACCCGAAGCCTCCTTCACCAGCCCAAGCAGAATGTGCTCGGTGCCGATGTACTCATGGTTGAAACGCTGCGCCTCCTGATTGGCGAGTGCCATGACCTTGCGTGCGCGATCGGTAAGTCGTTCAAACATGGGGAACCTCCTGTTGGTGCATCCCTGATCCTACGACCCTCAACCTCATGCCGCCGAACGACTCCGAGCAGGCGGCACTCATCAGCAGCACGATGCTGCCGATGAACTATCGGATTCGCCTGACCGACACTCAACCCGTGCCTCTCAATTCTTTCGACACAAAGTTCGATGGGAGCAAGCGTAGTGCGCTAGCAAAAGAGATGCCAAAGTATTTCTGCCGCGCGGCTTGCGAGCGGATATGGCGTACTTCAACGAGAAATCCATCAGTTCTGGGCGGTCGAGTCGCTCGTGCCGTTTACAAGACGAATCTGCCGAGTGGCGCGGGAAGCCACATCGCGGTCGTGGGTCACCATGACAATGGTCAGACCCTGTTTGTGCCGTTCGGCGAGGAGGTCGAGGATGCCCGCTCCCGTGGTGGCGTCCAGATTGCCTGTCGGTTCGTCCGCGAGCAGCACGGCGGGGCGATTGATCAGCGCACGCGCGATTGCGACGCGTTGGCGTTCACCTCCTGACAGTTGCGAAGGGCGGTGCGAGAGGCGGTGATCGAGGCCGAAGGATCCGAGCAAGGCTCTCGCGTCGTGGCGAAGAAGCGCGCGCCCCTCGCGCCGCGCGCCTTGCACGAGCGCCGGCAGCAGCGTGTTCTCAAGCACACTCAGCTCAGGGAGCAGGTGATAGAACTGGAACACGAATCCGATGTCACGGTTTCGGTAGTTGTCGAGTGCAGAACCAGGCTGAAGGGAGATGGGTTCACCGCGGAAGCGGATCTCGCCCTTGCCCGCATCTGGGCGATCAAGACCGCCGAGCAGATGCATCAGCGTGCTCTTGCCAGATCCAGATGAGCCGAGTACGGCGAGCCACTCCCCGCTTCGCACACTCAGATCAACGCTGCGCAGGACTTCAACGCCGTGCGCACCGAAGCGGTAGGTCTTGTGAACTTGGCACGCCTCAAGGAGTGGCTGCTCAGCCATAGCGAAGCGCCTCCACCGGGTCGATGTCCGCAGCCTTTGCCGCGGGAATCGCCGAGCCAATCACGCTGAAGAGCACGCCGCCCACGGCGGTCGTTCCAGCTGCCCACCAATCCACCTTGTCAGGTACCAGCGTGAAGTAATAGATGCTCGGGTCCCAGATGAGTGTCCCGTGGTGCAGCGTGAGTCCGAGCGCCGCCCCAGTCAACACGATCGTCCCCAGTGTCCAGAGCAGTGTGGGCAGGAACTTCCGCCGTAATGCGGTCACGCAGAGCCCAATGGCGCACGCCAACGCGAGCGACCATGCGGTGACGCGGATCGCCAGCGGCGCATCGCTGCCGATTGCCTCATGGATCGGATTCACATTCGTCACGATCGTCCACGCCAACAGAACGCCCAGCGCGCTTCCCAGCGTTCCGATGATCAGTCCATAGCGCAGGAAAATCCACATGACGCCCGTGCGCGATGCACCGACGCTGCGGAGAATGCCGATGTCGCGCGTTTTCTCGACAACGATCGCCCAGAAGATCGAGAGAATCAGCCCTGCGCACACGAGGTAAATGAGCGAGAACAGCACGCGCATCATTTCCCGCTCCTTCTCGACGGGGATGATCAGATCGCGCAGCTGCTGCTCCCAGGTCAATACTTGCACGAAGCGGGGCATGGACGCGGTTCGCATACGGTCCGCTTCGATGCGGTCCGCGAAGGCGTCATAGGTGGTCTGCACGCGATCCCGCAGCGCATCCGCCGAGCACCCGGGCTTCGCGCGCAACAGCAGTTTTGTGACGCGCGCAGGCGTGCGCCCGATCACCGGATAACTGCCTGACGCATCGGGATCCGCCGTCAGGTCGTAGAGCGGTGCTTCGTCGAGTCGAAGCAATCGCTGTCCCTCCGCGAGCGGTATGTACACACGATTGCGGTCCACTTCAAAGAGCCCCGTCTGTACTTCGTTGACCACAGGAAAAATCTGCTCGCGCGGCTCGGCAATCTTGCCCTTGCCTGAAACGGGGACCACGGTGAGGGTGACTTCGAGGCCCGGCATGAACCACCCGTACCGAGGCAAGTACGAGCCGTCGCGTTGGCGCGCGTTGCCGACGGACACATGCATGCCGAGTGCGATGCCTGGAGTGTTGGTGCTCGACTGCACGAGCCGCTTGCCATCTTCCAGGATCGTTGGGTCAAGCGATCGGCGCGGATCATCTGGCGCCATCGCGCCTGCAGTGGCTGCGTCCTTGGGCGCACGCCAGTAGAGATCCTCGGCAAAGTCCGTCACACCCGTGAGCGATGCGGGATCAATCGCCCACACCTGCACATGCGCGGTCTCCTTCTGCGGTCCCGCGGGGTAGGGCATGCGGAGCAGTCCGATGGTGTCGATCAGCGGCGTTGCGCCCGCGACCTCTGGCAGTGCGCGAAGCTCCGCGAGCAGTTCTTCGGAGTATGGCATGCCGCCGATTCCTGATGACACGATGACATCGCCCACGATGCTGCGCCCGGATGCCTTCAGCATGTCGAGGAATCCGCTCATCACGGACACGACCGTGATCACGAGCGCCACGCAGAGTGCGACCGCAGCGACGGCGATGACGGGGATCAGCCGTGATGTCAGATAGCGATTGGAGACGAGGGATGCGTACACGGTGGATTCAACAGGCGGATGGAACGCGGTCGAGTGGTGGGCCTCCAATCGACAGCACCTCAATAGCACCCACATACTTCTTCGCAGTTGCCGCTGCAAAGCCCGATTTCATGGCGACCATCGTGAGCGTGCGTGAAGCGTGGACGGCGTCACCGCCTGCGAATGGTTCTCCAGAGTCCGCATCGAGGCCGCTCGGTACGTCAATGGCAATCACTTGCGCGCCCGCAGCGCGGCGGGCGTTCAACCACCGTATTGCATCGCGCAGTTCTCCATCGGGCGCGCGAGAAATGCCAGTGCCGAGCAGTGCATCGATCAGAACGCAGTCGTGCGAGAACGACCACGAATCGCGCTCGGCCCACGGCAGAAGCAGATCGAGCCGACGCGCCGCTTCGTGCATCACAGCGGCATCCCCGTGAGGCGTGGGGGGCACGACCGCGCACGCGCGAGCCGCGACACCATGGGAGTGGAGCGCGCGCGCGACCGCGTATCCATCGCCGCCGTTGTTGCCAGGCCCGCACAGGGCCAACACGTGCGGCGCTGGCGATGAGAGTGCGCGGAGTACGGCAAGCGCGCACTCCGCTGAGGCGTGCGCCATCAGCGCGAGCGATGGGATCGCCCAGTGCGTACTGCACTGGCGGTCATAATCGGCCGCCTGACTGCGCGTGAGAGTCTGCATCGGGAACACCCAAGCGTACTCCGACAACGGAGAGCGGCAGGGGGTAGCCTGCGACCAATGCTTGTGGTCGCCGTCTGGACTTGTGCCGCGATGTCCGTTGCGGGCGGCTTTTATTGGTTGATCGTGCGTTGGCGTGTGCACCGCGACCGCAGCGGGCGTCCCAACATGCGAGGTGGGATCGACCTGCCTCTCGATTCGTGGCCGACCGTTTCCGTGATTGTTCCAGCACACAATGAGGAACAGCACGCGCCCGACTTGCTGCGGAGCCTCGTTGCGCAGTCCTATCCGGCCTTGCTCGAAGTGATCTTTGTGCTCGACCGCTGCACCGATGCCTCGCGCGCCGCACTCGAGCGTGAGTGGGCTCGGCATCCTGACGCTTCACGCCGCGGCGTTTTACTTCGGATCATCGAGAACGAGTCATGCCCGGAGGACTGGGCGGGCAAGTGCAATGCCGCCGCCGTGGGCGCCCTCGCAGCCACGGGTGAACGCCTCCTGTTTACCGACGCAGACACGCTGTTCGATCCGCTGCTCGTGCGTGCGTCCGTTGCGCTGATGGAGGATCGCGGGCTGTCGCTGTTGTCGGCGCTGCCCGGTGTCAGCATTCGGCATCTGTTTGAGGCGACGGTGCAGCCGTTGGCCGCGATGGAACTGATGAAGCTCTTCCCCATCGCACGGGCGAATGACGCAGTGCATCCACGCCCCTTCGCCAACGGGCAGTTCATGCTCTTCACGCGGGAGGGGTACGACGCGATCGGCGGTCATGCGGCGGTCAAGGACGATCTGCTCGAGGATCTGGCGTTTGCGAGGGCAGCCGTACAAGTGGCACACCTGCGCGCGGGGCTCTTCGTAGCAGATGACATGCTGCATGTGCGCATGTACGAGAACTACAGACAGTTTCGTCACGGTTGGCGGCGCATCTTCATCGAGGCGTCCCGGCGGAGGCCGCACAAACTGCGGCGTTACGCGATGGAGTGCGCACTCGCCGGTGCTGGCGTGTTCGCCGCCGCGTGCATCAGCGTGGGTTGCGGCATTCTCGCGCTTCGGTCGGGCGATGAACCGCTCGGTTGGGCAGGTATTGGCTGTGGTGCGTTTGGAATCTGCATGCAGCAGGCAACCCTGATGCACATCTTCGCGCTGATCGGCGTTCCGCGTCTCGCTGCGCTGACCTGCGCGCATGGCTCCATCGCCGTGGCGGGCATCATGTGGCAGGCTTCGCGCGATCTCGTGGCGGGTAAACCCGTGCGATGGGGCGGTCGCGAGTATGTGCTGACGCCAGTCCGCGACTGAGGCGGTGCGAATACGCACATCGGCAGCGGTGGCGTTCCCTGCCTATGCTCACGACCTTCCCATGCGAATCCTGCTCACCAACGACGATGGAATCGAAGCGCAAGGGATCGAAGCGCTGCACCGTGAGATCGCATCGCTTGGCGAGGTCTTCACCGTCGCGCCCGCTGGCGTGCAGTCCGCCATGAGCCACGGCATCACCTTTCACCGCGCGCTGATGACGCGCGAGGTGGCAGTGACGCAGACCTTCCGCGGTATCGCCGTCGATGGGACGCCAGCCGACTGCGTGAAGCTTGGGCTTCGGACGATCTGGCCGGAGCGTTTCGGTACCGGCAGCGCACCAGACCTTGTGATCAGCGGCATGAATGGCGGCGCAAATGTCGGGATCAATGTGATTTACTCCGGGACCGTTGCTGCCGCGATCGAGGCCGCCTTTCTCGGTGTGCCAGCGATCGCAGTCAGTCTGCACTTTGGGGACTTCTCGAGGATCGAGTGGCGGCGTGCGGCGCAGATTGCGCGCGCAGCGATCGACCGCGTGCTCGAGCACCCCCTCGATGCGCACCGAGTGGTGTCGATCAATGTGCCTCGAACCGAAACGCCCGATGCACCGATGCCGCAGATCAAGGTGGTGCGAATGAACACCGCTGCCGGCGTCGACCGCCACGAGCGGCGTGAGGCGCCCGATGGCCGTGCGTACTACTGGCCTTGTGGCAGCGGCATGGAGTTCGTCCACACGGCGGAAGGCAGCGATGTCGAAGCGCTCATGGACCGCTTCGTGACGGTCACTCCGCTGTGGTACGACCTCACGGATGATGCATCGCTCGGACTCTGGCGAAGCCGTCTGCAGCAGTGATGCGGTTGCGCGAGTTTGGGTTCGTGTTCAGTTGAGTATGAAACGCACGCGAAAAGTGAGCGTTTTTCCCGGCGCAAGTTTGTCGAGCTGTGATCCTTTCGCGCGCCAGCGGTACAGCGCGTCCAGGACTGGTCCATCGACATCTGGGTAGCCGCTCGACATCAGCACCTTGCACGAGACGGGAACGCCATCCTTGCCGAAGAGGATCTCGCAGACTGGATTCCCAGGTCGTGTGGTCAACTGCGTCAGGATTGGCAGCGCTGGCTTCTTGGTCTTGATCTCGAGTCCCTTGCGTGCAAGCGGCTTGCCGTTCTTCCAGAGGGAGGGTGGCACATCGGCGATGCTTGTGGCATCGGACTCGCGGTCGGAGCGTTCGCCTTGGCTCTGCCCCGGACCGACGCTGCCTGGCAGACCAGCCACCGGCGCAACCGATGGAGAAGTCGCAGGCTGCTGCGCCTGTGTTTGCGGTGCAGCCTGAGCGGGTG
>Ga0208048_1000405_pt1 | contig 23170 bp, 20 predicted proteins | sample Malawi_45m_30L_FD_184163 | JGI IMG/M metagenome (GOLD analysis project Ga0208048, IMG submission 184163) | Freshwater microbial communities from Lake Malawi, Central Region, Malawi to study Microbial Dark Matter (Phase II) - Malawi_45m_30L... | ecosystem: Environmental > Aquatic > Freshwater >...
GAATTGTCGCGCTTTACGTTTAATTCCGTGCCCAAGGCCCGGGCCAGCGTGGCCCTCGTACTGCCGGAATGGACGAACCTTGAGCCCGACTGGAAAGCGGTCGGCGATTCCGTGACGCTCGCCGCTCACGTGGACAGTCCGGGCGGTGCTTATCGCAATGCGACGTATCTCGAAGCCAGCACCGATCTCACTCTCACCAACGGCGTCCTACGCCTGCCTAATCTCTGGGCGCGCAGGCCCGAAGGCGAAGTCCGACTTGCCTACACTGTCAACCCACACACGGGCCAGTATCACTGGACAGGTCGGGCGAATGTCTTCCCAAGTGCCATCGAACCTTTTTTGGAGCGTCCAGAGGACAAGCGCATCCTCACCAATTTCAACTTCTCGGTCCCGCCCTTCGTAGAGGGTGAAATTTGGGGCCGATGGCGTGCGCGTGAGGAGAGTGGTTTCCGTGCTTCTGTAGCGGCCACCAACTTCGTTCTTCGTGGCGAGCAAGTGGACGATTTAAGAGGCTCGGTGAGCTTCACCAATGAGTTATTTACCATTACTGATGTGCGTGCCCGCCGTGGGGCTGGCGTCATCACTGCGCCGGACTTACGGATTGATGCGCGGCTCCAGCGGCTGTGGGTCACCAACGCGCACAGCACCTTCGACCCCTACGCCTTCACGCGTGTCATCGGCCCGCAGACAGCCAAGGCGATCCTGGCCTACCAGTTCAGCAACGCGCCAACCGTGCGCGTCCACGGCTCGATTCCCTTCCGCGATTCGGAAAGCACCGACCTGCACTTCGACATCGTGGGCGGGCCTTTCCGCTGGTCGTTCTTCAACTTGCCGCATGTCACCGCGACTGTTCACTGGGTCACCAACCACGTCGTCATCACCAACTTGAGCGGCGGATTCCATGGGGGCAGGATTTTTGGCGACCTCGCCTTCGACCTTGCTCCGATCCGCAGCGCGGACTTCGGTTTCAACCTCGCCTTCACCAACGCCAGCCTGCCCGGCTTCATCGCGGAGCTAAACGGCAAGACCAACCGGCTGGAGGGCGCCTTGGGCGGCCGGGTGACGGTCACTAGCGCCAACACTACCAACTGGCAAAGCTGGCAGGGCTCCGGTGAGGTGCGGCTCACCGACGGTTTGCTGTGGGACATCCCAATCTTCGGCCTCTTTTCCCCCGTGTTGAATGCCATCAACAAGGATCTCGGAAGCAGCCGGGCAAAGGAAGCAAAGGGAAGCTTCATCCTGACCAACGGCGTCATTTACACGAAGGATCTCGAAATCCTCTCACCTCCCGCCCGCCTGCACTACGACGGCACCGTAGACTTCAGCGGCAAGGTTTATGCCAACGTCGAGGCCGAGATGTTTCGGGACGCCTTCCTAGTCGGCCCGCTGCTAAGCCTGCTCACATCGCCAGTGACGAAGGTGTTCGAGTATCGCGTGACTGGTTCGCTGAGCAACCCGAAGAGCGAGCCGCGCTTCATTCCCAAGTTTCTCCTGCTGCCATTGCGACCGTTTCAGACCATCCGCGAGTTCCTCACGCCAGACAAAGCAGAGCCGGAAAAAAAATAGCGGTGAAACAAAGTCCACCGCTAGGAAATGGACAACCAGCTGCTACCGACGGTTGCGACGCTTGACATTGAGTTGCGTCATCGAGTGGAGCAGCGCAGCCTGAACGGTTGCGTTTTCCTCGTCAGTGAGCTTCTCGGCGAGACGAGCTTCGGCCTTTTTACGCGCTTCCTCGGCCTTGGCTTCGTCAATGTCATCAGCCTTCATAGCCATGTCGGTCAGGATGGCCACGCGATCACCGGTCACCTGCACGAAGCCCTCGCCCGTGGCAAGGTAATGATCCACACCGCCTTTGCGGGCCACGATCTCGCCGTGGGCAATCTGCGTCATCAGCGGGATGTGCATCGGGTAGATGCCCATCTCACCTTCGATGCCGGGGAGCGTGACCATGTCCACGTCCTCGGAGTAGATCTTCGCCTCCGGGGTGACGATTTCGAGTTTTAGGGTCGCGGCCATGTCTTTTGGTTACGCATCACGCATTACTCATTACGTAGTGCGTAATGCGTAAGCAGTTACTTCTTAATATCGTCAATGCCGCCCTTCATGTAGAAATCATTTTCGGCGACGCTGTCGTGCTTGCCTTCGAGGATCTCCTTGAAGCCCCGCACCGTCTCGGCCACGGGCACCTGCTTGCCGGAGTGACCCGTGAAGACTTCAGCGACCGAAAACGGCTGGCTGAGGAACTTTTGGATCTTGCGAGCGCGGAAGACGGTCTGTTTGTCCTCGGGCGAAAGCTCGTCCATGCCGAGAATCGCAATGATGTCCTGCAGATCCTTATAGCGCTGAAGCACCTTCTGGACGCCACGGGCGACCGCATAATGTTCCTCACCGACGATGTCCGGCGTGAGCGCGCGGGAGTTCGAGGCGAGCGGGTCAACGGCGGGATAGATGCCGAGCTCCGCGATGGAGCGTTCGAGCACGATGGTCGCATCCAAGTGCGCGAAAGTGGTGGCAGGCGCTGGGTCGGTCAAGTCGTCCGCCGGAACGTAGACAGCCTGGAAGGAGGTGATGGAACCCTTCTTGGTTGAGGTGATGCGTTCCTGTAGGTTGCCCATTTCAGCGGCCAGTGTGGGCTGATAACCGACGGCGCTAGGCGTGCGGCCCAGAAGCGCGGACACTTCGGAACCGGCCTGCGAAAAGCGGAAAATGTTATCCACGAACAGGAGCACGTCCTGATTCTTTTCGTCGCGGAAGTATTCGGTCACGGCGAGCGCTGAGAGCGCGACGCGGAGACGCGCGCCGGGCGGCTCATTCATCTGGCCATAAACAAGTCCAATCTTGGAACCCTCGTCGAGTACGGGCAGTCCGTTCTCGCCGATGAGCGGGTGACCCTTGGCATCTTTCTTGGTCTTGATGACGTTAGCCTCAATCATTTCGTTGTAGAGGTCATTCCCTTCGCGCGTGCGCTCGCCGACGCCCGCGAACATCGAGATGCCGCCGTGCAGCTTTGCGATGTTGTTGATGAGTTCCATGATGACGACGGTCTTGCCGACGCCAGCACCACCGAACGCGCCGACCTTGCCGCCCTTCAAGAACGGGCAGATGAGGTCAATGACTTTGATGCCGGTGGCGAGCACCTGCGGGCTGGTGGACTGGTCTACGAGTGGCGGGGCGGAGCGATGGATGGAATTGAATTTGTCGGCCTTCACCGGGCCCTGCTCGTCCACGGCATCGCCGGTGACGTTGAAGACGCGGCCCATGACGCCGTTGCCGACGGGCATGGAGATAGGCGCGCCGGTGTCGGTAATGGTCATGCCGCGCTTGAGTCCCTCGGTGGTGCTCATAGCGACGGCGCGGACCCAGCTGCCACCGAGGTGCTGCTGCACTTCGAGGGTCAGCTTGGTCTTGCCCTGGCCGGGGAGATCATACTCCACGGTCAGTGCGTTGTAGATGGCGGGGAGGCGGTTCGTGAACTCAATGTCCAGAACGGGGCCGATTATTTGAACGATTTTGCCAGTGTTCATCGTGTTGAAATTAGTTGCCCATCGCCATCTGGGCGGTGGTGATTTCCAAAAGTTCCTTCGTTATGTTGGCCTGGCGCAGCTTGTTGTATTCGAGCGTCAGGTCTTTGATGATCTGCTTGGCGTTGTCAGTCGCATTCTTCATGGCGACCATGCGCGCAGATTGCTCAGAGGCCTTTGCCTCCTGTAAAAACTGGAAGACTTGGTAGTTCAGGTAGTGGGGCAGCAAGTTGCCGAGCACCGTAGCCGCGACCGGTTCAAAAAGGTATTCGCGCGTGGCCTCGCCGAGCTTTTGGCCCTGGCTCTCACCTTCCAAGCCTGCTTCCAGCGCCTTGATCTCGCCGAGCGGAAGCAACTGCCGCTGCTCGGGCTTCTGCACCAGAGTGTTGATGAAGTTTGTGTAAAGCACGTCCACCGCGTCCACTTTGCCTTCGAGGAACAAGTCCTGCGCGAACTTGGAGATCGCGCGCGCCTCGGCAAACGCTGGCGTGTCTTTATAGCTGAACTCTGCGGCAAGGTCGCGCTTGAGGCGGCCCGCCCACTGCGCTCCCTTCTTGCCGGCGCAGATGAAGACAGTGGTGTCCTTGTCGAATTTAGAGGCCTCACGCAGAAGGTTCGTATTCAGCGCTCCGCACAGGCCCTTGTCCGTGGTGATAAGGATGACCGCGCGCTTTTTGACCGGCCGCTTCTCCATCAGCGGATGGGCGAACTCACCCGCGCCCGCTGTGGCGGCGGCGAGGACTTCATTCATCAAGTTCGCGTAAGGCCGGCCGGCGAGCGCGGCCTGCTGCGCGCGACGCATCTTGGCCGACGCGACCATCTGCATCGCCTTGGTGATCTGGGCGGTGTTCTTGACCGACTTGATGCGTCGGCGGATGTCGCGTGTGCTGGGCATGTTAGCCTGCGGTCTTGGAAATCGGTCTTAACGGTAACTCTGCTTGAACTCAGTCAAGGCGGCCTTTAACTCCGCGGCGAGCGCGTCGTTAATCGCTTTTTCAATACGAATCTTGTCGAGCAATGCGCTCTTGCGGGTGCTGAGGTAGTCGGTGAGCTTGTTCTGGAAGTCCTTCACCTTGTCCACCGCCACATCGTCGAGGAAGTTATTTTGCATGGACCATAGCACGGCGGCCTGCACTTCGACGGGGATTGGGTTGTATTGGTTCTGTTTGAACAGCTCGACGATGCGCTTACCGCGCTCCAGCGTGGCCTGCGTCTTGGCGTCGAGGTCGGAGCCGAACTGGGCGAAGGCGGCGAGTTCGCGGAACTGCGCCAACTCCAGCTTGATCTTGCCGGCGACCTGCTTCATCGCCTTGATCTGGGCGGCAGAACCGACGCGGGAGACGGAGAGACCGACGGAAATTGCGGGGCGGATGCCTTGGTAGAACAAATCCGTTTCCAAGTATATCTGGCCGTCTGTAATCGAGATCACGTTCGTGGGGATGTAAGCCGATACGTCGCCGGCTTGCGTCTCGATAATCGGCAGCGCGGTGAGTGAGCCGTTGCCGTTTTTTTCGTTCACGCGCGCAGAGCGCTCGAGCAAGCGGGAGTGCAGGTAAAACACGTCACCGGGATACGCCTCGCGGCCGGATGGGCGCTTAAGCACGAGCGACACCTGGCGATACGCAACAGCCTGCTTCGAGAGGTCGTCATAAATGATGAGCGCGTCCATGCCGTTATCCATGAACCACTCGCCCATCGAAGCACCAGCAAAGGGCGCGAGATACTGCGCGGAAGCGGGCGCGTCCGCACCGGCGGCCACGACGATCGTGTATTCCATCGCGCCGGCTTTCTCCAACTCGGAGATGACGCGCGCGATGTTGGACTGCTTCTGGCCGACGGCGACGTAGATGTTGTAAACCGGGCGGAAGTCCTTTTGACCGGCGTTCTGCTTGTTGATGCGGGCCTGATTAATCATTGCATCCACGCCGATCGTGGTCTTACCGGTCGAGCGGTCGCCAATGATCAACTCGCGCTGGCCGCGGCCGACGGGGATCATCGCGTCCACTGCCATGATGCCGGTCTGGAGCGGCTGGCTGACGGATTTGCGCTTTACGATGCCGGGCGCAATTTTCTCGACTGGATATTGCGCGGTCGCGGTGATTGGGCCTTTACCATCCACGGGTCGGCCGAGGGTGTCCACCACGCGGCCGAGCAGACCCTTGCCAACGGGCACGGAAAGCAGCTTGCCGGTCGTCTTGACCTCAGAACCTTCGCGAATGCTGAGGTAGTCGCCGAGGACGATCGCGCCGACTTCAGTTTCTTCGAGGTTGAGCGCAATGCCGATGACGCCGTTGCCGAAGTCAATCATCTCGTTGAGCATCACGTCGGTGAGGCCCTCGATTTTGGCCACGCCGTCGGAGACTTCGCGGACGACGCCGACGTTCTGGCGGGAAACCGAGGTTTTAATGCCCGCGATCTGGGCTTCGATGTCTTGCAGGATGGAGCTCATATCAATTCGTTCAGTCAGAAATCAAAGTGTGTCGTTCAAAGCCGCGAGGCGTCCCGCCACGCTGCCATCATAAATGTCGCTACCCGCCTTGATCTTGAGGCCGCCAATCAGCGCGGGGTTAACGGCAAAAGTCACGTTCATGCCGGGCCCGTATTTCGCGGCGAGCGCGGTCTGAACGGCTTCGCGCTGGGCGGGCGTGGTCTCGACGGCGTTTTCCACCCGCGCGGAGCGGCGGTCGAGATCCAGCTTCACGAGGCGCTGGAGATGCGTGAGCGTGCCGACGTAACCGCGCGGCTTTTGCGCAATGACGGCGGCGACGGCCTGGCGAATTTTCGCCTCGTCGAGCAAGCCGCCAACGCAGCAGGCGGCGAAGAGCACCTTGGCATCGCGACGGGATTGTTTGCCGACTTTCATGCGCGGGTAAAAACAGTTTAGGCGGCCAACTGGCGCACCGCGTTGTCTGCGAGGCGGCCCTTCTGATCGGCGTTCAAAATATCGCCAGTGGCGCGGCTGGCGGCAGCCACGACGAGGCGGCCGAACTCCTGCCGTAGCTCGCCTTTCATGCGAGCTAGTTCAGCGTCGTTGGCCTGCTTGGCCTTCGCGATGATGCTCGCGGCATCGGCGATGGCTTTCTGGCGCTCGGCTTCGGCCACTTTCGCGGCGGAAGCGCGGGCTTCCTCGATAATCTTGGTCGCCTGCTGGCTGGCTTGACCGATCAACTCCTGCGTCTTGGCCTGGGCGTTGGCGAGTTCGGCCTTGATCTTGTCGGCGTTGGCGAGGCTCTCGGCAATGCGTGTGCGGCGCTGCTCCAGCATCTCGAGGATCGGCCCGTAGGCGAACTTCTTCAGCGCAAGCGCGACAATGACGAAGAGGATGATCTGCGAGATCAGAAGCTGCCAGTTCACGCCGAACTGGCGCGCGATGTCACCAATTGGATTGCCGGTCGGCGCGGCGGCGGCAAGAAGGACGAGCGAATTCATAAATCAGCTTTGAAATTGGGGGCGCGGAGCCTCGTGGCCCCGCGCCACAGTATTACTTGGCCAGGAAGATGGCGAAGAAGACTACGCCTTCCGCAAGGGCGGCGAAGATGATCGCCTGGTTACGAATGGCGCCGGCAGCGCCCGGATTGCGTCCGGTTGCTTCGGCGGCCTTCATGCCGATGATGCCCACGCCAATGGCAGACCCGAGGGCCGCCAAACCGATGTGCAGACTACCAGTCATGTTTGTTGCCTTTCCTGTTGTGTTACTCAGCCGTCCCCGCAGTTTGCCCACGGTCCGGCGGCTGAAATTGTTTAGTGTGCATGCTTATGCTCCCCGTGGCTGTGGCTTTCGCCATGACCCTCGTCATGGTGCGCGCACATCAGGGCGGTGAACACTGAGGTAAGCAGCGCATATACGAGCGCCTGAACCAGCCCGACAAGAAGTTCTAAAAAGTAGAATGGCAGCGGCAAAAGCCAGCCCAACCAAGGAATGAGTACCATCATGGACTCTAGAATGTTCTCGCCTGCGAAGATGTTGCCATAAAGACGAAAGCTGAGGGACACCGGCCGAAACGCGATGGAGATGACTTCTATCACACCAACAAAGAAGAAAATCCCCATCATGAACAGGGCCATAAAGCCTTTGCCGTTATCGCCTCCACTAAAAATGTGCTTGAGAAACCCACCGGCCCCGAGTGCTTGCAGCGACCATACCGTCCAAAGGAGAAAGAACGTGAGCGACATGGCCAGCGTCATGTTCAGGTCTGCGTTGCCGCCGCGAAGAACGGGCTGGGAGATGTGATGGAGGTGCCCCGATGCGTCAGGAGTTCCCCAACCCACTGTGCCCACGCCTGGAACTAGCCCAAACCAATTCGTGAAGAGAATGAAGATGAACAACGTGCAGAAGAACCAGAACGTCTTTTTGACCAGTTCCTTGCCAAGTATCTCCGTGAAGAAGTCATACATGCCCTCGACCAGCCACTCGGCGAAGTTTTGCAGACCGCTCGGCACCATTTGAATGTTCCGGGTCGCCACCTGGGCAAACACGATCAATCCCAATGCCACGATCCAAGTGATGATCATCGAGCTAGTGAATTGTAAGGGGCCGATGTGAAACACCGGCGCCGCTGGAGGCAAACCGTGGTGCTCACCCCCGCTGGCCGCTTGAACTTCAGCCGGCAACAAGACCAAAATTAATGCCGCTAAAAATGCTCTAAAAACGTATTTCACTTCATTGGCCCTTGCGCGGAGATGATATTTTTCCCTGCGCTAGGGACGAAAGGCGAGCAGAGTGCCGCGACGTGAAATGTTTCACAAGGGTTTTTTCGACGCGACAAGGCTTCGAGAATTTTCCCATCACGCGAGTAAACCGGCCCCTCCCAAATCCATGTTGCGCTTAGAATTGCCGAGCCATTGGGGCGGGGCGCATGGCACAAGACCTCCGGGCCTCTCGCTGGCCCGAGGGAAAACGTCGCCGCAAAGCAGGCTTGTTCGTGAAGAAAGGCTTGTGCGCCCATGTTGCTCCAGCGCGGCGGCGGTGAATGCGACCGGAGTGATCTTCGAGAGAGCCTCGCCTTTAGGCTCACTGAGGTCGGTAAGTCGCATAGAGAAAGCAGTTGCTGTAAGAGGCTGATAGTGGCATTTCCTAACCATGCTCACCATTCGGCGTCCGCTCGCGGCGACTCGCTCCGGCGCGGTCAGCCGCCGGCGCCTGCTGGAGATCGGCGGGGCGGGGCTGCTCGGATTGACTCTTCCAAAGGTGCTCGCCGCGCAGGAGGCGACCCCGCGGTCTCAGCCCGTGACGAAGGCCAAGTCGGTGATCTTCCTCTTCCTGTTTGGCGGGCCGAGCCAGTTGGAAACCTTTGATCTGAAGCCTGACGCGCCAGCAAACATCCGCGGGCCCTACCGGCCCATCCGCTCGCGCACGCCGGAGCTGCTCATTTCTGAGATGCTGCCAAGGCTAGCCGCCATTTCGGACAAATACTGTGTCATCCGCTCGATGACGCACACCTTTAACGACCACAGCGGCGGCGGGCATTACATGCAGACTGGCAAGCGTTGGCAGGTGCCGGTGGGCGGCGGGTTCGTGGCCACGCCGCAGGACTGGCCGTCCATCGGGAGCGTGGTGGAGTATCTGGCCCAGCAGGCGCCCGGCGGTCTGGACCGCAGCCTGCCGGCTTATGCGACCGTGCCAAACTCGCTTGGTCGGCTGCAGGAGAACGGGCAATACCGCCGCCCGGGCGAATATGCCGGGTGGCTGGGTGGCGGCTTCAACCCGCTTACCACGCGGGTAGACAAGCGCGACCTAAATGACAACCCCTACTGGCGCGATTGCACGGAGGAGGAGCTCTCTTTTGTCCTCGAAGGGCTGGCGCCGGAAGTGCCGATCAGGACGCTGCGCGAGCGCGCCTCGCTACTCGAGCAGTTTGAGACGGTGCAACGACGGATTGATGGCGGCGCGGCCACCAATCTCGATCGTCACCGCCGGCGCGCGCTGGCGCTGGCCACCTCCGAGCAGGCTCGTGGCGCACTCGACATTCGCCGCGAGCCAGCCCGCCTGCGCGACGCCTACGGTCGCCATCTCTTTGGCCAGTCGTGCTTGCTCGCCCGCCGGCTGGTGGAGAGCGGCGTGCGTTTCGTCACGGTGCATTACGACTGTGTGGACGGTTACAGTTGGGACTCGCACCGCAATAACGAGGATGTTCAGAAACACTTGTTGCCCACCTTTGATCAGGCCGCCTCAGCCTTGATCGCCGATCTGGATTCACGCGGGTTGTTGGCTGAAACCCTCGTCGTGGCCGTCGGCGAGATGGGCCGCACGCCCAAAGCCAACGCGGGCTGGGGTCGTGATCATTGGAGCACTTGCTTTCCCTGCTTGCTCGCCGGCGGTGGCATTCGCGGTGGCGCAGTTTACGGCACCAGCGATTCCCACGCGGCCTACGTGACCGAGCATCCGGTCAGCCCCGAAGATCTCGCCAAGACGTTGTATTGGTCCCTCGGCATTGATCCCGAGCTGATGCTGCACAATCGCGAGGGCCGCCCGATTCCCATCGTCGAGAGCGGCAGCCCGCTCACGCGGCTCTTTGGCTGACGCTAGCGTAGAAAAGGGCTTATCCCGTAGTCGGTGTGAACTCCTCTGCGTGGTAGCTGCTCCGCACCATGGGCCCGCTGGCGACGTGGACAAAGCCCATCGCCTCCGCGCGCGCGCCCAGCTCCACAAACCGGTCCGGGTGGATGAACTCCACGACCGGCAGATGTTTCAGCGTGGGCTGCAGGTATTGGCCGAGCGTGAGAATATCGCAACCCGCGCGGCGCAAGTCTTCCATTGCTACGAGCACCTCCGCCTCCGTCTCACCCAGACCGAGCATCACGCCGGACTTTGTAAATATATCGGGACGCCGCGCCTTCACTTTCGCCAGCACAGAGAGCGAGCGGTCGTAAGTTGCCCGATGCCGCACCGCGGGGGTTAGGCGGCGCACGGTTTCGAGGTTGTGGTTGTAAATCTCCGGATTCGCGGCGAGCACGGTCGCGATGCATTCGTCTTGATCCAGAAAATCCGGCACCAGCACCTCGATGATGAGGCCAGGATTTGCCGCGCGCGTGGCCTCGATGGTCTGCCGGAAATGTTCCGCACCGCCGTCCGCGAGGTCGTCGCGCGCCACGGCAGTGATGACAACGTGTTTGAGGCCCATGCGCCGCGTTGCCTCAGCCACGCGCTGCGGCTCGTCGGCCTCGAGCGCGAGCGGCTTGGCAGTCGAGACGGCGCAGAAGCCGCACGCGCGGGTGCAGCGGTCACCAGCGATCATGAAGGTGGCCGTGCCCTTGCTCCAGCATTCCCAATGGTTCGGACACTTCGCGCTCTCGCAGACCGTGTGCAGCTTGAGGTCATTGAGCAGCTCCCGAGTCCTCGTGAACGCGCTGCTCGTGGGCAACGAGAGGCGGAGCCATTCCGGCAGGCGCGGACGGGTGGGAGGTGGGGCAGCGAGGGTCTCCATCTAAAAATCACTCCCAACCATTCTTCTTCCACCATTTCTCGATTTCCGGCGGTCCGAAGTCTCCGAGCACCTGGCCGTCCACCTCGATGGTCGGGGCGAGGGTCTGGCCGGAGAGGCGTTCCATCTCGTTGTAAGCCTTATCGTCAGCCATGACGTTGAGCACTTCATATTGAACGCCTCGCGCATCGAGCCAATCCTCGGCTTTGGAGCACCACGGGCAATAAGGCTTGATGAAGAGGCGGACGCGAGAGGGTTTCATTCGGTGATAAAAGTATCCTGATGTTCGTAGCACGGAGCGCAGCAACATAGTAAGCGCAGCACCTCAGATCCGGTGTTCCAAAGCTTGTGTTTCTGGCCGGGCGGAATGGCCACGGCGTCGCCCGCGCGCACGTCGCGCTCCTCAGCCTCGATGCGCATTCGGCCCGTACCATGGGTGATGTAATAAATTTCCTCCGTCCTCGCGTGATAATGCTCCATCGTGCAGCCACCTACCGGCACCCGCGCCTCGGCGAGCGACTGGTTGCGGATGGCAGAGTTGCGATACGCCAGCAACTCGCGGATTTCGGAACCGTCCTTAGTGGTGAAGGCGGGCACGGAGTCGAGATGGAGAACGTCCATAACCACGGTCAAGATGGGGAGAGCCCGGGGCCAAGGCAACGGTGGATTTACCCAGTGGTAAACTTAATGTGAGCCGGCTTAAAGCGTGCTCCAGCCATGCCTCTCGCGCACGGCGATCATCGCACCAAGAATTTTGTTCCAAGTGTCCTGCTTCATCAAAACCTCGTTGGGGAACATGCAGCCGTCCCAACAAATGTGCATGCAGGCTTTGGTCAAATTGCGTTGCTCATCGCGCAGCCAGTAACCGGCGTGCACGGGGATGTCGAGCTTGCCGTTAGGATCATCCACTTGGCAGTGCTTGCCGGTCTTGTCGTGGCCGCCGGAGCCTTTCACCGTCGCGTCGTTTTGTGCGACGTGGAAGTCAATCGTCCACGGCCGCAGCGCCTTGGTGAGCTGCTTGAGCGCGGAGAGGAGTGTGTTCTTGTTCTTCCAGTCGTAGCCGGCGGGGAGAATGGCATGTTTTTCGGCGTTATAGCCCAAGGTGTAAAGGAGCGTGTGTGCCATGTCCGCTTGGAAGCCGACGAGGCCGGGTCGGTCGGTTTCCTCGAGGAGATTAACCATATTGCGCCACGAGTGCATGCCGCCCCAGCAAATTTCACCTTCGGCCGCGAGCCGCTCACCGTGGTCGGCGGCGACCGCTGCGCCTTCACGGAAGGTCTGCGCGATAAGCTTGGTATTGCCGACGGGATCCTTATCCCAGTCCGCCACGCCGGCAGCGGAATCGATGCGCACGATGCCGTAGGGCCGGATGCCGAGTTGGCGCAACTTCTGGCCGATGCGGCAGGCCTTCTTGACCGCCGTGACCCAACCGGCACGCTTGGCTTCGTCGCCCATCGCATTGCCGTCGAACCACACGGGCGCGACCACGGAGCCGACGACGAAGCCCTTGCCGGCGATCTTATCGGCGAGCGCCTTGATGCCGTCGTCGCTGATATCAATGTTCGTGTGCGGGTCGTAAAGGAAGAGATCCACCCCGTCGAATTTCTGGCCGTTGACCTCGGCTTTAGCGGTGAGGTCGAGCATGGTATCGAGATCAATGAATGGCTCGGCGCCCGGGCTGCCCTTGCCGACGAGGCCTGGCCACATGGCGTTGTGGAGCTTGGGATAAAGATTTGCGTTGTTGCTCATGGTAAGAACGGTTGCGTGCGGTTTGGAAATGCGTCGTCAGGCTAGCAAGCGACACGGACCGTTCAATTCCAAAGTGCGGCCTTCAATGCGCGGCGGCGGGAGTCGGAGACGCGGCAGCAGGCGCGGGTTCCTCGGACGGGAGAAATTGTTTCCAGGGCACCTCCCAGATACGAACCTCACTGGCGATGCCCTTAACTTTCACCGGGTCAAGTTCGACGCACACGCGGGCCAACTCCGGTTCTAGGCGCTCCAAATCGCGGAGTGTGGCCTCGCCAATGATGATACGGCTGTGGCCGGAAACGCCCTCTAGGCGGCTGGCGAGGTTCACATCACGGCCGAAAATGGTGTAGTTAATGATGTGGGCTTCAGAACCCATCATGCCGACAATAGCGGTGCCGGTGTTGATGCCGGTACCCAGCGCGAGCAGCGGTAAGAGCGGCAGGGGCTCTTCGCCAGTAGTGGCGCGTCGCGCGTTCTCAGCCTCGAGGCCGTCGTTATTCACTTTCCGGCGGGCGTTGATCTGGTGCATGGCGATCTGCGCATCCACTGCGGCGCGTACGCAGTTGATTGCGTGCCGCTCGTCAGGTGTAGGCGCGCCCCAGAAGGCCATCACGCAGTCGCCGATATATTTATCCAGCGTTCCGTTGTGTTTCTTGATTTGGTCGGCGATGGCCGCAAGGTAGAGGTTCACCGTCTCCAGCGTTTCGGCCGCGATCTGGTCGTAATGTGCCTCGGCGGCCGCACCAGTGAGCTGATGGGCGTGAACGTACTTGTCGGCCCGGGCCTGGTTGGTATCAGTAAGCGTGGTAAAGCCGCGCACGTCGGCAAAGAAGACCGTAATGCGCTCGCGCTTGCCGCCAAGATGGATCTCTTCGCGCTGGAGGAGCTGGTTGACCACGTTGGGCGAGACGAGCTTGGCAAAGACGCCTTTTACGCGGCGCTTCTCGCGCTGCTCGAAAATGCTCTGATACGTCACCAGCGCGACATGCGTGAGAAGGAGCGCGCCCACCACGGGCAAAAAAATGGGCAGCCATTGGCGATGCTCCACATACAAGTGGTGCGCAAGCCAGATGTAGGCCGCCGCCAGCAGCAGAACGGCAGGCGTGGGCCGCGGCGCTTGTAACCGGAGGGTTAACCCGGTGGCGGCAAAACCGAGAATGGCCACAATAAGCAGCTCCAACCATAGCGGGCTGCGCGCGATGAAGCGGCCCATGATGACGGAGTTGGCCACGTTCCAGTGCTTGCCGACCAGAAAGGTGTCGTTCTGGATGGGCGTACCGCCGCGGTCGGTCAGGTCGTTGCCGGTGGCAGTGGAGCCGACAATTAGCACTCGGTCCCGAAAGAGAGAGGAAAGCTTGTTTGTAACACCTTCGCGCCGGTATTTGTCGCTTCTCAACTGGAAGCTGATGTTATCCGTGGTCAGTTGGGCATTTGTGTCTGTGATACTCCAATCCACATAGAATCGTCCGCTGCCGTCCACTGGCAACGTGCGGGAAACACCGTTAGTGCCGGGCAAAGCAATCCGGCCAGCTGTCAAATCCACCTTGGCTTGTTCCAAGTCGAGGCCTAGTTGCGCCGCCGCCATCAGGATGCCCATGTGCCAAACCCGGACATCCCGGTAGGGCAAGGTCCACATCGCCCCCAAGGGTTTCTTCTCTTCAAACTGCTCCTGCAAGGCCATCACGTCGAACTTGCCATCCGCGCGTATGGGAATCTTAACGCGCAACGTATTTGTGGTGCCTTCGAGCGGCAAATCCACGCCCTCACTGATCGCCTTTGCGGGGTCAAACCCATACAACCGCGCGTATCGGTCAATGTGGCGGTTCCAAAAGCGCAGCACGTGAAACGCCGTGGCGCGTCGGAGCACGCCGTCAGAGTCTTTCAGTGTGGAAATGTCACCCAAGGCGGGCTGGGCGTCGCGGAACATGGAATGCGGTGACAACCCCTCGCTAGTGGCTAGCGCAACGTTACCAGCCGCGCGCACCGCGTCGGCGAAAAATTCATCCGATGAGATCGGCGGCTCGTTAGTCGCCCGCTGGATCATCGGATGATCCACGCGTGGCTCGGCGAAAAGCACGTCGAACGCCACCAACTTTGCCCCCTGCGCCTTGAGTTCCGTTACTAATCGACCGTAGACCGCGCGCGGCCAATAAAGGCCGTATTGGTAATCTAATTCGCCGCCGAAGCCCTCGGCAATATTACTTATGTCTTGGTCATCAATGCGGACGAAGCCCAAGTTGGTGGCGCAGGGTGGGTTGTGCTGAAGCGCGCCTCTGGCCCGCCAATCGTAAGTTTTCCACTCGAGCTCCTCGAGGATACGACCGCGCTCGGACCAATGCCGTAGAGATTGCAGGAACCCCACCAGTGCAACAACCCCCGCCGCGATGACGTAGGGAACCAGCTTGGCTTTTGATTGAGTCACGCGCGCGAGCAGCTAAGCAAAAAAACTGTGGATGACACAAGTTCGCTCTGGATTAAACCTTGTATTTGCGCTCGTAAGCTGGAGTCCCGCCAGCACGGATAATTACTCCTTCATGGTGAGAAATCCCAACATTGATTGGGATCCGCCCTTAAGACGAGCGACGCTGACGTTATTTACCACGCACCTGACGCAACAAGCGCGGTAACAGTGTGCAGAGGATTTCCACTTCAGCGGCGGTGTTGTCCCGCCCCAGCGAGAGACGCACAAGCGCGTTGGCTTCAGCAACCGATGCGCCTAACGCCAGCATGACATGCGACGGTTCCAGCGAACCGGCCGTGCACGCTGACCCGCTCGACGCGCACACACCTTCAATATCAAGCGCTGCCATGAGTGCGATGCTGTCGGCACCCTCTACCGTAAAAGAAACGGTGTTCGCTAACCGATGTTCGCGAGAACCGCGAAAATGTGCGCCTTCGCAAGCGTCCACCGTCGCCAGCAACCGCGTGGTTAGTGGGGCAAGGATGTTCCGGGGGAATACTGGCACGCGCACGAAGCGCTTCAGCGCCTCAGTGAAGCCGATGATAGCCGGCAGGTTCTCTGTGCCCGCGCGCCGCTCATGCTCGTGTGCGCCACCGAACTGCACCGGGTCAGGGTGCAACGGCGAGCGGAGATAAAGCGCACCTACGCCCTTCGGACCGTGAAACTTGTGCGCGCAAATCGAAACGAGGTCAGCGTTAAACTGATGAATGTTCGCGAACGGCTCTTTGCCGAACCACTGCACGGCGTCAGTGTGGAACAGTATTCTCCGCTCCCGGCAGAGCGCGCCGAGTTCAGCAACGGGCTGCACCGTGCCGGTTTCATTATTCGCAGCCATGACACTGACGAGCGTCGTATCGGGCCGGAGCGCGCGACGCAAATCGTCTACGCGCACTCGGCCGGTGGCATCCACCGGCAGGCGCGTAACAGAAAAACCTTCCTTGCGTTCAAGATAATCAAAGCAATGGGACACCGCATGATGCTCCACGCTCGAGGTGATGAGGTGCCGGCCCTTATCACGCAGCAAGCGCGCGGTGCCAAATACGGCGAGGTTGTTGCTCTCCGTGCCACCACTGGTAAAAACGATCTCGCTACCTTTGCAGCCCAGCACAGCAGCGCAACCATCACGCGCGTCATCCAGCAAGGCCCGGGCGCGCCGACCAATGTGGTGGACACTGGATGGGTTGCCCCAAACTTCGTCAAGGAACGGCAGCATCACCGCGCGGACTTGCGGGTCGAGCGGCGTGGTAGCGTTATGATCGAAATAAATGGTCCGCACAGACACAGCCAATAAACCCTGCGCGGTCCGCTGTGCAAAGCGCAAACCGGACACCAGGGGCTTTAGTCTTTGGGGAAATTAGCTCTCAGTGGCTTTCTGCAAGTCGCCGCCAAGATGGAAAACAACTGTGTTTTTGTAGTTGTTCCGATTTAATACGGTCATTAGCGTCCACTCCATAGGCAAGAGATCAATTAAGTGCGAAAGGCAATATTTTGACCCCTACAATCATCATTCTCGCCGTGCTCGTGGGTGGAGCGCTGCTGCTTGGCATCTTCGTCGTGGGCGTTTACAACGGCCTAGTCACGCTGCGTAACCGCTTCAAGAACGCGTTCGCCCAGATTGATGTCCAGCTCAAGCGCCGCTACGACCTCATCCCGAATCTGGTCGAGACGTGCAAGGGCTACATGAAGCACGAAAGCGGCACACTCGAGGCCGTCATCGCCGCACGCAACTCCGCCGTGTCCGCCGCGGGGCGTGCCGCGGCGAATCCCGCCGATGCCGACTCGATGAAACAACTGCTCCAGGCCGAGGGACAACTTACTGCGGGACTCAGCCGCTTGCTTGCCGTGGCCGAGGCTTATCCCGACCTTAAAGCCAACACGAATATGATTGCGCTCCAGGAGGAGCTCACGTCTACGGAGAACCGCATTGCCTTTGCAAGGCAGGCTTTCAACGATGCGGCGACGGAATACAATATCAAGCGTGAGGTGTTTCCCTCGAACCTGATCGCCAACACGTTCAACTTCACAGCTGCCGAGCTGTGGAAAGTTGAGAACGCCGCCGAGCGCCAGAACGTCAAGGTGTCGTTCTAACCACCGCGCGTCGCGGGAAGCAGCATGGACTTCTTCGCCCGCCAAGAAGCCGCGCGTCGAAGCACCGGCCGATTACTGGTCCTTTACGGGTTTGCCATTGCGGCGATCATTTTGGCAGTCCATGCACTGTTCTCTTTGCTTACGAGCGGGGGAGCGCAATGGTTTACCCTCAGCACTTTTCCCGTTTCCTGTGGGATTACCTTATTGGTGGTGTTCGCTGGCGTGGGCGTGGGCAAAGCGAGCCTCTCAGCCGGCGGCCGGGCGGTGGCGGAGATGTGCGGCGGCCGGCCCGTGGAACCGGGCTCGCGTGACCCCGCCGAGCGCCGCTTCCTAAATGTGGTGGAGGAAATGGCCATTGCCTCCGGCGTGCCCATGCCCGCGTTGTTTGTGCTGGAGGATGAGCTGGGCATTAATGCCTTCGCCGCCGGGCACAACACGGGGGACTTCGCCGTGGCTGTCTCGCGCGGGTGCTTGGATCAATTAGACCGCGACGAGTTGCAAGGCGTCGTGGCTCACGAGTTTAGCCACATTCTTAACAACGACATGCGGCGGAATCTCAACCTCACCGGCTGGCTTTATGGGATAATGGGATTAGCTCTCATCGGCCGCATCCTGTTTGAGATCGCAGGCCGTAGCGGGCGTTCACGCAGCAAAGACAGCGGACAGATTACCGCCGCGTTGTTTCTCTTTGGCCTCGGGCTGCTGCTGATTGGTTGGGTCGGGCAGTTCTTCGCCCGCGCCATTCAAGCGGCCATCTCTCGGCAACGCGAGCACCTGGCGGATGCCTCGGCGGTGCAGTTCACGCGCAATCCCGAGGGAATCGCGAACGCACTTAAGAAAATTGCCGGCTATCCCACCGGCTCGAACATCGCCAACCCGCGTGCCTCCGCCATGGCCCATATGTTTTTCGCCAGCGCACTAAATAGCCTCTTTGCCACACACCCGCCGCTGGAGGAACGCATCAAACTGCTCGATCCTCATTTCAATCCAGAGCTCGCGCAGCTCCTTGCCGATGAGCCAAGCCGCTCCCGTGTGCCGGCGGCCGCTTCAGGATTCACCGGGGGTGGCCCACCACCCTTACCCCGCGCCGCGAAGGTCACCCGACAAGTTGGAAGCCTCGCCCCGGCGCAAATCAACCATGCCGCTGGCCTGCTCGCCGCCTTGCCCGCGCCCTTGGTGGCCGCGACACACGAACCACTCGGTGCGTCTGCGCTTGTTTATGGGCTGCTGCTGGATGCCGAGCCCGCCATCCGTGCCGCACAGTTGGCGCGGCTCCAACAAACTGGCCAACCGGCATGCTTGCGAGAGCTGAACCGGTTGGGGCCGAAAATAGCCGCGCTACCGACAGGTTCCCGATTGCCTTTGGCAAGCCTAGCCACGGCCGCGCTGCGCCGGCTTTCGCCGGCGCAATACACCCAATTCCGCCGCGACGTGGACGCCTTGATCGAGGCGGACAATTCCGTGGACCTTTTCGAGTTTGCACTCCAAAAAAACCTGCGCCGCCACCTCGACCCGCAGTTCCTGCCAGCTCCAGCCCGCGCAGCGCAACACTACCCAGCGGCAGCGCTACTGCAGGACGGGGCCGTCTTGCTTTCCTGCCTTGCTCATCTCGGAGCCAAAGACAGGACAGCTCAAGCAGCCGCTTTCCAAGCGGGGGCGATGCAGCTTGGCACCGCTGCCGCAGGGCTGCGATTGCTGCCATTGTCAGAGTGCAACCTTGCGCAGGTGGATGCTGCGCTGGATCGCCTGGCTGCCGCAGCGCCGCGGGTGAAGAAAGTTGTGATCGAGGCTTGCGCGCATGCCGTGGCACACGATGGGTTCATCCATGACCGCGAGGCAGAGTTGCTCCGGGCCATAGGTGATTCGCTAGACTGCCCGCTCCCGCCGCTGCTTCAGGCCTAGCTAAACCGCTTGATAGCCTGGGGGGTAACTTCTGAATGGCACTCTGTTGCGGCCGTAGTTTTTTGGATTTGTGGTAATTTCGGTCGGTTCATGTGACTCATCGGCAAGCGTTGCAAAAGTTCTTTAAAACCCTCGGTTTAAATGCAGCGTATTTAGCTCGTGAACCTTACGACACCTTTGAAGAAGAGAATACCGCAGTCCAGCACTCACACCGCATCTTTCGCAACGGCCATCGCTTGGGTATTACTACTATCGCTTAATCCATGGGCCAGCGCCCAAAATGAGCTTTACGATTGGTCACGCGGGAAACGTTTAAGTGCAGGAATCCAATTTGCTCGCGTCGAAGTTAATTCGCCGCGAAAAGTGGTGCTCTATGGGCTGCGAGTCGACACACAAACCGAAGGGCTGACATTCCACACCACAGGTCGTCGCAGCGAGTGGGTTGAGGGCAAAACCGAAACCAATCGGCAAACGTCGCGAAATTTTCTCCGCACCGCGCGCGCCAACGGCATTCCTATGATTGTTGCGATCAATGCGGATGCGTTCTCGCCTTGGCCCGCCCCATACGATCAGGAAACGCCCACCGATCTGAGCGGCCTTGCAATTTCTCAAGGCATAATCGTGTCGCGAGGATCAGGCAGTCCGTCATTGTTACGCACCAAATCGGGCCAGTTTCGTATTGGGGTCACGAATCACCAAACTGACACCTCAGACGTTGATCTAGCAGTCAGTGGATTTGCCTTGTGCCTCGCCGACGGAAAACCTCTGCTTGGCGGTAAGGATCTGCATCCGCGAACCGGCCTTGGCTTATCTGAGGATCACCGATACGTGGTCATGGTCATAATTGATGGCCGTCAACCGGCGAGCGCCGGCGCGACCACCGAAGAATTGGGCGCATGGCTGAAGCATTTCGGTGCGCATCGTGGCATCAACATGGACGGTGGCGGATCCACCACTATCGCTTGGTGGAATCCGAATGCCGAGGACAAGGACAAGTGCCAACTGCTAAATCGCCCTGTTGGTAATGGCAGCACGGCTAAAGGGCTGACCGAGTCAAACTTCAGACCCAGCGAGCGGGCAAACGGAAATAATCTTGGGATTTCGATCCGCGAGTGATCGAACGGCGTTTTGAAGCGGTGTGGTCTCCCGCTTTTTGGCGCGGCAATTCATTGCCAAAAGCAATCTGATCCCCAAAAACACTATAATGCCGCCGTCCTGAAAAAAGGGGAAGTGCTCTTGCCTCCGACTTTTAAGGCTTTATTTTGCGAACTAAATTTCTACAAACGACGCCACTAAAAACTTAAAAATTGATGCTGTTGAACTTACGTTTCCTAATTTGCTCTCCGGCTCGTTGGAGCTCGGGTGTATTCCTCCTGCTTGGCGCGGCCTTACTATGCCGTCCCCTCCCAGCATATGCAATTTGCGGGCTTGATGGTGCCGTCTACGAACAAATTCGCAACGTGAAGGATCTTGATGCGGCGCGGACTTGGGCGCGAAAATTTGTCCAGCTCGGCAGCGCGTCTTGTGTAGTTTGCCATGAAGCCGGTTTTGGTCCGCGTAATCAGTACGGCAGCGCGATTAACTTGCTGCTGACGGGAAATGACCGCGAGGACCCCCTGCGCAAACGCATGGCGGGAGAGCGAATCAACGACATCCCAGCCAACCCGTCCCTGCCGAATTCGCCGACCTTTGGTGATTTAATTAATCTGGGCTTGCTGCCCGCGTCCGATCCCAAGCCCGATGTTATCGGGTTTCGGAATTTGTCAGTTAAACCGCCTGTGGATATTACGGCGCAACGGGCTCGCGAGCTGGTTCAGCAAGTCGAAGCAGAGTCGCGTTTCGGTATTCTCCAACTCAGTCGCACGCATGAGATAAACTCAGAAACGGCCGCCGTGCTTGCTCAATTCCGCGGTGAGATGCTCATCCTTGGACTGAAGTCGCTCTCGCCGGATGTCGCCCAAGCGCTGGCCAAAAGCCGGGCGGCTACTGTCTGGCTACACTCCGTCACGAAGGTGGTTCCTGAGGCCGCGGTAATCCTAGCCAAATTGCCCGGCCATCTTGTGTTGTCTGGTCTGGAGGAACTTGATTCCGTTCCGCTGGCGGAGAAGTTAGCCCGGCGTCCGGGCGTTTTGTCGTTTCCCTACTTGAAACAGATCACGCCGGAGACCGCTGTAGCGCTCGGCAAGAATCCGCGCGGTCTGTCTCTGGGCGCCTTAGCCAACGTGCCGCTCGAAGTTCAGGACAAACTGGCAGAAACCGTTGGATCACTCACCGTGCCGAACCTGACATCGCTAGACTCGTTGCCTCTCACCAAGAAACTGGCAGCCGGTTTTGCCCAGTCAGTCCTGCTGCCAGCCATTAAGAAGTTGTCCGGGGAACAGGCCAAGGAGATTGCTTCGGTCAAGCGAAATTTCTTTTTGGGCGGGACATTTCTTCCGCTGACTGTGATGACAGAGGAAGTCGCGACCGTGTTTGCTACCAATCCCAGTGCTGGGCGTTTGGAGCTGGGGTTCGGTTCGATCTCTGAACGGTCTTTTAAGATTCTGGTGCAATCGCAATTGAGCATCGGACTGCGAGAAGTAGAGTCGCTCACCAGCGAGCAAGTGCGGATCTTGGCGACGGCGCCGGATTCTGTCCCGGGCGGTCCCTTTCAGACTCAAAGGAAGATCAGTCTGCCCCGGCTAAAGGCGCTAGACTCCGCGTTGCTCGCCGAAACGCTGCTACGCTGCTCGTCCGGTTTTGACAGCGTTACAACGATCTCGCCCGAGGCTGCGGCTGCGCTGGCCAATGTTCCGAACCGCGAGGTGAAGAACGGCCGCACGGTTCGAGTTCCCTACAGTTTGTCGTTTCCTAGCCTGCAGGAACTGAGCCCCGAGACGGCTCGGGTGCTCATGACGCACTCTTGGAGTGCGATCTGGCTGCCGGCTCTGCAGGACGTTTCCCTGGAGACCGTTCGCAGTCTGGCGCGGCAGACCTGTCATTTGACGTTGGGCATTACCCGCCTGCCACCTGAACTCGCTTCCGCATTTGGCGAGATGGCCAGCAACGATTTCGACCTGGGCGGAGGAACATTAACGCTTCCTAACTTGACGGATCTGTCGCCGGAGGCCGCTCGGATTCTCGTGGCATCGCTGAACCGCGGCACGGAGATTCGCTCGTGGGGTGGACTCAACAAGGCACCGCAGTTGTACATCGGTGGCCGCAATCCAAGCCGCCTCGCCATCAAAGGCAGTTGTCCGCCGCTCACTCCGGAATTGGCAGCGGAACTCGCGAAGTATCGGGGCCGGTTGTCGATCGCCGGCCTCCAAGAACTCTCGCCCCAGGCCGCCGCCGCGCTGGTGCCTTATCGCGGGACGCGTCTTGAGCTGTCCGGCCCCGCGACGGATAGACTGACGTCCGAAACTGCAGCGGCGCTTGCCCAGTTTCAGGGAACGCTCGACATACCGCTGCTCGTACTCGACTCCATACCGTTGGCCAAAAAATTCGCCCTGCAATCATCGCGGACGCAGGAAGGGCTTGAGTTCATGTGGACCGAAGCGTCCTCGGAGTTGATCAATTATAAGGGGTTTTTTAATTTCCGAAAACTTGCTGTGCTTGATTCACCAGCACTGGCCAAGCGCCTGATTCAGGATTCTACCGGCCAAGTTTTACCCTCACTGCGAACCATCACCCCTGCGGCGGCGGAAGTCCTGGCAACCGCTCCCAATCGGATCTTCTTAGGGCTTTTTGTGCTTGATGATCTCGTGGTCGCTCGAGCGCTGACTGGATCACGAAACGGAGTCACTTTGCCGAGACTGCGTGCAGTTACCCCGGAGGTGCTGGCGATCCTAAAGGCAACGACTTCGATCGTAACCCCGCCGCTCGAATCGCTCTACATTCTATCCCCTTAGAACGAGTCATTAACCGCTCTGCACCCAAGTCTCAGTAGCATCCGCGCTTGCAAACCACATGCCCCAATCGGGCGTTACTTGGAGCCGACTGTTTTTTGCCATCAGGAAATCGGCCCGGCGAATCGTTTTAAGCAG